>Ga0105047_10016142_pt1 | contig 11723 bp, 8 predicted proteins | sample MAT04_FD_78384 | JGI IMG/M metagenome (GOLD analysis project Ga0105047, IMG submission 78384) | Freshwater microbial communities from Lake Fryxell liftoff mats and glacier meltwater in Antarctica - MAT-04 (megahit assembly) | ecosystem: Environmental > Aquatic > Freshwater > Ice > Liftoff... | reverse complement strand
TGCCGAAGAGCAAGACCTGTTCGGCCCCTCGCAACGTCTTGGCAATCGCCTCGTAGAAACTCTTCCGCTCGGGCTGGCCCTTGCCGTCAGTCCACTCGTGAGCGGAATGGAGGTGTCGACCGTGACCGTGCGGGTCGTACGGTTCGAGTCGAACGGGGACCGCCCCGTGAACCTCGGTGCGGTAGACCCGCGCCTCCTGGTGGTCGATGACCACCAACATGTGTGGACCCGCGTTCCGATTGTCAGGCGTCGCCATGATTGATTCCTCTACTTGTTTGCCTTCGCCGTCGAATTGACGGCAGAAGGCGGCTCGGAAATCGAACCTTTGCACAGACGGTGCCGAGTTGCTCGAGTTTGGGATGAAGACCGATTTCATCCCGACGTCAGTTAGAATTCGGCGATTGCACCCACCTCGGGCGGTTCCGGTCAAGGCAGAGGTCGTGGTCCTTATCGGCCTCTCCGACCATGGCGACCTCTTGCGAATGCTCGGACCGCTGGCTGGCACGACGGCTCGCGCGTGGCTGGTGCATGGCGAACCGGACCGGGCGAGACGCTCGCCGAGGGGTTGCGGTCGGTCAGGTTCCCTGACGTGGGCATCCCCGACCGTGGCGAGTGTTGTCCGATCCGAGTGAACTCCTCGCGGCGCTATCTGGCGGCGGCCAGTGGGGAACGCACCTCGGTATTGGTCTCGGCGGGGGTTGCGTTCACAGGAGCCGTGTGCCGTGCGACCGCCGGCTTGGGTGCGCGCTCGCGGGTGGCCAGGTAGACGGCGCCGAGCACGACCGTGGACACGCCAACCACCACCGACACAGCCGCGATCCCGGCCACGACGATCACTTCCACGTGTTGCATTTCCGGTAACAGGTTCATGAGCGATTCTCCCGCCACCACGGGTGTTGATGTTGATGGAGCGGGCAGCCTCGGGTGGCGAGAGGCTCTGCCGCGTGCTCAGACTTTGGCTTCGGCCGCGCGAGCGCACCGGATGCAGTGGCGGGCGTAGGGGACGACATCCAGGCGTGCCCTGGTGATCGCGCGTCCGCACTGTTCGCACACCCCGAACGTGCCCGCGTCGAGCCGGGCGATTGCCTCACCGACCTCGGTCAGGACGTGTTCCTCGGTGCCCAGGATGGCGAGGGCCACGCGATCTTCCGTGTCCCGCGTCGCCGGCTCGGCGTCGTGAGCGGGCAGTCGATCCTGATGGTTGGCGAACGCCGCAACGGGTCGGGTCGCCTCCGCTTCGAGTTCTGAAACCTTCTCCTTGAGGGGATCGAGGAGAGATTGCAGTTGGAGCCGATAGAGGCTCAACTCCTGTGACGTGAGGCTACCCTTGCTCATCTCGATCCTCCGGCGTGTGACTTGGTGTCTCGGGTGAGTGGTGATAAGCAAGGAGCGTACCAGGACGCGCAAAATCGTCAGACGCGGAGATCAAGTGAGAAACGGCCGTTTTCGGTGTTCGGAACGAGGTGACCGCACGAGTGGGATGTGCGGGCAAGGCACAGCGTGTGCCAATCTGGTGCGCGTGTGGGGCGATCCGGCCGGGCCGCGAACGGGGCCAACTTCGGGAGAGCAGTTCTGTCGCCCGACCGATGCGGATCTCATTCGCGACGTCGAAGGCGTACACACATCAGGAGCAGTTTACCGGGTCGGGCGGACGCGGATGCGGGCGTCGGCGACGCGGCACCCTTGGCCCGGGGCGAACGCGAAGATCGGGTTCAGGTCGATCTCCCCGATCTCGGGCACGTCCTCGGCCAGTCGCGACACCCGCAACAACGTCTCCCGAAGCGCCGCCACGTCCGCCGGCGGGTGTCCGCGGTAGCCTTCCAGCAGTCGGAAGCCTTTGATCCCGCGAACCATCTCGGCCGCGTCAACGTCGGTCAACGGGGCAACGCGGAAACTGACGTCCGCGAGGATCTCGACATGGATCCCACCCAACCCGAACGCGATGAGTGGTCCGAACAGCGGGTCGTGCGTCACGCCGATCATCACCTCAACTCCGCCGCGAAGCATCGACTGCACAACGACGCCGTCCATTGGGTCCGGCTGGCCTTCCTGCTCGACTCGAACGCGGATTTCCTCGAACGCGAGACGCACGGCGCTCGCGTCGGTCAGGGCGAGTCGGACGCCCCCGACTTCGCTCTTATGGACGAATCGTCGCGACGCGAGTTTCACCGCGACCGGAAAGCCCAACCGCTCCGCTGCGGCCACCGCTGCATCGGCGGTGCGTGCGAACTCATTGGGCACCTGCGGCAACCGAACTGCCTCGAGCACCGCACGGACCTCTTCCGCAGACAGCCAGCCCTCACCGCGTTTGGCGAGAGCCTCACGGCAAACACTCTGCGCGGTTGCGAGTTGAAGATCGTCGAAGTCCGGGAACACCCCAGGCGGCTGTGCCCGCCACACGCCGTATGCCGCGACCTTTCCAAGCACGCGGGCCGGCGTCTCCGGGAAGGGGTAGCACGGTATCCGCTCGCCGGTACATTCCAGATGGGTTCGGTGTTGCTCCTGACCCAGAACGCACGCCAGCACGGGACGACCGGTTGCTCCCGCCTTGCGGGCAGCAGTGACTCCATCCGTGATTGCTCGCTGCACGTCGCGGAAGTCGGCCAGCCCGACGGGCGTGTAGAGGACGAGGAGTGAATCAAACTCTCCGGACGAGAGCACAGTTTCGATCGCAAGGCGATACGCCTCAGATCCAGCAGCAGCGATGAGGTCAATCGGATTGCCGAGGCTGGCCGCGCCGGGAAGTAACTCCGCCAGTCGCTTCCGAAGTTCCGGCGATGGCTCGGGGACAGTCAATCCGCCCGCTTCGCCCGCATCGGCGCTGAGGATACCCGGGCCGCCCGCGTTCGTGACGATTGCGACACGCGGACCACGAGGCAATGGTTGACTGCCAAGCGTCAACGCCAGGTCGAACATCTCCTCCAGCGACCCGGCCCGCACGATGCCCGTCTGTCGGAACAGAGCCTCGACCGCAGTTGCGTTGGTCGCCAGCGCCGCGGTGTGCGAACCTGCGGCGCGACCGCCCGAGCGAGTGAGACCGCTCTGCAACACCACAACCGGCTTCCGACGGCTGACACGGCGGGCGATGCGCGAGAAACGACGCGGGTTCCCGAACGACTCAAGGTACAGCAGGATGACGTCCGTGTTCGGGTCGTGTTCCCAGTATTGCAACAGGTCGTTGCCGGATACGTCGGCCTTGTTCCCCACGCTCACGAACGTCGAGAATCCTAGTCCGTAGCGGGCCGCGGCACCCAGCACAGCGAGGCCGACCGCACCACTTTGCGACGACATGGCGACCCGGCCGGGCGGCGGGAAGATGGGCGAGAACGAGGCGTTGAGCCGCACCGCCTGCTCGGCGTTGAGCAACCCCAGACAGTTCGGCCCGACCATGCGCATCCCGTACCCGCGGACCTTCTCGACGAGCGCCTTCTGAAGCGCGACGCCATCGCCTCCCACCTCCGCAAACCCCGCCGAGATGATGACGAGCGCCCGCACGCCGACGGCAGCGCAATCGTCCACGACACGCATGACCGCACCGGCCGGAACCGCGATCACGGCCAGATCGACCTGCGCCGGCAACTCACGCACCGATGGGTAAGCCCGCAGCCCGGCGACGTCTGGAGCCTTGGGATTCACAGGGTAGATCGCTCCGCGATAACCCGCACGGATCATCCCCTCGAGTACACGATGGCCAATACCCGCCGGTTCGCGGGATGCTCCGACGACCGCAACCGCGTTCGGGCGGAAGAACGGGACGAGCGAGGCGACGGTGGCAATGCGGTCGCGGAGTTCCTCACGCGCAACGCTCGTCGCGGTGGGAAGGATCGCGAGGTCGATCTCGACGCCGTCGCTGCCGGGGTGGTCGCGGACCTCGAAGCCTGATTCGCGGAACACCTCGAGCATGGGTCTGCTGTCGCTGGAGGTGATCGCCCAGAATCGCGTGAACCCGTTTCTCACTGCGAGAAGTGCGAGCCGTTCCAGGAGGAGCGTCCCCAAGCCCTTTCCGCGGAATTCGTCGGCAACCGCCAGTGCGACTTCCGCTGTCCCTCCATCGCGTGCGATGTACGACCCCGTGGCAACGATTCGTGTTACATCTGCCCGGGCGCGGGTGGCCACGAGCGTCACAGCGGAGCGGGGGTCGCTCTCGGAAGCGAGGCGTGCGATCAAGTCTGGTCCGGGCAAGGATGTGGACAGAAAACGCCGGTATCGCGACTCGGCGGACAGTTCGCGGAAGAACCGCGTGAGGGAGCCGTGGTCAGCGAGGTGCGCGAGTCGGAACTGTGCGACCGTGCCGTCTCGCAGCGTGAGTTGCCCTGACTCGTCCGATTGTTGCGGAGGGGGTGGGATGTATCGTGGGTTGATCGAGGAGGACATACGTTATCTCTGTGACGAGGTGAACGTATGCTCCAACGCACCCGCCATGCCAATTGCTCCGCATTTGTCGAACCACCAAGTGTTCTGGCGTCGAGAGACGAGATTCGCTCGGGACCCCGATCGGGGGTGGTCGGAATCGCACACTCGCTGTGTCCAAACAGCACAGCAAGCCCACCACATCAACCGGATACCCAGCCCTTCCCGAGCAGCCACGTCTTCACAGCCTGAGTGAGCAGAACGTAACCGAGCAAGATCAGCGTGAGAACCGGCCAGTAGAGCAACGGCAACGGCACAAATCCCAGGAGCGGACCGATGGGCGAGAACGGCAACGATGCCCCGATCGCCAACACCGTCACCGTGGTCGCGATCAACGGCCAGCTCGCATGGCTCTGAATGAACGGGATGCGATTCGTCCGAATGACGTGGATGATTAACGTCTGCGTCAGCAAGGATTCGACAAACCAAGCGGTCTGGAACAGCGAGGCGTTGGCCGGATCCCAGCACCCGAAGCCGTAGAGCATGACGAAGAAGAGAACGTAGTCGAAGACAGAGCTGCACGGGCCGATGAACAGGATGTACCGCGAGATGGCGTTCATTGACCACGGCTTCGGCTTGGCAACCTGCTCCGAGTCCACATCGTCGGTCGGGATGGCAACCTGCGAGAAGTCGTAGAGCAGGTTGTTGGTCAGAATCTGGATCGGGGTCATGGGTACGAACGGCAGGAAGACGCTCGCCCCCAGAACGCTGAACATATTCCCGAAGTTGGAACTCGCTCCCATCCGGACATACTTCAGGATGTTGGCGAACACTTTGCGACCTTCCCGCACGCCATCTTCCAACACCAGCAGATCCTTCTCCATCAGGATGGCGTCGGCGGATTCTTTGGCGATGTCCGCAGCAGTGTCCACGGAGATGCCGACATCGGCGGCGCGGAGAGCCGGAGCGTCGTTGATGCCGTCGCCGAGGAACCCGACAACGTGCCCCGCAGTTTGAAGGCACTTGATCACCCTCTGCTTGTGGGCCGGGGACAGGCGGGCGAACAGCGTCGTTGTGCTCGCGGCAATCGCCAACTCCGCGTCGGACATTCCCTCGACCTGACTCGCAACCAAAACCACATCCGTGGTGATGCCGACTTCTCGACAGATCTTTCGGCTCACGAGTTCGTTATCACCCGTGAGCACCTTGACCGCCACGCCGCCCGCCTGGAGTGCTGCAATGGCCGCACGGGCCGTTTCCTTGGGCGGGTCGAGGAAGGCCACATACCCGCGGAGCGTGAGGTCGCATTCGTCTTCCTTCGAGTAGGCCGATTTCGGATCCAGATCGCGATACGCTACCGCGAGAACGCGAAAGCCATCGGCGCTGAGCCGGTCGAACTCCTCCTTGAGATCCACCCGGATCATCTCATTCACGGGATTAATCTCACCGTCCAGTTCAAAGTTCACGCACCGCTTGTACACCTCTTCCGGCGCTCCCTTGCAAATCAGCCGATGATTGCCGCCAGGGATTTTGACAACGACAGACATGAGCCGTCGGGAAAAATCGAACGGGATCTCGTCGACCTTCGCGTACTCGGGGAACGCCGGGTGAGCGTGGATCTCCGTGTGGGTCAGGATGGCCCTGTCCATCAGGTTCTTGAGCCCAGTCTGGAAGTGGCTGTTCAGGTATGTGAGCAGCAAAACCTCGTCGTCCTCCCTCAGTGTCACGTCGCAGTGTTTCTCCAGAATGATCCGGTCTTGCGTCAGCGTGCCGGTCTTGTCCGTGCAAAGAATGTCCATCGCACCGAGGTTCTGAATCGCGTTCAACCGCTTCACGATAACCTTCTTCCGCGACAGCGATATCGCACCCTTCGAGAGGCAGACGGCGACGATCATTGGCAGCATCTCCGGCGTCATGCCGACAGCAACCGCCATCGCGAAGAAGAACGCCTCACCCCAGTTCCCCTTGGTCAGGCCGTTGATGCAAAATACCAGTGGGACCATGACCAGCATGAAGTCGATCATCAGCCAGGTGAAGCGAGTCATGCCGCGGTCAAAGCTGGTTGGTTGCTCCTGTTCCACAAGGGCAGTGGAGATGCCGCCAAGGAAAGTCTTCAGGCCGGTGGCCACGACGACCGCCGTGCCAGCGCCGCTCTCGACGCTCGTGCCCAGGTAGCAGACGTTCGTCAATTCCAGCGGCGATCGACCCGCAGTTGCTTCACTCGCGGCGAACTTCTCAACAGGGAACGGTTCGCCGGTCATGCTGCCCTGGATGAGGAACAGGTCTTTGCACGAGAGAAACCTGACGTCGGCCGGAATCATGTCGCCAGCAGCGAGTTCGACCACATCGCCGGGAACGAGATTCGCGATGGGCACTTCTTCGGGTTGGCCTCCACGAAGGACCGTCGCGTGGACGCTAATCATCGCGCGGAGTTTGGCAGCGGCCGAGTCAGCTCGGGCTTCTTGAACGAAACGAACGACGACCCCGAGAACCACCATGAGGAGAATGACGAACCCCGCGCGGAAGTCGCCCGTCACAAACGATGAACTGGCGAGCACGACGAGCAGAATCACGAGAGGATTGAGAAGTGCCTTGCGAAGTAATCTGATGCGGGGGTGTCGCTCGTCGCGTGCCACGACGTTCGGACCAGTTTCCTTCAACCGGCGAGCGGCTTCCTCCTCAGACAGCCCGTCCTTGGAGGTTTGCAACTTTTGGAGTGCGGCTTCAGACTCATCGCCAGCGACTTCGATCAGAAGGGGCGAGACTCGAATGGCGGTCGCGGGTGGATGCGGACCATGTGCGATACGCTTCGGTAACACAGGTGTCGGCAGAGCCGGCATGGTTCAGCTCAATTCTCAGAGTCAGGAACGCGGAGTTTCGCGAGTTCATTGGCGGTTGATTTTCACTCGCAGGAAGTGCGTCGCACAGCTGATGCACGGGTCGTAGTTGCGGATCAGGTGCTCACACCGACGGCCGACTTCGGCGTCGTCGAGGTGCAGAACATCGGGAAGGTAACCAGCGAGGTCGCTCTCGACCTGCCCCTGATTCTGCGATGTCGGCGGGATGATCTTCGCCTCTGCGATCAATCCATCGTCCCCGACGCGGTAGCGGTGGAAGATGAGACCCCTCGGAGCCTCTGTCGCGTGGCACCCTTCACCGGCTCGCAATGTTACCTCGGTTCGTGACGGCGTTGGTTCACTCCGATACTCTTCGACGATCCGCACGGCCTCCTCGAACGCGGTGATCATCTCCAGTGATCGGGCCAGGATGCTCTTGAAGTTGTTCCGACACGGCCAGTCCAGCCGTGCCGAGTCGGCCTCTCGTTTCGCCGTGTCGGAGAACTGATCGCGACAGAGGTTCACGCGGGCGAGTGGGCCGACGAGGTACGGCTTGCCGCTCGGCAGCAACACGCTGTGGAGTGCCGTACTCTGCGGGACATGCCGCTCCTCGAAGTGCCGTTCGTACTCTTCGGGGGCGATGTCCAGACCACTCGACGACACCACGTTCCCCTCGTTCATCGGGTACTCGGTCGGGTGTCGCAGGCTCACCATCTCGTAATCCACGTCCAGCTTCGGGAAGTCGAACGCGGCGGCCCAGCGGAAGGTCTCGACGGCGGCGGCGAGCCCCCACTGCAACTCGGGGAGCATGGCCCGCACGTCCGCCACCCGCGGCGAACGGTAGAAGCCGCCGACGGTCACGTTGATCGGGTGGATGGCCCGCCCGCCGAGGACTTCGAGGATGCGGTTGCCGACCTTCTTCATCCGCAGTCCGCGTTCGACAACGTCGCGGTGCTTCGCCGCCATGGCGATGCCGCTATCGAATCCCATGAAATCCGGAGCGTGAAGCATGTAGACGTGCAGGGCGTGGCTCTCGATCCACTCACCGCAATACAGCAACCGCCGCAGTTCACGCACGCCCGGCGGAACGGTAACGCCGAGCGCCTTTTCGAGTGCGTGAGCTGCCGTCATCTGATACGCGACCGGGCAGATGCCGCAGATGCGAGCGACGATATCGGTGATCTCGCGGATCTCGCGGCCGCGCAGGAACGCCTCGAAGAATCGGGGCGGCTCGTAGATGTTCAACTCCGCGGCAACGACCACGCCGTCGCGGACCGTGACGTTCAACGCCCCCTCGCCCTCGACTCTGGCGATGGCTCCGACGCGGATGATTCGCGGCTCGGACACGTCACGACTCCTATTGCTTCCCGGGGTCGAACTCACGGAACTCGGGGGCGTAGCCGTTATAGCTGCGGACCAATCGCGTGAGGTGTTCGGGATCGTGGCCGTCCTCGCGGTAACGCATCCCGAGGCTGATGAGGTTCGGCTGCTCCTTCGGCCCAAAGCAGCCGAAGCACTCGCGGGCGAACGACGGGCAGATGACCTCGCACCCGGCTTGCGTCACCGGTCCCAGGCACGCAACCCCGCGTGCCACCGCCACGCAGACGACCTGCCGCCGCTTGCACTCGACACACACGCTGAACCGCGGCACCCGCGGCGTTCGCCCCCACAGCAGCGACGAGATGAGTTCCACCAGTTGGTGCTTGTTCACCGGGCAGCCACGCAACTCGAAATCGACCTTCACGTGCTCCGAGATCGGTGTGCTGGTGGCGAGCGTCTTGAGGTACTCGGGCCGGGCGTAGACTTGCCGGGCGAACTCAGCCACATCGCCCCAGTTCCGCAACGCCTGAATGCCGCCGGCGGTCGCACACGCCCCGATGGTGACGAGGTACTTGCACTGCGCCCGAACTTCCCGGATGCGTTCGGCGTCGTGCGGGGTGGTGATCGAACCTTCCACGAGGCCGATGTCGTACACCCCGGTCGCGTCCCGAGGACCGGCTTCGAGGAAGTACGCGATTTCGACCTTCTCCGCGACCGCGAGCAACTCATCCTCGCAGTCGAGCAGCGAGAGTTGGCACCCGTCGCACGAGGCGAACTTGAAGACCGCAAGACGGGGCGCAGCCATCAGAAGTTCTCCACAAGCATGAGTTGCCGGACGCGGTCGAACGGGAGCACGGGGCCGTCCTTGCACACGAACGTTGGGCCGAACTGGCAGTGCCCGCACAAGCCCACCGCACAGTTCATGTTACGCTCCAGCGAGACGAACACCCGATTGGCCGGCACTCCTCGGTTCACGGCACCCTCCGCCACGAACCTCATCATCACATCCGGCCCACAGGTGAATACGCCGGTCCGGGTCGGATCGAGGGGCACGGTCGCGAGCGGTGCCGTCACGAACCCGACCGCGCCGCGCCAGCTCTCCGGGGCAACGTTCACGATCGGTTGCACGTCGATGCCGCCGGCACGCCACGCCTCGTACTCGGTCTCGTTGAGCAGGTCGGTTGGCGAACGCGCACCGTAGAGCAGCGTCACTCGGCCGTAGTCGGCACGGTGCCGGATGAGGTGGTAAATCGCCGGGCGCAGCGGGGCGAGTCCGAGCCCGCCGGCGACGACGACCACATCCTTGCCGCGGAACTCGTCCACCGGCCACGCCGTCCCGAAGGGGCCGCGCACGCCGAGCTTGTCGCCAGGGCGCAGTTTCTCCATCGCTCGCGTCACGTTCCCCACGGCCCGAACCGTGTGGCGCAACTTCGTCGTGTCGCCCGGGTCGGAACTCACCGAGATGGCCGACTCGCCGACACCCGGCAGGTACAGCATGTTGAACTGACCCGGTAGAAACGAGTACCTCGCTGCCGCGTCGTCGAACGTGAGGGCGTAGGTCTGCACACCCGGCGTTTCGGGAACGATGTCCCGGATGGTGGTCATCATTACTTGCCACGGATTCGCGGGGAGTGCAATCATTCGCGGCTCCCTTCCATCGCCGCGACTTCTTCCGTGAGATCAATGCCGACGGGGCACCATGTGATGCAACGTCCGCAGCCGACACAGCCCGATGAGCCGAACTGGTCGATCCAAGTCGCGAGCTTGTGCGTGAGCCACTGCCGGTAGCGCGTTTTGGTCGTCGGGTGAACGGCCCCGCTGCCGGTCCAGGAGTGCTCCTCGTTGAAGCACGACTCCCAGACCCGCTCGCGCGTCGTCTGCTCGCCGGCGAGGTCGGTCACCTCGTTCACCGTCGAGCAGAAGCACGTCGGGCAGACCATGGTGCAGTTCGCGCACGACAGGCAACGCTTCGCCGCGTCGTCCCATCGCGGGTGCTGCAGATTGTTCATGAGCGTGTCGTGAACGGTGGCGGGGTTGAGCCGCCGCGTCTGCTGCGAGGCCGCACGCTTCGGCACGGACTCCGCCTCCGCGAGTTCTGCCGGCGTGCATTCCCGGCAATCCAGTCCCGCGAGAACATTTCCGCCCCCCTCCGTGCCGACTCGCACTACGAACCCGTCGGGCAACTCAGTGAGGATCAGATCCGCACCACCAGTCACGGCTGGGCCAGTGTCCATCGACACGCAGAAGCACGTCGCAGCAGACCGGCCACAGTTCACCGCAACGAGGAACAACCCCTCGCGACGTGCGGCGTATTCGGGGTCGCGGTGCGGGCCTCCGAGGAACACGCGGTCTTGAATCGCCAGCGCGTGCAGGTCGCACGAGCGTACGCCGATCACCGCACGCTTCGGGCGCGGCGGCTCGGGCGTGTGTGCTACCCACGAATCGCGAACGCGGAGGACTTGCAGAACGGTTGTTCGCGGTGGGAACAGGAACGGCTTCAGCGAGTGCGGGCCGACGACGTGATCGAAGTACCCGCCGCCCTCGATGACCGTGAGCCGATACTTCCCGGGTTCTTGCTCGTCCCGCACGCCCGCGGGCAGCTCCGCGAGCGAGGTGATCTCGCCGAGTGTGACTGCCCCGTCGGCGACCCGCGGGCCAACGACCTCGTAACCCAACTCTCGGAGTCGGTCGAACAGTCCCTGAAGGGCGGATTTGGGTAGCCAGGAGTAGGCCCCGGGTGCGGTGCCGATCACGACCGAACTCCGTGGCGCGAGTGCGGGAGTTCAGTCCCGTACACGTCGAGCAGTTGGAGACGAGTTGCGTTGAGCCGGGCGGCGATGGCGGCGGCCGCTCGCTTCATGAAGAGGAACCCGAACCGCGGATCTTGCTCGCACACGGCTAGGATCACGCGAGCGTCGAGCGCAACGACTCGCACCTGCGTGACGGCACGGGCACCGGCAGTCATGGCCCCCGGGCCGAGCAACGGCGACCAACCGAGCAACTCGCCCGCGCCGAGCGTCTGGATCCGCCGGGGTCTGCGTTCCGGGCCGTTAATCTCCAGCGCAACAGTTCCCGATGTGACGATGAAGACGTGGCCGATGTGGTCGCCTTCCTGAAACAGACTGCTCCCCGCGGTGTACTGTTCGATCTGAGCCGCGGGGATGAGCAGTTGCAACTCCTCGTCCGTCGCTGGTGCGAGAAACGCGAGTGTCCTCA
>Ga0105047_10016141_pt1 | contig 11723 bp, 12 predicted proteins | sample MAT04_FD_78384 | JGI IMG/M metagenome (GOLD analysis project Ga0105047, IMG submission 78384) | Freshwater microbial communities from Lake Fryxell liftoff mats and glacier meltwater in Antarctica - MAT-04 (megahit assembly) | ecosystem: Environmental > Aquatic > Freshwater > Ice > Liftoff... | reverse complement strand
TGTCGTCGTTCGAGCTGTCGTCGTTCGAGCTGTCATCAGTGGTCTCGTCGTCCGAGTCAGCGGTGTCGTCGGGCTCCTGGTAGTCGCCATCGTCGTCAACCTCGTCCTCATCGGACTCGTCGTGAGTGCCGTCATGGTCGTCGTCGACCTCGTCGGCAAACTCGCTGCAGAACTCGTCGACGCTGCGGCCGACCGACTCTGCGCTGGTGCGCAGCACGTCGAAGGCGGGGTCGGCCTGGTTGGCACCGGGAGTGGCCCACGAATTGCAGAGCACGAGGATCGCGGGGTCGACAGCGACCTCGTCCTCGGTAGCGTCCGCGACTGGGTCATCCTGGTCGTCGGCCTCGGTGTCCTCGACCTCGATGGCATCGTCGTCGATGGCGTCGTCGTGGACGGTGTCGTCCACGACGGTGTCGTCCGTAACCGTGTCATCGACGGTGGCGGTGCTGTCCGACGAGAACGGCGACGGAAAGGCGCCGCCGGCCGAGGCGGCGGCGCTACCTGCCGCCAGAAGGGTCACCGCAACAACTGCCACGGTCCGACGGGTGAGTCTGCTCGCAATCATGGAGCTCCTTTGAAGTGTGTTGGTTGCAGTGACGGTCGGTGAGCATGTGCTCGGTCACGACCGATAGATCGCCCGAGCGACGCCGTGCATTACACCCATCCCGACGAATCTTCCGGCATAGCCTGGGCCCATGGACTACACGGTGACCCCCCTCGACGACATCGCTACGAAGGTGGCTGCGGCCCGTGCCGCGTTCGCTTCCGGCGTCACCAAGCCCCGCGCGTGGCGCCAGGCCACGCTCGAGCGCATGCGCGACCTCATCGAGGCCCGCGAGGCGCAGTTACTGGATGCGCTCGCCGCCGACTTCGGCAAGCCTCGCTTCGAGGCGTGGACCACCGAGATCGGCTTCACGGTCGGCGACATCAACCACACGCTCGCTCACATCAGTTCGTGGATGCACCCCGACAAGGTGGCCACGCCCATCACGTTCCAGCCGGGCTCGTCGTACATCGTTGCGGAACCCGTTGGTGTGGTCGCCGTCATCGCCCCGTGGAACTACCCGGTCCAGCTGCTGCTGCTGCCGATGGTTGCTGCCATCGCGGCCGGCAACGCAGTGGTGGCCAAGCCCAGCGAGCTCGCACCGCACACCGCTGCCGAGCTGGTGGCACTGATCGAGGGCCTCGCCGAGCCGTCCATCGTGGCCGTACAGGGTGGGGTGGCCGAGACCACCGAACTGCTTGCACAGCGCTTCGACCACATCATTTACACCGGCAACAGCCGCGTGGCCCGCATCGTCATGCGCGCCGCCGCCGAGCACCTCACCCCCGTCACCCTCGAGCTGGGCGGCAAGAGCCCGGCCATCGTGAGTCGGCACGCCAACGTCGACATCGCCGCCCGCCGCATCGCCTGGGGCAAGTTCATCAACGCCGGCCAGACCTGCATTGCGCCGGACTACGTACTCGTCGAGCAGCCGGTGCACGACGAGTTCGTCGCCGCCCTCGGCAAGTACATCACCGAGTTCTACGGCGCCGACCCGAAGGCCAGCACCGACTTCACGCGCATCGTCAACGCACCGCACTTCCACCGGCTCGAAAAGCTGCTGGACAGCGGCACCGTCGCCCATGGTGGCACCACCGACGCCGACACCAGGTACATCGCGCCCACGGTGCTCACCGGCGTGAAGGCCGACGATCCGGTGATGGGTGAGGAGATCTTCGGGCCCATCCTGCCGGTGCTGGCCGTCGCCTCGCTCGACGACGCGATCGCCTTCGTGCAAGGCCGCTCGGCCGACGGCGACAAGCCGCTCGCGCTGTATTCGTTCAGCGAGAGCGACCGCGAGAACGACCAGGTCATCGCACAGGCGTCCAGTGGCGGTGCTTGCATCAACGGCACCCTGTTGCACATCAGTAACCCCAACCTGCCGTTCGGCGGCGTCGGCGAGAGTGGCATGGGCGCCTACCACGGCAAGTTCGGGTTCGATGCGTTCAGCCACCACCGCGGTGTGCACACGCGCAGCACCAAGCTCGACCCGTCGATGATGTACCCGCCGTACACCGAGAAGAAGCAGAAGCTGGTGCGCAAGGGTATGGCCCTGCCCGACCCGCGCGACCTCGCAGCCAAGCTGCGCGGTGCATTGCGCAAGGGCTGACCCACTCGCCCGACGGTTCCGCGGCGCGGGTGGTTTTCCGCCAGCGGCGGGGAAGAATGGTCCATGGCATTCGGACAACAGTCAGGCCCGCCGGCTACCGGCAGGCAGATCCAGGAGTTGCTGTCGTTGTTGCAGGAGGCCGGTCACTCGGACTTCCGCGACGCGCGCGGCCCGATGGGCTTCAACCAACGGCAGGCCGGCGGGAAGTTCTCGCGCGACGAGGTCGCCGCGTTCATCGAACAGCTGCAACAGGAAGCGGAAGCCGCGCAGAGCGGCGCACCCCCCGCACCCGAACCTGCGCCCACTATCGCCGCTCGCCCGAAGGCGAAGGCCAAGGCGGCCACCGCTCGCCCGAAGGCAGCAACTCCTTCGGTCGACCCGTTGCTCGCACCGCTACCCAGCGAGCAGCTGGCGGCCGAGCTGCAGCGCCGCGGCTGGATCGTCGTCGAGCCGTAGATGACCGTGAATGGCACCGGCGATAGCCGCCGATGCACGATTTCGCAATCAGTTCCCCTCGTTCAGATTTGAGGTACGTGCAGAGTGAGCCCGACGTGAAATCTGTTGCCTATCCCTGGCGCACGATGGGCCAAATTCTGAAAGAGGTGAACTCAACCATGGCTGGTTGCCCGAAGCTTGTCGTGTGCGGTTCCGATCGAACCTTCGCCCCCGTCAGGGGGTGAGCAGGGAATCGAGGTGGCGCTGCAGCTGCTCGATGCCGGTGCCCTTGGTGGTGCTGACCCAAATGATGTCGCCCTGCTCGAGCTCGCACCCCTTCGCCAGTTCCTTCTTGCGGGTGGCCAGCTTCGAGGGGCGCACCTTGTCGATCTTGGTGGCCACAACCGTGTGCGGCACGCCGCTGGCGCGTAGCCAGTCGAGCATCTGCGTGTCCAGCTTGGTGGGCCCGATCTCGCCGTCGACGAGTACGAACACCAGCTCCAGGCCTTCGCGGTGGAGCAGGTAGCCCTCGATCATCGCCTGCCACGTGGAGCGCTCGCGACCGGGCACTTTCGCGTACCCGTAGCCGGGCAGGTCGACGACTGTGCCCCCCGAGGGCAGCACGAACAGGTTGAGCAGCTGTGTGCGCCCCGGGGTGTTGGAGACCCTGGCGAGCTGCCGACGGTTGGCGAGCGCGTTGATCAGCGATGACTTGCCGACGTTGCTGCGGCCCACGAACGCGGCCTCGCACGGGGTGGGCGGGAGATCGGAGTGGCGCTTCGCCGAAGTGACGAACTCGAAGTGGAGGGGCACGGCGCCCACGGTAGACCGTCGGGCAGGAAAACGGTCGGTAACGTCGGCTCGTGCCGTTCCTGCCAACGGGCACGCATCGCGATGCGGGCGTGCTCCTCACCACTCGAGGCATCCGAGGTTTCGTCGACGGCCTCGTCAGCCTCAGCATCGCGGCGCTGCTGCCGTCATTCGGGTTCAGCCCGTTGCAGGTGGGAGTGATCGTCACCGGCATGCTGCTCGGCTCGGCGGCGCTCACCATCCTCGTCGGCACCAAGGCGTACGGGGTGCCCCGCCGCACGCTGCTGTTCGCCAGCTCGGGCGTGATGATGGTCACCGGCGCCCTGTTCGGCATGTCCACCACGTTCGCGGTGCTACTGCTGGTCGGGGTGCTGGGCACGCTGAACCCCACCGCCGGCGACGTCAGCGTCTTCCTGCCGCTGGAGCAGTCGATGTTGGCAGGCACCACGCCGGCCGCGACGCGCACTGCGCTGTACGCCCGCTACACGTTCATCGGCGGGTTCGCTGGGGCAATCGGCGCGCTGGCCGTGCGGGTACCCGAGGCGGTCGCCCGCCACACCGACGTCTCGGAGCAGACCGCGTTGCGCTGGTGCTTCTTGCTCTACTCCGTTGCCGGGCTGGTGGTGCTGCTGCTCTATCGCTCGCTCGATGTCATCCAGGCGCGCTCGCAGGCAGACGACGCACAGCCGTTGGGGCCGTCGAAGCGGGTCGTGTACCAGTTGGCGGCGTTGTTCTCGCTGGATGCGCTCGGTGGTGGCTTTGTCGTGCAGTCGCTGCTGGCGTTGTGGCTGTTCAACCGGTTCGACCTGTCGTTGGGTGCGGCCGGCACATTGCTGTTCGTCACCGGGACGCTCAGTGCAGCTTCCGGGTTCGTTGCCTCGTGGCTGGCGGCACGCATCGGGCTGGTGCGCACGATGGTCTTCACCCACCTGCCCGCCAACATCTTCCTGATTGCCGCCGCGTTCATGCCGTCGATGCCATGGGCGGTTGCGATGCTGGTGTTGCGCAGCCTGCTCAGCTCGATGGACGTGCCGGCGCGCACGTCGTACGTGATGGCCGTCGTCTCACCGGCCGAACGAGCCGCGGCCGCGAGTGTCACCAACGTGCCGCGCAGCCTCGCCGCCGCGTTGCCACCCACCGCCGCAGGGTGGCTGCTGGATCGCACGACGTTCGGATGGCCGCTGGTGATCGCTGGCACCTGCAAGATCGTCTACGACCTGTTGCTGCTGCGGCAGTTCCGTCACATCCGTCCGGAGGAGGAACGCAGCGATCAGGACACGCGGTAGGTGTTGAACTCCTCGGTCGCGATCAGTTGCCCGTCGCTGGTGATGACGGCGCCGCAGTAGCCGGGGTGGCCGGCCAGCCAATACAGCCCTTCGGTGCCCATCACGTACAGGGTGGTGGCGAACGCGTCGGCGTCGGCGAGGTCCGGGCCGATGACCGTGGCACTGGCGAGCTCGGTGATCGGTTGCCCATGGCGCGGGTCGACGATGTGGGCGCCGCGCTCGTAAGTGCCGCTGGTGGCCACGGCGAGCGGCCCGGTGCCCTGCACCACCATCGCCAGCCCCATCGGGTCGGCGGGGTGCCGGATGCCCACGCGCCACGGCTTGTCGCCGTGGTCGCGGCCGCCGAGCATGACGTCGCCGCCGGCGTTGAGGCAGAAGTCGGCTAGGCCGCAGGCGTGCAGCAGCCGCGCCGCCCGTTGCACCGACCAACCCTTGACGTAGCCGCAGGGGTCGAAGCGAGTGCCGTTTGGTGAAGGCAGCGACCAGACGTCGAAGACCCCCTGGGTGTCCTCGGCCAGCTCGCTGCATCGTTGCAGCACCTCGCGGATGTCGTCGCTGATACCGGCGTCGGTGGGAGCGAGCTCACCGCGGCCGAGGCGGCTGATCGGGCTGCACTCCTTGTACGGGCTGAACACTGCGTCGACCTCGTGGAACCAGGCAACCAGCTCGTCGATCAGCGAGCGGTCGTGGGAGTCGACGATGTCGATGCTGACGGTGGTGCCCATCACCGCTTCGACGTGATGCAGGCTCACGTCAGGCGCTGATGCCGGAGGCCGTCTTGGCGGCATCGATCGCGGACTGCAGCGAGATCTTGTAGCTGTTGCTCGTGTATGTGGCGCCCGAGACAGTGCTGACAGCGGCCGTCTGGCTGCTGATCGCCTCTGAGATCAGCGTGGGCAATGCAACCTGGTTGATGCGGACACTCTTGTTGTCCGCGTTGGGGTACTGCAGGATCTGCACGTCGCTGACCTGGCCACCGGAGTACACGACCTGCACCTGCACGACGCCCCAGCGATTGCTGTCGGAGGCACCGACGTACGTGCCCTCGATCACCCCGGCGGGCGCAGCCGCAACGGTGGGCGCTGCCGTGGCGACCGTGGTCGACCCGGCGGCGTTGGCACCGGGGCTGACAGCGGAAGCGGCGGCAGTCGTCGTCGCAGTCGTCGTGGAAGTCGTGGCAGTCGCGGCAGTCGTGGCAGTCGTGGCAGTCGTGGCGATGGTGATGAGCGGCACGCCGGTCGCGCTGTTGGTGAGCTGGATGGAATCGGTGTTGCCGTCCTGGCCGGCGAAGAGGCCGGCGAGGCCCAGGGTCGTGACGGCGCTGAGGGCCAGCGCGGCCAGCTTGGCCGCGCGAGCCGGCTTCGTACGGCGACCGCCGGGCTTGGTGGCGGCTCCGGCGGCAGGCTTGCCGTTTCCCCTTGCGGCGAGGGCGGCCAGGCGAGCATCGGCATCGGCGGATGCGCCGGCCGCGGCAACGCGGGGCCGGGCGGCAGGGGTGGGCGGTGGCAGCGGGGCCGAGCGAGGCGTGGCCGGGGCCTGGCGACGCTGCTGCAGCAACGGGTCGATGGGCTGGCGGCGATTGGGGTTGCGGGAGGTGTTCATGTCGAGCTGCTTTCCGGAGGGTCAGGCAGTGGCGCGGCGTCGCTGAGCGATGCCGAGGAGGCGAATGGTGGCGGGGTAGACGGCGATGCCGATGAGCAGGGCGAGGCCGCGGGTGAAGTAGGTGGAGAGCGCATCGCTGCCCGCCTGGTAGGCGTGCACACCGGTGAGCACGACTGCGGGGATGGACAGCAGGTGAACCAAGTGCCATGCCTTGCGGGGCAGGCGGCGACGGATGCGTGCAATCGACGGCAGCACCACGACCAGGAACAGCCAAAAGGCGAGGACACCCCAGCCGATGGACCAGCCGACATCGCTACTGGGGATGAACAGGTCAATGAACCGCAGCCCGGCGTCGGTGTCGAGGAACGAGACCATCATGTGGAACCCGATGAAGAACAGCGTCAGACCACCGAGGTGGTTGTGCAGCGCAAGCCACCAGTTGGGCTTGAGTCGCGTTCCGGTATTGCGAGCGGAGAAGAACAGGCCCCACACCAGTGCTGCCACTGCGAGCACGGCGGCGACGATGCCCGTGCTGCGCGAGAGGTACCACATGACCGAGTTCATGCGAGCAGTGTGATATCCGAGTGTGAACGGCCCGTCGCGTGAAGGTGAGAGTTCCGTAAGAGCGTCGCTGGGGTTGGTTCAGTCGGACGCCAGCAGTCGCTCGACGGCAGCCTCGATCTCGGCCTCGCTGAGCAGCATCAGCTTGGCGGCGTCGCCCAGCGGGATGAAGCTGTCCTTGCTGGTGACGCGCGCAATGCGACCCGTGAAGCCACCGTCGATCAGTTCCGCCAGTACGCCTTCCGCTACGCCGCCGGAGCGGCGGGTTTCGTCGACCACCAGGACCTTGCCGGTGGCCCGCGCCTCGCTCAGGATGTCGTCGGTGGGCAGCGGAGCGATCCAGCGCAGATCGACCACCCGGACAAAGATGCCTCGCGCCTGCAGGCGGCGCGCCACGCGCAACGACATGAACAGGCCGTTACCGAAGGTGACGATGGTGAGGTCTTTGCCGTCGCCGTAGGTGCGGGCCACGCCGATCGGCACGTGCGCGCTCGGGTCCGGCGCCGCCATCCAGAGGCGGTCGCCGGGCTCCAGCAGGTCGCTGGTGTGGTAGCGGGCGATTGGCTCCACCATCACGCCGACAGTGCCGTCCACCTGCGCGGCGGCAACGAGCGTGCGCAGCATTGCGGCGGCGTCGTCGGGCCGCGCCGGCACTGCGACCACGACGCCGGGTAGGTCGCGCAGCACCGTCAGCGAGTCGTCGTTGTGGAAGTGCCCGCCGAAGCCCTCCTGGTAGCCCAGCCCGGCAATGCGCACGACCATGCCATTGCGGTACTTGCCGTTGGAGAAGAACTGCAGCGTCGCGGCCTCACCTCGCAACTGGTCCTCGGCGTTGTGCAGGTAGGCAAGGTACTGAATCTCCGCCACCGGCAGGAAGCCGCTGATGGCGGCACCGAGTGCGAGCCCAAGGACGCTGGTCTCGTCGAGCAGGGTGTCGAAGACCCGCGCCGCGCCCGCCTGGCCGAGCAGGCCCTTGGTGACGCCGTAGACACCGCCCTTGGCGGCGATGTCCTCGCCGAACAGCAGCATGTTGCTGTGCTCGCGCAGCAGGTCGGCAAGCGTGGTGTTGATCGACTGGGCGAGCGTCAGCGGCACCCGCGTCGCGGGTACCGTCGCCGCCCGGACAACGGCCGCGACGGCCGCAGGGGTGCGGGGCGCGAGCGGTGCGAGTACCTGTTCGGCGGTGACCAACTGCGGCCACTCGGCCACGGTTCCTGCCACGTCGTAGACCATTCTGCGTAGCTCGTCGTGGCGCGCAGTCAGGCTCGCCCCGGTGTGCCGGCCACTTGCCACCAGGCAGCGGGCAGTGGCGGTGATCGGGTCGTGTTCGGCGTCGGCGCGCAGTTCGGCCGGAGTGCGGTACGCGGTCTCGACGTCGGTGCCGGCATGCCCGCCGAAGCGCACGGTGCGCAGGTGCAGGAAGGCTGGCCGGCGCGAGGTACGCACCCATTCGCCCAGCTCGGCGGTGACCGCCAGCACGCCTTCCGGGTCGGCGCCGTCCACGCTGAGATAGCGCAGGTGGGGGCGGTTGCCGTAGGCGCTCGCGACCCAGCCGGCAGGGGTGCGCACGCTGATGCCCAAGCCGTTGTCCTCGCACACGAACAGCAGCGGCAGCGGCAGCCGCTGGTGCGCGCAGTGCAGCGCCGTGTTGACGGCTGCGGTGGCGACCGCATGGTTGGCGGAGGCGTCGCCGAACGAGCAGACCGCGAGTGCGTCGGTTGGCCACGGCGACTCGACGCCCAGCCGGCCGGCACGGCCGATGGCGAATGCGACACCCAGAGCGCGCGGGAGGTGCGAGGCGATGGTGGAAGTCTGCGGGATGATCGCAAGGTCGTGGCGGCCGAACACCTTGTGTCGCCCGCCGGCGATGGGTTCGTCGATGGCTGCGACCATGCCGGCGAGGATGTCGTGCACGCCACCCAGGCCGGCGCGGGCGAGGTAGAACCCACCGCTGCGGTAGTGCAGCAATGCCGGGTCGGTGGGCCGCAGTCCCATCGCGACGGCAGCGTTGCTCTCATGGCCGGCGGAGCCAATGGTGTAGTAGCCCTTGCCCTGGCTGCGCAGCCAGCGGGCAGCCAGGTCGCAGTGCCGGCTGGCCACCTGCACGTCGAACAGGCGCTCCAATTCGGCCAGGGCCGGCGGCGATGCGCGGTTACCGCCCGCGGCGGCCACGCTTGGCGACGCGTCCAACGCTGTCAGCGATTCGAGGAGTTGTGCTTCCAGCGGGCTGCGATCAGGTGTTGCCACCCGCTCAGCTTGACAGGCGCGAACGGCGCAAGCCGAGCGACAGCCGAACCGGCTGCTCAGACGTCCAGGCGGTAGCGCACCACGAGCGGGTCGCCGCTGGGTTGCACGACGGCGCGGTAGCGGTTGATCAGGCTGCGCATGGCGACGTTCTCGCGCAGGACGTCGGCGATGATGCGTCGCACGCCGCGGCGACGGGCGAGCACGAGCAGCGCGTCCATCAGACGGGAACCGACACCGAGGCCCTGGTAGCTGTCGATCACCGTCACCGACAGCTCGGGCGGGCCATCGGGGCTGCCCATCCAGCGGGCCACGCCGATCGGCTTGCCTTCGGGATGGTCGGGCAGGTCGACCGCGGCGTCGAACGCGATGATTGCTGCGTCGATCGTGCCGTCCACATGGGCCAACCGATCGAGCACGGACGGCGGTAGTTCGCGCACGGCGGTGAAGAAGCGGAAGTGGCGCGACTCAGGACCAAGCTCTTCGAACGCTTCGGCGAAGTACTTGGCGAAATCCGCTGTGACTGCCTCGCGGGTGACGATCAGAGGTGTGTGGTCGATCGGACCATCATGCCTGAACTATGCGGCCTCGCCGGTGCGACTGTTGACACGTCAAAAGGTCGAAGGCGCGAGCCAACGTTCTACTTGCCGTCGGGGAGGCCGTCGACGACGTCCTTGACCTTCTCGGCGGCCATCTCGACCTTGTCGTCGATCGAATCCGGTGTCTTGCTCTCGATCACGTCAGAAACCTTGTCGACGCCATCGGTGACGGCCTTCTTGTTGCCGCCGATGAGACCCTTGATCTTGTCGAGCAGACCCATGTGAATGTTCCTTCGTACAGGCGGAATTGCCGGCGGCATTGTGCCTTAGGACCCTCCAGCGCGCCACAGCTATCGGGACGAAAAATTGACAAACCCCCCGGGCAGGGGGGTTTGTTCGGTGTGGTCGAGACCGGCGTCGATCCGGTGACCCTACGCTTTTCAGGCGTATGCTCTGCCGACTGAGCTACTCGACCGAAATGCACTTCTTGGTGGCCGACTAGCGACCTCCGTTCAGGTTTGCACCCGAGCGGTCCCGACGGGGTTCGAACCCGCGACCTCCGGCTTGACAGGCCGGCGTGAACTCCACTTCACCACGGGACCAGGCTGTGACCAGCTGGTCAGTACTTCCTTGCACTTCTTGCACCCCCAACGGGATTCGAACCCGTGCCGCCACCTTGAAAGGGTGGTGTCCTAGGCCACTAGACGATGGGGGCTAGGTTCTGCTTCCGGTTGAGGGCGTCGAAACACTATCAGACTTCGTCCGTTTTTCCGCAGGCCGTTTCGCGCGATTTCGGCCGCTGGGCACCGGGGCGGGAAGGTACCGTGCCGGTCGTGCGCCTGGAACTCGACCCGTCACTGCAGCCTGCCGACTACGCCTACGTGCACCAGCTGCGGGTGCGCTTCGCCGAGACCGATGCGATGGGCATCGTCCACCACAGCCGCTATCTCCCCTATCTCGAGGAGGCACGTGTCGAGTATTTGCGGGCGCTCGGTCATCCGTATGTCGAGCTGCGCGCCGAGGGCGTCGACTATGCGGTGCTGGAGGCGTTCGTGCAGTACCGCCAGCCGTTGCGGTTCGACGACGTGGTCCAGGTGTACCTGCGTCTCGGTGCCGCCACCCGTGCGACGTTCCAGATGGCGTACCTACTGACGGTGAACGGGCAGACGCGCGCCACCGCAGTCACCGTGCACGGTTGTGTCAACGAGCAGGGCCGGCCGGTGCGCATGCCGGCCTGGTTGCTCGCGCTCGGGGACTGACGGTCCGCGCGGCATATCGGAATTGTTCGCACGATCGTTCCGGTATTGAAACCTTCCGAGCGCTCCCTCTCCCTATGGTGCCTGTATGCGCCTGGCCCGAATCGTTGGCGCTGGAGTCCTCGGCTACTTCGTCGGCACGTTCCCTACCGCTGATCTGGTTGCCCGGCGCGTCTCCGGCGGCACCGTCGATCTGCGAAGCGCGGGCACGGGCAACCCCGGTGGTGCGAACGCGGCGAAGGTGCTCGGCACCAGGGCCGGGGCGACGGTGATGGTCGGCGATGCCACCAAAGGTGCACTGGCCAGCGGCTTCGGCGCGATGGTGGCGGGGCCCGCGGGCGCGCACCTGGCCGGCTCGGCGTCGGTGATCGGCCATTGCTACCCAGCGTGGAACGGCTTCCGTGGCGGCAAGGGCGTCGCCGCCGGTGTCGGCCAGTGCATCGCCACCTTCCCGGCGTACGTGCCGTTCAACGTGGGCGTCGCGGTGCTCACCACCACCAACCCACGGTGGAAGCAGCGAGCCTTCGCCGCGACCGTGCTCTCCAGCGCAGCATGGGTGGCGGGCAGCGTGCTGTGGTGGCGCAAGCAGTGGCCCAACCTGTGGGGGCCGCGCCCCACCATCGGCCTGCCGCTGGCCACTGCGCTGAGCTGTTCGGTCATCGCCTACCGGTTCGTCTCGGCGGTGCCGCTCGCCGTGCAGCCTGCAGCCACGCTCACTCCCGCGTTCGCGACGGAGCCCGCATGATCGGCATCTGCACCGATTCCAGCTCGCAGCTGCCCGCCGAACTGGCCGAGCGCTACTGCATCGAGGTCGTGCCGCTCACCATCGAGGTTGAC
>Ga0105047_10016140_pt1 | contig 11723 bp, 11 predicted proteins | sample MAT04_FD_78384 | JGI IMG/M metagenome (GOLD analysis project Ga0105047, IMG submission 78384) | Freshwater microbial communities from Lake Fryxell liftoff mats and glacier meltwater in Antarctica - MAT-04 (megahit assembly) | ecosystem: Environmental > Aquatic > Freshwater > Ice > Liftoff... | reverse complement strand
CGTATAACCTGCTGCAGGAAGCTTTTTACTTCGCTCACGAACCTTTTTACCTGTTCAGCCAAGCTCAAATCTTCTTGTACGAGATTAATTAGCTCGCTAATGAAGAGCAATCATACTTCAAACCTTACCACATAACCTTCAAAAGTGCGGACATTGAAAACTGTTCCGTCCTCAAAAATTAAATACTGACCTTTTATTCCAATTAATTTTCCCGTAAAAATTGGCGTTTTGTCCAAATTCAAGGATTTCACTTTTGTTGGATATTGCAAAACTGGATAAACCAATTCGAGTAGATCTATCTTTTCTGGATAATAAAAGTCTTGAACTTCTAATGGTAATAGGTCACGAACGCGCGCTTTTTCTAGGAGCAAATCAATCTGAGAAATTTCACTACTCAGCATCTTTCGCCAATTGGTTTTGTCAACAAAATGATTTTTTAAAGCTACTTCGGTTATCCCAGCTAGATACCTATTTGGAGTTTCAACAATGGCAATCGCGTGACTCGCACCTTGGTCAATCCATCGTGTTGGAACTTGGGTTCCACGTGTTACACCAACTTTTACTTCACTCGACAGCGCCAAATAAACAATATGTGGTTGCAGTTGCACTCTTTTTTCATACTCTAAATCACGATCAGCAATATTTAAATGCGCCTTACTTTGTTCCGGTCTCATAATCCAATCACCAGCGGACGCAGAACTCATAAAACAGTCATAACAAAATCCTTGACGGAAAATTTTTTTCTTTTTGCCACAATTCAGACATTGGTATCCAATAAAATTTATTTCAACAGATTTTCCAAGCAATTGATTTAAACTCAAAAAACTACTCTCAAAAACAAGATAATATTGAATCGGAATTGATAGTTCTGTCTGCATTTTGGTTAATACACCTTGGTAAGTCATAGCTTATCTTTCAGATTATTTCCTATATTTGGTAAAGTTATAACTCTATTTCGTAATTCATAACACCTAATCAAAAAATGCCAATACCATTAATAAATTCTATTGCGTCGTGGGTGTTGAAACAGCGTATTCATCAAATGGAGTTGTTTTTAAAATATCCGAATGAAGTGCAGAATGAGTTACTGATGAACTTAATTCGTTCAGCTGAAGAAACGGTAATTGGGCAAAAATATGATTTTGCAAGTATAAAAAATCATAAAACGTTTGCAGAACGAGTTCCAGTTTCTACTTATGAAGAGCTTGAGCCTATGATTGAACTAACTCGAAAAGGCGCACAGAATGTTTTTTGGAGCACACCCATCAAGTGGTTTGCCAAATCAAGCGGAACTACTAATGCAAAAAGCAAATTTATTCCGGTAAGTGCTGAGGCGCTCGAAGATTGTCATTTTAAAGGCAGTAAAGATTTATTATGCTTGTATTTGAACAATAATGAAAATTCCGAAATGTTTTTGGGAAAAAGTCTTCGCCTTGGAGGAAGTTCCCAGATTTACGAAAATAACAATACCTATTTTGGAGATTTATCAGCAATTTTGATTGAGAATATGCCAATATGGGCCGAATTTAGTAGTACGCCAAGTAACAAGGTGTCACTTATGAGTGAATGGGAAAGCAAGCTTACTGCAATCATCAACGAAACTAAAAATGAAAATGTTACGAGTTTTGCCGGCGTTCCTTCGTGGATGTTGGTTTTGCTCAATCGAATACTAAGCGAAACCGGAATTGACAATTTATCAGATTTATGGCCAAATCTTGAAGTTTACTTTCATGGTGGCGTGAGTTTTGAACCGTATAGAGAACAATATAAAAAGATTTTGCCACAGAGTAATTTTAAATACTACGAAATCTACAATGCTTCAGAAGGATTTTTCGCAATTCAAGATTTGAATTATTCCAATGATTTACTGTTAATGCTAGATTATGGAATCTTCTATGAATTCATTCCGATGGATACTTTTGGTACTGAAAATCAGAAGGTAATTCGATTGACTGATGTAGAATTATTTAAGAATTACGCAATCGTAATCACTACCAACGCTGGACTTTGGCGGTACTTAATTGGTGATACCGTTCGATTTACTTCTTTGGCTCCGTATCGTATTCGAGTTTCAGGGCGAACAAAGCATCATATCAATGTTTTTGGGGAAGAAATGATGGTTGAAAATACAGATTCGGCGATAGCCAAAACTTGTTCCGTGTTGAATTGCGAAGCCAAAGATTACACCGTTGCTCCTATATTTATGAAAGGTAAAGAAAAGGGCGCGCACGAATGGATGATTGAGTTCAAGAAACATCCAGATGATATGGCGCTATTTCGGCAAGTATTAGATAAAAATCTTCAAGCGGTAAATTCTGATTACGAAGCCAAACGCTACAATAACATGACGCTCGACTGTCTTTCTTTAAATGTAGCTCGAGAAAACTTATTCTACGACTGGCTCAAAGAAAACGATAAGCTAGGCGGACAACATAAAATTCCAAGACTTTCCAATGAAAGAGATTATTTGGAGCAGTTAAAGGCAATGCAAGTTGTTGTTAAAAAATAATTACTATGAAAAAACTTGTTTGCATTCTTCTTTTAGTTGGTTTTTTAGCTTCTTGTGGTCCGCGCCGAATGAAATGTGGTCCGGGAAGACGCTGTTTGGTTGATGCTCCAAAAGAAAATGTTATTGTTAACCAGAACATTGCTTGAAAACAAAGCTGTATCTCGCTCTATTTTGCGTAGGATTTTTTTGGGGAACCACATTTTTAGGTATCCGCATTGGCGTTGAAACCATTCCTCCATTCCTGCTTGCTGGAATACGAAACCTCATTTCGGGGTTGCTTATCTTTTGTTATTTAGTTTATCTTGGAAAATTAGAAAAAGTTAGTTCAAAACAATTTTTACGCGCCTTTGTACTGTCTGTATTGATGATTGTGCTCGCCAATGGGCTAACAACTTATGCGGAAAAATATATTAACAGTGGACTTGCATCGCTGATTTCTACCTTAAATCCTTTCTTTGTGTTGCTGTTAAATTTAATTTTGAGATACGAAAAACTATCTTTTAAAACCGTTCTGGGTATTGTTTTAGGAATGTTTGGGATTTTCTTAATTTATCAAAATAGTTTATCAGATTTAGTAAATCCAGATTACCGACAAGGGATATTTGCTATGTTGTTAGCCGTTATTGCTTGGGCAGTTGGAACAATACTTACTAAAAAAGGAAGTATTCATGCACTAACTATGTTGATGAATGTTTGCGTGCAAATGCTAATAGCGGGAGTTGTTTTATGCCTGATCCAATTTTTCTTAACTCCAAATATCACCATAAAGAACTGGAGCACTCAAAGTATTGTTGCTATGGTATATCTGGCAGTATTTGGTTCCGTTATAGGATATGTTGCCTTTAGCTACTTACTTTCTCAATTGCCATCCACAAAAGTTACCGTTTTGTCTTATGTGAATGTTATAGTAGCTTTATTTTTGGGTTGGTTAATTTTAGATGAAATAATTACAAGCAAAATTATTTTGGCTGCGCTATTAATTATAAGTGGAGTTATCGTGGTGAATTACAAAAAAGGCAAATAATTTTTTCATTTATACTTGTAACAATTATTTAGATTGAAAGTCTTACCGGGCAATCATCAATCAATAATCAATTACAAATGAAATTATTTAAGTTTATCTTATGTGTACTTGTCGTGAACTTTTCATTCGCTCAAGAACCACCGACAAAGCGCCAGGACATCCAAAAAGCAGAAACAGATTCGCTAAAAAGTAAGGCCAACGAGCTTCAAGAAGTTACTATTGTTCAGCAAAAGAAGTTTATGAAGATTGAATCTGACAAAACTACAATTGCAATTAAAGACAACGCCATGCTAAGCAGCGGAAACGCGTACGAAACAGTCAAAAAATTACCTGGAGTTATTGCATCACCAACTGGCGGATTATCGCTGAACGGAAAAGGCGTTACGATTTTTATCGATGGAGCGCCAAGTTCCTTAAGTGGTACTGATTTGCAAAATTATCTTTCTTCACTTCCTGCGAATGCGATTGAAAAGGTTGAATTAATTTATAATCCAGGAGCGGCTTTTGATGCAAATGCTAGTGGTTCGATTATTAATTTGGTTACGAGTTCTAAACGTTTGAAAGGTATTAATGCTAGCTTTAATATGAATTATAATTTTAATAAATATCAGAAACCAAGTCCGCAGATTTTGCTAAACGGAAAAGAGAAAAATTTAAGTTGGCAGACAATGATTGGTTACAATTATATAGACAGGGAACAACGTTCAACCAATGGGCAAACCTTTACCTCTTTTGATCCTGATAAATTTATTAATCAAGATAGATTGACCAAAACCACGAACAGAATTTTTTATGCAAGATTAGGAACTAATTACAGATTGACGTCAAAGTCGAATCTATTATTTAATTATAACGTCACTTTTTCGAACGACAGAAATGTATTTGATGGAAAAACAACAGGTTCTGACATTTCAGATTATTTGAACAGCGGAACTACCAAAACGAAATCGAGCAATAATGAAATTAGTTTGCAATTCAAAACTAAGTTAGACACTATTGGAAGAACATTAGATATTATTGCTTTTACGAATACATTTAATCAAGATCCAAACTCACTTACAAATGCTTCGGAAAATAATGTATCAAGTTTTAACAACTTTAGAAATAACTTTGGATTACTGAATTATTATCTCAAATATGACTTCAATATTCCTTTTGAAAAAGTAGGGATGTCGTTAAATACGGGTGGAAAATTTAATACGATTAATGTTGAGAATACTGGATTTTATAATTTAAATTCTGCAACAACTAACGTAATCGATTTTGATTACAAAGAAACCAATTTGGCTTTTTATGCTGAAGTACGCAAGAAATTCAAAAAGCTACATCTTACCGTAGGTTTGCGCTATGAAGATTTTAATGTTGACAGAACCGGAGTCGTAGATGCTACAAGAACGGACATCGATTTTAAAAATAAGAATTTGTTCCCCAATTTTAGTGCGTTATACGAGTTTACGGACAATATAAATGTAAGCACTTCCTATTCGAGAAAAATTTCACAGCCTGGTTATAATGTTCTCGACCCTAATGGAGGCAATTTTGATCAATACAATACTTCAACTGGAAATTTACTTCTGAATCCGTCATTCTATGATAATTTTGAACTAAAAATGAGCGCGTTCCAATATGTGCAAATTGGCACCAACTATACTGTAGCGAAAGACCACAATTTGTTTATTTTCACTGCAGAACCTCAGCAAATTGTAAGCACTCAAACGTTCCAACAATTTGATCGTTTTAAAACGTTTACGGCTTTTGCCAGCTTCCCAATTCCATTAGATTATTTTTTTAAGGGAAATGAGGAATTTAAAAAGCGAATGAATGATATAGACAAGATGAATTATATTTTCTTTAATACAGCTTTTATCAAAAATGTTACTGACGGTTACAATTTTTCGTTCGAGTCAAAACCAATATGGAATTATTCAGCACAAGCACAAATTATGCTGCCTTGGGATATTAAAAATTACATGAATTATTTTATTCTTCCCAAAGGTGGTGTGTGGGAAATTTATAAAATCAAAAAAGATATCCAACAGTTTGATATCTCGTTCAGCAAGGATTTCATGAACAAGAAACTAAAAGTTGGCGTCCATGCGTTTGATGTTTTTAATCAGAATGAAATAAACGCGCTGATTTCTTCAACTAATTTGCAGACCAGATTTCGTCAGAAGGAAGATTCGAGAACGTTTAGAATTTCGTTAACGTATAATTTCGGAAACCTAAAAATTGATAAAGAAAACACAACCATTGATACTGAAAAAGTACAGAGTGGTGGTGGTTTGGTAAAATAATCTTCCAACAAAAAATCCCTCAACAGAGGGATTTTTTTTTACGAGGCTAATTCTAATCTTTTTAGTAAATTTTTACTCAGTGCGTCTTGAGTATATTCCAAATCTACGTGCAATTCTTTTTCGTCAGAACTTGGTAAATCATACATCGCATCGGTTAATATTGCCTCGCAAAGCGAACGCAAACCTCTCGCACCTAATTTATATTCTAAAGCTTTCTCTACAATATAATCTAATGCGTCGTTGGAAATTGTGAATTTCACATCGTCCATACCGAATAGCTTTTGATATTGTTTAATCAAAGCATTTTTAGGTACGGTTAAAATAGCCCGAAGCGTTTCAGCATCTAAAGGATCCATATGTGTTAAAACGGGAAGACGACCAATAATTTCAGGAATCAAACCAAAATCTTTAATGTCTTTCGGAATTACATATTGCAGTAAATTGTTTTTGTCAATTCCTTCCGCATTTTGAGAAGTGGAGTAACCAATTGCTTGTCGGTTTAATCTTTTAGAAATGATTCTTTCAATTCCGTCAAAAGCGCCGCCTGCGATAAACAGAATATCTTTAGTATTTACTTCAATAAATTTCTGATCTGGATGTTTTCTTCCGCCTTTTGGTGGAACATTTACTACGGTTCCTTCCAATAATTTCAAAAGGGCTTGTTGCACTCCTTCTCCAGAAACATCGCGGGTAATTGATGGGTTGTCACTTTTACGTGCAATTTTATCAATTTCATCAATAAATACAATTCCTCTTTCGGCTTTAGCAAGATCGTAATCGGCAGCTTGTAATAGTCGGGTTAAAATGCTTTCCACATCTTCTCCAACATAACCTGCTTCGGTCAAAACCGTTGCATCGACAATTGCTAAGGGAACTTCAAGCATTTTTGCAATGGTTTTTGCAACTAATGTTTTTCCGGTTCAGTTTGGCCCACCATGATAATGTTTGATTTTTCAATTTCAATATCTTCTTCGTGGTGCAGTTGCATTAATCTTTTATAGTGGTTGTAAACCGCAACGGACATCACTTTTTTGGTTTGGTCTTGACCAATGACATATTGATCTAAAAATGCTCGAATTTCTTTTGGTTTTTTTAAAATCAAATCCTTGTTTGATTTTAGACTTGCTGTTCCGCCTGAAGATTTTAATTCTTCCAACACTATTCCGTGCGCTTGCTCAATGCACCTGTCGCAAACATGTGCATTTACTCCAGCGATTAGTAAATTAGTTTCTGGTTTTTTTCTTCCGCAAAAGGAACATTCTAAAACTTGTTTTGCCATTTTTTCTTTTAGTGGTCAGTGTTCAGTTCTTAGTGCTCAGTTAAGTACTAAACACTAAAAACTGAAGACTGAATACTTTTATAAATTTATCTTCTTAAAACTTCATCGATCATTCCGTATTCTTTGGCTTCATCAGCAATCATCCAATAATCGCGTTCTGAATCTTTGTGTACTTTATCAAATGTTTGTCCGGAATGTTGTGCGATAATTTGGTACAACTCCTCTTTTAATTTTAACATTTCTCTTAAGTTGATTTCCATATCGGTTGCTACTCCGGAAGCACCTCCTGATGGTTGGTGAATCATAACTCTTGAATGTGGTAATGCCGAACGTTTTCCGGCGGCACCAGCACAAAGTAAAACAGCGCCCATTGAAGCGGCCATTCCGGTGCATATTGTTGCTACGTCTGGTTTGATGTATTGCATTGTGTCATAAATTCCAAGTCCAGCGTAAACGCTTCCTCCTGGAGAGTTGATGTAGATTTGGATGTCTTTTGAGGCGTCAACACTTTCTAGGAACAACAGTTGTGCTTGAATAATGTTGGCCATGTAATCGTCGACTCCGGTTCCCATAAAGATGATTCTGTCCATCATTAGACGCGAAAAAACGTCTAATTGTGACACATTCATTTGACGTTCTTCAATAATATATGGCGTCATGCTACCTACGATTTTATCGTAATATAAACTGTTTACGCCATGTTTTTTGGTAGCAAATTTTTTAAATTCTTTTCCGTAGTCCATTTTTGATTGGTTATGAATTATAAGTTATTTTTTATTAGTTTTATGTTCAAAGTTCGTGCCTTGTTTTTATTTATGACATTGTGTCTTAAATTATGGGATTCTTAGCCCGGATAGCAGTGGAAATCCTGTTATTGCGATTATGGAATAGTACAACTTTAGATTGCTTTGTTCCTCGCAATGACAGATTGCAACGGATAGCCGGAAAAAGCTTCCAATAAAAAAGCGCCAAATTCCTTTGACGCTCAAATGTAGTAAAAATTAGTGTACTTATTTATTCATTATACATTGCTGCAACAAATTGGTCATAGGTAACTTCTTTTGTTTTTGGATTTGCTTTTTCTTTAAATAACTGCAACATTTTATCGGCTACGACCTGTTGGGATAATCTTTTTACTTCTTCTTGATTTGACAAAACTCTGGCTACAATTCCTTCTACTTCTTCAGCAGTTGGATTACTGTTGCCAAATTGTGCCATTTGCTGGCGAATATTATTGGTTGTAAATGATTTTAAATCTTCAAAAGTGATTTGGATGTTGCTTTGTGCTAATGCTTTTCCTTCAATTAATTGAAAACGCAATCCTTTTTCTGAACGGCTGTATTCAATAGCAGCTTCTTCTGCAGAAAGTTTTTTCTCGCCTGAAGTTTGTATCCATTTGATTAGAAATTCATCTGGCAAATCGAATTTTGTGTTTTCGATTAAAAAATCTTGAACGTCTGTCATCAATTTTTGCTCTGCTTGTTGGGCAAAATGTTTTTCGGCATCGGCTTTGATTTTTGTTTTCAACTCTTGTAATGAGCTTACACTACCGTCACCAAATAATTTATCGAATAATTCTTGGTTTAATTCAGCTGGTTCGTGTGCTACAACTTCGTCGATGGTAAAGGTAACTTCTACCTCTAAACCGTGTACATTATCATGGGCAACGGCCAGATAATCCATTAATTTATGGTCGTCATTAAATAAACCTTTTGTGTTCAAAGTCATTATGTCACCAACGTTTTTACCGATAAAAGATTGGGCTACTTTTGCATCAGCAAAATCAGCTAAATCGATAGTAGTGCGGTTGTTGATTCCCGCGTCTGCACTAGAGAAAATTCCAGAAACGTCGTTTCCTTCTGCCACAATGGTTTGTGAAATTATTTTGCCGTATTGTTTTTGAATTCTTCCAATTTGACTGTTTAACATAGCATCATCTGCCACAATTTGATATTTTACAATATCGTTTTTTGCGTCTAAGTCAATTTCAAATTCAGGTGCAAGACCAATTTCATATTCGAATACTAATTCTTCAGCATCCCACGAAAAGTTTTCAGCTACTTTTGGCAGTGGCGAACCAAGAAGGTTTAATCTTTCTGATTGTAAAAAACGTTGCAACGCTAATTCGACCACTTTGTTTACTTCTTCTACCTTTATTGCTGCACCATATTGTTTTTCAACCAATGCTTTTGGAACTGCACCTTTGCGAAAGCCTTTTACAGTGGCTAATGGCATTTTTTCGTTGATTCTTTTTGCTACTTGTCCTTTGTAATCCATTTGAGGAACTGTTATCACAATCACCTCGTTTACAGCACTAATTGCTACTCTTTTAATATCCATTTTGATGATAATTTATATAATAAAATTGGGTGGCAAAATTATAACTTTTCTACAACCCAACCAAGTTTTATTTTACTGATTTTTATGTTGTTATTTTGTTTCACCTGTAAGTTGAAAAACTACTGATTGTGAAAGCGATAGAATAATGCTAAACAACATTGCAGTCCAAAAAGTATTAATCCTAAATTCAGCAATAAAATGATCGCATAACATTATAATGATCGTATTGATAACCAATAAAAATAATCCTAAAGTAAAAAAGGTTATGGGCAAAGTGAATACTACTAATATAGGTTTTACAAAAAAATTTAAAAGCGCCAATACAATCGCAACTTTTATAGATGTTTCTATGCCGTTTACAAGTGTAACACCGTTCATTAAGTGGGCAATTAGCAGTACCAGTAATGCAGAAATAAACAGTCTAAGGATTAGTTTCATATGTTAAATGTTTAAAATAATAATGCGAAAATAGGTTTTATATTTTTTTTTAAATTTAAAAATACTAAATTTGTCTCTAGTTTAACTTTTAACAAACAATAATATGAAAAAACTATTACTTACTTTATTATTTATCGGCGGATTAAATGCTAGTGCGCAAACGACCGTTTTTGAAGACAATTTTGATTCTTATACAAATTTTGCTAAAGCAAGTGTAGGGTCTTGGACATTAACCGATATTGATTTGCGTCCTACTTATGGTTTTGGTGGCGGAACTACTTTTTTAAATTCAGGTACACCTATGGCTTTTATTGTTTTTAACTCTACAGCTGTATCTCCTCCTTTAGTAGCTGGAGCAGCAAGTAACTGGAGTGCGCGTTCTGGTCAAAAAGCAATGGCATGTATTGCGGCGGTTCCTAATGCGTCTTTTCCTGCAAATGATGATTGGTTAATTTCTCCTTCAATAACTTTAGGGTCTACTGGTAATGAACTTTCTTTTTGGGCTAAATCATGTGATGATGCTTTTCCAGACGAAGAATTTCAAGTTTTTGTTTCTACAACAACTACAGCAATCGCAAGTTTTACTGCAATAGGAGCTCTTGAAACAACAGCATTTGGTGCTTACGCTGAGTATACTTATGACTTAAGTGCATACGACGGACAAGCAATATTTGTAGGTATTCGTTGTACATCACCTGATCAATTCGGATTTATGCTTGATGATTTTAAAGTTACTACTACTGGTTTAGGTATAAACGATACTTTAGCTAACAAGTTCAGTACTTATCCAAACCCTTCTTCAAACGTAGTTAACATTTCTAATAATTATGATATTCAGTTTACTGAAGTAAATATTACTGATATTAACGGAAGAACAGTTAAATCACTTAAAGTGAATAATCTTTCTGAAGTTCAAATGAATGTTTCTGAATTAAATTCAGGAGTATACTTTATGAACATCGCTACTGATTCTGGTAAAGTTGTAAAGAAATTTATCAAAAGCTAGTTATCACTTATACTGCATCAAAAACCCTTTTCACATTGAAAAGGGTTTTTTTTATTTTAAAAATTTACTGGTTTCAGAAAAGAATAGTTTCGGATTTTCGGCATGAAGCCAATGTCCTACATTAGGGATTGTTGCTAATGTAAAATTGGGAAAATGAGTTCTAATTTTAGGAATATCGCTGTCTAAAATATAGTTGGAATTTCCTCCACGGATAAAAAGCGTTGGTTTTAGAAATTGATTTGCAGGAAGTAACGCCTCTCCGATAGTGTCAATTTGAGCATTAAAAACCGAAAGATTGAATCGGAAAGCTAACTGTTCAGGTTGAACCCAATATAAATTTTTCATCAAAAATTGTCGTGTTCCCAAATCGGGTATAAACGGATACAGAATTTCCTCAACTTCTGTTCTGTCAGGTTTTGCGCTGAAATCTACCGCGTTCAATCCGGCTAGAATATCCTGATGATGTGGTGGGTAATATTTTGGACCAATATCGGCAATAATCAATTTATCAACCATTTCAGGATAAGTTGTAGCAAAAAGCATGGCTACTTTTCCGCCCATTGAATGACCAATAATGCAAACGGAATCTAAATTTTTCTGTTTACAGTATTTTAAAACATCATCAGACATTAAGGTATAATTGAATTCATCGGAATGAAAACTTTTGCCGTGATTTCTTAGATCAAGCAGATGAACCTGAAAACCTTCGGCGGCATAAAGCGAACTAAATGATTTCCAATTATCCGACATTCCGAGAAATCCGTGTATGACTAAAAGTGGTTTTCCTTCGCCTTCGATTCTGGAGTACAACATAAGCATTTACAATTTTTGAT
>Ga0105047_10016139_pt1 | contig 11724 bp, 8 predicted proteins | sample MAT04_FD_78384 | JGI IMG/M metagenome (GOLD analysis project Ga0105047, IMG submission 78384) | Freshwater microbial communities from Lake Fryxell liftoff mats and glacier meltwater in Antarctica - MAT-04 (megahit assembly) | ecosystem: Environmental > Aquatic > Freshwater > Ice > Liftoff... | reverse complement strand
TCTTCGTGCTGTGGATGTGCATCACCACCCTGCTGGCCATTGACGTGGCGGGTTCGGTCGACCAACTCAACAAGGTCTTGAAGATCCAGCTGATGGTGTTCGTCGCGTTTGCGGCCATCCAGTCGCGCAAGCACATCGAGCTGTTCATCTGGGTCAGTGTGCTGTCGCTTGGCTTCTACGGCGTCAAGGGGGGCGTCTTCACGGTGCTCACCGGAGGCGGCGAGCGTGTCTGGGGCCCACCCGGTGGTTTCATCGAGGACAACAACAATCTGGCCGTAGCCCTGATCATGACGATTCCATTCGTCAACTATCTGCGTACCGTCGCCACGCGGATGTGGATTCGTTATGCCCTGCTTGCGCTCATGTTGCTGTGTGCCGTGTCAGTTCTCGGCTCGCAGTCGCGTGGCGCCTTGCTCGCCATCTCGGCAATGGCCGCCGTGCTGTGGGCGCGGTCGCGCAAAAAGGCAGTCGGTGCGGTGACGCTGGTCGTCGTTGCCATGGGCCTGTTGGCGTTCATGCCGGCGTCGTGGGAGCAGCGCATGAACACGATCCAGACCTACGAGACCGATGGCTCCGCCATGTCGCGGCTCGGTTCGTGGACGATGTGTTTTAACCTCGCCAATGACCGCCCGATCGGTGGCGGCTTTGGCGTCTACACGCCGCAGAACTACGCCAAGTACAACCCCGACTCACTGGTCACTGCGAGCCACGGTTCCACCGTAGCGCACAGCATCTACTTCTCCGTTCTGGGCGAACACGGCTGGATTGGCCTGTTCATCTACCTTGTGCTGGGCATCCTGACCTACCGCTTGGCCTCACGCATCAGGCGCGATACACAACGGGTGCCGCAGGCGGCGTGGGCCTACAACCTGGCCGGCATGTGCCAGGTGTCGCTGGTCGGCTTCGCGGTGGGGGGCGCCTTCCTGAGCTTGGCCTATTTCGACTTCACCTACAACATCATCGTCGTCCTGGTGGCAACACGCCGCTGGGTCAACGAACGTGGATGGGAGAAGGAATCGCAGGGTCCGTTCGGTTCGGGCAACCCGTTGGGTGACAAGGCGTTGGCTGCTGCTCGCCAACGGCCGGTGACGGCATGATTCGCACAGCGTTGCAGTGGCTGTCACCTGGCGGCGCTCGGGCGCGGCTGTCGATACTGATCTTTCACCGTGTCCTGCCGCGACCCGACGACCTGTGCCCCGACGAACCGGACGCGGCGCGCTTCGAACAAGAGTTGCACTGGATCTCGCGCTGGTTCCAGGTGCTGCCGCTCGACGATGCGGCTTCGCTCCTGGCTGCCGGCAAGCTGCCGCCCGGCGCAGCGGCCATCACATTCGACGACGGCTATGCCGACAACGCCACCGTGGCGTTGCCGGCGCTGCAGCGTGCAAGGCTGCCCGCCACCTTTTTCATCGCCACGTCCTTCCTCGACGGAGGCCGCATGTGGAACGACACGGTGATCGAGTCGGTGCGTGCCTGCCGGGCGCCCGCGCTCGACTTGCGCGCAGCGGGTTTGGGGTATTTCGCGCTCGACAGCATCGATTCGCGCCGTCAGGCCATCGGCCACTTGCTGCCGGCCATCAAGTACTTGGAACCCGCCCAGCGCGACGCCGCGGTCGCCGCCGTGCACCAGGCCTGTGGCGAGCGCCTGCCCGACGACCTGATGATGCGTTCCCATCAGGTGCTGGCCCTGCGCCGGGCGGGCATGCAGATCGGCGCGCACACGCGCAGCCATCCGATCCTGGCGCGCCTGGGCGAAACCGCCGCCGTCGACGAGATTGTTGGCAGCAAGCGCGACCTGGAATCCCTGCTCGGCGAGCCAGTAACCCTGTTCGCCTACCCGAACGGCAAGCCGGGTGTCGACTACGGCGCGATGCACGCGCGAATGGTGCACGATGCCGGCTTCACCGCGGCCGTGTCCACGGCGCCGGGCGCGGCCTCGACTGGCAGCGACCGCTTCCAACTGCCGCGCTTTTCACCCTGGGACCGCAGCCGCACGCGCTATGGCTTGCGCATGCTGGCCAACCTGCGGGCGGGAAGTGGCGCCAGGGTCTGAGGCGGGCAACTGCCCATCGGCGCATGCATTGCGGTGCGCGCTCGTGCTGGGATTGACGGCAGCGGCGTTGACGGCGACGGCCATGCCCGACCGTTTTGTGCCCACCGACGACAGCGTCGGGCCGACCTGTGCCTACTACCTGGGCATGGGCAGCCTGCCGTGGAGCCGTCCGGGAGGCGACTGGGTCGACGCGGCCGGTGAGCGTTATGCGGCACGGCCGTTCGACGCCAGTCCGGTGCCTGGCGGTCGTGGCCGCCAGTTCATCGAGATGGACGTCACCGGACTCGTGCGCAGTTGGCTCGACGGCAGCCACCGCAACGCCGGTCTGCTGCTGCGTGCGCTGACGCCAGGCAACGGCGTTGTCGCGCTGCACAGCCGCGAGTCTGCAGACGCCGCCGCGCGCCCGATCCTGAAGCTCGAATGGACCGACGGGTCGCGCAGCCGCCTTGCGCCGTCTGCTGACACGCACCTGGACTGCAGTTCGCTCACGAGCTTGGGCGCACAACAGCAACTCCTGGTCGGCAGCCAGTTGAGCGCCTTGCTCCTCTTCGCGCTGCCCAGCAAACCCGGCGCCACCCTGGTGCGCGCTGTACTGAGCATGGCTTCCGACCAGCAGTACAGCCACGGCGGAACCATCGGCGTGTTTCGTGCCGACCCGCCCTACGCCAGGCCGCAGGGTCGGCCTGAATTCGGCATCGCACAAGGCTACCCGCTGGACGCCCATCTCGGCGAGCACCCTGCGGTGCTGAAGTCGACCGGTTTCGAGGGCTCCTTCTGGTTCTTCGAGTGGCTGGGCATCGGCTGGCTGCGCAGCGCCGCCAAGGCTGTCGAGCACGATCCCGAGCGAAAGTTCGAACCCCTGTCGGGACAGGCCCTGCGCGTGACCATCAAGCGCGGCACTAACCTCGGCCTCGACCTGTCTTACACGTTCAAGTCTCACGGCCACCCCGAGCCAGAAGAGATCTACTTCCGCTACTACCTGCGCTTTGCCGACGACTGGAATCCCTCGCTCGACGGCGGCAAGCTGCCTGGCCTTGCCGGCACCTACGGCCAAGCCGGCTGGGGCATGCGCAAGACCGACGGCTACAACGGCTGGTCGCTGCGCGGCGAGTTCGCGGCGCGGCCTCCGGGTGTGCCGAGCGTGGCCGGCCTGACCGCCATCGGCTCCTACGCCTATCACGCTGACATCGAGGACGCCGCCGGGGAGTCCTGGCCCTGGAGCGAAGGGCTGGCGGGGGTGCTTCAGAACAACCGCTGGTACTGTATCGAGCAGTATGTGAGGTTGAACACGCCGGGTCGGAAGGATGGTGTGTTTCGCGCGTGGGTCGATGGTCGTCGGGTACTTGAGCGCACAGCCATTCGCTTCCGCCACGTGCCTGAACTCAAGATCGAGAAGATCTGGCTCAACGTCTATCACGGAGGGGTCTCGCCGGCGCCGCACGACATGTCCTTGTACATCGACAACCTCGTGATCGCCCGCCAGTACATCGGGCCACGCCAGAACTGATCTCCATACTCAATCGAGCGGCACCTCAGCTTTCGAGCTGCATTTACGGCGGCTCAATGCCGTTAGAGGTGCAATGTGAAAAGCTTCGCGCTTCAGCCCTAAACCTGCTGTCGATTGGCGATGTGCAACCCCCGGAACGGGGGGGGGTGTCTTGATCGCCGCGCGTTGTGGTTGTTGCCTCTGGTATTACGATGCTCGGGTCAATACCCGGTTAACTTCTGGGCGAGGCCAGGTGGCTCGTATGAGCCCGCAGTTAATGCTCCTCGGATGGGTAGGAAAAAATGAGAAGAAGGACATTTGTCAGCCTGGGCGCGCAGTTCGCTGGCGGTGTGGTTGCACTCCCACTGCTTCAAGCTTGCGGTGGGGGGGATGCGGAGCCTGCTTCCGACGCACGGGCGCGCGCAAGCGACGGGATGCCCCCGGCCGGTTCGCGTGTCTATCAGGCCGGCAGCGGCGCCACTGTGTACGGCGGGCGCTTTGCCAACGCCTTGCTCGACCTTGTGGCCGCTGCGCCCGAGAATTCCTGGGTCAAGGCCAACCTCAACGACTTCTGGACGGTGTGGCCGCCGGAAGACTTTCGCCCGTGCCGTGACAAGGTCAACCCCAACCCGTCGACGCCCTCCTCGGTCATTCGCGCTTGGTCGTCGTTCGCCTGGGACCCCGCGCAAAGCCGGCTCGTGCTTTATGGCGGCGGCCATGCAAACTACGACGGCAATGAGGTCTACGTCTTCGACGGCAAGACACGCCAGTGGTCGCTGGCGTACTTCCCGAGTGACGTCGAATTGCTCGATGCGGCCACGTCCGAGTACGCAACGGTTGATGGTCCGCTGCATTCGCCGGTGAGTGCGCACACCTACGACAATTCCGAATATCTGCCAAAACTGGGCCGCTTCATGACCTTCGGCGGGGGGGCTGCCCACAGGGGCGGCAGCTATGTCGTCATCGACGGTGCTGCCCGCCGACCAAGTGGGCCTTACACACTCGATCTCGCCAACGCAGGCCTCGGCATGGTGGGCGGCGTTACCGGCAGCAACGTCAAGCGCCTTTCCAGCGCGAATGTGAACCTTCAGGGTGCTGACGCCTGGGCAGTCCGTGACTACTACAAGGACCATCCTGATCCGAACGGCGCGTTGCCATCCATGGCGAGCCACATCTCGTCGGGTACCGCCTACGCCGAAGAGAACGGGCACGACGTCATCTACCTCACCACGTACGGCGGGTACTACCTCCACCGCATCGAGTTTGTCGACGCCGATTACCGCAATGACCTCATCTCGGTCGTGGGTCGCCCAGCGCTTGATCCGATGGATCCGGTTGCGACCCTGGCCTTCGACCCGGTCAAGCGCATCGTGCTCAGCCTCGGGCAGCAGCCGCTGAAGGTGTTCTGGGGTTGGGACGTTTCCGGCCCGCCGGTCGCCAGTTTCGGGGTGGTGTCCGCCGGGCTGACGGGGCCGGGCGTGGCCGCCTGGCTGGCTGCATTCCAGTCTATGCACGGCATCGACTACGACGCCGTGAACCGGCGCTTCGTGATGTGGAGCGAAGGCGGGCAATTGTTCAGCCTGACGCACGCAGGAGGATCGCTTGCTGGCAACTGGCGCATCGAGGAGTTGCGGCCCAACAGCGGCACGCCGGGGGTCGACCGACCCAAGACGCGGGCCGAGCTCGAAGCGGAAACGTTCGGCGTGTACCCGAAGAGTGACGTAGGCGTGAACGGCAAATGGAAGTGGGCGTCCGATCTGAATGCCTTCGTCGGGCTGCAACACAACTACTTCGGCAACGTGTGGATCTACAAGCCGGGCAACTGGGTTGCCCCGTCGTTCATCGGAATTCAGAACAACCTGCTGCCTGGCCCGGCGCGTCCAGAAGCATTGAGGTAACACAGACATGGCATTGACCTTCAACGGCGTGAATTCCAGCCTCACGCGTACCGGACAGATTGTTTCCAACTATCCGTTCACGATCTTTGCGTGGACCCGCGCGACAGCCGCCCGGGCGGGGTTCGTTGCCGAACTGGCAGTAGAGCCTGGCCCATGGGGTGGCCACGAGGGACATGGCGCACTGTCCAATGGCACATCGATGCGGGGTTGGTCATCCGTCGGTAATCCGTGCTCGGCCTACAGTGCGCGAAACATCAGCGTGGGCGACTGGGTGCCGTGCATGGCGGTCTTCGTCAGCACGTCACTCCGCAAGATCTATTACGGGAATGGCGCGGTTCAGGTCGACACCAATAACTCGCCGCAGACGCCCTCTGTGCTGCGGGAGTTCGCGGTCGGCAGGATGGCCATCAGGGACGCGCTCTACTGGGCTGGCGACCTGGCGTGCGTGGGCCTGTGGAGCACTGAGCTCACGGCGGCTGAATATGCCCAGCTTGCTGCAGGTGCCGTGCCATCGACAATGCGCAGCGCCGCCATCATCGACTACTGGTCGCTCCAGAGCCAAGGGGCCACGCAGGTGGGCTTGAACGGGCGGGCATTGACGGCCACCAACACAGCGCAGGCTGCAAGCCACCCCATTGTCGAGACCACGCCCGAGCCCGGCGGCGACACAACGCCGCCCACGTTGGTCGGGCCGATCTTGGTCAGCGCGCTGACGGCCACGAGCTACACCCTCGGCTGGCCCGCAGGCACGGACAATGTGGCGGTGTCGAGCTACGAGCTCAGCCTGGACGGGGCCGCGAGCTGGAGCAACGTCGGAAGCTCGCTCACGGCCAACATTGCCGGGCGTGTGTCGGGCAGCACGGACCTGGTGCTTGTGCGCGCGCGTGACGCTGCAGGCAATGTCAGCACGCCGCCGCTCAGCGCCTCTGTAACGTTGTTGCAGGCGCCGGATACAACACCCCCGTCGCTGATCGGATCCATCGCAGTCAGTGCCATCATCTCTACGGCCTACACGCTCACCTGGCCAGCCGGCGCCGACAACTTGGCGGTCACGAGCTATGAGCGCAGTCTCGATGGCGGCGTCAGTTGGGTCGACGTGGGCAACGTGCTCACGGTTGGCATTTCAGGGCGTACGCCTGGCAGCACCGATCAGGTGCGTATTCGGGCGAAGGATGCTGCCGGTAACGTCAGCTCGCCGCCGCTCACCACGGGGGTTGCGCTTCCTGTCCAAGGCAGCGGGGCCATCCTTACACCGCCGCTGAAGAACAACACGGGCACCTTGCTGGCCAACCTGACCGGCATTGCCGTGAACGTCTACAACGCGAACACCGGTATGCTGGTCTTGCGCAAGACCGGGCTCGTGAGCGACGCGCTCGGTGTGGTGACGATCAGTGACGCCGCCATCGTCTCCGGCACCGCGTATGCGTATGAAGTCGTGACGCCGGCCAACGGGCGTCGCCTGCCGGTAGGAACGGCCACATGAGCAAGTGCCTTCGAATCGACACCGCCGAGTTGTTCCCCGGCGCATTGGTGATAGGCGACACAGGACTGGGTGTCCTTGGAGCATCGGTGCCGGCCGCTGGTTTGCATGGACCGGCCTTCGCCCGTGATGCGGTGGTACTGCAAACGGATTTCGCGGGCAAAGAGTACCGGGGAACCATCGATGCCGCACCACCCGAGCTGCGGCTGACTGCGGCCGAGAACACCTCGTTCACCGCAACCGGACCGGACGGCAGCCACGAAGTGAGCTGGTCACTCTTCGAGGACGGCGTATACGTCGGTTCATCGACATTCACGGTTCGCTTCGGACCGTAACTCCTGCCCAGCGGCGGGCCTCTACCGGCCGAGTTGCCGGTCGACAGAGGCGACGAAAGCAGGTTTGCCGACGACGCTGAGTTGGGTGCGTGCGTGACGTCTGTTTGCCGTTGGCGTGCGTGCCGTCGCGCAGCGCGGCCACGTGGCCGTTCCGTACGTTTCAGGCCGGACCCCCGAGCGTGCAAAGTTTGCGGCGCCGCGGCAGCCCAGTGCACGCCCGGTTCCTACAATCCGGCGACTACCCGCCTTGGAGCACCAAGTGGTGCCGGGCGTGCGCAAACCGCGATCCAACTGCATGACCCACCCCGCCTTCGCCATCACCGACCGACCCGTCCGCTTTGCTCTGGCCGGCTGGGGCCGCATTTCAGAGAACCATTTCACCGCCCTGGAGAAGCACGCCGAGCGGGCGCAGCTGGTGGCCGTCTGCGACACCGACAAGGCGGCGCTTGCCAAGGCCGTGCAGCGCACCGGTGCGGCCGGCTTCGCCAACCTGGAAGCCTTGCTCCAGGGCTGCAACGCCGACATCGTCGTGCTCACCACCCCCAGCGGCCTGCACGCACGCCAGGCCATCGAAGCGGCCCGTGCCGGGCGCCATGTGCTGAGCGAAAAGCCCATGGCGACCAAGTTCGAGGACGGCCAAGCCATGGTGCGCGAATGCCGCGACCGCGGCGTCAAGCTGTTCGTCGTCAAGCAGAACCGGCTCAACGGCACCGTACAACTCGTCAAGCGGGCCATCGACCAGGGCCGTTTCGGCCGCATCCACCTGGCCACCGTCAACGTGTTCTGGTCGCGCCCGCAGGCCTACTACGACGCCGCGCGCTGGCGCGGCCGCTGGGACCTGGACGGTGGCGCGTTCATGAACCAGGCCAGCCACTATGTCGACCTGCTCGACTGGCTGGTGGGGCCGGTCGACAGCGTGCATGCCTACACCGCCACGCTGGCGCGCGACATCGAGGCCGAAGACACGGGCGTGATGAGCGTGCGCCTGCGCCACGGCGGGCTGGCGTCGGTCAACGTCACCATGCTGACCTACCCCAAGAATCTCGAGGGCAGTGTCACGCTGCTGGGCGAGAAGGGCACCGTGCGCATCGGCGGCACCGCCGTAAACCGCATCGACCACTGGGAGTTCGACGCCCCGCATGCCGACGACGCGCTGGTGGCCGACGCCAGCTACGGTATCGACAGCGTCTACGGCCCCGGCCACCCGCTGTACTACGACAACGTCATCAAGACCCTGCGCGGCGAGGCGCAGGCGCAGGTGGACGGTTACGAGGGCCTGCGTTCGCTTGAAGTGCTGATCGCCGGCTACCGCTCTGCGCGCGACGGCCAGCGGGTCGGCTTGCCCCTGGTCTTCTGAGGCGCCCACCATGCCTGCCTTGATCCACCCTTCCGCAATCGTCGACCGGGGCGCAGAGATAGGCGACGCCACGCGCGTCTGGCATTGGGTGCATGTCAGCGCCGGCGCCCGCATCGGTGCGAAGTGTTCGCTGGGGCAGGGCGTCTACGTCGGCAACGACGTGCGCATCGGCAGCAACGTGAAGATCCAGAACAACGTCTCGGTCTACGACGCCGTGACGCTGGAAGACGATGTCTTCTGCGGCCCCAGCATGGTCTTCACCAACGTGCACAACCCGCGTTCGGCGGTGGTGCGCAAGGACGAATATCGGCCGACGCTCGTGCGGCGCGGCGCCAGTCTGGGTGCCAACTGCACCGTGGTCTGCGGTGTCACCATCGGCCGCTGGGCCTTCGTCGGCGCCGGCGCGGTGGTCAGCCGTGATCTGCCCGACTTCGCGCTGGCCGTGGGTGTGCCGGCACGGCAGATCGGCTGGATCAGCCGCCATGGCGAGAGGCTGGCGCTGCCGCTGGCGGGCGATGGCGAAGCCACATGCCCTGCCACTGGCGAAACCTATTTGTTGAGAAGCGGCCTGTGCCGCCTGGCGAACGAGAACCCCGTATGACCGACAAGCTCGACTTCATCGACCTGAAGACCCAGTACGCCGCGCTGAAGGGCAGCATCGCCCAGCGCATGCAGGCCGTGCTGGACCATGGCCAGTACATCATGGGCCCCGAGGTGAAGGACCTGGAAGCGCGCCTGGCCGAGTACACCGGCGCGCGCCATTGCATCACCGTGGCCAGCGGCACCGAAGCCCTGCTGATCGCGATGATGGCGCTGGGCCTGAAGCCGGGCGACGAAGTCATCACCACGCCCTTCACCTTCGCCGCCACCGGCGAGATGATCGTGCTGCTGGGCGCGCGGCCGGTCTTCGTCGACATCGAGCCGGGCACCTGCAACATCGACGCTACTCAGATCGAAGCGCGCATCACTTCGCGCACGCGGGCCATCATGCCGGTCAGCCTGTACGGGCAGGTGGCCGATATGGACGCCATCAATGCCATCGCCGCCCGCCACGGCCTGGCGGTGATCGAAGACGCGGCGCAAAGCTTCGGCGCCAGCTACACCGGCGCCGCAGGGCCTGCGCGCAAGAGCTGCCACCTGAGCACGCTGGGCGCGACCAGTTTTTTTCCGAGCAAGCCGCTGGGATGTTATGGCGACGGCGGCGCGCTCTTCACCGACGACGACGAGCTGGCGCAGGCCTGCCGCGAGATCCGCGTGCACGGCCAGAGCGCGCGCTACACGCACACACGCATCGGCGTCGGCGGGCGCATGGACACCCTGCAATGCGCGGTGGTGCTGGGCAAGCTCGAGCGCTTCGAGTGGGAAGTGGCGCAACGCCTGACGCTGGGTGAACGCTACGGCCGCTTGCTGGCCGACGTGCCCGGTGTTCGGTTGCTGGAAGTGCGGCCCGACCGCGACTGCATCTGGGCCCAGTACACCGTGTTCGTCGAAAACCGCGCAGCGGTGCAGGCCACGCTGGCGCAGGCCGGTATACCGACCGCCGTGCACTACCCGAAGCCCTTGCACCACCAGCCGGCCTACGCCGCGCTGTGCTGCCCTGATTGCTGTCCGGTCAGCGTGGCGGCGAGCGAGCGGGTGATGAGCCTGCCGATGAGTGCCGATCTGACGCATGCGCAGCAGGACTGTGTCGTTGCTGCGCTGATCCTCGCGACTGGCGCAGCTTGAACGTCGCGGCGACAGTCGCGGCTCATCGCCCAGCACCGTCCAAGTCAAACGAACAGCAATGCGTACGCTGAGCGATCGATGAACGACCTCAAGGGCAAGATGGCCCGAGGTGCCGCCTGGCTGGTGCTTTTCCGCCTGACTGACCGAGGCATCGGCTTCATCTCGACGCTGATCCTGGCAAGACTCTTGGTGCCTGCGGACTTCGGCCTGGTGGCTATGGGTATGTCCATCTTGGCCGCGCTGGAACTGCTCGGGGCCTTCAGCTTCGATATCGCGCTGATCCAGAACCAACGTGCCGAGCGGCGCCACTACGACACCGCCTGGACGTTTTCGGTCCTGTTTGGCTGCGTCAATGCCCTAGGCATGTGCCTGCTGGCTGCACCGGCGGTGGGCTTCTTCAACGAACCGCGCGTCGAAAGCCTAATGTACGCGTTGGCGCTGTGTACCCTGATCCAGGGTTTCGACAATGTGGGCATCGTCGCTTTCCAGAAGGACCTGGAACTGCACAAGGAATTCTGGTTCGGCCTGGCCAAGAAACTCATCGGCTTTGTCGTCACCATCACTGCGGCCTTTGCGCTCCAAAGCTTCTGGGCGCTGGTGTGCGGGATGTTGGCCTTGCGGGTGACCAGTCTGGGGCTGAGCTACTTGCTGCATCCATACAGGCCGCGACTGTCGCTGGCCGCGGCGGGCGAGTTGTTCGGTTTTTCCAAGTGGCTGGTGCTGAACAACCTGCTGATCTTTCTCAACAACCGGGGCACGGACTTCGTCGTCGGCAAGGTCAGCGGCGCTGGCGCATTGGGCTTGTATTCCATCTCATACGAGTTGGCGAATCTACCGACGACCGAGCTGGTTCATCCTATTTCGCGTGCCGTGTTCCCGGGCTACTCTCGGTTGGCGGCCGACCTAGCGCAACTGCGGCTGGCCTTCGTGCAGGTGATCTCCCTGGTCGCATTGCTTACGGTGCCGGCGGGTGCGCTCATCGGGTTGGTAGCAGAACCTCTGGTGTTATTGCTGCTGGGCGCCAAATGGATGGGCGCCGTCCCACTCATCCAGGTGCTGGCGGTGTTCGGCATCGCGCGCTCCCTTCACGGCCCGAACGGATCGATCTATCTGGCCCTGGGAAAGCCCAGAATCATTGCCGCGCTGCAGTGCGTTCAGTTGTTCATTGCCATCGCGCTAATGCTGTATTTGGTGCCCAGATTCGGACCCATCGGCGCCGCCTGGGCTCTGCTGGCCGGCGCCTGCGTCGCCATGAGTGCCAACTACGTCATGGTGCTGCACGAACTGAAGTTGCCATTTCTGCAACTGATGGCGGCGGCATGGCGGCCGTTCCTGGCGGCCCTGGCCATGGCGCTGGGGGTCAGCATGCTCGATGGGCTGCTCTGGCCCG
>Ga0105047_10016138_pt1 | contig 11724 bp, 5 predicted proteins | sample MAT04_FD_78384 | JGI IMG/M metagenome (GOLD analysis project Ga0105047, IMG submission 78384) | Freshwater microbial communities from Lake Fryxell liftoff mats and glacier meltwater in Antarctica - MAT-04 (megahit assembly) | ecosystem: Environmental > Aquatic > Freshwater > Ice > Liftoff... | reverse complement strand
TTGAACTATGCTTATATTAATAATTTCCTTGTTACTGGTACTGTACGGCGGGATGGCAGCAGCCGTTTTGGTGTTAAAGAACGCTGGGGTTGGTTTCCTTCGGGTTCGGTGGCATGGCGAGTATCACAGGAAGATTTCATGGAAGGTATCAATTGGGTGAATGACCTTAAAATTCGTGCAGGGTACGGCATTACCGGCAATCAGAATATAGGTAATTATTCTTTTGCTTCAGTATTGCAAACAGCGCAATATAATTTTAACGGGCAAACCGTAAATACCGTCGTACCCCTGGCGATACCTAATCCGGGTGTAAGATGGGAGGAAGTAGCGCAAACCAACCTGGGTGTGGATGCATCTTTTTTTAAAGGCGCAATAAATGTTACGCTGGATGGGTACATTAAAAATACCAATGATATGCTGGTACCCATGAGTGTGCCCATCTCAACTGGTTACTCGGATATATTTGTACCCAGCATCAATGCCGGCAAAGTGCAGAATAAAGGAATTGAACTGAACATCACCACTCAAAACATGAGGGGCGATGTTGAATGGAATACCAGCTTCAATATTTCTTATAATCAAAACAAAGTGATTAGCCTCAATGATAGTGTGCCCTTGTATACAGGCGGCATTGGACTCAACCAGAATTTATCCATACAAAAGAGTGGTTTCCCGGTCAATTCCTTCTACGGATTTGTAACCAACGGTATTTTTCAATCGCAATCCGAAGTAGATAAGTATGCGGTGCAGGTGCCGGGCAGTGATATTTACAACCGTACATCTGCCGGAGATATCCGGTTCAGGGATATCAATAATGATGGTAAAATTGATGACGGGGACCGCACCTTTATAGGCAACCCCAATCCACGTTATATTTTTGCCATGAACAATACTTTTGCCTACAAGGGTATTGACCTCAGTATCTTTTTACAGGGAGTACAGGGCAGCGATATTTTTAACGCCAACCGCATTTACCAGGAAGGAATGTCTGTAGCACAAAACCAGCTAGCATCGGTATTAGACCGCTGGTCTCCATCATTTACAACCGGCAAATTGCCAAGGGCTATTTTTAACGACCCCAATAAAAATACCCGGGTATCCAACCGGTTTATTGAAGACGGAAGTTATTTCCGGATAAAAAATATAACCCTTGGTTATAATTTACCAATGGGTTTCGTACAAAGGGCGAAAATGCAAACCGCCAGGCTCTATGTGTCGGCACAAAACCTGTTCACGTTTACAAAATACACCGGGTTTGACCCGGAAGTTTCCGCAAATGGAATTGATTTAAATGTGTACCCTGTTACCAGGACATTCTCCGCCGGTATTAACCTGATCTTTTAATTAACAAAAATTGTCATCATGAAAATATTAAATTATTCAATCGTTCTTTTGTTCCTGGCAACACTGGGCAGTTGTAAAAAATACTTAGATAGAGTTCCTTTGGATAGCATAAATACAGCCAACTTTTTTAAAACCGAAGAAGATGCCATCGCCGCCATCAACGGCGCTTACCAGCCATTACAATGGCCAAAATTATACAACCTGAGGATATGGTCTACGGATATATGGGCGGGCAATAGTGTTGTTGGCGCCGGGGGAGGTACTGATGGAATAGAAACACAGGATATCTCCAACTTCGTAACCGCTACGGACAACGCCGCCGCCCTGGATATCTGGCGGGGGCCTGCACCCGGCATTTTACGCAGCAACCTTGTCTTGAAGAATGTGCCCGGTATGGCAATCAGCCAGGCAATTAAAGACCGGGTTTCCGGCGAGGCTCATTTTTTAAGGGCGCATTACTATTTCATCCTCGTAAGATTATTCGGTGATGTGCCTTTGATCACCGAACCCCAAACACCAGAAGATGACCTCCGGCCTGCAAGGGCGCCTAAGGCACAAGTGTATGAGCTGATAGTTGCCGACCTGAAAAAAGCGATTGATTTGTTGCCGGCCCGAAGTGCTTATACCGGTGCCGATGTTGGCCGGGCAAGCAAGGGCTCAGCCGCAGGTCTTCTGGCCAAAGTGTATCTTACTTTAGGCAATTTTGCAGAAACAGTAAACTATGCCAGCCAGGTAACGGCATTTGGCTACCAGCTTAATAGTAATTACGCAGATAATTTTTCTCCTTCCTCCAAGAATTCGGCTGAAGCCTTGTTTGAAGTACAGTTTAAAGGAAGAACAAGTTATAGTTTTTGGGATAATGAAAACCAGGCAAGTTGGGTAAGTACATTTACGGGCCCTCGCAATGCTGATTTTGTAGGCGGGGGCTATGGCTGGAACCAACCTACTGCAGAGTTTGCTACTCAATATGAGGCAGGAGACAATCGTAAAGATAAAACCTTATTGTATGTAGGAGGCCCGGCGTTTGATGGTAAGCCATTCCTTGCCAGCTATTCAACCACCGGATATAATTTGAGAAAATTTTTAGTACCCAAATCTATTTCACCGGACTATGACACCAATCCTGCCAACTGGCCAGTGCTGCGGTATGCAGACGTTTTGCTGATGGAGGCAGAAGCCTTGTGTGAACTGAACAAACTTGCGGAAGCGGTGGTGCCGTTAAACAAGGTTCGTCAAAGAGCAGGCCTTGCTGCGGTTAGTGGATTAAACCAGGCTGCCCTGCGAGCTAAGATCAGGGCGGAAAGAAGAATTGAGCTGGCCTTTGAAGGGCAACGCTGGTTTGACCTCGCCCGGTATAGTAACGGGCACGCACAAAGCTTTTTCCAGGGCATCGGCAAAAGTAATTTTACGGCAAAGCATTTACTGCTGCCGATCCCTCAAAAGGAAATTGATGCCAATCCAAAGTTAACCCAAAATACCGGGTACTAATACTAACCATTCAAACGATCATTATGAACCGTATGTATAAAATACTCACCTTCCTTTTTGTTATTGCTGCCGTGGCGGGATGCAAAAAAGAAATTTTTTCCGAATTAAATAAAGGAAATACACCGTTGGTTTTATCCGCTTCAACCAGCACCATTGTACTAACAGAAAAAGCCAGGGCTAAAGAAATATTGTTGTTGAACTGGACCACGGGTAGCAACCAGGGTACGGATGCCGCCATTGAATACACATTGCAATTGGCAAAGCAGGGGACTAATTTCACCAGCCCGGTTGCTGAAAGCCTGGGTAAATCCAACTATTCCAGAAAGTTTACGGTGGCTGAATTAAACGACACCATCCGGAATCATTTCAATGCCGCACCAGGGGTGGAACTAGCCATCGAAGCAAGGGTGATCGCTACCACACAAAATACAACAATTGCTCCCGAAATATCCCCGGTCATTTTATTAAAAATAGTGCCTTACCTTCCGGTTACCGCTACCCTGTATTTAATTGGTGATGCCAGCCCGAATGGGTGGAATGCTGGACAGGCAACATCGCTTTCCATTATCAGTTCAGAACCGGGTGGCTTTACCTGGACAGGACTATTGAGAACCGGCTACTTTAAATTTATAACTACTTCTGGAGAATTTATGCCGTCTTATAATAAAGGGGCAACTGCAACTTCATTATTTTACCGGACAATGGATGCGCAGCCGGATGACCAGTTTGTTGTGGCAGCCAGCGGGGTTTATTCCGTAAAAGTAAACCTGCTTGATCTCACCATTTCTGTTACAGCAGCATCAACGCCTCCCTTCTCCAGGCTTTGGATAGTGGGCGATGCAACACCCAATGGATGGAACATTGATAACCCCAATGAAATGCAGGTAGACAGCAGTAACAGGTTTGTTTTCAAATACAATGAAGTACTGGCCGCAGGTGAATTTAAAATACCGGTTGCAAAAGGAAACTGGGGTGCAGATTTTTATATGCCACTCGTCAATTATCCCCCGCTCAATTCAACTGGCGTGCAGGTGGTTTCAGGTGGAAGCCCGGATTATAAATGGAAGATAACAACAGCCGGGGCGTACAAGATAACGCTTGATCTTTTATTAATGAAGATTGACATAAAACAATTCACCCCTTATACACAATTGTGGATGGTAGGCGATGCTACCCCGGCAGGATGGAACATTGACAGTCCAACACCAATGGTAGTTACGGCAGGTAATCCGTACGAATTTAGCTGGACGGGTGTTATGAGTGTTGGTGAATTTAAAATACCGGTCCGAACCGGGAATTGGGGGGGCGATTTTTTTATGCCCCTGGTTAATAATCAACCTTTAAGCAGCCGCCTCGCCATGTTTGTACCCGGTGGGAACCCGGATAATAAATGGAAGATTACCACTGCAGGTAACTATAAAATCACTTTCAATCAATTAAAGGAAACGATTGATATTGTGAAATTGTAATCCGTCAAAGAAAGACCGTAAACCAAATCAACTTAAAAGGCAAGGAGTGCCGGAATCTTTCGGTGGCTTGATGTAAAATTTTAAAGTATGAGTATAAAAATAAATTTTTTTCTGTTGGTTTTGATAAATACCATGATAGTGGCAGCTTGTAAAAAAAATGAACCGATTAACAATCCTATCACCACACAAACCAATCGATACAATATTTCAACTGACAAAGCGGTATACGTCCCCGGGCAAACCGTAACATTTAAATTAAAATCGCTGCCGGCAGGAGCCCATGTGAGGTACAGGTATCTAAATGATGTTCTGGGCGACGAAACACTCTCTGCTGCAACCTGGACCTGGAAGCCCCCCGCAACTGATTACCGGGGTTATGTCGTGGAAGTATATACGAAGGTGGATGGGCAGGATAAAACACAGTTTATCATCGCGGTGGATATAAGCAGCAATTACAGTAAGTTTCCCCGTAATGGATTTTTATCCGCCTTTGGCTTAAAGAATTCCGGGGAGATCGGTTTTGTGATAAGCGATTTAAATCGTTATCACATCAATGTGGTACAGTTCCAGGATTGGCATTTTAAACATCATTTGCCCATGGCTGGTACTGCCGCCGCACCTGCTATGCAATGGAAGGATATTGCCAACAGGGATTCTTACCTGGCGACCGTAAAAGGGTTTGTAGATGCATCGCATGGCTTTAATATGAAGTCGATTTTTTACAACCTTGCTTTTGGCGCCTTGAGTGATGCGGCTTCAGATGGTGTTCCATCGCAATGGAACCTTTACAAAGATGCCAGCCAGGTTAACAGGGATTTCCATCCGCTGGGTGCGCCATTCAAAAGCAATATTTATTTGCTGGATCCTTCCAACACGGGATGGCAGCAATTTATAGCTGCTAAAAATAATGATGTGTACGCCACCTTTGGATTTGATGGTTATCAGGTAGACCAATTGGGAAACCGTGGACAGTTGTACGATGCCTCCGGTGCCCCGGTAAACCTTGAAGCCACCTACAAACCATTTCTCCAGGCCATGAAGGCGGCAGCACCCACAAAAAGTTTAGTGATGAATGCGGTTAACCAATACGGCGCACAAAGCATCGCTGAATCGCCGGTGGATTTTCTTTATACAGAAGTCTGGTCGCCCAATGAATCTTTTGACCAATTGGCTACGATCATCCGTGACAATGATGCAATGGCCGGTGGAACAAAGAAAACGGTGTTGGCTGCCTATATGAATTATGACCTGGCAAATACTCCGGGTTATTTTAATACTCCTGGTGTTTTATTGACCAACGCGGTCATATTTTCTTTTGGAGGATCGCACCTTGAATTGGGTGAGCACATGCTCGGCAAAGAATATTTCCCCAACAACAACCTGCAAATGAAGCCGGAACTAAAATCTTCCATGACGGCTTATTATGATTTTCTTACCGGCTACCAGAACTTATTGAGGGATGGAGGAGTTTTTAATTCTCCGGTCATTTCCTGTACAAATAATAAGATGACATTAAATACTTGGCCCCCGCAAATTGGCCAGGTATCAGTGGTGGGTAAAATATTTACCAACAAGCAGGTACTGCATTTTTTAAATTTTACAAATGCCGCTCATTTAAATTGGCGCGACACAAATGGTAACCAAACTCTTCCTGCTACAATCACTAATGCAGTCATCAATTTTACAACAACAAAAACAGCCAGTAGGGTTTGGACTACTTCTCCGGATGAAAATGGGATAGCCAGGCCCGTTACCTTTTTGCAAGCCAGCAATAACTTATCATTCATCATTCCTTCATTAAAATATTGGGATATGGTGGTGGTTGAGTATTAATATAAATACCGGTAAAATAATTAGTAATGCCCGTTTTAAATCCAATATTAAAAGGTTACGTTATGACCAGGATAAAATTGTTAGCGTTTATTGTTTGTTCTTTATTACTAGGTGTGTTACATGCGCAATCATTTGTTAAACCAGGCGCCTGTACTTCCTACTCCCTCACAGCGAAGGAGGTTATTTTCCATTGCAGCGACCAGGCTAAGCTGTCACTTAAATTATGCAGTGAAGGAGTGATCCGGATTTGGTATGCTCCCAAGGGTTTATTTACTACAATTAACGGGTCTTTTGCTGTTATTAATGAATCCCTGGGAGAAATGGCTGCGGTTAAGGTAGAAGAGCAGTCCCAGGCTTATGAGATTTTTACCGGGAAACTAAGGATACGCGTAAATAAAAACCCATTGCAATTGCAGGTATTTGATAAATACCAGAAATTGCTGTTCAGTGACTATAAGGATTTGGGGCATGTGAGCGACGCTTCAAAAAAGGTAGCATTTAAGACGCTGCGCAATGATGAACAATTTGTTGGACTTGGTGAAAAATCCGGGACTCTAAACAGGAGAGGCAGGTCATATAAGATGTGGAACAGCGATCAGCCCTGTTATGGAGTAAATGAAGACCCTCTTTATAAAAGTATCCCTTTCTTTATGAGCAGTTACCGGTACGGAATATTCTTTGATAATACTTATAAAACCGAGTTTAAGTTTGGTTCAGCATCAGAGGATTATTATTCTTTTGAAGCGCCTTGTGGTGAAATGAAGTATTATTTTATTTATGGAAATGATTACAAACAGATCATACAAAACTATACACTGTTGACAGGGCAACCTATTATGCCACCAAAATGGGCTTTTGGTTTTTCTCAATGCAGGGGTGATTATATAAAAGAGAGCTATGCAAGGGAAACTGCAGCTGAGTTTCGGAAGCGCCATATACCCTGCGATATTATTTACCAGGATATAGGATGGGTAACGGGTTTACAGGATTTTAACTGGAAAAAAAATAACTACACGAACCCCCGTCAAATGGTACAGGATCTGAGCTGTATGGGGTACAAAATGATTGTTTCACAGGACCCCGTTATTTCCCAGGCAAATACCGCACAATGGAGAGAAGCTGATTCATTAAACTATTTTACTACGGACGTCCGAACCGGAAAATCCTATGACATGCCCTGGCCATGGGGAGGCAATTGTGGTATAGTGGATTTTACCAACCCCGCTGTTGCAGACTGGTGGGGTAATTACCAGCAAAAACCATTGAATGATGGGGTGCGGGGTTTTTGGACAGACATGGGTGAACCAGCCTGGAGCAATGAAGACGCTATTGACCGGTTGAATATGAAACATCATTTGGGTATGCATGATGAAATCCACAATGTATATGGCTTAACATGGGATAAGGTGGTTACCGGGCAGTTTAATAAACACAATCCAAACAAACGTATTTTTCAAATGACCCGGGCGGCGTATGCAGGATTACAGCGCTATACTTTTGGCTGGTCAGGCGATTCCGGCAACGGTAATAATGCTTTGGAAGGTTGGAGCCAGTTTGCCAACCAGGTTCCAATCAGCCTGTCAGCTGGTATGGGTTTAATTCCTTTCTGGGCCTGCGATATTTCCGGCTATTGTGGCGATATTAAAGATCCGGGTGCAATGGCGGAATTGTATATCCGGTGGATGCAGTTTGGTGCTTTTAATCCTTTAAGCCGGGCTCATCATGAAGGTGGAAATGCGTCAGAACCCTGGAAGTTTGGAAACGAGGCGGAAAAATTGTCGAGGGAAGCGATTGAGTTAAAGTATAAACTATTTCCCTATATCTATACGTATGCCCGCGAAGCGCATGATACAGGCATACCACTCATGAGGGCCTTGCTTTTAGAATACCCTGATGATCTGGAAGCCTTTAAATTAAACGGACAGTTTTTATTTGGAAAGGAATTATTGATAGCTCCTGTATTGGAAAAGGGAGCGGTAACCAAAAATGTTTATTTGCCGGAAGGTGAATGGATCAATTACAATGATGGTAAAACCATTTACCCGGGGCAACAATGGATAACTGTTGATGCACCTCTAAATGTGATTCCCATTTTTGTAAAGAAAGGATCAATTGTTCCGACAATGCCTGTCATGCAATATATTCATGAAAAAGAGAACTATCCCATTATGCTGGAAATTTTCCCTGGGGCCTTCAATAGAATCGCCTCCTTTTGCTTGTATGAAGATGACGGGGAAAGCAGGGACTATGAAAGAAATATTTATTGCAAAACAATGTTCAGCGCTATTGCCGGTAAAGGTGGATATACAGTTAAAATGGGTGCAAGAGAAGAAAAAGGTTACAAACCAGCCGGGCAAAGAAACTATGTCCTAAAGATACATACTTCCAGCAAACCCAAAACAGTTACAGTAAACCAGCATAAGGTGAAGAAAGCTACAACCGAAAGTTTACTGGCTAAAAATGACGCAAATTTTGAGAAACTTTCCTGGAGCTGGGATGAAAAAGTTGGAATTATTTATGTGAAAATTCCGGATGCGGGTATTGCTCATGAAGTCTTGGTCAATAATTAGTTTTCAAACAGCATTGCATGCCTCCCCGCAACCGGTTAAATAAAATGCTATAGCGTGGAAAATTTCCGGGATAAGATAAGCCGGGGTTCATTCCTATGCTAGGGTCAATTACACTTCGATCTTAACTAAGCGATGGTAGAGGAGTAAAATACCATCAGGGATTAAAAAAAATCATATGAAAAAAGTCATTGCATGTTTAGGTTTGAGTTTGGCTATCATACAGGGTTATGCGCAGCAGCAACCTTTGTATAAATCAACAGCATTTACGATATACCGGGATAGTATCGTACAGGGCAAATATAGCGCAAAGGCTATTTCAAATACGGAACTTAATTCAAATTATAAAAGCCCTTCCAATCAGTATCTAAGTACGAAGCTTTCTTTTAAATTCAGCATCAATGGAAAAGATAATGAAATGGTATCCGGGATGGATCATCATTTCAATTTACTGGCTGGTATAACTGAAACACCGGTGATACAATTTGGTACGCCATTAAAAGATCAGTCAATTGAAACCAATACTTTCTTAAATCCGGGTACAAAGCTGAAATTGAGGGTTGATATGAATGCGATGCTGGCTGATTTTAAATCGAAAGGATATTTTACTACGTTTAAAGACGACAAGATTTTTAAAGAAGATTTTAAAGGCTTGTATGTAGCGGGCAGTGTATTGCCGATGGTATGGGATTTTGATAACCTGCACAACAAGGAAGAACTGGAACTGAAGGACCCGGATGGAGATGGAATTTATGAAGTAAACCTGGTACTTAACACTCAAAAAGATGAAAAAGTAACGGCTGCCAGTTGGAAATTATCAGCAGATATCAGCGCTTTTCCGCAATACAAATCAGGGTATTTGATAGCAGATGCTATTTATAATATGTCGGTAGAAGAAATGATAAAAGCAGTGGAGCCGGATAGCACTTTTAGAACAGGAAAGGAATGGGCGGGTGTGTGGACCAGGGACGTCAGTTACAGCATCATTTTATCGATGGCTTATTTGCAGCCACAAGTAGCAAAAAATAGTTTGTTGCGAAAAGTAAATAAGAAAAAAAGAATCATCCAGGATACGGGTACCGGCGGCGCCTATCCCTGCTCCACTGACCGTATTGTGTGGGCAGTGGCGGCCTGGGAAATTTATAAAGCCACAGCGGACAAGGATTGGCTTAAGCAGGCTTTTGAAATCATTCAAAATACGATTGAAGATGATATGAAAGTTGCTTATGATCCGGTTACAGGCCTTGTAAAAGGGGAATCGTCTTTCCTGGATTGGCGTGAACAAACTTATCCAAAATGGATGCAGCCAGCGGATATTTACGAATCAGAAACCCTGGGCACCAATGCAGTGCATTACCAGGCAAATGTAATCCTTGCTGACATGGCCGCCCTGCTCAGCAATACAAAGGTTTCAGCAAAATACGAGGCTAATGCGGCAAAAATAAAAGCCGGTATCAACCGACATTTATGGATGAATGATAAAGGCTATTATGCCCAATATCTTTATGGACGGAATTTTAAAATAGCCTCTCCCAAATCCGAAGCGCTTGGAGAAGCATTGTGTGTAATATTTGGAATAGCTGATGCAGCACAACAATCCTCCATCATTAGCAAAACTCCTGTCACTGATTTTGGTATTACCTGTATTTATCCGCAAATACCAGGGCTGCCCCCTTACCATAATAATGCGGCATGGCCGTTTGTACAATCCTATTGGGCATTGGCTTCTGCTAAAGTAGCCAACGAAAATTCAGTGATGGAGTCAATAGCAGCCATCTACCGTCCGGCAGCTATGTTTTTAACCAATAAAGAAAATTTTGTTGCAGATGGTGGCGATTTTGCGGGCACGGTGATTAACTCCAGCAATATGTTGTGGAGCCTGTCGGGCAACCTTTCGATGATCCATAAGATTATTTTTGGAATAACATTTCAACCCGGCAAATTGGTATTTCATCCATTTGTGCCATTGGCTTTGAAGGGGAACCGTTCGCTTACCAATTTCAAATACAGGAACGCTACTTTGAATATTTCAATGGAAGGATCAGGCAACCAGATAAAAGACTTTTTTCTGAATGGAAAAAAAATGAACGCCGCCGAAATCCCCGGCAATTTAAATGGCGTACATACAGTCCGAATCATTTTGGCGAATCATTTTCCCGCCACTACAATAAATAAAGTTAATAACCAGGTGGCACCGGCAACTCCACTTACCAGCCTTTCTTCCAAAAGCCTCCTATGGCAAAAAGTAGAAGGGGCTGTTAAATACAAGGTATTAAAGAATGGCAAACCAATTGCGACCGTTACCGAGGGTGAAACCGCATTTGCGCTGTCCACTAATAAGTCTATAGCTGCAACTGAATACCAGGTGATAGCAATAGACGGGAATGGTTTAGAATCCTTTGCCAGCGAGCCATCGGTAGTAGCCGATGATAAGGCAGTTTATATCTATGAAGTGGAAAATTTTGCCAAAAATTCTACTCATGCTTACAAAGGGTTTTCGGTTAATGGATTTGTTGAAATAAGTAAGCAGATAAATAAAACGGTTTCTATTCCGATCACGATTAATGAACCCGGATTATATTCAATCGACTGGCGATACGCCAATGGCAACGGACCGGTAAATACAGAAAATAAATGCGCTCTCCGTACATTAAAAATTAATGACATTCAAGTGGGCACCCTTGTATTTCCGCAACGGGGAAAGGAAGAGTGGAGTAACTGGGGTTTTAGCAATGCCGTGAAACACGTTTTTTTGAAAGGTACTTATACCCTGCAACTAACACTGGAGGATTTTAATGACAATATGAATGGTGATATAAATCAGGCGATGATTGATCGTTTGAGGGTAACCAAGTTGTAAAATGTTTCGCCGCTTCCACATTCGTCCGATGTGGAAAGGTAAATCCTTTGAAAAAGATGCCTGCTAAAAAATAGGATATAATTATACAATGTAGCAAACTAGCAACGCATTTTTGGTAGAAAGCATATGCGGATTGTTAATGATAATATGTTTGTATTTGTAT
>Ga0105047_10016136_pt1 | contig 11727 bp, 9 predicted proteins | sample MAT04_FD_78384 | JGI IMG/M metagenome (GOLD analysis project Ga0105047, IMG submission 78384) | Freshwater microbial communities from Lake Fryxell liftoff mats and glacier meltwater in Antarctica - MAT-04 (megahit assembly) | ecosystem: Environmental > Aquatic > Freshwater > Ice > Liftoff... | reverse complement strand
GCGGACATCTCGGCCGCAAAGCAGACGGCGAACCCGGCTGGATCACCCTCTGGCGTGGCGTCAACAAACTCCTTCTCTGCCTCCGCGGACGCCAAGCCCAAAATAAATGTGGGTAATGCTAAGGCCTCAGGGACGTGCCACCCGAGGATCAAAACAATGATATATTCTTGCCGGACGACAACGGATTCTACCTCTACTAACGATCCGATTCCGGATGCAATGTCCGGCGAGAGCCGGGTAACCGTGGTGCTGCGGTGATGGCATAACCGGCGGCCGGGCGAACGACCACTGGTTGCTGCAAAGTCGAACGGCTGCGGGCGACGGATGCCGTCCGTCGTTGTGGTCTCCGGTCGGTTAATTGCGGCGGACGGTTGGTCGGGCGGCCCAGTGCCACGGCAATTTCCGGTGACTGGCCGCGAATCACGGGCGGCGATTCACGAACCGCCAACTGCTGTCCCTCTGGCACCACGCGCGCCGGGCTGCCGGCCAGTACCCACTGGTCCCACTCTTTCTCCAGCGATTCGACCTGCTGATAGTTAAAGAACTTCTTCAACGCGACATCCCAGTTGTAATGATGCGCATGATTGATGAACTTCAGATACGTCGCCTTGTCGCTCTTGCCGATCAAGTAGTCGGCCAGAGAATGCCCCTCGGCATATAGGGTCAAGACCTGCTGCTGATCCGACGGGTATTCTTTCATCTCCAGCAGTTTCCGTAACGGTATTTTGCGATTGGTTCCCATCACCTGATCATGGAGTTTTCGCAGACGCATCCGCTCGGAGTCATGTTCGATCAGCGAAGCGGCCCCTTCATCGGCCCAGCGCGGCAACGGCCTGCGGAAGTAGCACGCGAAAACCGTATGGTTGATCTCGTGCGGCAACACAGAATCCAGAATGCGTTCCTCGCTCCCCTGGATGTTCATTCTCCAGCCGAAAACTTCGCCACGCTCGAAATTGAACGTGGTCGCGCCGCCGGCACCCATCATGCCGACTGTGACATGAATCGGACATGGGGCCGACCAACGATGCATTTCGCGACCCGTCCATTCGATGGCGAGTTCACGGCGGTAGACTTCGGCGGCTTCGCCAACCTGCTCGGCGAATTCGGCGGTGGGTGCGGTGACGACGAAGTTCGGCGTCTTGTAAGTCGCGCCGAGCGAGACGAACGCTCCGCCCAATAGGCACAGTCGGAAAAACGCATCCATGCTGGATTCCGGTGTCTTCGAGGATACGCTGCGGACAGACTGCATCCATGCGGCCGTCGAGCGTACTCAGACAGGCAGCAAATGCCGGTCCACGAAATCCCTAACAGGGGTCGCAACCGGATTATGTCGTGGAACCGATTGCCAATTCTCAAGTTACGGCAAATGACTGATCTTCGGTCAGGCGAAGCCGTTTCTCCGAAAACAGACGGAATCTTGTAAATCTTGCAAAGTCTCGCCCTGAGTTTGGACGATCTTGCACAGAGAGACTGCGACGGGCGGTGCGACTTGAACCGATTCGCCGTTCGCCGCAGGACTGAACCACCCCCACCGACCGGTTGGCTAGGCGTCATCGTTTTCGACGGCGCGAACCGCTGGTTTCAGATCGAGCAACATCGCGGTGGCTGGTTTTCGCTGGTCGCAGCGGCAGGTTTTCCCGATACCGTGTAGACCAACGATTGACCGGCAACCCGCCGACACCTGGAGACGCCTGCCGTGCCCCATTCCCACCTTGTGATGCAGCATCTGTTGAAGCAACTCGAACTCAAGGCCGCGCGGAAGGATAGCCCGGATCGTCGCCCCCAATGGCTGTCGGATGTCATTCTCCGCTGGTCGTCGGTGTTTGAACCTTATGCCGGTGTTGGCCGCATCGGCTTCGCCTGCGAACCCGACGAGGATCATGGCTGGCGTGTCCGACTGTATCTGGGAACCACCGAACTGGTCGGAGGCAAAAATGATGGCGAATGGAAGCATCCCGGTTTTGAACTGAACTTCTCGAAATTGACCGATGAATTCACCCAGTTGGATGACTTCCGCTGGAATGTCAGCGCCCCGGGCACCGATGGCTCGCATTCGTTCGTCACCATCGGCGGAACCATCGGCGAACACTTCGTCGAGGTGAAAGTCTATTCCCGCCCCCCCCGCGATGCTGGCCCGGCTTTCCGCCAACACCTCGACGGCACCGTCGAACCCGTTTCACAGCGCTGATCACGTCAGAGCCGGAAGCGTAAGCGACGGTCCCCCGTTTTGTGTCGGTCCCGCCGTCACCGACGGCGGGCTTTGATGCCGAACGTGATTCTCCGCGGCACATCGGGTATCGTCATCGGTCACCTGCCGATTCGTGACCCTTTGCGGAATGTCCTGCGATCATGGAAGTGCATCTGACCGCTGTCGGGCCGGACAATCGCGGTTTGGCCGACCCGATCATTCATCACATCACCGGAGCCGGGGCGAACATCTATGAAATTCAGATGTACGACCACGATTCCGAGAAGCTGTTCGCAATGCTCCTGCGCCTCGACTGGCCGGGTGGACCGGAAACCATCGCGGCCCTGCGGAGTCAGTTGCAGGAAATCGGTCGATTGAAAGGGCTGTCGGTCCGGGTCTGGTCGCGTGGCGAACATGCCCGGCCGCCTCGACTGGCGATCTGCACGACCTATCGCCCCGAACCCGCCTTGGCTCTGGCCCGCGCGATGCGCGACGGCCGCGTGCGGGCCACCCCGGCAGTGATGATTGGCAATCGCAACTCCTGCCAGGGTGTCGCCGAGCAGTTCGGCATCGACTGGGAGTCGGTCGGGGATGATCGGGGCAATCCCGACAATGACCAGATGGTGGAGCTATTCGACAAGTACGACATCGACTATGTGATTCTGGCACGTTACATGCGTGTGCTGCCGGCGCGGACGTGCTGGCAGTTTGCCGGCCGGATCATCAATCTGCATCACGGTTTGTTGCCGCCGTTTCCCGGTTTTCGCCCCTATGAAGATGCGTATCAGCACCGTATGCTGACCTATGGCGCGACGGTCCATTTCATTGTGCCGGAACTCGACGCGGGGAATCAGATTATTCATCAGGCGACATTCACGGTGGCACCGGGGACTTCGTTGGAAGAGATCAAGCGGCAGGGGGAATCGGATCACGAGCCATCGTGCCTTGTGGAAGGGGTTCGCCGGGTCGTCGATCAGGAAGTGGCGTTGCATTTTCATCGCGTGGTTCGCCGGGAGCCGGGAACATGAGCGGAACGGAATCCAAGATAATCATCCGGCATATGAATGCCGTCGATTTGCAGCGGGGCTTTCTCGAAACCGTCCGCGCCTTGCGCTCGACCAATCTGACCTATGACGAGGCAATCGCCGTTTTTCGCCGGCGGATGCGGAACAAAGTCCGCACGTTTGTCGCGTTGATCGACGGCAAAGTCGTGGGCACGGCTTCATTACTGATCGAGCCGAAGTTCATCCATGACGGCGGCGTGACGGGACATGTCGAAGATGTCGCCGTCCATCCCGAATGCCAGGGCCAAGGGATCGGGGTGCTGCTGATGGATCGGGTGCTGGAAGAATCGCGACGAGAGGGCTGCTACAAAGTCATTCTCGACTGCGCCGAGAAGGTGATGCCGTTTTATGAGAAGCTCGGCTTCTCGAAATGGGAACGGGCGATGCGCATCGATCTGCCGGTGGGTGGGAATTCGTAGGCGACATCCAGCGAATTCGGATTGTCGAGCATCGGACTGCGAATTAGACTACAAACATGATTCAACCTGTTCCGAACCCATCACCATTTTTGGAAACCGACCGGCTGTTGCCGCAGTCGCGGTCGGCATTGCCGCTCGGCGAGCGATTGACGCGGCGCGAGGGTGTGTGCGGCGGTGTGCTGTGCATCAGCGGCACTAGAATTCCTGTCTGGGTGCTGGAACAGTGTCGCCGATTGAATCAGTCACTCGAACAAATCCTCGAAGATTTCCCATTTCTGCAAAGCGCCGATGTAACGGCTGCCTGGGACTACGCAGACGCGCATCTCGATGAGGTCTCTAGGCAGATCCAGGAGAACGAGGGTCGCTGACTGATGGCGCGAATCTTGGCGGATGAGCAGTTCCCCGCTCGAATTCAAGATCGACTGCGTCGTCTTGGTCATGATGTCGTTTCGGTTCGCATGTACGATCAGTCAAAATCAGGGGATGGCAAAACGGATCAGCAAGTTCTCGAGATCGCCACTGTCGAGAATCGAATTGTGCTGACATTAAACCGCAAGGATTTTCAGGAACTGCACGAACATAGTGAAGTCGGTTGCCACAAAGGGATCATCGCCTACACGCTGACAGGTGAGACACCGAAAATTCAGGCCGATCGCATTCATGCGGCGATTAAGCAGGCCTTGGTTCACGAACGACATCTCGACCAACAATTTTTAGCCGTCAATCGGTTATCATGATGTCGCGACACCGCTGACAACAGGCACATCTTGCTCGCTATTCCGAATTCCGTCGAATCCCGCTTTGACGTCGCAATCGCGAGGCAACTATAATCCCGGTTCCTTCTCGGAGCCTGATGCCCATGAGTCACGACAGGCTGGACGAACTGTGCCAAACCGCGCAAAGCCATCTGGAGCAAGGGCGCGCCGCGGAGGCGGTGCCGTTGTTCCGGCAAGCCGTTGTCGACAATTCCGATCATGCGGCGGCTCATGAGGGGCTGGCATTGGCCAGTTCTCTCGTTGCGGACTGGGAGACCGCGGAGAAACATTTTGCCAAGTTGATTCAGCTGCAGCCGGTGGAGGCGCGGCACTACATCAACTTGGGGACGATGTACAACCGCAAAGGCGATTATCAAAAAGCGGTCGATACGCTCCGCCGCGCGCTGCAGCGAGATCGCAAAAGCGCCCCTGGGTACTTCAATCTGGGGTTGGCCTATCGCAAGTTGAAACAACTGGCGATGTCGGTCTCGGCCTATAAAGAGGCCCTCAAGATTTCGCCTGAATTCGCGGAAGCGTATTTGAATCTGGCCAATGTGCTGATTGACATGGGGAGTCTGCAGCAGGCCGTGCAGATGTTTAAGAAGGCACTCGAAATTCGCCCGGAATTGGTCAAAGCGCAGCGCGGGTTGGAGAAAGCCGAGGCGGCGTACCAGCAGGCGAAGAACAAGGAAAGCCCGTTTGGGCGCCTCGTTGCCGCCGAAACGCGTGCCAAATCGGTCCCCACGATGGAACGCGAACTCTCCGAAGATGAACGTGATGCCGACCGGCTGGCGATCCGTCAGTTGATGAGCGAACTCGATCAGCTCTCCCGCGATTGTGCCGAGCACCTGGAGGCCACGCTGGAACATAAGCTGCACGATTTGCATGTCATTCTCACGTCGAACGAAGTCGCAACGGCCCTGCCCCGCACGTCCGAAGAGTTTCGCACGGCAATCGACACGTGGCAGAAATTGCGTCAGCAACTGCGGCGTAAAGTGCTGGAACTACGCGCCCATGAGGAATTGCTCAGTGCCCCGCAAATCGACGGCGGCTGACCTCCGCTTGCGCTTCGCGGACCTATTGGTCACGATTCACCAGATAGATCCCGCCTGCCACCGCGATGCCGGCGACGAGCAGCCACGGCGACAGCTCATCGCCCCGCATCAGCCAGCCGAGAATCATGCCGAACAGGGGCGTCAAAAAACTGAACACGGCGATCCGGGAAGCCGAGTGGTGTTTCAACAGATGCGCCTGCAACGCGAAACAGACCCCGCCGACGAGAATTCCCTGATACAGCAGCCCGATGGCAGCCGCCGTCGTCATCGTTCCCCAGCGAACTTCTTCAAACATCCAGCCGGTGAGAGCGAATAAAACGACCGCGACGACATCGTGCCAGAAGATCAGTTCTGTCGGGCCAATGATCTTCAACGCCATCTTCGTGTAAACGAACTTCACCCCCAGCAGAAACGCGCTGAGCAGTAAAATCGCATCGCCCAACAGTTGCGGACGATCCTGCTGCACCGGCACTGCGGCCCGACTGGTCTGCCACAGCAGTAGCATCACGGCGACACCCGCCAGTAACAGCCCCGCTCCCTTCGTCGCCGAAAGCCGTTCGGACTTGAGGAGGAGATACTCCAACCCGACGACCCAGAACACGAACGTGTTGATGAACAACGAGGAATGCGAGGTACTCGTCAGGCCGGTGCCGATGGTGAAGAGCGAAATCTGTAAGTACAGCAGCACGCCGGCGATCAGCACGGGCGGCAACTGTTCATAACGCAATCGGAACGAAACCCGCTCGATCCGGCACCAGGCAATCATCACCAATGTCGCGAGCAAAAACCGCAGCCCTGAAACCGTGATCGGCGGCAAGACATCCGTGGAGTAACGCGTTGCCACCGGGTTCCCGCCCCACAGCGCGACCGTGAACAGCGTCAACCCGATCGCCCGCCACGTCAGTGGTCGCGAAGCGTGGGCTGATGCGGCGGCAGGCGTGGTTTCAACCGTGGCGATGATCAGACTCAGCGGATGAGCGGGCGGGGAATGCGGGATGCCGAATCGTTCCGGCGATTCGACCGGCGCGATTGTCGGCGGTCGCGGCGTCGCGCGTCAACCGCTGCGGGAACCGACTGCTCGATCAGTTCGACAATCGCGTCATGATCAGCATCCGTCACATCGGTCAGCCAGACGATTTCCCCAGTGATGAACGCCGCCGTCGCAACCCCCTGCTGATACACAACGCGATTGGTCGACACTGCCGGCACACGCGCGCCGGTGTCGAGAATGCCGGTGAGATTGAGCGGGTCGGCGGCACTGAGGCAGACGAGGTCCGCGCGAGAGCCCCCGCGTGTCGCGGCGGAACGCTTCTCCGCAGCGTCGCTAAGATTTCTCGCGGCATCACGAACCTCGCGCAGCGTCCGCACGGTCGACTCCAGCGCGAACTGCTCACCTGCCACCCCGGCGATGAAGCGCCCGCCCCGGAGTTCGCCGCGCGCTTCCAGCCGGCGATAAATCTGCAACAGTTCCCACCAGCGCGGCGCGCCGGTTTCGCGTTCCAGCAGATCACGAAAGATGACGCCCCAGCGGCGCAGCAACTGCCACGCCCAGGCTTCGATGTGGGCCGCTTTCTCGGTAGATTCCGCCGTTTGCCACGTTCGCCGCCACAGCGACCAGCGGCCGGACCCGGAAGTGACGGTTCGCGCGCGGACGAAGCCGCGCGGCGGGCCGTCGTGCCTGCGCGTCGAGGCATCCAGCTTGTCGGCGATCAACATTCGCAGACCGCTGAAGCCGTCCGCCGTTACCAGCCCCCTGGCGATCAACTCGCCCAGTGCTTCTGAAAGATGAGTGGGTAGCATTCGTGTGTTCTGCATCAAATCGCCCGCGAACAGCGCCCCCTCTTGCGTCAGCAGCTCGCGCAATTCCGCCGCGAGACTCCCCAATACCTCGCCATGCGGCGGTTCCGCTTGCGAGGTCAGCCAAGGGAGGTCCGCACGGAGGAAGATCGACACCGGCACAGCTTTCGTCAGGTTGCCGGCCGGGCGAGATTTCTCCACATCCACCTTCGGCGGATAAAGCCTGCCCCAGCCTGCCTCGCCACTGAGGCACAATTCATCGAGCCAACCGGGCTCGTAAGCGCTGAGCCGTGATTCGAGCAGATCACGCTCCCAGGTGACCGCCGGCAGATCGAGGCCCTGCAACAGCGAAATCACTTCAAACAGCCCGTTGGCCCCGGCCCGCGGCGAATCGCCCGTCAGGCCGTGCAGGTCGCACAGGTAGCGGTGAAAATCGGCGACAGCCACCGGCTCGATCTGCTTCCGCAACCCCTGCAACGTCAGGCGATGAATTCGCGCGAGCAAGCGGCGATGGCACCATTCCATCTCATCCGGTCCAGCCGTCGACGACGGCGGGCTTTGCGTCGGCGTGAAGTGGCCGCGGAGGACGGTCCCTTCACCTTCCAGCGCTTCCAATGTCGCTGTGGTTTGGTCGACCGTGAATCCCAACACGCGCGCTAATGCCGCCGGGCGAACCGGTCCGCTGATTTCCAGCCAACCACGCAAGATCGCGACACGGGCCGCTGCCGATTCCCATTCCGCCTGGACGCCTTCGGGAATCTGAAAACCGTCCGGCAATTTTGCCTCCGGCCACACGGCCGTCACCGCCGGCCAGCGCTCGATCGGCGACCAGGCCTCTCGACCATCCGGCAGCGACCACCGCACCGCACGCCGCTGCTGTTCGAGTTCGGCGAAGAGGGGGGTGGACAGGGAGCCGTGGACTGTGGACAGCCAATCTAAATCAAGCTCGCTGATGGTCTGTGACTGATCACTGCCCAAAACAACGACGCTTAACAGAAAATCATGTAGTTCATCCGCCGAGCGGATCAGCGGCGCGGCTTCTTGAATGACTTGAGAAATCGCCAGCGGATCGAGCCAACTTAGATCGCGCATGCCGTCGATGGAACAACCCAGCGGTGTAGAAACGGCCCGTGCGCGACGTTCCTGCGCTTCGCCACCATCGAGGAATGTGTAGGGATTCGAGTTCAGCAGCTCATAACAGAACGGCGACGGTTCGCGCGTGTCGCGGGCGATGAGTTGCAGTTCGCCGCGCTCAATCCGTCGCAGCACGTCTTCCAACCCCTCAATATCGAGCGCTTCGTGCAGGCAATCGTGCATTGTCTGACGCACGAGAGGATGATCGGGGATCTCAATGTCGCCAGTATGGTTCTCCTGGCAGCCGGTCAGATTGGGGAATGCGGACGTCAACAAATCGTCGGCTCGAAACCGTTGCAGCGCCGGGGGAACCTTCTTGCCGAACTTCTGTTTGAGGACCAAAAGCGCCCGCGTGACGTTCCAGCGCCAGCGGACTTGAAAGACGGGCTGCACGAGAATCGCCTGCTCGAGCAGCGTGCGGACATTCGTCGAGGTCAACATGCCGAACAAGCTCTCGATGGGAAAGCTGTGCTGCGGGCCGACGGAAAGAATAAAGCCATCATCATCGGCGGTGGCTTGCAGTTCAAAGTCGAACGACCGGCAGAACCGCTTCCGCATCGCATAGCCCCACGCGCGCGTGATCCCCGCGCCGAACGGCGCATGGACAACAAGTTGCATGCCGCCGGTTTCATCGAAGAACCGCTCGAAGACGATTTTGTCTTGCCGGGGAACGATGCCAATGGCGGCTTTCTCGGTCGCGACATAATTCACGATCATTGCGGCAGGAACTTCCGGGCAGCCAGTTTCCGTGATGAGCCATGAAATCGCCGTCGCGAGATCATCCACACGAGCTTCCAAATCGGCCCGTAACCTCGAGACTTCCTCCGAAAGTTCGCGGGTGCGCCCCGGTCCTTCGCCGGCCCAGAACGGAATATTCGGGGGCGCGCCGTGCGCATCCGCGACGGTGACATCGGTCCCACGGACATGCAGAATCTGCCAGGAGGAATTGCCGAGCAGGAAAACATCCCCCCGCATGCTTTCGATCGCGAACTCCTCATCGACCGAACCGACAACCGTATGTTCCGGCTCCACGACAACTCGATAGGATGCGATCTCAGGAATCGCGCCGCCGTTGGAGATTGCCGCGGGGCGTGCCATCGGTCGCGGGCGAATTCGTTTGCCGACACGGTCGTAATGGAGATAGACCTTCCCACGGCCGCTGTTAGAAACGAACCCCTCGCTCAAAAACAGGAGTGCTTCATCGAAGACCTCCCGCTGCAAATTGCGATACGGATACGCGCGGCGGAACAGGGCCAGCAACTCGTCGACATCCCATTCCTGACACGACGCCTCCGCGACAATTTGCTGCACCAGCACATCCAACGGTTGCTCCGGCGGGCGAATCGCATCCAGACGGCGGGCGGTAACAGCGCGCAACAGGGCCAGACATTCGAGCAGTTCATCGCGCGTGAGCGGAACAATTCGCCCCTTGGGTATCGCATGCAGACAATGCCCTGATCGGCCGATGCGTTGCAAGAATGTGGCGATCGAACGGGGCGAACCGATCTGGATCACCAGGTCGATGTAACCAACATCCAGGCCGAGTTCGAGACTCGCCGTGGCGACGACGGCCCGTAAATCCCCCGATTTGAGCCGCTGTTCCGTTTTGTGCCGGAGTTCGGCCGACAGCGATCCGTGATGGCTGCTGATCCGATCCTGACCGAGGAGTTCGCTGAGTGAATGCGTCAGCCGTTCCGCCATCCGCCGGGTGTTCACGAAGATCACCGTGCTGCGATGCGATTCGATGAGTTCGACGAGCCGGGCGTGAATCACGTCCCATTGCTCATGGGAACAAATGGCCGACAGATTGTCCGTTGGCACCTCGACGCCAAGGTCCAACTCGCGGCTGTGCCCCACGTCGATGATGCGGCAAGATGGTGAAAGTGGTACGTCGGAGGTCGGAAGGGAAGATGATCCACTTCCCCCTTCAAGAAACCGCGCCACCAACTCCAGCGGCTTCTGCGTCGCCGACAGGCCGATGCGTTGCAACGGACGGCCGCAGAGGTGTTCGAGGCGTTCCAGCGACAATGCCAGATGCGAGCCGCGCTTGTCACGCATCAGGGCGTGAATTTCATCGACGATCACGACTTCGACCGTCCGCAGGCGCTCGCGGCCTTTGTCGCTCGTCAAAAGCAGATACAACGATTCCGGCGTGGTCACCAGAATGTGCGGCGGCTTCTTGATGAGCGCGGCTCGCTGAGCCGCCGTGGAATCGCCTGTCCGCAAACCGACCTTGAGGGGCGGGATCGCGAAACCCTCTTGTTCCGCGAGTAGCTGCAACTCCTGCATCGGGACCGTGAGATTCCGATGCATATCGTTCGAGAGTGCCCGCAACGGCGAGATGTAGACCACGCGAATTTCTTCCGCGAGTTGGCCCGCCTCGCCTTCTTTGATCAGCCGATCCATCACGGCGAGGAATGCCGTCAGCGTTTTCCCCGAACCGGTCGGTGCGGCGATCAGCGTGTTCTCCCCTGCCGCAATCGAGGGCCAACCGAGCCGTTGGGGTTCCGTCGGCGTTCCAAACCGCCCAGTGAACCAGCGCGAAATCAGCGGATGAAAGCCGAACTCAGCGGTCAGGTCGGTCACAGCATCGACGGCATCCATGTCATGACCTTGGCGGAGCACGGGTGAACACGAGCAGCATTATAGGCAGTGGTTCAACGGTTTTCGCTGTCAGTCTGGTGCATGCGGAATGATTCGTGTATCAACGACTCGTGAATGTTCCGTCCGTCCTCGTCGTCAGGATATCCGCGTGTTTCCGCTGCGAGATGATATTCCGGGCGAACGTGTGCCGATCGTGAACTACACGCTCATCGGGCTATGTGTGCTGGCGTATCTGTTTCAGATGCTGGCTCCCGATGGGGGCGAGGATTTCGTCCGGCAATATGGAATGATTCCCGTGCGCGTCGTTCAGAACGACGCGGGACCCATAGTCGCGAAACTGAATGTTCCGCAGCGGCTCCCGACTGGCGAAATTCGCGTGGTCCCGCGGGAAGTGGCTCTGCCGGCGCTCACCATCCCCCCGTGGCTGACACTCCTCACATGCATGTTCCTGCATGGCAGCCTGATGCACATTGTCGGGAACATGTGGTTTCTGGTGATCTTTGGCGACAATATTGAAGATCGCTTCGGTCATGGCCCATATTTGATCATGTACCTTGTCAGCGGATTGGCGGCGAGCCTATTGCAGATTGCCACCAATCCCGCATCACCGATTCCCACCGTGGGTGCCAGCGGTGCGATCGCCGGGGTGATGGGGGCGTATCTGCTGCTCTATCCGCATGCCCGCGTGGTGACGTTGATCCCGCTGGGCAT
>Ga0105047_10016134_pt1 | contig 11728 bp, 10 predicted proteins | sample MAT04_FD_78384 | JGI IMG/M metagenome (GOLD analysis project Ga0105047, IMG submission 78384) | Freshwater microbial communities from Lake Fryxell liftoff mats and glacier meltwater in Antarctica - MAT-04 (megahit assembly) | ecosystem: Environmental > Aquatic > Freshwater > Ice > Liftoff... | reverse complement strand
GTAAGCGTCAATTATAGCCCCACTGCCCGAGAGTGGTCATAAGTGTCATAGGTCGGGGCTATGACAAATACAACTACGACAAAAGCTGAAGAGATACTGAAGGTGGATTCGATAGGGCGAGTGAGGGTGCCCGTTGAGAGGCGGATAATGCTAGTGGATGAATTTGAGGGGAGCGGGATATTCGGTCCTCCAGCCGTGAACGCCTTTATTTTTTAGCTGCTAAAAAGCGGAAGCTGCTTCTGTGTTACGCAAATACACCCAGAGTCGGCAGGGTGTGGAAAAAGGCATCGCCTCTTAAAACTGAACACTTAAAACTCGCTACTTATTTATGCCCGACCTGCTTCCACTCTGGTTCTTCCTCGCAGCATTACTGTATTCGAGTATTGGGCACGGAGGTGCGTCGGCTTATCTGGCGGTGATGGCACTGGCAGGGGTGGTTCCGGAAATGATGCGTCCGGCCGCGCTGGTGATGAATGTTGCAGTGGCTGGAGTGGCGCTGCTGCAGTTTGCGCGACAGGGCGCGTTTTCGTGGAAGCTGTTCTTGCCGTTTGCGATGGTTTCGGTTCCTTGTGCGTGGCTCGGAGGCCTTGTGAAGCTGCCTGCGGGCGTGCATCAAATTGCGATAGCGTGCGCGCTGGCGTTTGCGGCGTTTCGGTTATGGCTGATCAGTAAACCGGCACCAGGAAAGGAGCTGCGACCTTTGAATTACCCCATCGCGTTCGGGACCGGTGGAGCGCTTGGATTTCTAGCAGGACTCACGGGAATTGGCGGCGGCATTTTTCTTTCACCGGTGATTATACTGGCGCGTTGGGCGGATAGCAAAATGACGGCTGGCATCAGTGCGGCGTTTATTTTGGTGAATTCCATCGCGGGAATTGCCGCGCTAAAACCAGCGGCTATCCGGTTTCCGGAGAATTACTGGCTGTGGTTCGCAGCCGTGGTGATCGGTGGTCTTGCTGGCTCCATAATTGGAAGCCGAAAATTGAGCGTGGTACTTTTACAGCGTGTGCTCGCGCTCGTTCTCGCAGTTGCGGCGGTGAAGCTGATAAAATTATGAACAGCGGGGACAGATTCGGCGTTGCAACCGCATTGAGTGCGTAGCATCTTTAGGATTCAAAGCATGTTTGGTTCATTTAAATGGCATTGGCCTTTCAAAAGAGGGGCATCAGCACAGAAAACACGCCGTCGTAGGACGGAAAGCGAACTGATCGAGACGCTCGAGCACGGCATTGTGACCAAGATACTGATCGTGCTGGTTTCAACAATCGCCTTGGGCTGGATCGTGTCCGGCGGCAGGCAGAGCATGGAAGTCACGGCAGTGGCCATTTTAATGTTTGGAACTGCGGTCACGCATCTCGCTTTGAATCGCCCGGAGATTTGGGGACGTAACTCACGGCTTTTTCTCCTACTGCTTTTGATCTGCACCCACTTGTTGCTTGTTAAATACTTCCTGTCATCAGCCGAGGAGGCGCTTTTGAGTACCGGGACGATTTTACCAGGACAGTTTAGCGCGATCGACAAGCGGGATTTATGGCGGCTCTCCGTGCCATTTGCCTTTGCGCCGCTCATGACGAGTCTGTTGATGGGTCGCACCGTGGGAATCATCTCCACAGTGTTCGTGACTTTTCTCAGTATCCCCGTGTGTGCGAGCGTGGGCTGGAGTCTGCGGGATGTATTGATCAATACCACCGCTGGGATGGTTTGCGGGTTTGCCGCCGTGTTTCTCACGCTGGAGGTCCGCAAACGTGGGGATCTTTTGCGGGCAGGTTTGTTTATTGGTCTTACGACCTGGCTGATTGCGGTCATTTTTCAGCGGATCATCTTTTTGCATATCTGGATGGCAGCCGGTTCGATGAACTGGAGCGCGCTTTGGATGCAGACTGCGGTGGCCGTGGGTGGGCCGATCATTCTGGCGCTCGTTATTTACGGGGCGCTTTCGCCCATCGAATCGCTTTTCAGCATCACGACAAATATCTCCTGGCTTGAGCTTTCTGACCTGAACCACCCATTACTCAAACGGATGACCATGGAGGCGCCCGGAACTTTCCAGCACAGTCTGGCGGTTGCGAACCTTGCGGAGGCAGCGTGCGAGGCAATCGGCGCGAACGCCACGATGGGCCGGGTGTGTAGTTACTTTCACGACATCGGCAAGCTGGTGAAGCCGGAGTATTTTACGGAAAACATGCGGAACGACCGCAACCCACATGAAGGTCTGGCTCCTACGATGAGCGCGTTGATCATTATCGCGCATGTGAAGGAAGGCGTCTCGCTTGGACTCGAATACAAGCTGAACCCAGCGATCATTGATGTCATCCAGCAGCATCACGGCACCTCAATGGTTTACTATTTTTACAAGAAAGCGGTGGATCAACAGGAGTCGATGCGCGGTGAACGGAAAATCGCAGCCATGCACGATGAGGAACTCCCGGAGGTCAGTGAGAGCAGTTTCCGCTACGGCGGACCAAAGGCGCAAAGCAAGGAAAGCGCAATCATCAGCTTGGCAGATTCCATCGAAAGCGCGTCGCGTAGCTTGGAAAAAGTGACGCCCCAGAAGATAGAACAGCTCGTTTCAGATATTGTGAGAAAGCGGATTTCCGACGGGCAACTGGAGGATTGCGAATTGAGCTTCAGCGAACTTCAACTCGTTACCGAGAGTTTCCGTCATACGATTTCCAGCATGATGCACACGCGCATCGCTTATCCAGAAGACAAGAGTGGAGAGAAGCAGCGCAGGGAAAATGCAGGCTCTGCGATTCGTCAGCGTTCGTCTCCAGCGACTGCAGCTTAACAAAACGGAAATCGGATTCGAGCGGAGCGGAGATAGTCTCTAAAACCTTTGGTAACCGAGGCAAAAAGCAAAAAGGGAGGAGCCATTGGCGAGACAACAGGCGTATCAGATTTTTACTCCCACTTTCCCGGTTACTGTCTCATGACCAGCCTGTGGGAATCTACACTGACAATGGACATGCCTCTGAGATCGGCGGAGGGCGCGTGCTCTACCAGCAGACTCCGGGGAACTATCACGCAGAGGATAGGATTGTGGAAAAGATGAAGGATGCAAATCTATGGAAGCTTGCTCCCTAGGAGCCTGTTGAAAAACCTTGGGTTTGGTTGTGATGCTTGAAACTGAAGGTTCTTACTCTTTGCCTTTCTCTACATCTTACTCTGAAAACGTCCGCTTGAAGTAAGATCAAGAGCAAGACAAAGAGTAAGATTTCGCCCCAACGATATGCGTCTCTGAGTATTTCAACAGTCTCCCTGGTTGGCGGCTGGACTGGCGATGCTGCTCACCGCCATCTGGCGTGCACGCTACGAGTGATCCTTGAAGGTGATGTTGTTCATCCGCCGATGAGAGAAACGACCATCGTTTTTATGCTTCGCGTCTTCATGTCCTTCGCGGTTAAATGCCGTTTCTCATGAAACCCTTCGGAATCGGTATCGATATTGTGGAGATAACGCGTTTTCGCACGGCGTTGAAACGTCAAGGGGAGGCTTTTATGAAGCGCATATTCGTGGCGGATGAAATCGCGCATTGCACGCAAATGAAAGATCCGGCTCCTTGTATGGCGGCGCGTTTTGCAGTGAAAGAAGCGGTTTCAAAAGCGCTGGGCACAGGAATCGGTGAGCAACTCGGCTGGCACGACATCGAAGTGCGTCGCAAGGTGAGTGGAGAACCTTACGTCGTTCTACACGGAACCGGCGACCAGACCGCAAAGCGTCTCGGGATCACCGGAATCCTGATCAGTATCAGTCACAGCGAGAACTACGCTGTGGCAAACGCTGTGGCGTTTGGTGGATGAACTCGCGCGGAACGAGCGGGTTCTTGATTCGGGCTTAAAGGTTCTTCGCGAGCCAATCGGTGACTTCCGTGGAGTGGGAGCCGGCGCAGGGTTTGGTGAGCGCTGCAATCAATACCCAGTCTTCAGGATCAATAAAGTGGCTGACTGCATCGTAGATCTCCTCGGGCGTTTGCTCAGAGGTGATGATATAGGCGGAGTCCGATAAGAAGGCACCACCGTGGCTTTCGATGTAATCGTAAAACTTGTGGTAATCGAAATGATTCGGCTCCTGTTTCAGCGAGTAGGTGACTAGATAGATCATGATTGAAGGGGGAGGTTCTTCCCTGCTCCATACCCGCTTTTTTCTCCATGCCAAGACGCTATTTTTAAGACAGTTGTCAGAATTAAAAAAAGCCCCCGTCTTCCATTAGTCTGAAAGGTGGAGTGCAAATCCGGGCAAGTGTCCGCTTGAGTCTTGTGGGCCGGGAGAGCTAGCCTGTTTTTCTATGAGCAAACCCATCTGCCCGATGTGTGAAATGGACGATGTATTGGATCACTCCGAACGATGGGAGTGTGTGACTTGCGGCCATGAATGGGAGCGTAATGCGCAGTCTGATGAGGCGGCTGGACCGCGTGTAGTCAAGAATGCACACGGGACGGTGCTTGCCGACGGGGACTCGGTTACGTTGATCAAGGATTTAAAATTAAAGGGCTCTTCCCAGATCATCAAAGGAGGCACGAAGGCAAAAAGTATCCGACTTGTGGATGGTGATCACGAGATTGCATGCAAGATCGAGGGGAGCGCGATTGGATTGAAAGCTTGCTTCGTTAAAAAAGCCTGAGATTCATCTTATCACTTATGTTGCGATCTATTTTTATTTTAGTTCCGATACTGTATTCCGCCGTGCTTCATGCGCAGTCCACGACTCCCCAGTCGCCCGATGGAAAGTGGACAAAGATTCTGCTGACGTCTGAGTTTTGGGCGGAAGGGGCATGTGCTGCGGATGTGAACAAAGACGGTAGTATGGATGTGCTTTGTGGGCCGTTTTGGTATGCGGGTCCCGATTTTAAGACGCGGCACGAAATCCTTCCTGCGCCACAGGCGTTTCAGATGAAGAAGCCGGATGGGAGCGAAACGACGATGCGCGGATTTAAAGGGGTGGTCAGCGGTGATAACGGATTTTCTGAGAATTTTCTGAGCTATAGCGCAGACATCAATGGCGATACCTGGCCGGACTATATCGTGATCGGCCATCCCGGAACGGAGACCTGGTGGTATGAAAATCCCAAGGGCGAAGCGAAACAATGGACGCGTCATCTGGCGCTGGAAAAGACTGATAACGAATCTCCAAAGATGGTGGATATCACAGGCGATGGAATTCCAGAGTTGCTTTGCATGAGTAATGGCACGCTCGGCTATGCGTCGCCGAACCCGAAGAATCCTACCGAAAAGTGGGCCTGGCATGTGGCGGCAAAAAATCCTGTATGGGCCTGGAATACCCATGGTCTCGGCTACGGAGACGTCAATGGAGACGGAAAGATTGATCTCCTCACTGCAGTAAACTGGTGGGAGCAGCCAGCCTCGCTGAAAGACGATCCGGAGTGGAAACAGCACGACGCGATTTTCAACAATGGTGGCTCACAAATGTTTGCGTATGACGTGAATGGAGACGGATTGAACGATGTCATCACCAGCTACGAGGGACACGGCTACTGCGTCCTATGGTATGAGCAGACCAAGGAGAACGGTGTTGTGGGGTGGAATCGACATGCGATCACTGGAGGAAATATCGGCGACAAAATGGTGGAGGGAGAAACGGGCGTCGTCTTTTCACAACCACACTCGGTGGATCTCGTGGATATGAATGGCGACGGGGTGAAGGATATTGTCAGCGGCAAACGCATCTGGGCCCACGGGCCAGACGGCGATATGGAGCCCAACGCACCTGCGGTTCTCTATTGGTTTGAGCTTAAGCGGGAAGGCGGAAAAGCGCGGTATGTTGCCCATCTCATTGACGATCATTCAGGCGTCGGCACGCAGGTGATGGCTGTGGACATCAATGGAGATAAAAAGCCGGACGTGGTGGTGGGAAACAAAAACGGAGCGTTCGTGTTTTTGCAAAAGTAGAACGGTGAATGGTGATCCGCGGAACGCGGACCACGCAAAAAGCACAAATGGGGAATTAGAGGCTGTCCACGGAAGGACACTGAACAGCACGGAAGAAAGCGCTTCCGCTTCACTGGGAGTGAAGCGTTTCTCAAATCATAAATCCACCTTCGTTCCGTAGAACTTCGGCTTGGTGCCGAGGATGTAAATATCGAGCCAGGCTTTCACTCGTGAACCGACTTCCCTCAGGCGGGTTTTGACGGAGCTATCAAGCGGAACGGGCTCGGACTCAAAGCCTGCCGCTTCGATGCCGTGGGCTTTGGCGAGAAACAATGCGCGAGGGAGATGGAAGTCGTCGGTAACAACAGTCGCCTTATCGAGTCCGAACACCGTTTTGGCGCGAGCCATGGTGTCGAGCGTGCGAAAACCGGCGTGATCAAGCGTGATGGCTTCAGATGGGAGTCCTCGTCGTACAAGCGCGTCGCGCATGGCAGTCGGCTCATCGTAGTTTTTCGTGCCGTTATCGCCGCTTACAAGCACCAGTTTGATTTTACCGGCTTTCCAAAGTGCCGCAGTGGCATTCATCCGTGCTTCAAAGAAGAGATTTTTGCGCTTACCTACATAAGGTGAAGTGCCGAGCACGATGGCGACGCGATTTTCTGGAACAGTGCGGAAGTCTCGAAAGACAAGACCATCTGCTGACTTCAATACCCATTGATTGGCACCGAACACAATGAGAGTCAGTAACACCAGCGCGATGCTGCCCCACAGGAATAGACGATACAGCAGGCCTCGCTTTTTACGCGGAGGCGGACGGTTAGGATTTATGGAATTGGTTTGCAGGAACAGTACGCGAATGCGCGGTTACTCTACCAAGCTGCAGTTGATTGGTGATAGTTGATGGTTGATTGGAGTGGCAGGCGTTGCGTGGGAGCTGCCTTTTCTTAATCTTCACACTTAAAAATCGGCCACTCACACGGGGTGCGGCCTACATGTGCTCGATCATATTCGTGCCGAACTCAGAGCATTTAATCTCTGTGGCACCCTGCATCTGTCGGGCAAAATCATACGTCACACGTTTGCTGGTGATCGCTCCGTTGAGGCCTTTGATGATGAGATCGGCGGCTTCGGTCCAGCCGAGGTGACGCAACATCATCTCGCCGCTCAGCACGACTGAACCGGGATTGACCATGTCTTTGCCTGCGTACTTTGGTGCAGTGCCGTGGGTGGCTTCAAAGATAGCGTGCCCGGTAACGTAGTTGATGTTCCCGCCGGGGGCGATCCCGATGCCGCCAACTTGTGCAGCGAGCGCGTCGGAAAGGTAGTCGCCGTTGAGATTGAGCGTCGCGATCACGTCGAAGTCGTCGGGGCGCGTGAGCACCTGCTGAAGTGTGATGTCCGCAATGGCGTCTTTCACCAGAACGCGTCCGGCGGCGAGCGCGGCTTTCTGTTCTTCATTTGCGGCGGCCTCGCCTTTCTCCTTTTTCGTCACTTCCCACTGTGCCCAAGTGTAAACCTTGTCACCAAAGATGCGTTGCGCGGCGGCATAGCCCCAGTCGCGGAATGCGCCTTCGGTAAACTTCATGATGTTACCCTTGTGCACGATCGTGACGGATTTTTTCTTGTTCTTGATGGCGTAATCAACCGCAGCTTTTACGAGGCGAATGGTGCCGACTTGTGAGACGGGCTTGATGCCGATGCCGACGGTCGGCGGGTAGTTTTCCATCGTGTGCTCCGGCGATGCCATCTTCATGTAATCCACCACTGCCTGTGAGGTGCCGAAGCGGATTTTTTTAAAGTCACTCGGGAATTCCTTTTCGATGAAGGCGAGAATCTTTGCCGCCTCGGGAGTGCCTCCTGCGTATTCGATGCCAGCGTAAATGTCTTCGGTGTTCTCGCGGAAAATCACCATGTCCACTTTTTCGGGCGCTTTTACCGGACTCGGAACGCCGGTGAAATATTGCACGGGACGCAGACAGACGTAGAGATCGAGCATTTGACGCAACGCGACATTAAGCGAACGGATGCCGCCGCCGATCGGTGTAGTGAGGGGGCCTTTGATGCCAACCAGGTATTCCTTGAAAGCCTCGACGGTGTCATCTGGCAGCCAGTTGTTGAATTTCTTGAAAGCTTCCTCGCCTGCGAACACCTCGAACCACGCGATCTTGCGCTTGCCGCCGTACGCCTTTTCCACTGCGGCATCAAAGACGCGCTCGCTTGCTGCCCAGATGTCGGGTCCGGTGCCGTCACCACGGATAAATGGAATGATCGGATTTTCTGGAACATTCAATTTGCCGTCTTGAATCGTGATTTTGCCGCCTTGTGGTGGTGTGCATGTCGTGTAAGCCATGCGCGGAGTTGAGCGGAAGCAGATTTAAAAAACAAGGCTGCGAACACTGAAATGCGGGATGTGGGTTGATTTCCAACAGGAACCAATTTGGAGCATTGCGGATTTTCGATTGCGGATTGCAGATTAGTAGGCTGCGCTACCGAAATCTGAATCGCACCCATGATCAGCCGCCCAATCGAACATCCGCAATGCTCCAAGGTGTCTGCCGCTTCTATCAGCCATTAACTAACTATCACCAATCAACTGTGTCTTAATTATGACCCCTGACTTCCAACGTAACACTGTTGCATCCTGGGATGCTGTCACGGCCTACATCGAACAGTATCCCGACGACAGTAATTGGGGTGCCTGGAAAAAACTGGCCCGGAAGTTTATCCGCGAGGGGATCAGCTTGGGGTTAAATCAATATTTCAGAGCAGGGCAAGGCATGCATCACCTTCTGTTTTCCACGCTCGACCACCACGGGCTGCTGGATGAACCGCGTGTTACTGTCGTTTTCCACCCAGAGGACGAATTGCGTATCATTTACAGCAAAACCAATCTGCATTTTCACACCAATGAGCTGGAATGCCTGCTCCCGTATGCTGAAGGATTTTCTGCGTTTAAGAAGAACCTCAGCCAGCTATGGACAGCTACGGTTTCGGAACCGCTCCCGGATGAACTCCGTCAGTTGTTGAGCTGAAAATCATGATTGGGAAAATTCGCCGCCTCGAAAACAATTGATTGGCTTCCATCTCTCTCTCTTTCATTTCATTTACGCCCTTTCAATCCTCTATCTTTTTGCGCCCTATTCCATGTTCCCCCCAAAACGCCTGCTGCGGCGAGCGGTGGACTGCCCCCATCAAACCCGTTCCTCTCTCGCTGTTTTCACCCACTCAATTCAGCGAGGAGGCACTTTTATTTTCATTAACGTTCAATTACTTTCATGACGCTACCTGCTAGTAAAGTGACTTCACTACTATTAATTTCACTTCCCCAGCTTACATTAAAAGTCCCAGATGTAGTACAAGTAAACTCCAATATTGATTCCCATATATGAGGAGTATTTATTGGATAAACAGCTGTTGTAGTCATAAAACTATTAGCTAAGTTTCCGTTTGTACTTATAGCATATATGGCTGTTTTTAATTCTGTTTCTACTACACCATTATTAACAGAGGCAGACATCATTCCCATTATTGTACCATCGCCACTATTAGTCATATAGACCCCCATACTACCACCAGTGCCAGTAGATACTGACTGAAATAATGCCAATATGGATATTGAGTAAGATCTTCCTGCAACCACTGGCAATTGCCATTCCGTTATACTTGCTCTTGTAGTCAAACTGGAAATGACGGGTGAAGTTAATTTATAAAACCTTAATGGTGTATCACTCTCTAAATTTGGAGATACAAATGAATCTGATTTTAAAAAGTTATTTAATTGCAACTGATTATCGAATTCAATTATTTGAATACCGCTCAATCTAAATACAAGTTCTGATCCTGTATTATTGAGAAGATAATTATCAACTGCACCAGTACCTTGCACAGTACCTATACTAACAATTGACTTCCAGGTATCTGGTATAAATACAGTTCCGTTAAAAGCGGTATTAGGGCTGCCCGTTGAACCAAAGAAAAAACTATCACCAGCTACTTTCTTCAAATTAAACACTACAGCAGCAAGCTTATTCAGCATCATTGAAGTGTTAAATGTGTATGCTGCTCCTGATGGAATAGTTATTTCCCAACAAGTCGGCCCCATTACACCATCATTAACAATACTTATCCCCTCGGTCCCTTGGTATGTATTAAATAGATTAACATTAAAAGTTGTAGGGTTGCTGTAAACACATCGACCTTCAACTTTCTTTTTCTTTATTGTTTTTAGTTTAGTAGGAAATACAAAATTTCTTTTTGCTGTTAAATGTATACCTGTAATAAGTTCGTGTGGAAAATACAACCCATCCCCCACTACGCCTTCTCCGCTAAAACTAGATGTGGCATCTATTGTAATGGTCCCCTTGCCTAAAAGTATATTTTTACCCTCAAGATGAGAATTGTTAATTAGTGTAAACGCCTCAAGACCAGAATTCGTAATAATAGCACTACCGCCCTGCATGTATAAATCGCCATAAGGAACCAAAGCACCTTTATAATATTGAGAAGTAGCGCCTAACGGAACGTGATTTTCCAACCATACATTTTCCAAGACTAATGGATAACCTCCACGATTTACAGCCTGTGCAACATAGATACCCACATCACTAAATTGCATTGCGCCTCCAATAATTTTAACATTAGCATTTTTATCAAATGCTCCTGATGGATAATCAATCACCATATGAAACTTGTTACCCATAAACTGGCAAGCCATGAAAGTTTGCTCGGCAGGCTGGGTATCAGTATATGCAGTAGTAACAGTAACGGTTTGCCCCCCAGAGCCCCCTATGTTTGTTATGTCTAAATTTCCGGTATTAAATGTGCCTATAATAACACCAATATAACATTGTCTAAATTGACAAGCGTTAAACGAATTATCAATGGTGCCATTACTTAACAATCCAATACCGCACCCATCAATTCTTACTCGATCAAAAATATAGTAGCTTGCACAGTTTATATATATTCCATGTCTTTCTTTTGTATCGGAACCATAAATTCTGAAATTAGAAAAATAAACGCCGACTGCTGGCGCTCCTGCTTCTACTCTAATCGCCCAACCATTTACAGTATTAGAACTTAATGCTGATAGTGGCCCTAGCCCTTCTATTGATATATGATCATTCCCATTCCATACTATATTGCATCTATATATTTTGTTTGCTAACTTTAAAACTCCACCACCAATACTTTTTAAATAATCAATGGCGGCTTGGAGCTGTGTAGTTTCGTCCGAAAAGTCAGTTATACTACTTGCTCCAAAATTTTCTGGTGTGACAACTCCATGCTCGGGAACGCGCTTGTAGCGTGCACCAGAGGCCGTGACCACAATGGCGCCAGTATTATCAACACTGCTGGTATCGGAACTATCGAATTTCCAGACTCCCTCTTTACCCGAATCCGTCATATAAATACGGGGCGCACCAGTCACAGAAACGGCATCAAAGGCTCGAAGTTGGGAGATCGTGTGTGAAGGAATACGAAGCCCAACAGCACCATCAACAGCATCGAGGTTACTGTTTAATTTAGTGCCCCATGTGTTGTTGCTCGAACCAATCTCAGGTTTTATCAGTCCTATATTGGGTGTCATTGAATCTGCCATCCCTCTCCTTATCTTCCAATTTATAAGCCGTCAATTTACCATACCATGTAGTACCTTCATACCCTTCATATTACTTGCACCTTCGAAAAACGCACACTCTATCGATAGGCTTTTGAAGCCTGATTGAATGGGCGTTCCCGTGGTAAAACCCAATTTCTATGAGACGCTTGTGCTTTCCGGACTTTTTTTCGAGCGCTAGTAGCATGAATGTACTACATGGTGTGGTAAATTGACGGAAAG
>Ga0105047_10016133_pt1 | contig 11728 bp, 10 predicted proteins | sample MAT04_FD_78384 | JGI IMG/M metagenome (GOLD analysis project Ga0105047, IMG submission 78384) | Freshwater microbial communities from Lake Fryxell liftoff mats and glacier meltwater in Antarctica - MAT-04 (megahit assembly) | ecosystem: Environmental > Aquatic > Freshwater > Ice > Liftoff... | reverse complement strand
GATGCCGGTGGTGCTCAAGGCCGGCATCGACCCGGTGTACTTCGGCATCATGTTCATCATGAACAACGCCATCGGCCTGATCACGCCGCCGGTGGGTACCGTGCTCAACGTGGTGTGCGGCGTTGCCAAGATCAGCATGGATACCGCATTCAAGGGCGTACTGCCCTTCCTGCTGGCACAGCTGGCCGTGCTGTCGCTGCTGATCGCTTTTCCCGCCATCGTCATCGAGCCCCTCAAGTGGCTGATGCGGTGATTTCCCTTTCCCAACCCCCGTCGTTCATTCTTAAGGAGACAACCATGTTTTTCAAACGCAGAACCCTCGCCTCGGCCCTGGCCGCCGCCGCCTTGCTGGTGGCCACTTCAAGCTTCGCGCAGTTTGCCGACCGCACCATCAAGTTCACCAACGGTGTCAACGAGGACCACCCGGTGGGCGTTGGTGTCAAGAAGATGCAGGAAGTGCTGGCCGCCAAGACCGGCGGCAAGATGAAGATCAATGCCTTCTGGGGTGGCTCCGCCGGTGGCGATCTGCAAGCCACGCAGGCGCTGCGCGCTGGCACCCAGGAAATGGTCTGCACCTCCAGCTCTCCGCTGGTCGGCATCGTCAAGGAGCTCGGCGCTTTCGACCTGCCTTTCCTGTTTGCCAATGAAAAGGAAGCCGACGCGGTGCTCGATGGCCCGGCTGGCGTGTACTTCAACAAGAAGCTGGAAGAGGCCGGACTGGTCAACCTCGCTTACTGGGAGAACGGGTTCCGCAACCTGACCAACAGCAAGCGGCCGGTCGCCAAGGTGGAAGATTTCGAAGGTGTCAAGGTCCGCGTGATGCAGAACAACATCTTTCTGGACACCTTCAAGACGCTGGGGACCAACGCCGTACCCATGGCTTTTGGTGAGGTGTTCACTGCACTGGAAACCAAGACCATCGATGGCCAGGAAAATCCCTTCGTCACCATTGAGACCTCCAAGTTCAGTGAAGTGCAGAAGTACCTCAGCGTGACACGTCACGCCTACACGCCGTTCCTGGTGCTGTACAGCAAGAAACTCTGGGACCAGCTCAATCCGCAGGAGCAGGCGGTGTTGCGTGAAGCCGCCATGGAGGGCCAGAAGGTCCAGCGGGCGGCCAACCGGGCGCTCAATGACAAGTCGCTTGCCAACCTGAAGAAGACCATGACCGTCAACGAGGTGAGCCCGGCCGAGCAAAAGCGCATGTTCGACATGGTCAAGCCTGTATATGACAAAAACGTGCCGACCATAGGCGCCGAGCCCATCAAGTTGGTGATGGACGCGCTGAAAAAGGCGCGCGGCGGCTAAACGGCTTCTCTGCCAGGATCGATGCAAGGCCGCCAGAGGCAACTCTCGCGGCCTTTTTCACGGAGCATGAATTGAAAATCACCAAAGTCGAGACGCTGCGCCTGGGCGAGTTTCCCAACATCATCTGGGTCCGTGTTCATACCGACGACGGCCTGATCGGCCTGGGCGAGACCTTCATGGGTGCCGCGGCCGTGGAAGCCTACATCCACGAGTGGGCCGGTCCCAAATTGCTGGGCAAGGACCCGCTGGCCATCGAGGCGCGCAACAAGGACATCACCGGCTACCTCGGCTGGCGCGGCTCCGGCGTGGAAACGCGCGGCAACTCGGCCATCGACATCGCGCTATGGGATATTTTCGGCAAGGCGGCCAACATGCCGGTGTACACCGCGCTGGGCGGCAAGAGCCGCGACACCATACGCATCTACAACACCTGCGCGGGTTACCAGTACGTGCGCAGCACCGTCAACCAGAGCAGCGCCAACTGGGGCATAGGCGACGCCAAGAAGGCCCACTCCGGGCCATATGAAGATCTGGAAGGTTTTCTGCATCGGGCCGACGAACTCGCCGAATCGCTGCTCTCCGAAGGCGTGACGGCCATGAAGATCTGGCCGTTCGATCCAGCGGCCGAGAAAAGCGACGGGCAGTACATCAGCAACGCCGACCTCGATCTCGCGCTGGAGCCGTTTCGAAAGATACGCAGCGCGGTGGGGGACCGGATGGACATCATGGTCGAGTTCCATAGCCTGTGGCGGCTGCCGATGGCGCAAAAAATCGCCCGCGCGCTCAAACCCTTCAACACCTTCTGGCACGAAGACGCAATACGCATGGACTCGCTGGACCTGCTCCGGCAATATGCAAAGGATTGCGATGCGCTGATCTGCGCCAGCGAGACACTGAGTTACAAGTGGGGCTTCAAGGACTACCTGCAGACCGGCGTGGCCGGTGTGGCCATGCTGGATTTGAGCTGGTGCGGCGGGCTCTCCGAAGCCCGCAAGATCGCCGCCATGGCCGATGCCTGGCAGCTGCCGGTGGCGCCGCACGACTGCACCGGCCCGGTGGTCTGGGCCGCCTCCAGTCACCTTTCGCTGCACGCGCCCAATGCGCTGATCCAGGAAAGCGTGCGCGCGTTTTATACCGGCTGGTACAAGGAACTGGTGACCGAATTGCCGACCGTCACGCATGGCATGCTCAGCCTCAACGACAAGCCCGGCCTGGGCCTGGAACTGCTGCCCGACCTGCACCAACGCGCCGACGCCACCGTGCGCGTCAGTCTGCCAACCTGATGCCCGCAACAGCGACACCGCAGACCTGATGAACATCACATCCATACGACCTTTCATCCTGCACGTGCCAGTCAGCGGCTCGCAGATCGCCGACAGCACGCACAGCATCACGCACTGGGGCGTGGTGGGTGCGCAAATCGATACCGACGAAGGACTGAGCGGTTACGGCTTCACCGGCACGCATGCCCATCTGCCAAGCGACCAGCTGATCACGCGCTGCATGGAAACCTGCCACGCGCCCCTGCTGATCGGTGAGGACGCCGGTGACGTTTCCCGTCTGTGGCAAAAATTGGCCCGCAACTCCGCGCTGCAGTGGGTTGGGCGCGCGGGCATCACGACGCTGTCGCACGCTGCCATCGACCTGGCGCTGTGGGACCTCAAGGCCAAGGCGGCGGGCCAGCCGCTGTGGAAACTGCTGGGTGGTCAGGTACGAGAGAAGGTCCGTGCCTACAACACCGACATCGGCTGGCTCAGCATTGCCGATGACAAGCTGGTGGCCGGTGCGCAACGCGCAGTGGCACAGGGCTTTACCGGCATCAAGATCAAGGTCGGGTCCACCGTCGAGCGCGATCTGCGTCGCCTGGCCTCGGTGCGCCAGGCCATAGGCCCGGATGTCACGCTGGCCATAGACGGCAATGGCAAATGGAACCTGCCGACCTGCCAGCGTTTTTGCCGTGCAGCGCAGGATTCGGATGTGTTCTGGTTTGAAGAACCACTGTGGCACGACGATGTAAAAGGCCATGCACAGCTCGCGCGCTCGACGCCGATTCCGGTCGCGCTCGGCGAGCAGCTGTATTCGGTCGATGCCTTTGCAGAGTTCATTGCCCAGCAGGCCGTCCATTGGGTTCAGCCCGACGTCACGCGCATGGCAGGCCTCACCGAGGTGCTGCGGGTCTGCGAGACGGCGCACGCCTTTCGCCTGCCGGTCGCACCGCACGCGGGTGACATGAGCCAGGTGCATGTGCACCTGTCGTATGCCCATCCGGCCTGCGAGGTGCTGGAATTCATCCCCTGGATCAAGGACTGCTTCACCGACCCGGCAGAAGTGGTGGATGGGTACTTCCGTCGGCCCGAACTGCCCGGCGCCGGAACCACCCCCACTGCTGCCGCCTGGACGCAATTCAGGCAGGCGACCGCTTGATGATCGGATCGCACACACTCATGGGGGACGCAATCGTCAGGTGTACGACACCGGCCACCATCACGCGCCGGAGCGCAGCAACACCGCCGGCTCCAGCCGCATGTGCCCCAGCAGATACCGCGCCCCCAGCCCCAGGCTGGCCGTACTGACGCCGATGGCGGTCAGGGCGCCGGGTCCAGTACCACACGTTGTTCAGCGCGCTCTGGCTCGGCAGCAGGTGAAACGACTGGAACACAATGCCGATGGCCGAACGCCGCAGGGCGGCCAGGCCGTTGGCATCGAGCGTGGACAGATCGGTGCCGGCCACACGGTTGCGGCCAGCCATCGGTTTGTCCAGGCCGCAAAGCAACAGTAGCAGCGAGGTCTCGCCCAGTCCATGTCGTAGTGGTTGCGATGGCCCCGCAAGATGCCGGACCGCAGACAGGCGTAACCTGCCCGCCCCGGAATACGTCAGAATGTCAAGACCACACTGTGTACCCATATCAAGAGGAGCACACCACCATGCGCATGTTTGCTGCATCCATCGGAACCGAAACCAATACCTTCGCGCCGATTCCAACGGCGCTGGAGAGCTTTCACGAGTCCTTTTACGCCCCGCCCGGGAAACATCCCGACGATGCCAAGTTGTGCACCGCGCCGCTTTGGGTGGCGCGTCGACGCGCCAGAGCCGAGGGATGGACGCTGATCGAAGGATCCTGTTCGTTTGCGGAGCCGGCCGGTCTGGTGTCGCGCGAGGCTTATGAGACCTTGCGCGACGAGGTGTTGGGGCAATTGCGCGCAGCGATGCCTGTCGACGGGGTGGTGCTGGGCCTGCATGGCGCCATGGTGGCCGATGGATATGACGACTGCGAAGGCGATCTGATCGCGCAGGTACGCGACATCGTCGGCGCACAGGTGCCCATCGGTGTCGAACTCGATCCGCATTGCCATATGACGCGCAAGCGGGTTGCCAACGCCACGCTGATCATCTGCTTCAAGGAGTTTCCGCATACCGACTTCGTCGCGCGCGGCGAAGAGGTTGTGGAACTCACGCTTCGGGCTGCGCGCGGCGAGATCAAGCCGGTGATGTCGCTGGTCGACTGCCGCATGATCGGCAGCTTCCCGACCACAATGCAACCGATGCGGGGTTTTGTCGACAAGATCAGCGCGCTCGAAGGGAAGGATGGCGTGTTGTCGATCTCGCTGGCCCATTGTTTTCCATATGCCGACGTGCCGGAGATGGGCGCGCGCGTGCTGGTCGTTACCGACAACCAGCGCGCGATGGGTGATGCGCTGGCGCGCCAACTCGCGGACGAATTCTTCGCCATGCGCGGCAAGACGCAACCCGAGTACTTCGACCCGGATGGCGCTATCGATGTCGCGCTCAAGGAGCCCGGCACCGTGGTGATGGCCGACCCATCCGACAATCCGGGTGGCGGCGCACCAGGCGACTCGACAATGATCCTGCGCCGCATGATCGCGCGTGGCGTCACCAACGCAGCGCTGGCACCGATCTGGGACCCGATGGCGGTGCGCCTGTGTTTCATGGCGGGCGTCGGTGGCACGCTCCAGTTGCGATTCGGCGGCAAGACCGCGCCGACCTCCGGCCAGCCGATCGATGCGCGGGTCACGGTGACGCAGCTCACGCGCGACGCGCAGCAGACCTTTGTCGGCGCCAAAGTGCCGCTCGGCGACTGCGCTGCGATCAACATTGACGGCATCGATGTGGTGCTGATCAGCAAACGCACCCAGGCCCTGGGCAGCGACCTGCTTACCGGCATGGGCGTGGCGATCGAAGGCAAGAAATTGGTCGTGGTCAAGTCGACCAACCACTTCCATGCGGCTTTCGCGCCATTTGCAAGCCGGGTGATTTATTGCGACGCGAACGGGCCTATTCCTCGCGACCACCGCAAGGTACCCTATACCCGGGTCCAGCGTCCGATCTGGCCGCTGGACGAACAGGTGCAACCGGTGTTGCTCGATTGACAACACTGCAACGCCTTTTTTTATTTCGTCTGGAGAAACAACATGACCCCTTATGACCGTCTCAAGGAACTCGGCCTTGAACTGCCGACCCCGGCCACACCCGTGGCCAACTACGTACCGTTTGTGCTGGTCAACGGTTTTCTGTATCTGTCGGGCCAGGGACCACGCCGCGCCGATGGCAGCCTGTGTACCGGCAAGGTTGGCAGCGATGTCAGTGTCGAGGACGCCTACAACCACGCCCAGCTCACCGGCCTGAACCTGCTGGCCGTGGCCCACCTGGCGCTGGGTGACCTGGCTCGGGTGCGTCAAGTCGTCAAGCTGCTGGGCATGGTCAACGCCATCCCGACCTTCGGCGACCATCCCAAGGTCATCAATGGTTGCTCCGATCTGTTTGTCAATGTGCTGGGCGACGCCGGCCGCCATGCGCGCTCGGCCGTTGGCATGGGCTCGCTGCCTGGCAATATATCGGTCGAGATCGAGGCTATCTTGCAGGTCGACGGCTAGCCCCGACTCCGAGGGTCCCATGCGCCCGCAAATCCAGGCGGCACTGGCCGCGACGGCACAAACCGACATCCGCCAGTCGCTGGGTCTGCGCCCGCTCATCAATGTCTGCGGCACGATGACCGTGCTGGGCGCTTCCATCATGGTGCCGCAGGCGGTGGCAGCGATGGTCGCCATTGCCACCGAATTCGTCGACATGGCCGAACTGCATGCGAAGGCCGGTGAAGTCGTGGCGCAGGCCACCGGCGCGCAGGCGGGTTTCATCACTGCCAGTGGTGCCAGCGCAATTACGCTGTCGGTGGCCGCCACGATGACGGGTGACCAACGGCTGGCGATCGAGCGGCTGCCCGACACGCGTGGGTTGCGCAGCGAGGTGCTGGTCCAGACCGGTCACCTGGTGGGATACGGTGCCTCGCTGCAGCAGACGATCGAGATGACAGGCGCCCGTGTGGTCACCGTGGGCACGGTCAGCATGGCGCAGCCCTACCAGCTGGAAGAGGCGATCAGCGAACGCACTGCCTGCGCAGTATTCGTGGTCTCACACATGACCGTGCCATACGCCATGTTGCCCCTGGAGCAGTTCTGCGCCATCTGCCATGCCAAGGGAGTTCCGGTCATTGTTGACGCCGCGTCCGAGTACGACCTGCGCAGCTTTTTGTCCCGCGGTGCCGACATCGTGGTCTACAGCGGCCACAAGTTTCTGGGCGGTCCGACCTCGGGCATCGTCGCTGGCCGCGAAGACCTGGTCCGCGCAGCCAGCGCACAGAACCGCGGCATCGGTCGGGGCATGAAGGTCGGCAAGGAGACCATCGCGGGGGTGATGGCCGCGCTGCAGGCATGGCAGGCACGGGATGCACCGGCGATTCGCGCGCGCGAGGATGTTGCGCTGGATTTGTGGCAGGCAAGCTTGCAGGTCTTCGACGCAGTTCGCTGTGCACGTGTCGACGACCCGACCGGCAACCCCTTGCAGCGCCTGCGGGTACATGTCCGTCCCGACAACGGCTGGACGGCACGCGGCCTGGCCGATGCGCTGGCAACAGCGGACCCGTCAATCCGGGTACGCGACTACCAGACCGACCTGGGCTACTTCGAACTCGACCCCTGCAATCTGCACGCTGACGAAGCCCCGGTGGTTGCGCGCGCACTGAGCGCGCTGCTGCGAAAGCCAGCCTGAGCCAGCCTCATCGCCTGTCAAAACCGCAGCGTTCGCTGGCTTGCCCTGCAATGCCCATGCACTGCAACGCACTGGCCGGGATGTCAAGCCCGAACGCGTTTCATGCCCGACTCAGTGCTTACCCGCACCCGCTTGCCCCGCACTGTTGAATGTGCTTAAATATTTTTCAACCCCCACAACCGCGGCTGCCAAAGCGGCGCTCGCCGGCAAAGGTCTCGGCCAACCCACAGGAGATGTTTCAATGACATATTCACGGCGTTCAGTTCTGACCGCAGGCATGGCTGCCGCAGCGGTGGCGGGTGTAGGAACCCCCTTGCTGGGTCGCGCGCAGGCCAAACCGCGCGAGGTACGCATGGTTCCCCACGCGGACCTGAACATACTCGATCCAATCTGGACCACGCAGAACATGGCGGCCTACCACGGCGCCATGATGTACGACACGCTGTTCGGCATCGACGCCAACTTCAATGCCCAGCCCCAGATGGTCGGCAAGACTGACATCTCGGCCGACAAGAAGACCTATACCTTCGAGTTGCGCCCGGGCCTGAAGTGGCACGACGGCACACCGGTCACGGCCAGGGACTGTGTCGCCTCCATCCGCCGCTGGCAGGTCAAGGACGGCGCCGGCTCGCATCTGTTCCAGCGTGTGGCCGACACACCGGTGGTCGACGACAAGACCTTCCGCATCGTGCTCAAGGAACCCTATGGCCTGCTGATCGACGCGATGGCCAAAACCAGCACGCCGGTGTGCTTCATGATGAAGGCCGAGATCGCCGCGACCGATCCGAATACCCAGATTTCAAAACACATTGGCTCTGGACCTTTCAGGTTCGTCGAGGCCGAGTACCGTCCGGGCAGTCGTGTGGTTTACGAACGCAACCCCGACTACGTGCCGCGCAGCGAACCGGCGTCGGGCATTTCCGGCGGCAAGGTGGTCAAGCTCGACCGGGTCATCTGGGAAATCATGCCCGATGCGCAGACGGCTGCATCGGCTTTGCTGGCCGGCGAGGTGGAATTTTTCGAGCAACCTCCGATCGACATCCTGCCCACACTGAACGCGCCCGGCATCAAGATCGAGGTATTCAGCAAACTGGGCAACATCGGGCAGGTTCGGCTGAACCACCTGCACGCCCCCTTCAACAATGTGCTGGCGCGCCGGGCGGCGCAATTGGCGATCAGCCAGGATGACATCCAGCGTGCCGCCATTGGCAACCCCGAATTCTGGCGCACCTGCGGCTCCAATTTCACCTGCGGCTCGGCCATGGGGGTCGAGGATGGATCGGAAGCACTGATGCTCAAGGCGCCCATGGCCGAGCGCCAGGCCAAGGCACGCGAGCTACTCAAGCAGTCGGGCTACGACGGCAAGCCTATTGTCCTGTTGCACGCCACCAATATCCATGTCATGAACCAGACCATGCTGGTTGTGGCGCAGAATCTGCGCCAGGTTGGCTTCAACGTCCAACTGGCATCGACCGACTGGGGTGCCGTGGTGACCCGTCGCGCCAACCAGAATCCACCGGACCAGGGCGGCTGGAATGTGTTTTATACCTACAGCGGTGGCAACGCCACGTCCAGCCCGATTGCGCTTTCGGCCCATGCCGCGACGGGTCGCAAAGCCTGGTTTGGCTGGCCGGAGAGCGCCGCAATCGAAGAAATGCGTACCGAATGGGCCTACGCCCAGGGACTGCCCGCACGCAAAGCCGTTGCCGGCAAGCTGAACAAGACGATGGTCGAATATGTTCACGACGTCAAGACCGGGCAATGGACACAGCCTGCGGCTTATCGCGGCGACCGGATCCGCGGCATCTTGCCCATCCCAGAAGTCATCCCATGGTGGAACGTGGAGCGGTATGCATAAGTGGTACGTGCTGCAAGCATAAATGCTCTCCTACGTCCTGCGTCGTTTGCTCGGCGTTATCCCCGTCATGCTGGTGGTGGGGATTTTCGTATTTTCTCTGTTGCATCTGGCGCCGGGCGACCCGGCAGCCATTATTGCTGGCGACAACGCAACGCCTGACAACATCGCACGCATCCGCACCAACCTGGGTCTGGACCGTCCGCTGCTGGAGCAGTTCGCAAGCTGGAGCTGGGCTACGGTGCGCGGGGACCTGGGTGTTTCCATGTATTCGGGCATACCGGTCACGACGCTGGTCCAGCAGCGCATGGGCCCCACTTTTTCGCTGGCGATCACCACGCTGATCGTCGCTGTCAGCATTGCCGTCACACTGGGCGTGCTGGCCGCCTGGAAGGCCGGCTCCCTGCTCGACCGGGCCGTGATGGGCCTTGCCGTCACAGGCTTTTCGGTGCCGGTGTTCGTGGTCGGCTACATCATGGTCTATTACGTGTCGCTGCAATGGCGCTGGTTGCCTGTGCAGGGGTACAAACCAATTGCTGACGGTGTCGGACTCTGGCTCAGCCACCTGGTGCTGCCGTCGTTTGCACTCGGGCTGGCTTACGTGGCGCTGATCGCGCGCATCACGCGTGCCAGCATGCTTGAGGTACTCGCGGAAGACTATATCCGCACCGCCAGCGCCAAGGGTGTTTCGACGATGCCGATGCTGCTGCGCCATGCCCTCAGGAATGCGGCGGTGCCCATTGTCACGGTCATCGGAATCGGCGTCGCATTGTTGATCTCGGGCGTCGTTATCACCGAGAGTGTCTTCAACATCCCTGGCATCGGCCGCCTGGTGGTCGACGCGATTTCGCGGCGTGACTATCCCATCATCCAGGGTTCGATGATCATCTTTGCCGCGGTATATGTGTTGATCAATCTGGCGATCGACATTTCCTATGGCTTTCTCGACCCTCGCATCCGGTACAACTGATGGAGTTGATCACGCCCGCGCGCCCCTCTGCCACGGCCGACTTCATTCGGCGCCATCCCACCATCGTGATCGGAGCGCTGCTGCTGATCCTCATCACGCTGGCCGCCGTGTTCGCACCGTGGATTGCGCGCGATCCGATCACCTTCGAGCCGATCAACCGGCTCAAGAGTCCTTCGGCGGCATTCTGGCTTGGCACCGACGCCCTGGGCCGCGACGTGTTTGCACGCATGGTCTACGGTGCGCGCATTTCGCTGATCGTCGGTCTGGCTGTCGCCCTCATTGCCATTGTCAGCGGCTCGGTGATCGGGTTGCTGGCCGGGTACTTCAATGCCTTCGATGCCATCGTGATGCGGCTGATGGACGGCATCATGGCGATCCCGTCCATCTTGCTGGCGATTGCACTTGTGGCCCTGCTCGGCTCCAGTGTCAGCGTGGTGATCATCGCGATCTCGATTCCGGAGGTCCCGCGCGTCACCCGCCTGGTGCGCGCCGTGGTGCTGTCGGTGCGCGATCTGCCTTTCGTCGAAGCCGCGCGCTCGAACGGGACCCGCATCGGCAAGTTGCTGCGCCGGCATATCCTGCCCAGTACCGTTGCTCCACTGATCGTGCAGGCCACCTACATCTGCGCATCGGCGATCCTGACCGAGGCGGGCCTGAGTTTCCTGGGCGCCGGCACGCCGCCAGAGATCCCGACCTGGGGCAACATGATTGCGGGCAACCGTCTGTACCTGCAGATTGCTCCATGGACCATCTTCGCGCCCGGTATCTGCCTGGCGCTGGTGGTGCTGGCGGTCAACCTGCTCGGCGATGGATTGCGCGACCGGCTCGACCCACGGATATCGCGAGGCATCTGATGGCTGGCGCAAGCGTACTGACGATTGACGACATGCACACGCGATTTTTCACCCGCGACGGCGTGGTGCGCGCGATCGAAGGTCTGTCGCTGAGCGTACAGGAAGGCGAAGTGCTGGGCATTGTTGGCGAGAGCGGCTGCGGCAAGTCGGTCACCGCCTTGTCGGTCATGCGGCTGATACCACCCAAGGCCGGTCGTATCGTCCAGGGATCGGTCAAGTTCGAAGGCAAGGACCTGGCGCACCTGAGCGAGCTGGAGATGCGCAAGATGCGGGGCAACCAGATCGCGATGGTGTTTCAGGAGCCCATGACCTCGCTCAACCCGGTCCACAGCATCGGCGACCAGATCGCCGAGGCCGTGCGTATCCACCAGGGTTTATCCAGGCAGGCGGCGTTGGCACGTGCCATCGAGATGTTGCAGTTGGTGCGGATTCCGGATCCCGAGCGGCGCGTGGGCGACTATCCGCACCAGTTCTCCGGCGGCATGCGCCAGCGTGTGATGATCGCGATGGCCTTGTCGTGCAACCCCAAGCTGCTGATCGCCGACGAACCCACCACGGCGCTGGACGTCACGATCCAGGCCCAGATCCTCAAGCTGATGGTCGAGCTCAACGGCCGGGTCGGCGCCTCCATCATGCTGATCACGCACGACCTGGGCGTGATCGCGGAGACCGCGCAT
>Ga0105047_10016130_pt1 | contig 11728 bp, 11 predicted proteins | sample MAT04_FD_78384 | JGI IMG/M metagenome (GOLD analysis project Ga0105047, IMG submission 78384) | Freshwater microbial communities from Lake Fryxell liftoff mats and glacier meltwater in Antarctica - MAT-04 (megahit assembly) | ecosystem: Environmental > Aquatic > Freshwater > Ice > Liftoff... | reverse complement strand
TTTTTTGTGGGGCTTGAGTGCGTCTGAGGGCTTCACGTCCGCAGCGGGGTTGCGCTCAATCAGGCCATGCGCCACGGCAAACCGCATGATCTGGCCACACGTTTGAAGGGATCGTTTCGCAATGTCCACGGCCCCGCGTGCCTCGATTGTCTTGGCCATCGCCAGCAAGGCTGGGGCGGTCACGCTGGCCACCGGGCGGCCGCCCAATGCTGGGAAAACGTCCGCCTCAAGTCTGCGCAGCACGTAATCGGCATGGCGGGTGCTTTTCGGGCCTTTCCAGTGCGCCCACCATTGCCGCGCTACCAGCTCAAACGTGTTTGCATCGTTTCTGGCCCGCGTCAACTTGGCTTCTCGTTTGATTTGGCCTGGATCATCGCCTTTCGCCAGCGCCTCGCGTGCCAGGTCGCGGGCCTTGCGGGCTTGTGCCAGGGAAACATCAGGGAAGACACCCAGCGCCAGGCGTTTTTCTTTGCCCGCGTGCCGATACTTCAAACGCCAGTATTTGCCGCCCGCTGCCGTCACCTCCAAATACATGCCTTTTTCATCGGCAAATTTTTTCAGGGACTTGTCAGGCGGGCAGACGGCCCGGTCGCATTCGATCTTTGTCAGGGGCATGATGGGGGCATTTTTTGTGGGGGCATCGGAAAATCCCGATTGATGCCCCCAACTATGCCCCCTTTTTTGGCTGGCTGTCAACAACCCTTAACGAACGGTAATAAACAAAAAAGCCCCGTAACCTGTTGAATTACGGGGCTTTTTGCTTTGTTTTTGGACTTCCTTGGAAGCCCTTAAACCGATCATTGGCGGAGAGGGTGGGATTCGAACCCACGGTACCTTGCGGTACGCCTGATTTCGAGTCAGGTACATTCGGCCACTCTGCCACCTCTCCTAAACTCTAGGTGTCGATTCTACAGTGGCTCGCTTACCGCGCTTTTGTCTCGGCCTTGGCGTCGCGCAGCGCCAACAAAGCCGATTCAAGCTCATCGCTGGCAACACCTTCTGCCAGTTGCACCTGCCCAACCATGTCGACCAGTGCCGTAGCGCCCCGGGTCTGCAGCGCGGCAATCGTTTGCCCAGCCACCTTGGGTGATGCAAACCCACTGCTTTGCAGCATCAGCTGGCCTTCAGCGCTCTGCAATTTAAAGTAAAACTGGCCATCGGCCTCGCGGTATTGTTTGAACACCGGCAGCGCCAGCTTGACGGTTTTAGCAATCTGAGAGGCCTGGGCGCGCAGGTCGCGCAGGCCCACGGCGTAGCGCAGTTGCGTCATAAACGGTGCGGCAATGGCGCGCGCCTTGTCAGCACCTGTTTTCAGGATGGCTTCGATGTGGGCCGGGTTGTTGATGAGCGCCTCATAGGCGGCGCGCAGCGGGGCCAGCTCCTGGTCAATGCGTTCAAACACCAGCGCTTTGGCCTCGCCCCAACCGATGCCGCTGGCGTAAGCGCTGGCCAGTGCCTGGGTTTCCTCGGCGCTGGCAAATGCCTGGTAAATCTGGAACAGTGCCGAGCCTTCGGTGGACTTGGGCTCGCCCGGGAATTTGCTGTCGGTGACGATGCCGCCGATGAGCTTTTGCAACTGGTCGCGTGGTGCAAACAGCGGGATGGTGTTGTCGTAGCTCTTGCTCATCTTGCGGCCGTCCAGGCCGGGCAGGGTGGCCACGTTGTCTTCAATGGCGGCCTTGGGCGTGACAAAGTGCAGGCCATAGCGGTGGTTGAAGCTGTTGGCCATGTCGCGGGCCATCTCGATGTGCTGCACCTGGTCACGCCCCACCGGCACCTGGTGGGCGTTAAACATCAGAATGTCGGCGCCCATCAGCACCGGGTACATGAACAGGCCGACGTTTACGTCAGCGTCTGCGTCGAGGCCGGCGGCGCTGTTTTTGTCCACCGCGGCTTTGTAGGCATGGGCGCGGTTGAGCACGCCTTTGCCCAAAACGCAGCTTAAAAACCAGGTGAGCTCGGGAATTTCAGGCACGTCCGACTGGCGGTAAAACACCACCTTGCCGGGGTCTAGCCCGCAGGCCAGCCAGCTGGCGGCGATTTCCAGGGTGGAGCGCTGGATACGCGCCGGTTCATCGACCTTGATCAGGGCGTGGTAGTCGGCCAGAAAATAAAAGCTTTGCACGTCAGTGCGCAGGCTGGCAGCCACCGAGGGCCGAATTGAGCCCACATAGTTGCCAAGATGCGGTGTGCCCGATGGCGTGATACCGGTAAGAAAGCGCTCAATACTCATGAAGAAACAGTCAAAAACAACAAAAAAAAGCAGGCTCAGTGCAGCAGCATGATCAGCGGCGTGAGCAGAAGGTTGATCAGCTTGAGCGTCAGACCCATCAACGGGCGTAACCACAGGCTGGTCACCACGCCCGATAGAACCAGCGCCATGACGATGAAAAATCCATACGGTTCCACCCGCGACACCAGCATCGCCTGCTTATAAGGCAGCAGGCCCACCAGAATGCGCCCGCCATCCAGTGGCGGCAGTGGAAACAGGTTGAATACAAACATCACCACATTCACCAAAATGCCACCCTGAGCCATCTCGATGAAAAACGGCTCATTGACACCCGCTACCTGCAGCAAGTAAAAAATGACGGCCCACGCCAAGGCCTGCACAAAGTTGGATGCCGGGCCAGCCAGCGCGACCCAAACCATGTCTTGCTTGGGGCGGCGCAGGTTGCCAAAACGCACCGGTACCGGCTTGGCATACCCAAACAAAAACGCGCCAGAGGTGGCCAGGTAAAGCATCAGCGGCATCAGGATCGTGCCCACTGGGTCGATGTGCTTGAACGGGTTGAGCGTGATGCGCCCCTCAAGGTACGCGGTGTTGTCGCCAAAGTGCCGCGCGGCATAGCCGTGGGCGGCTTCGTGCAGGGTGATCGACAGCAACACCGGTATGGCGTAGATGGAGACGGTCTGAATCAGGTTGCCAAAGTCCATGTGTAAAAAATCCTTTGGCTTACAGGCCCAGCAGCGCCAGCGAGCCGCGACCTTCGCGGATGATGACTGGCTCAGAACCGGTCAGGTCAACCACCGTGGTGGGTTCCCGCGGGCAGGCACCCGAGTCAATCACCGCAGCGATACGGCCGCGGTAATGCTCGCGGATGTCTTGCGCGTCGTTGAACGGGTGTTCTTCACCCGGCGCTATCAAGGTTGTAGCTAGAAGCGGCGTACTGTGAAGGGCTAGAAGCTCCTGGAGCACTTTATGTTCGGGCACGCGCAGGCCAATGGTCTTGCGTGAAGGGTGGCTCAGCCGGCGCGGCACCTCTTTGGTGGCTTGCAGGATGAAAGTGTAGGCGCCGGGTGTGGCGGCTTTCAGCAAACGGTATTGTGTGTTGTCGACATGGGCGTAATTGGCCAACTCGGATAAGTCGCGGCACAGCAGGGTCAGGTGGTGTTTGTCGTCCACACCCCGAATGCGGCGCAGCTTGTCGGCAGCAGCCTTGTCGTCCAGATGGCAGACCAGCGCGTAGCTGGAGTCGGTGGGCACCGCCAGCACCTCGCCACGGTCGAGCAGGGCAGTAGCCTGTTTCAACAGGCGTGGCTGAGGGTTGTCAGGGTGGATATCAAAAAGCTGTGGCATGGTGCTATTGTCGCTTCACGCCTGCCTCGCGGATCGAGACCAGCGCGTTGCCCACGCCGCTAACCGCGATCACCGCAATGCCAGCCCAGGCAAAGGCGTCGGGAACGTGGTCAAAAAACACCCAGCCTGCCAGCGTGGCAAAAGCAATTTGGGTGTAAAGATACGGCGACAGCACCACTGCGCTGGCCCGGTTGAAGGCGCGAATCAGCATCAGGTGGCCAAAAGTGCCAAAAAACCCCAGCGCCAGAAACCATGGCCAGTAATCCATCAGCGCCTGCGTACTCCAGTTCCACAGCAGCGCCGGGCTGATAACCAGCGCACCCACCAAGCCGGTGTAAAAGTGGGTGGTGTAAGGGTTTTCGTCACCACTCAAGCGGCTGGTCAGCACTTGAAACCAGGCGTAAGTGCCTACCAGCAGTACCGGAAACAGCAGCGCCCAGCCAAACACCTGGCCACCCGGGCGCACCACCAGCAGTACGCCGCCCAGGCCCACCAGCATCAACACCCAACGCAGCCTGGCGACGTGGGTTTTGAGCATGATGGCGGACATGGCGGTTGCGACCATGGGTGAGAGCATGATCATGGCGGTGAATTCCGCCACCGGCAAAAACTTCAACCCAAAAAACGAGCACAGGCTGGTGGTCAGCAGCAGGGCGCCACGCAGCGCCTGAAACTTCGGGTTGGGTGTGGCAAACAGCTTGGCTTTTTGCACCGGAAAACGCAGGGCTAACGTGGACACCGCTTGAAAAGCGTAACGAAACCACAGCAACATCAGCACCGGTGCCAATTGGGTGATGTGCCGCGTGGCCGAGTCCAGCAGCGCAAAAGACAGCGTGGCGGTGATGATCAGCAAAATGCCGCCACCTTGGTGGCTGCGCCAATAACTCATGCTGTCTCTAGGACGGTTGGGGCTGCGGAGCGCGCCGGATGCGGTCCTGCAACAGCGCCCAGACCGATGTCAGTTGTGCAGGCAGCGCCGGCAGCTCACCCAGGTCGGTGCGGCTCTCTGCGGGGCTATGAAAGTCGCTACCACGCGAGGCAGCCAGGCCAAAATCCAGCGCCAGGTCGGCATAGGTGGCGGCTTCAGCCACCGAGTGGCTGCCGGTAACCACCTCCACACCCTGACCACCCAAGCCCTTGAACTCGGTAAACAGCGCAAATTCTTCGTTGGCGGTGAACTTGTAGCGCGCCGGGTGCGCCACCACCGCCATGCCGCCAGCCTGGGTAATCCAGCTGATGGCTTCTTTCAGGGTGGCCCAGCGGTGTTCCACATAGCCGGGCTTGCCTTCGGTGAGGTATTTGCGAAACACCTCATAGGTGTCTTTGCAGACACCGGTTTCCACCAGAAAACGGGCAAAGTGGGTGCGCGAAATCAGGTCGTGATTACCGGCGTACTTCAAGGCGCCTTCATAAGTGCCTTTGATGCCGACGCGCTCCAGGCCGGCTGCCATTTCGCGGGCACGCTGAGCGCGGCCACCACGGGTCTGGTGCAGACCCGCCAGCAAAGCGGCGTTGTCTAGGTCATACCCCAGGCCGACGATGTGTACCGTTTGACCCAGAAAACTGACCGAAATTTCGACACCCGTCAGGTAGTCCAGGCCAATGGCCGCGGCTGCGGCGGCGGCACGCTTTTGGCCACCCGCTTCGTCATGGTCAGTCAAAGCCCATAGCTGCACGCCACGGTCTTTGGCACGTTGCGCAAGTTCTTCCGGGGTGAGGGTACCGTCTGAGACCACCGAGTGGCAGTGCAGATCGGCGCTAGTCATGACATTCATCAAGAGATTTTAGGCCTGCGGGCAATGACCCTGTCAGGTGTAGCCTGAGGGCTGGGCTGTCAAGTGTGGCCGCCTCCAGGGCGGACCAGGAAAACGGTACCAGCCGACACCAAGTTTCTGGGCGCGAGGCTACTTTGTCGTTACACAGCGGCCAAGCAGACGCCCCGCTGATCTGGCATCAACTCGTGGCGGCGTTTCCTCACACCAACTCCGCAGCCTCCACCAAAAACCGCACCTTGCGCACACCGCGCCAGCTGTCGGCGTCCAGCCGGAAGGCCATTTTGACCCGCGCGGGCAGGGGCTCGGTGCGGCCAAACCAGATGCCGTCGACCGGCTCGCCGCGGTGTTTGAGCTTCAGGGATAAGTGTTTTTCGCCCACCAGCCGCTGCGACACCACCTCCACCTCTTCGCTGAAAGTCGGTGCGGCAAAGCCTTGGCCCCAGACCTCGTGGTGCAGCGCATCCACCAAGTCCACCCGGCGGTATTCGGGCTTGAGCGGGCCGTCGGTGTCCAAGCGGCGCTGTAGGGTGGCGGCAGACAGCCACTCCTGCGCGACCTGGGCCAGGCCCTGCTCGAAGGTTTCAAAATGCGCCTCGGCAATGGTGCAGCCGGCCGCCATGGCATGGCCGCCAAAGCGCAGCAACACGCCGGGGTGGCGCTTGGCCACCAGGTCCAGCGCATCGCGCAGGTGAAAACCTGGGATGGAACGGCCCGAGCCTTTGAGCTCATGGCTGTGGCCCGTGGCCCCGCTGGGCGCAAACACAAAAGCTGGCCGGTGAAGTTTGTCCTTGATGCGCGAGGCCACGATGCCGACCACGCCTTCGTGAAAGTCCGGGTCAAACACACAAATGGCGGCGGGTGCCTCGGCGGCATCTTCAAACAGCGACTCGGCCACCAGCATCGCCTGCTCGCGCATGTTGCCCTCAATCTCGCGGCGTTCGCGGTTGATGTTGTCCAGGGTTTTGGCCAGTTCGAGGGCGCGGTTCGGGTCGTCGGTCAGCAGGCATTCGATGCCGAGTGTCATGTCACTCAATCGCCCGGCAGCGTTGATGCGCGGGCCCAGAGCAAAGCCAAAGTCAAAGGTGGTAGCAGCAGCAGCGTCGCGTGAGGATGCTACAAATAACGCAGCTAGTCCCGCAGGCATGGCAAGGGCTCGGACCCGTTTTAAGCCTTGAGCCACCAAGCGGCGGTTGTTCGCATCCAGGCGCACCACGTCGGCCACCGTGCCCAGCGCCACCAGCGGTAGCAGGGTATCCAGGCGCGGGCCGGTCTGGTTGGCCGCCACGCTTGCCACTGCGTGTGCTGCGCTGCTCCCTATGGGTATGCTCGCGCCTTCGGGTAGCCCTGCGGCGCTCTGTGTTTCAAACACCCCACGCTGGCGCAGCTCGGCGCGCAGCGCCAGCAGCACATAAAACATCACACCCACGCCGGCGATGGACTTGCTCTCGAAACTGCAGCCGGGTTGGTTTGGGTTGACGATCACATCGGCGTCAGGCAGGGCAATCTGGCCGTTAACACTGGCGCACAGGTGGTGGTCGGTCACCAGCACTTGCAGGCCCAGCGCACGCGCTGCGGCCACACCGTCAAAGCTGGCGATGCCGTTGTCCACGGTGATCAGCACGTCGGCGCCGCTGGCTTTGACGCGCGCGGAAATCGGGGCGGTCAGGCCGTAGCCGTCTTGCACGCGGTCGGGAACGATGTAGTCGACGTGTTTGGCGCCCAGCAGGCGCAAGCCACGCACGGCAGTAGCGCAGGCGGTGGCGCCGTCGCAGTCGTAGTCAGCCACGATGCAGAGTTTTTTATCGGCAGCAATCGCGTCAGCCAGCAGGCGTGCGGCCTCAGCTGTGCCTTTCATGGCGGTGGGTGGCAGCAGATGTGCCAGCGCGGCATCCAGCTCAGAGGGGTCCAACACGCCACGCGCCGCATACAACTGCGCCAGCAACGGGTGAATGCCGGCTTTTTCCAGCGCCCAAACGCTGCGCGGCGGGGCGTCTCTAACAATAATTTTCATAGCTACTCAAGCAAGGGGGATAAGGGCTAGAGGCCTAAAAGTCTCAAAAAGCCGTGGCGGCGGCTTGACGTGCCTGGTGTGGCTGAAATCGCAGCGTCAGACGTCCAGGACATCAGCAAACAGTTGTGCAGCGCTGACCTGCAAGGCCACGCTGGCGAGTTCAACGGTTTCGCCCTGGCCAAACGGGTGCAGCACCCACAGGCCGTCCGCACCTTTGCGATGCACATCGGTGATGCGGCTGCCGAGATCAATCACCGCATACTCTTCCAGGCTGGGCAGGCTGCGGTAATGGCTGAACTTCAAGCCCCGGTCATAGGCGGCGGTGCTGGGTGAGAGCACTTCAATGATCAGCTTGGGCTCGGTTTTCACCAGCGGGCTGGCTTGGTCAATTGCGCTACAGGTTACCAGCACGTCGGGGTAAAAATAGCTGTTGGACGCGGCTACCTGCAGCCGCATGTCGCTCATGTAGGTGCGGCAGGGGCTGCCACTGAGGTGCTGGCGCAGGGCCAGAGCGATGTTGCCAGATGTCGTGTTGTGCCGATCTTCAGTGGCGGGTATGGCAAACACTTCGCCATCCAGGTATTCATGGCGATCCAGTTGCATGGCTTCCCAAGGCAGGTAGTCATCGGCGGTAAAAATGGATTTTTCTGCAGCGAGTCCCATGGCGATGTCCTCTGGATTCGTTAAGCCTTGATTATCAATGGCTGGTGTTAGCACGGCTTTGTCTTCGACGCAAGTGCACCAAGTCTGAGCTGTAAATTGCTATAATGTTCATAGCTTCTCAAGCAACATAGATAAGGGCTTAGAGCCAAAAAGACCCTTGAACGTCTGCCAGACCGGCTGCGGCTCGGCGGTCCAGGTCTGGCTACTGCGCTCGCCACACAGGGTGAGTTGCACGGTTTGCCCGGCGGCAGCGGTTTGCAGCCGTTGCTGGATGTCGCCCGCGTCCAGTGCTTGCCAGGCTTGCGCCCAGCCTTGCCAGTCGTCGGTCAGCGCCAGCGGCTTCAAGGTGTCGAGCACCACCGGCTGTGCATTGGCAGGCGCTGGCTGGTAGGCCGCAGGCAACGTGCCGCTGCCGTGTAACCAGAATGAGTTCACGGGTGTCAGGTTCATCGCTTCGCGTGCGTCATTCACCGGGTGGGTGTAGAGCAGCATTTGCATCTCGTTTTGCAGGCGGCGCAGCGGTGCGGCTTGCGCGCTGGTGGTCATCCAGGCGGCCAGGTTGCGGCCCACTACCCGGTCAGGCGAGGCGGTGGCCAGCCCAGCGAACACCTCACCCTGCGCGAGCCAGCGGCCCGGTTCATCAAAGTAAAGCGTGATGCCATCCTCTTCAAAGTAGGGCCGCATGGCTTTAAGAAGCGCCGCAGATTGCGCGTCCGACAGCGCGGGCAGCGGCAGCTGGCTCATGGCCACATGGCCGGTGTTGACCTGCCAATGGCACAGGGTGATGAAGGCCCAGGCGCTGTTGGCACTATCCGTCTGGCCGGATTGATGGGCGCGCAGCGCCGCCCAGGGGATGCAGCCGTCTGGCGCGCTCAGGCTCAGGGCAGCGGCCAGCGCGCGTTCATGCGGTGGCGACAGGCTGAACTCGTCACCGCTGTCTAAGGGGCCGGGCGTCAGTCTGGACAGCAGTTTCTGCAGATTGGGCAGCTTCAGGTTGGTCAGCGCTGCAGCAAATCCTTGAGAAGAGGGGGCTGCATAAGGGATGATCAGGTGCATGGCGGGCATTGTCCGGGATAATCGCCGTCTAACCTGTCGGCACCCTGCCGCAACCCCCACCACTCGATGCCTATCCCTTTTGAACTCACCCTTGGCTGGCGCTACACCCGCGCTGGCCGCGCAACCCGGCGCAACGGGTTCATCTCTTTCATCTCTGGCGTCTCCATGCTCGGCATTGCGCTGGGTGTGGCCGCGCTGATCATTGTGCTCAGCGTGATGAACGGTTTTCAGAAGGAAGTGCGCGACCGCATGCTGGGCGTGGTGTCACACATCGAAATTTTTGCGCCCAACGGCGAAGCCTTGCCTGATGTGGCGCGCACCCTGGCCCAAGTGCGGGCCAACCCTGAAGTCATAGGTGCTGCACCTTTCATAGCTACCCAGGCTTTACTGGCAAGGGGTGAGGACATGAAGGGCACCATGATCCGGGGCATTGACCCAGCGCTGGAGCCCGAGGTCACCGACCTGGCAGTGGCGCTGAAAGGCTCTGCTCTGGCGCGCCTGGTGCCCGGTGAATTTGGCTTGGTGCTGGGCGGCGAGCTGGCCCGCAGTCTGGGTGTCAGCCAGGGCGACAAGGTCACGCTGGTAGCCCCCAGCGGCCAGGTCACGCCTGCCGGTGTGGTGCCGCGCCTGAAGCAGATGACGGTGGTGGGTACCTTTGATTCGGGCCACTATGAATACGATTCGACGCTGGCCTTGATGCACATCGAAGACGCGCAGCGCATCTTTCGCCTGGAAGGCCCCAGCGGTGTGCGGGTGCGCCTGAAAGACCTGCACGAGGCTCCCAGGGTGGCCGCCGAGCTGGCCGGCAGCCTGACCGATCATGTGTTGATTCGCGACTGGACACGCCAAAACCGCACCTGGTTTGCCGCGGTGCAGCTTGAAAAACGCATGATGTTCATCATCCTCACGCTCATCGTGGCGGTGGCGGCCTTTAATTTGGTCAGCACGCTGGTGATGACGGTGACCGACAAGCGTGCCGACATTGCCATTCTGCGCACTCTGGGCGCCAGCCCGGCCAGCATCATGGGGATTTTTGTGGTGCAGGGTGCAATGGTCGGAGTCATTGGCACCCTGGCTGGCCTGGCACTGGGGCTGGCCGTGGCTTTCAATATTGACGTGATCGTGCCGGCCATTGAGCAGCTGCTGCACACCACCTTTTTGCCGCGTGATGTTTACTTGATCAGCAGCATGCCCAGTGAGCCGCAGCAGGCAGACATCTTGCCGATTGCCATCATCTCTTTGGTGCTGGCGTTCCTGGCCACGCTGTACCCCAGTTGGCGCGCCAGCCGCGTGAACCCCGCCGAGGCGTTGCGTTATGAGTGAAATGGTCACCACGCTCGGCACTGGCGTGTCCTGCCTGCCCGGCGGCGAAACAACGGGTCCCAAAAAACTGGTCTTGAGCGCGCGCGGCCTGACCAAGCGGTTCACCGAGGGGCGGCTGGATGTGACCGTGTTGCAGGGCGTGGACCTGGATGTGTATGCGGGTGAAACGCTGGCGATTGTGGGGGCCTCTGGCTCAGGCAAAAGCACTTTGCTGCACCTGCTGGGTGGCCTGGATGCGCCCACCAGCGGCACAGTGGCGCTGCTGGGGCAAGACCTGGCGCGCAGCAGTGCGGCAGAGCAGGGCCGTTTGCGCAACCAGCATCTGGGCTTTGTTTACCAGTTCCATCATCTGCTGGCCGAATTCAGCGCGCAGGACAATGTCGCCATGCCCTTATGGATCAGGCGCTCTGAGCCCGCACAGGCGGCGCAAATTGCTTCGAAAATACTCGCTGCCGTGGGTTTGAGCGGGCGCTTGCAGCACCGCCCGAGCGAGCTTTCTGGTGGCGAGCGCCAGCGCGTGGCCATTGCCCGCGCACTGGTTACCCAGCCCGCCTGTGTGCTGGCCGACGAGCCCACCGGCAACCTGGACCGCAGTACCGCGCATGGGGTGTTTGATTTGATGCTGGAACTGGCTCGTACCCAGGGCACGGCGTTTGTGCTAGTCACGCACGACACGGCGCTGGCCGCGCGCTGTGATCGCCAGCTCACCTTGGTCCAGGGACGTCTGGCCGAGGCTGGCACCCGCGCGGTATAGCAGCACCTAAAATTTTTTTTAAGTTGGAGTAGTACCTATGAGCATCGAATGGCTGGAGAGTTACAAGATCGGCAACACCGAGATTGACGCGTCGCAAAAAGCGCTTTTTGAGCTGACAAACCAGATTTCCGAATCTGAAGACTGGATGGCCTTGCGCCCCATGATCGTGAGCCTGTTCAAGCAGCTGGAACAGCAGTTTGAGTTGGAAGAAGCGCTGATGACCAAAGTGGCTTTTCCCGGTGCGCTGGCGCATGCCGAAGACCATCTGCACCTGCTCACCCGCCTGCGCGACCGCAGCATGGACGTGGGCAAGGGCCACATGAACAAAAAAGCCATCGTCGGGGTGATGACCGACTGGGCGCACCGGCACGTTGCCAACCTGGACGCGGAACTGGCCCAGTACCTTGCTGTGTGGGCCTGACACCCGCCAGAAGCACCATGCGCTGGATAGATACCCATTGCCACCTGGACGCCCCGGAGTTCGGCACCACCATCCAGGCACAACGGGCGCTGGCGGCTAGCAATGGTGTCGTTCACTGTGTAATACCCGCGATTGCTGTTGACAA
>Ga0105047_10016129_pt1 | contig 11728 bp, 12 predicted proteins | sample MAT04_FD_78384 | JGI IMG/M metagenome (GOLD analysis project Ga0105047, IMG submission 78384) | Freshwater microbial communities from Lake Fryxell liftoff mats and glacier meltwater in Antarctica - MAT-04 (megahit assembly) | ecosystem: Environmental > Aquatic > Freshwater > Ice > Liftoff... | reverse complement strand
GCGATCTCCTCCGGCGAGAGCGAACGGGTGGTGCCCCCGTCGACCAGCTTGCCGATGGGGAGCTCGTCGGCGCTCTGGCTGAAGTCGAGCCACGCCTGCATGAAGGCGTTGGCGCCTTCCCCGGCGGGGATGCCCGTGTTCGAGGCGATCACGCGGGCGAAGCGGTCGCCGTGCTCGGGTAGGACCTGGAGCCCGATGAGCCCGCCCCAGTCCTGGCAGTAGAGCGTGATGTCGTGCAGATCCTCGGCCACGAGCCACTGGCCGACCCAGTCGACGTGGCCGGCCAGCGTGTAGTCGTCTCGGCTGGTTGGCTTGTCGGATCGACCCATGCCCATGAGATCGAGGGCGACGACGCGATGGCCACGCTCGACCAGTCCGCGGATCATCCGGCGATGCAGGTAGGACCACGACGGGTTGCCGTGCATCAGCAGGACGGGTGGCGCGTCGCGGGGGCCCTCGTCCACGAAGTGGAACCGCAGCACCGTGCCGTCGTCGGCGGTGATGTTTCGGTAGTGCGGAGCGAAGTCGTAGTCGTGCAGGTCGGCGAAGCGGTCCTCGGGGGTGCGCAGGAAGTCCATGGCGTGGGCACTCAATCTGTCGGGGTGGTGGCGGTGGACGCAGTGGTGATGGAGGCGACGAGGTCATCGATGTCGCGCTCGACCACGACGACGTGTGCTTCCTCGGCGGCGGCCGCGCGTTCAGCAACCCGGGCGACGGCCTCGGCATCGTCGACCATCTCGAACCGCACGTGGTCGAAGGTCCGCTCGTCGCCGACGATGACGCCCTCGACCGAGAAGGTGGCCAGGGTGGTCACTCCGGCGAGGGCACGGTCGGGCCCGGTGCCGCCTCGGGACACGGTGAGCACGAGCGAGCCACCGGCCCCCCCGTCGTCGGCGGCATAGGATGTGGGGTGACAGGCCATCACGATGGTGAAGGCCATGCCCGCCTCCTTGTGCTGGTGCTGGTCCTTGAAGTCGTCGCGCTGCTGCATGGCGAAGAAGGCGCTGCGGCTCGGGTACCGGACGATGCCGACGCGATCCCACGCCGGCGACCCGCCCCGCTGGTCGGTCACGTCGCCGTGGAAGGCGACCATCGCCCCGATGGCCTGGAGCGGGCTCAGCGGGGCGTAGGCATCGTCCGCCTCCTTTCCCGAGCGACCGACGGCCGCCTCGTCGGCGTCGTCGTACGTCGCCACTGCCTTGTACTGCATGAGGTTGAGGGCCCAGAAGGGTCCATCCTCCTCCGGCGGCATGGCGAACCACGCCTTGATCATGTCCCAGTTGGGCATGCCGTAGCTCGGGTTGGTGGTGGCCATGGGGTTCCTTTCGGGCAGTGGCGATGCGGTCGATCGGCGATCAGTTCGGATGGAGCAGGATGGTGAGAGCATCGACGAGCAGCGTCGTCGCATCCTCGGTCGACAGCCCTCGGTGGATGCGGTACTGGTCGAGCGATGGGAGCTGGCACAGCACGTCCACGGCAGTGCCGGTGGCCCGACGGGCCCGGGGCGCGAGGGCGGCGAGCTCCGGGGCGAACTGCTTCTCGACCTGCTCCTGCAGCGCGACCCGGGTTACCTCGACCTGGTCGCGGATGATCGCGCTCGACGTGGCCCGGACGCGTGCGGCACGAGCGGTGGCCCCGATCGTGTCGTGCAGGCGGAGGCGGGCGGTCACGAAGCATTCGATCCGTTCGTCGAGCGGACCCTCGCCGATGGCGTGGATCAGGTACAGCGGGAAGATGCTCTCGAGGTTGCGGTCGATGGCGGCCCGCACGAGCGCCTCCTGGTCCTCGAAGTAGCGGTACACGCTGCGCACGGACAGCCCGACGCGCGCCGCCACCTCGTCGGGGCCGGGGGCGAAGTTGCCTTCGGTGAAGAGCTCGATCACGGCGTCGAGCACGGCGAGGCGGTTGCGGTCGCGGCGCGCCGAGCGGCCGTCGGTCGCGGCGGCGATCGCTTCCCCGGATGCGACCTCGGTCGTCATCGGCCTACAAGCCGGGGGTTGCGCCCCGCCTCGAGGTCGGCGTTGCGCTGGCGGAGCCGGTCCTGGGTGACCTGGTGGGTGATGATCCAGAACCGATCAGCCCGGACCGCGTAGACGACGTCGGCGGCCACGTCGGCGGGGTCCATGGCCACCGTGCTCATCCAGGACTCGAGCTGGTCGATCGGCACCTCGGTCGGGGCGCGGTAGCCGAGGTGCTCGGGCGCGTTGCGGGTCGACTCGAAGATCTTCGTGGCCACGAGCTCCGGGCACAGGCACGACACCCCCACACCGGTGCCGGCCAACTCGAGAGACAGGGCCTCGGACAGGCCGACGACCGCGTACTTGGTGGCGTGGTACGAGCCGAGCAGCGGCGTGGCCGTGAGTCCGGCTTCGGATGCCGTGTTCACGATGTGGCCCACGCCCTGCTCGACGAGCAGCAGGGACGACCGGAGGCCACGCCGGCGTTGTTGCACAGGAGGTGGACCGCTCCGAAGGCCGCCAGGGCGTCGTCACGCAACGGGGCGACCTGATCGGCATCAGACACGTCGCAGTCGACGGCCAGCACGCGGCCGCCGGCGTCGGCCAGCCGATCGGCCTGGGCGTGCAGCACGTCGTGCTCGATGTCGGCCATCACCACCGACATCCCCTCGGCCAGGAACCGCTCGGCCATGGCCAGCCCGATGCCCGATCCCGCGCCGGTCACCACGGCGGTCTTCTGGTCCAGGTCCTTCACGACGGTGTTGCCTCGTTCTCGACCAACGTGCACAGGTGCCCGACCCGCGGGTCGGGAGATCCCGCGAGGAGCTCGCGGTAGACAGCGGACGTCGCGGCCGCGCCCCGAGCCCGTCGGAAGTCGACCCACGAGTCGACCCAGGTGACGTAGCGATCCCAAGCGCCGCCGACGCGGGCCTCGACCTCGGCCCGACCCCACTCCTTCGTTCGCTTGGCGATCTGCGTCGGTGCGAAGAAGAACTCCGGTGTCGGATTCGGAAGCGCCTCGGCGTCGGCTTCGGCCGAGGTGGCGTGGTCCCAGTGCGTGCCGCCCACCGTCATCGAGTGGGCGAGCACGCCATCGAGCCGGTGGTGCACGGCGGATCGCACGTCGCGGTTGCCGGCGATGTCGGCGAACACCGACGGCACCACATCGAGCGAGGCCACGTCGTCGTAGGTCAGGACCGCGTCGTACACACCGAGGGAGGCCACGAAGTCGAGGTTGCTCGCCGAGGTGAGCCCCACCATGCGCATGCCTCGCTCGTGCCCCTGGAAGGCCACGCCGATGGCGGTCTTGCTCGAGGCGCTCGAGACGACCACCTGCTCGGCGCCGATGTCGTGTCGATCGACGAAGAAGTCGTCCACCACGAACGACGTGTAGAAGAGCGGGAAGAGCAACATCTGATGGGCTTCGCGGTCGGCTCGGTACCGCGGATCCGACGCGCACCGCACGTAGCGGCTGTAGGCGCCGGCCATCTCGGCGCGGTGCGGGGCCACGTCGGAGATGCCGCGGTCGTCGCTGCGGCCCGGCGTCAGCACGAGCTCGGTCGACATCGGGAAGTAGCCGTAGAGGCGCTCGCCCACCGCCACCGCCGGGCTTCGACTCTCGACGACGTCCCCGAAGCCCCACACCGGAATGCGCCCCCACTGCTCCTCGGTGCCGGCCTCGGCCGGTGCCCCGGGGAAGAACTCCCAGTAGCGAAGCAGGTCGCCGAACACGGCGTAGCTGATGTTGTTGGACGACAGGCCGAAGGCGTCGATCCGCACTCGGGCATCGCCCGCGCCGAGATCGACCACCGGGCCGTCCCATTGCCGCATCGTGGCCAGCTCGCCGCGGTCCACCTCGAGGTCCATGGCACTCCCCTGTCGACGTCGCTCGATAAACAATTGACAATATTACTGACATAACTTACGTTTGGCAAGTGCCACCTGCGTCGCCTCTCACGTCCTCGCCGGCCTGCTCCTGTTGGCTGCCGCCGCCGTGCTCGCCTCGGAGATCGCGGTGGCGCACACGCCTCCCGGCGGGTGGACCGGCGAGATGCCAGCACCGATCCTGGCCACGTGCACCGAGCCGCTGGCCGAGGGGGGCCGTCGAGGTCGACTGCGCTCCCGCCCCCGACCAGCACCGGGCCTACCGCGCCGACCACGTGATCGCCACCACCGGTCCGACCCCCGCACACCTGAGGAGCACTCCATGACCGAGTCCACCCGGCGCGTCGCCGTCATCGCCGATGCCGGCTTCTACGTCGGCCCCGAGCTGGCCCGCCACCTGGCCAGTCGCGGCCACGACCTCGTGCTCGGCGATCCGACGCCCGAGCTCGTGGCCGAGCTCGAAGCTACGGGAACGTTGGTCAAGGCCGTCACCGGCGTCCGCAACCTGGCCCGCCCCGAGTCGGCGCCGACCCTCGTGGCCGCCGCCCTCGAGCGGTTCGGCCGAATCGACAGCGCCGCTGCGTTCACCGGCCAGATCGTGACCGGACGGTTCACGACGTCGACCATCGACGATCTCCGTGCCGTCGTGACCGGCTGTCTCGAGGCGCCGTACAACTTCCTCAAGGCCGCAGTCGACCCCATGATCGAGCAAGGCGAAGGCCAGCTCCTGCTCATCACCAGCGCGGCCGGCGCTCGACCCACACCCGGTGCTCCGCTCTACTCCGCCGCTCGCGCCGGCGCCACCATGCTGGCCAAGAACGTGGCCGCCGAGGTGGCCCGCAATGGCGTGCAGGTCAACGCCATCGGCACGAACTTCATGGACTTCCCCGAGTTCCACAAGGCGGCAGGGTCGAACGATCCTGAGGTCCGCAAGGCCATCGAGGCCCAGGTGCCGCTCGGCCGGATGGGCACGATGACCGAGTTCGCCGCCTTCTGCATGCCGTTCATCGACGGGTCGAGCACGTTCACCACCGGCCAGTTCATCGCCTATGCCGGCGGCTGGGCCTGAACCACGTCGCTCCCCGTCAGGGTCGCGCCTGCCATCATGAGTGCATGTCGGACAAGGGTCGTCCCCGCCGCGCCGTCGACGAATCGGTCGACGTGGCTGCCCTCGAGCCCTACCTCGCCCTGGCGAGAGAGATCCAAGCCGAGGTGGCCCGCGTGGCGGCCGAAGGGCCACCCGATGTCGACTCACTCGTCGATGCCCTCGATCGCATCCCGCTGGTTGAGCGCGCCGCGGTGGCGCGCGCCGTGTTCGAACGGCTGCCCGATGACGTGCAGTGGGGCATCCTCGAGCGGGTCTTCGATGACGATGAGCTGCGCGAGGTGCTCTCCTCGGCACGCCAGGAGCGGCTCGACGCAGCCGGGCGATCCCGCGCCATCGACCAGGTCCTCTCCACCGCCAGGTCGACCGGCGAGCTCGCCACCGACACCATCCCGTCGACCTTCCTCCTCACGCTCGGCCTCGTACGCGAAGCCGACGCCCCCGTCGCCGTCCGCCGGGGGCGGCAGTCGAGCTCGTGCGCGCGACGGCTCGTCCTGCGGTCGCGAGGCGACGGCTCGTTCCGCGTCGTCGAGGACGTGTTCAATCCCGACGGCACCTACTTCGTGACGGCCGACTACGACGCCAGCACCTGGGCAGACGAGCGCCTCCACGGCCACACCACCGTCCGGGTCGGCGCCTTGACCGACGGACCAGGGGACCGGTCGCTCGAGCCGGTGCTCTTCCCTGGCGGGCGCGTCGACCTCACCACCGAAAGCGATCGAATCCGAGGACGGTTGCACCTCGGATTCGTTATCTTGGGTGACAACGACGTCTTTGCCGATCGGTAGATCCGCGAAGACCCCACCGACATGTCGTCGCGTGGTGTCGTGGCAAGTGAAAGGCGGCTCCTTCGATGGATGCCATCGGTGCAGGGCTCATTGCCATCTTGGCGGTGGCGCTGCTCATCGTGTTCGTGGTACTTCGCAGCTTCCACTCGGTCGGCCCGTCCGAGGTCGGACTGGTCACCAAGAAGATCGGCAAGAAGGCAGCAGCGGGCGACCAGTTGATCGCCCTGAACGGGGAGGCCGGCTACCAGGCCGATCTCCTCATGCCCGGCCTGCGCTTCAAGCTCTGGCCCATCTTCGTGGTCGAGCGGTTCGACTGGGTACAGGTGCCACCCGGCCAGATCGGCCTCGTCATCGCCCAGGTGGGCGCGGCCCTGCCCACCGGGGCCAAGTCGGCCATCTACAAGCCCGAGTTCGGGAGCTTCTCCGACGCCCGCGCCTTTCTCTCCAACGGCGGCCAGCGCGGTGTGCAGCGACCCGTCCTCCCGCCCGGCACGACTGCCCCCATCCATCCGGTCGGCTTCATCGTCGTCACCAGCGATGCCACCTTCGGCAAGGTCGTGTCCGACGCCACCGCCGCGGCCATCAGCCAAGTGGATCCGGCCGTCTTGCGCGTCGTGCACATCACCCCGCAGGGCGACCGCGACATCGTCGGGGTGGTGACCACGCTCGAAGGGCCTCCCTCAGGTGACATCGCCAGCCGCATCGGCGGCTTCTCCGACGTCACCGCCATGGAGGCTTCGGGCAACGGTTCGCCCGTCCAGGTCATCCAGGCCGTGTTGAAGTCGAAGAACAACCTCCACGACAACTACCAGGACTACCAAGCGTTTCTGGCCAACGGCGGCTGCATCGGCCTCCAGCACGATCCGATCCTCTACGGCTCCTACCTGCTGAACCCGTTCCTCGTGCGCGTCGAGCTCCGGGAGATGCTGGTCGTGCGCCAGGGCGAGGTCGCCGTGATCAAGTCCTATGTGGGCCTGCCCACCGAGGACACGTCGGGCGAGGAGTTCAAGTTCGGCTCCATCGTGAAGCCCGGCCACCAGGGCATCTGGTCCGAGCCGTTGCGCACGGGCAAGTACACCCTCAACCCGCGCATCTACGAGGCCGAGATCGTCCCGACCTCGATCCTCACCCTGAACTGGTCGAACCTGACCAGCGAGGCCCACAGCCTCGATGCCCGCCTGGCCCCGATCGACGCCAAGTCGAAGGAGGCCTTCGCCTTCAGCATCGACCTCCAGGTGCAGATCCACGTGCCCGACACCCGGGCGCCGAAGGTGATCAGCATGGTGGGCACCATGGCCAACCTCGTCAACGAGGTGCTGCAGTCGGCCGTCGGCAACTACTTCCGCAACAAGCTGCAGACCCTCGGTGCCACCGAGTTCATCGAGAAGCGCGACGAGGTCCAGGCCGCGGCCGAGGCCTACATCCAGAGCTACCTGTCCCGCTACGAGGTCGAGACCCGCGGCGTCTACATCCAGGACGTCATCTTCCCGGCCGACCTGGTCGAGGTCCTCACCAGCCGTGAGATCGCGGCGCAGGAGCGGGCCACGTTCGCCCAGCAGCGCGAGGCCCAGGAAGCTCGCGTCAGCCTCGAGCAGCAGCGCGGCGTGGCCGACATGCAGGCCGAGCTGGCCCAGGCCAACGTGTCGGTGGACATCGAGAAGTCCCGAGCCCACGCGGCCAGCGCACGAGCCGAAGGCGAGGCGTCGGTCATCACCACCACCGGCAACGCCGAGGCCACGCGCACCCGGGCCATCGGCTCCGCCAACGCCGCCGCCGAAGAGGCCTTGGGCCTGGCCCGAGCCAAGGGCTTCGACGCCCAGCGCCGAGCCATCGGCGCCGAACAGACGGCGATGGTCGCTGCGTTGCGCGAGGTGGGCGCCGGCAACGTCAAGATCGTGCCCGACATCCAGGTTGGGTCCGACGGGGGCGTGGCCGGCGGACTGGGCGCCATGCTGATGCGCACCCTCGCCAACCACAATGACACGCAATTGGCGCGCGAGCTCGACGACAGCGACGCAACCGCCGCCGTGGCACCCCCAACGTCCGAGCCCCCGGCCGCCGAACCTGCGGCCGCCCCTGCCGACGCACCCGCCGCCGGGCGCGAGGCACCGGCGAGCGATGCCCCGTTCGATGCCGACGGCACGCCGCCGGCCTGACCACACGTCGGGTGCGGGTCGCCTCAGCGAGGCACCCGCACCCGACGTGGCAGCGAGATCTGCACCCCGACACCGGGTGACCAGTGCAGAAGGGGGTCACCCTCCGGCGCCGGCAGCCCGGCGGCGCGCACGAGGTCCTCGTCGAGGTGGAGCAGCCGGGCCCGATGCAGGGGCCACGGCGGATGCTCGGCCAAGGCGGCGCGCAGACCGACGGACGATGTGCTGTAGAGCCGCCAACGGGCCGTGAGCCAGTGATCGAGGTCGTCGAGATCGTCGGCCGCGAACGGCTCCGCCGTCTCGACCACCACCCGGGCCCGCGATCCTCTTGGTCCGGGCCACCGGCGGTGGCTGTCGTAGGTCACGACGTTTCCGAGCGTGCGGACGTCCATCGACGACCAGAAGTAGGGCAGGCGGTAGCCAGCGCGGGCGACGACCACGGCGCCGAGGCGGGCGGCCTCGAGAGACAGGAACCACACTCCGGTCGTGCCGTCGGCCGCCCGCACGTAGGTCCGGACGTTGGTCTCGGGAAAGCGGGACAGCCACGGAACCAGCGGCGAGCCGGGCAACGTCACCTCCATCTCGAACGGCACCAACCCCACCCACGCCGTGCCGTCGAACGTCTCGACCTCGAGCCCCGGCGGCAGGAGGCGCTGGACCGCGGCGGCCTCGACCCGCCAGTGGACGAACGTGAGGTTGCGCCACCCGTGGACCATGCACGGATGGCGGACGACGAACGGGCACGTCGGGTCGACGGATGGCGCGGGCGCCGATGGCCGGGGTTCCACGAGGGCGTAACTCATGTGGCTATCATACAAACGTATGAATGAATCGCAAGTGACACCGGACACAAGACAGCGCCTCCTCGACGCCGCCCGGACATGCGTGCGCGACCACGGTCTGGCCGGCGCCACCTCCCGACAGATCACGTCGATGGCTGGCGCGAACCTGGCCGCCATCACCTACCACTTCGGCTCGAAGGATGAGCTCCTGGCCCAGGCGCTGTTCGCCGACCTCGAGCGACGGGTCCGGCCGGCGCTCGACGTCTTCGACCGTCCCGGCTCCCCTGCCGAACTGCTGGCTGCCGCCGTGGCCGAGCTGTCCGAGGAGTTCGAGCGGTCGCGCCCCGACACGGTGCTCTATCTGGACACCCTGCTCCTGGCCACCCGCGACGCCCGCTACCGCACGCAAGCGCTGCAGCTGTACCGGGCCCTGCGCACGCGGCTGGCCGAGCTGATCAGCGAGCTCACCGCGTCAGGCCAACTGCCGGCGTGGATCGATCCGACCTCGGCGGCGTCGTTGATCCTGGCCGTGGCCAACGGGATCGCCCTGCAGTCCGTGCTCGACCCCGACGGCCCCGACCACGCGGCCATGGCCGCCCAGTTCGCCGGCCTCCTCCTCAGCGCCGGATCCTGGGCTCCCGCCGAGACCGCCCCACCGGCTCCACCAGGACAACAGAAGTAGAATTCCTGTAATAGCGTTGATCTTTTACCGGCGCGTCGGGTACACTCGGAGTTGCAACACCTGGAGGGGAGTACCCCTACGCAGGTGCGTCGTCAGCACGGCCTCGGCCCGGCGCACCTGGCTCGCTCACCGAGCGGGGGAGACCTCCGGTCACCACCCGACCGGAAGCACGAGGTTCCCATGTTGCTGCTCACCGCACTCCGACTCGCGGCCAGCGCCGCGGGTGCCGTCGCCTTGGCCGCACTCGCCTTGGCCGAAGGCCCCACGCCCCCGCCGACACGTTCGGCTCGGCGGTGACGTGATGCGCACTCGCCGCCCCGCCCCCGATCGAGCTGCCGTGGCCGAGCTGCAGGCGGTGACGGACTACCCCGCCATCACCCTGCTCGCCGCCGGCGATCACGACACCGAGCGTCTCCACCTGCAACTGCACGCCCTCGCCCGCACCGCCCGACGCCGCCTTGCCGACGAGTTCGGATCGGATGACCCGCAGGTCGCCGCGTTCGGCCGACGCATCACCGAGCAGATCGACGCCGTCGAGCTCCGTGATGAACCTGCCGTCGCCATCTTCGTGTCTCCCGGCGTGGCGCGCTGGCATCCACTGACCGAACCCGTGGAAGAACGTGTGATCATCGACGACACCTTCGCCACCCGCGACCTCGTGCACGGCCTGCTCCGAGGCACGAAGACCTACGCGCTGCACCTGACGGCGGGCACGACTCGGCTGTTCGCCGGCACCGGGCACCGCTTCGTCGAGGTCCGGACCGAGGATCTGCCGTTCGCTTCCCACGCCGTGGAGCGCGCTGGCCCCGCGCAGCGACACCAGTTTCGTGAGCCGTCCGACGCACGCGACCGCGAGCTGGCCCGCTATGTCCGCAACCTCGACGACGCGTTGCACCCCATCCTCCACGCCGAGCCCCACGCCGTCGTGCTCATCGGCGCCACACGTCGGATGGCCACCTTCGAGTCCAACAGCCGCCACCGCAACCTGGTTGCGGCCAAGCTGCCCTGGGGCGGGCGCGATCTCGACGCCGCCCAGGTCGAACAGCAGACGGCGACCACCATCGACCGACTCACCGACGAACGGACCACCACGGCCCTCACCGCCGTGGGCGCAGCCATCAAGGCCGGGGCACTCATACGCGGCCTGCAGGACTGCTGGACCACAGCCGCCCATGGTCAAGCCGAGCTGCTCGTCGTCGAGCACGGCTACTCGGCCGCAGGAACCGTCGATCGAGCGACGTCGACCATCACGCTGTCCGAGGACCGCGAGGCGCCGGACGTGATCGACGACCTCGTCGACGATCTCATCGAGAAGGTCATCAGTCGCCGCGGCCGAGTCGTCATCGTCGCCGACGGCGCCTTGCACGAGCACGACGGCGTGGCCGTGTGCGCACGACGCTGACCAACAGCGGACCGTCAGGCCTGGGGCATCGTCGTGGCCATGGCGTGGAACCCTCCGTCGACGTGGATGATCTCCCCGGTGATGGCCCGGGCCAGGTCGGAGAACAAGAAGCACGCCGTGTCGGCCACCGGGCCGGGATCCTTGGCATCCCAGGGCAGCGGTGACTGGCGCTCCCATGCGTCGAGCAGGAGAGGGAAGCCTGCGATGCCGCCCGCCGCCCGCGTCTCGAGCGGACCGGCGGCGATGAGGTTGCTGCGGATCATTGCCGGCCCGAGATCACGCGCCACATACCGGCTGGTCGCCTCGAGCGCGGCCTTGCACACCCCCATCCAGTTGTACGTCGGCCAAGCCACCGATGCATCGAAGTCGAGCCCGACGATGCTCGCCCCCGTGTTCGGCGCGTGGCGGGCGAGCAGTTCGGCCAGCGCCGCGTAGGACGCCGCGCTGGTGTGGAAGGCCAGGGAGAGGCTGTCGGGCGAGGCACCGAAGAAGCTGCCGTTGAGGGCGTCGGCCGGTGCGTAGGCGATGGCGTGGAGAGCTCCGTCGACCTGAGTCCAACGGCCGCTGATCTCTTCGTCGAGCAGTCGCCAATCGTCCGGCTGGTTGACGTCCAGCGGGACCAGATCGCATTCGAGCGACTCGGCTGCAGCCGTAGCACGCTCGAGGTCGCGCGGCGGCGCCGTGAGCAACACCTCGGCACCGAAGCCAAGCGCCTGCTGCGCGGTGGCGAAGGCGATGCTGTCAGTGGTCACGACCCCCGTCACCACGAGCTTCTTTCCTTTGAGCATGGGGTTCGCCTCCCTCTCGACGCCCTGGGGCGCAGCCGCATTCGGGCCAGGGGACAAACATAGGTGATCGACTACCGGAATTCCACTACTGCTGTTTCTTCGCGCCCTTCGAGGCGGAACCCTCTGCGGCGGAACCCTTCGCTCTCCTCGCCTTCGTTGCCGGTGCCTTCGTTGCCGGTGCCTTCG
>Ga0105047_10016127_pt1 | contig 11729 bp, 12 predicted proteins | sample MAT04_FD_78384 | JGI IMG/M metagenome (GOLD analysis project Ga0105047, IMG submission 78384) | Freshwater microbial communities from Lake Fryxell liftoff mats and glacier meltwater in Antarctica - MAT-04 (megahit assembly) | ecosystem: Environmental > Aquatic > Freshwater > Ice > Liftoff... | reverse complement strand
TGTAGCCCGAGAGGCGCGTATCCTTGCCGATGACGACACGGTGGCGATGCGTGCCGCGATTGAAGTAGCGCCCCGCCGCCTGGCCGAGGCGCAGCGCCGTGCCCGCATCCATGGGGGCGGTGTTCGCGACGCCGCGAATGCCGTCGGTTCCGAAGAGTTTCCGCCGCGGGGGGGCGGCTTGGGTGTCAGGGCTCATGAGGGCGCGCCAATCGGGACATTCGGCCTTAGCTACAGGCCGCGCCTGATGGACACAATCACCACGCCGTAGGACGCTGCCCGCCATGTCCTCCGCCCGTGAACGTTCCCTGCGATTCTGCGCGCGCTTCGGCCTTCGCAGCCCCATTCTTCAGGCGCCGATGGCCAGCAGCTCGCCGACCGCGCTCGCCGTCGCCGTGGCCAATGCGGGCGGCATGGGTGGCATGGGCGCGCTGCAATCGGGGCCGGAGGAGATCGCCGCCTGGGCCGGCACTTTCCGGGCGGGCAGCAACGGCGCCTTCCAGATCAACCTCTGGGCGCCCGACGCGCCGCCCCCGCGCGATGCCGAGCGCGAGGCGGCGGCGCGCGCCACCCTCGCCACCCTCGGCCCCGAACCGCCGCCGCCCGGCGAGGGCCCCTTCACGCAGGATTTCGCGGCCCAATGCGCCGCCGTGCTGGCCGCGCGGCCGCCCATCGTCTCCACCATCATGGGGTTGTGGGATGCGGATTTCGTGGCGGAACTAAAGGCGCGCGGCATCCTCTGGATCTGCAACGCCACCACGCTGGCCGAAGCGCGCGAGGCCGAGGCGGCGGGCGCCGACGCCATCATCGCCCAGGGCGCCGAGGCCGGCGGGCATCGCGGCTCCTTCACACCCGAAGCGGCCGAGGCGCAGTTGATCGGCCTGTTCGCGCTGATCCCGCGCTTTGCCGACGCGCTTTCGGTCCCCGTCATCGCGGCGGGGGGGATCATGGACGGGCGGGGCATTGCGGCCGCGCTCACGCTCGGCGCCAGCGCCGTGCAGCTCGGCACCGCCTTCCTGCGCTGCCCCGAAGCCGGCGTGGCCCCGGCCTGGGCCGATGCATTGCCGCTCGCCGCCCCCGAGGACACGGTGCTGACGCGCGCCTTTTCCGGGCGCCTGGCGCGCGGCATCGCCAACGAGGCGACCCGCGCCTTCGAGACGGTGGCGCCCGCGCCCTACCCCATCCAGCGCGTGCTCAGCACGCCAATGCGCGCGGCCGCAGCGAAGGCGAACGACGCGAGCCGGATGCAGCTCTGGGCCGGCCAGGGTGCCGCCATGGCGCGGGCGGAACCGGCGGACGCCTTGGTGCGGCGGCTCTGGGCGGATGCGGAGGCCTTGTTGCCGTGAAACTACCCTTGAAATTGATGGATCACCGCAGCCGGACCGGGTAGGTCACCCCATGCCCGATCCCATGCGCTGCCGCGCCGCGAAAGCCTGATGCGAAACCCCGCCGCGCTGGCGCCGCTCCGTCACTCTGCCTTCCGCATGCTCTGGATCGCCAACCTGGCATCCAACACGGGCCTCTTCATCCAGAACACGGCAGCGGGCTGGCTGATGACCGGCCTAGATCCCTCGCCGATGATGGTGAGCCTGGTCCAGGCCAGTTCCATGCTGCCGGTTTTCCTGCTGGCGCTGCCCGCAGGCGCGCTGGCCGACATCATGGACCGGCGGATCTTCCTCATCGCCGCGCAGCTCTGGATGGCGGGCATCGCAGGCCTGCTTTGCCTGCTGGCGGGGCTGGATGCGCTGGGGCCCTGGGGACTGATCGCGCTCACCTTCGCGCTCGGCGCGGGCCTGGCCATGACTTTCCCGGCATGGGCAGCCACCACGCCCGAACTCGTCCCGCGCGAGGATCTGATCAGCGCCATCGCCCTCAACGGCATCGGCTTCAACATCACCCGCGCCATAGGCCCGGCGATCGGCGGGCTGGTCATCGCCTGGTTCGGGATCGAGGCGGCCTTCGCGCTGAACGCGGCCTTCGTGCTGGTGATGGTGGGGGCGCTGTTCCTGTGGAAACGTCCCGTCTCCAGCTCGCGCATGCCGCGCGAGCACTTCCTCTCCGCCGTGCGCGCCGGCACGCGCTTCGTTGCGGCCACGCCGGCGATGCATGCGGCCATCGTCCGCGCGGTGGTGTTCTTCCTGTTCGGCTCGGCCGTCTGGGGGCTGCTGCCGCTGCTGGTCCGGCAGGAACTGCAACTGGGGCCGCAGGCCTTCGGGCTGCTGCTGGGGGCGATGGGCGTCGGCGCCGTCGCGGCCGGCTTCGTGCTGCCGATGTTCCGCGGCCGGCTCGATCGGTCGGGGATGGTGCTCTGGGCCTCGCTGCTGGGCGCGCTCGCCATGGCAATCCTGGCCCTGCTGCACCATTGGGCGGCGGCGGCCATCGGCATGATGCTCTACGGTGTCTCCTGGATCGCCGCCGCCTCCACCCTGCAGGCCTCGGCGCAGATGGCGGCACCCGCCTGGGTGCGCGCACGGGCCATCGGCATCTACCAGATGTGCTTCTTCGGCGCGCTGGCGGCGGGTTCCGCGTTCTCGGGCTGGATCGCAGGGCTGGTCGGCGTGCCCTGGGCGATGGGGCTGTTCGCGCTGGGTGCGGCGGGTGGCGCCGTCCTGGTCCGCGGGTGGCGGCTGGAGGGGGAGGCGCCGCGCGCGCCGGAGCAGGTGGAGCTGGTCAGCCCCGCCCCCGCCTCGGCCGAATTGCGCACCCTGCTGCACGAGGGCGCGAACCGCGTGCTGGAGGTGGTGCGCTACCACGTGGCACCCGTGAACCGCGCCGCCTTCCTGGCCGCGATGGCCGAGTGCCGCCTGGTGCGGCTGCGCGGTGGCGCGGCAACCTGGCGGCTCTACGAGGATGTCGCGAGCCCCGAGCGTTGGGTGGAGCTCTGGGCCATCGAAAGCTGGGCCGAACACCTGCGCGAGGCGAGCCGCCTGAGCGACGAGGATCGCGTGGTCCTGGCGCGCGCCGCCGCCTTCAACGCCGATTCGGGCGGCCCGGAAGCCGTGCGCTACGTGAACGTCAGGGTCTGACCCCGGCGCGCGCCAGTTCGGCGTCGAGGCGTCCTGCCGCCATCAGCCAGGCCATGCGGAAATCCGAGCCGATGGACCAGAGGGGGTAGCGGAAGGTCGCCGGCCGGTTGCGCTCGACAAGGAGATGCGAGCCCCAGGCCGCGCCGTAGCCCACGAACAGCGCGGCCAGCACGAGCCACCACGGCCCGGCGATCACGGCCGCGAGCAGCAGCAGCAGGGCGAGCCAGGTGCCGATGGCATGCACGCGGCGCGTCAGCGGGCGCGCATGCTCGCGCAGGTAATGCGGCCAGAACTCGGCATAGGTGGCGATGCGCGGATCCATGGGGCGAGGCTGCCATGAGCGTGGCCGGCGTGTCACGCGTGATCGGACCGCGGCGGCGCCCTGGTCAGCGCGGCTTGGCGCCCCCACATCGGCAGCAGAACGACAGATGAGGCAAGCACGATGGCCAAGCTGGGCAAGACCCGCAACGATCTCGGCGAGAACGCAAGGCTGGCAAGCGTCGGCCTGCTGAACGCCTCCCTGGTGGACCTGATAGACCTGACGAACAGCGTCCGCATGGCGCACTGGACGGTGCGCGGCCCGCATTTCTCGGCGCTGCACGCACGGTTCGAGGAGTTCTACAACCAGTTGGGCCCAATCGTGGACGACACCGCCGAACGCATCGTCCAGCTCGGTGGCGCACCCACCGGCACGACGCAGGCTGTCGGCTCCGCAACCCGCCTCACCCCCTACCCCCCCGGCCTGCGGGACGGCATGGAGCATGTGGCGGCACTGGCCGACCGCTACGGGGCCTTGGCCGCCACCACGCGCCAGGCGATCGACGCGGCGGCAGAGGCGGGCGACGCCGACACGGCGGATCTTTTCACCGCGACGTCCCGGGCGCTCGACAAGGCTTTGTGGATGCTGGAGGCGCATCTGGGTTGAGGCTCAACCGGCCGCCAGGTTGCCCCGGACTCGCACTCGCCTGTAGGTAGCGCCCATGAGCGATCTTTTCGGAAGCCGCGCGCCCAAACCGGCCGCGACCAGCTACAACGCCGCCGATATCGAGGTTCTGGAAGGGCTTGAGCCCGTCCGGCGCCGCCCGGGCATGTATATCGGCGGCACCGACGAGAATGCGCTGCATCACCTCGCCGCCGAAATCCTCGACAACTCGATGGACGAGGCCGTGGCCGGCCATGCCGACCGCATCGACGTTGTGCTGGAGGCCGGCAACTGGTTCTCCGTCCGGGACAATGGGCGCGGCATCCCCGTCGATCCGCACCCGAAATTCCCGAAGCTGTCGGCGCTGGAGGTGATCCTCACCACCCTGCATTCGGGCGGCAAGTTCAGCGGCAAATCCTACGAGACGTCCGGCGGGCTGCACGGCGTGGGCAGTTCGGTCGTGAATGCGCTGGCCGAGTCGCTCGAGGTCGAGGTGGCGCGGGGCGGCGAGTTGTTCCGCCAGACCTATGCGCGCGGCAAACCGACCAGCAAGCTCAAGCGCGAGGGCGAGGTGCGGAACCGCCGTGGCACCATGCTGCGCTTCAAGCCCGACCCCGAGATCTTCGGCACACTGCCCTTCCGGGCCGAGCGGCTGTTCCGCCTCTGCCGGTCCAAGGCGTACCTCTACCGCGGCGTCGAGATCCGCTGGCGCTGCGACCCGGCCCTGGTCGCGGGCAGCGACACGCCGGCCGAGGCCACGCTGCATTTCCCGGGCGGCCTCTCGGACTTCCTGGCGACCGCCGTCAACGGCCGCCCCCCGGTGGTGCCCGCCCCCTTCGCCGCGATGACCGACTTCCCCGACCGCGCCGGGCGTTGCGAATGGGCCATCACCTGGCTGGAGCATGGCGAGGGCTTCCTCTCCACCTACGCCAACACCATCCCGACGCCGCAGGGCGGCACGCATGAGGCGGGGCTGCGGGCCGCGCTGGTCAAGGGCCTGCGCGCCTATGGCGAGATGAAGAAGGAGAAGCGCGCCGCCGCCATCACGGCCGAAGACATCCTTGGCGGCATGGCCGGCATGCTCAGCATCTTCATCCGCGACCCGCATTTCCAGGGTCAGACCAAGGACAAGCTGACCAATGGCGACGCCCAGCGCCTGACCGAGAACGCGCTCCGTGACCCATTCGACCATTGGCTGGCGGGCGATCCGGCGAGTGCCGACAACCTCCTCGCCTTCGCCATCGAGCGCGCGGAGGAGCGCCTGCGCCGCCGCGCCGAAAAGGACACGCCGCGCAAGACCGCGACGCGCAAGCTGCGCCTGCCCGGCAAGCTCACCGACTGCTCGCGCGAGAGCAGCGAGGGGACGGAGATCTTCCTCGTCGAAGGCGACAGCGCCGGCGGCTCCGCCAAGCAGGCGCGCGACCGCGAGACACAGGCCGTGCTGCCCTTGCGCGGCAAGATCCTGAACGTGGCGTCGGCCAGCGCCGAGAAGTTGCGCGGCAATCAGGAATTGAAGGACCTGATCGAGGCGCTGGGCTGCGGCGTGGGCGATCGGTTCGACATCGCCAAGCTGCGCTACGGCCGCGTCGTCATCATGACGGATGCCGACGTGGACGGCGCGCACATCGCGGCCCTGCTGATGACCTTCTTCTACAAGGAACTGCCCGAGCTCGTGCGCCAGGGCCGCGTCTTCCTCGCCCAGCCGCCGCTGTTCCGCCTCCAGGCCGGCGGCAAGAGCGTCTATGCGATGGACGACGCGCATCGCGAGAAGCAACTCAAGAAGCACTTCAAGGCGAACCAGAAGGTCGAGGTCAGCCGCTTCAAGGGCCTCGGCGAGATGCCGGCCGCCGTCCTGAAGGAGACCACCATGTCGCCAAAGCAGCGCGTGCTGCTGAAGGTCATCCTCCCCCCGGAGGACCGTGCCAAGACCGCCGAACTGATGGAGGCACTGATGGGCCGCAAGCCGGAACTGCGCTTCAAGTTCATCCAGGACAACGCGGCCAGCCTCGATGTCGAGGCGGTAGACGCCTAGACCATGATCCGCGCCGGTAGAAGCACGGCGCATGGTCTAGCCTTTTCGATTTGCGCGTGATTCATGCTTTTCGGTGATGCCACCTGAAGCGACCACGCTCCTAGGACGCGCTCACCCGCGTCAGCCGCGCGGCCCAGGGGTGGCCTACCGTGTGAAGGAACAGCCGCGGCGCCGACGCCATGAGCCAGGCGCCGGCCGAAGCCACCCGCATCTGCCGCGCGCTGCGCCGACGCCATGTGGTGTGCCACGCGCCCGCGCCCTGGCCATCAAGGATCGCGCGGGCCGCGGCACCACCGGAGGCGAGCGCCATCGCCATCCCGTCGCCCACGAAGCTCGGGATCACGGAAACCTGGTCGCCGACGCGGTAGGGTCCCTCGGTCCCGCTCGGCTGGGTGAAGCCGTAGGGAACGCCCGCCACCGCCAGTGGCCGGGGCCAAGCGGGCCGCGCTTGGCGCAACAGCCGCGCGGCCAGGTTCGATCCGGCGGCGATGCGCGCGATCATGGCCGCCGCGTCGCGCGGGATCGGACCCACCAGCGCAGCGCAAAGGTTGGCTCGCCCGTCCGGCCCCGGCTGCAGCCCCGCATAGCCGCCCTCGAAGCGCAGCAGCGCGACCTCGGGCGGCAGGTCCAGCCCCTCCAGATGCAGCTTGAGCCCGACGGCGCCGCCGGCAGCCGCGCGCGGGTGGCCGCGCAGGGCGTGCTTGCCCGTGGCCAGGACCACCTGGCGCGCTCGCAGGTCCGGACCCTCGATGGTCCAGCCCTCGTCCTCCCGCCGCGCTGCCTGGACCGTGACGCCGGTCATCAGCGGCACGCCCTCCCGCAGCGCCGCGTCACGCAGGGCGCCGTCGAGCACCCGGCGCGAGAGGCCATGAGCGGCGAAGGGCAGGCGTGCAGCCGACTCGCGGGCGCCGACACCGGCCCGCACACCCATGATCGGCACTGCTCCCAGCGCCGCCAGATCAACGCCGAGCCCGGCCAATAGCGCGCCCGCATCGGCGCCGAGGAACTCGCCGCAGACGCTCTCATGCGGGGTCGCGGCGCGCTCCAGCAGAACCACGCCGCGCCCGGCGCGGGCCAGCGCGATGGCGGAAGCGCAGCCCGCTGGCCCGGCGCCGATCACCGCCACGTCGATCACCGCACCACCCCCACCTGCCAGCGGAAGGGGAAGGCCCAGCGAATCTCCGCCTGCACTTCCGCCTCGCCGAGCAAGCGCCGCCAATCGGCGCGGGTGAAGCCGCGGGCGATCGAGACGGCGCTGTCATGCACCACGATGGGCGGCATCCGAAGCACGCGCACGGCGCCCCAGACGAAGGCCCACGACACCCAATGGCGATGCAGGTCGGAGATCAGCCACCCCAGGCGGGCGCGCGCCTCCAGCCAGCTGAGGAAGCGCACCAGGGCCGCATCGTCGAGGTGATGCGCGAAGAGGCTGCACAACACCACGTCGTAGCTGCCGCGCACGTCGAACAGGTCGGCCGTGATCCAATGCGCCGGCACGCCGCGCGATGCGGCGTACTCGGCGGCCCGGGGGCTGAGGTCGAGGCCGGTCAGATGGACCTCCACGCCGCGCCGCGCCGCCCATCGGGCGATTTCGGCCAGCATGTCGCCGCCACCCGCCCCCACGTCGAGGATCGACAACGGCCCGGGGTGGCGCTCCGCCACGCGCTCCAGGAAGCGGAGCACCGGGGGGGCGGCCAGGCTCATCCGGTTGATGCGGGCCAGGCCGTCAAGCGCGGCGTCGAAACCCTCGGCCTCGGGGTCGTCCATCCACTCCGCATCGCGGGAGCGTTCGCGTAGCATCATGCGGCCGTGAAGCGCATGGATTCGGCCGAAAGCCCAGGCCCGAAGGCCAGGGCACAGCCGCGCGCGCCCGAGGCCATGCCGCGCATCATCCGCTCCAGCACGAACATCACCGTGGCCGACGACATGTTGCCGAACTCGCGCAGCACGGCGCGGCTGACATCCAGCGAGCCCTGCGGAAGTTCAAGGCCATGCGCCACCGCATCCAGCACCGCCCGCCCGCCGGGATGCACGGCCCAATGCGAGATCTCCTCGACCGGCACGCCAGCCAGGATCGCGTCGGCCTCGCCTGGCAGCGCGCGCGCCAGCGTGAGGGGAACGAAACCGGAAAGCGTCATGTCGAAGCCGCTGTCGGCGATGCGCCAGGTGATCTGGTGCGCCGCCTCGGGCACAAGCGCCGCGTGGAAACCCTCCATTCGCAGCCCGTGCGGTTCCTGGCTGACCAGCGCGGCCGAACAGCCATCGCCGAAGAGCAGCGAGCACAACAGCGTCTCCACCTCGCGCGCCGGCTGCATGTGAAGGCTACAGAGTTCGAGGTTCACCACCAGCACCTTCGCCCGCGTGTCGCTGCGCGCCATGTGCCAGGCGAGCTTCAGGGCGTTGATGGCGGCCTGGCAGCCCATGAAGCCTACGATGCTGCGCTCCACGCTGCCGCGCAGGCCGAAGCGGCGGATCAGCCAGTGGTCGAGCCCCGGCGCGGCGAAGCCTGTGCAGGTGGCCAGGATGAGATGCGTGACGGACGCACCCTGCCCTTCCAGGCCGAGGGCGAGGCACGCCTGCTCGGCCAGTGCCGGCGCCTCGGCCTCGTAGCGGGCCATGCGGGCGGCGGTGCCGGGAAAGTGGTCCAGGCGGTAAAAGCCGCAGGCTGTGCCGCTCGCGTCCGGCAGGGGTTCCAGGACGGAGCGGCGGCCGTCGATCTGCGATTTCTCCGCCAACCTCGCGAAGACGGTGCGCAGGCGCGCTTCTTCGATCTGGTATCCGGCGAAGGCCCGGAAGGCGCCATGGACCTCGTGCTGCGGCACGGCGGTTGCGATCCGGTTGATGTGCGGCAGGCTCATCGCGGGCGGTGGCGGGCCAAATGGGGTGCTCCGTTGCACCTCTCCCAGCGCTCCGCCTGCGCTTCGGTTGCAGCCCCGTCGGACCGCTTTACAGTCATAGCGGCTTTTGTGCGCGTTCCAGCAGGCGCGAGAAGAAGCCGGGCTTCTTGGCCGGCGCCTCGCCCGCGACCGCCTTGGCCGCGTCGGCCGCTTCAGCCTTGGCGCGCTTCTCCTTGTCGCGCATCCACGCATCGAGGCTCTTGCCCGCCTTGGCGGCCCGCTTCGCCTCATAGGCCCGTTGGCCCTCGGTCAGCTTCTTCGCGTCCATCGATCCCACCCGCTTCCGGGAAAACTCCGGGGACATCCCCGTCCCCTGTGTGCCCCCTCCTATGTGCCGATGTGCGGGGCTTGCGGCAAGCGGGGGGCAGCGCGTAACCCTCGGCGCATGGACGCTAAGGTGAAGGCGCATATCTGGGTGGCCATGGCCATCCGCATGTCGGACATGGCGGGCCGCCCGGCGGCGGTCCTGCGACGGGGGGACGCGGATTCGGGCGGCATCCTCTGCGTGCTCGACGGGAGGGCGGGGCAGGTCGTGCTCGCGCAGGCCCGGGATTCGGAAGGCCGGGCGGCGTGGATGCGGGGCACCGGGGAAGCGCCCGTCCCGGCCCAGACGGCTGATGCCTATGTGGAACGCCAGGTGAAGCGCGACCCGGACCTCTGGGTGGTGGAATTCGAGGCGCCGGACTATCTGCCGCCATTCGAGGCGCGGTTCATCTAGCCTCGCCTCAGGCCGCCCGGCGCGCCCCGTACCCTTCCGGATGCGCCACGTGCCATTCCCAGGCCGTCCGCACGATTTCGTCCAATTCCGCGTGGCGCGGCCGCCAGCCCGTCTCGGCACGGATGAGTGCCGAGGAGGCGACCAGCGCCGGCGGGTCGCCCGCGCGGCGGGGCGCGTTCTCGTGCGGTACCCGGCGGCCCGAGACGCGCTCGATCGCCGCCATCACCTCGCGCACCGAATGGCCCGCGCCATTGCCGAGGTTGTAGCGCACGGAGCCCCGATCCAGCCGGGGCAGCACCGCGACATGCGCGGCCGCGAGGTCCATGACATGAACGTAGTCGCGCACCGCCGTGCCGTCCGGCGTATCGTAATCGGTGCCGAAGACCTGCAGGGGCGCCACGCGGCCGAGGGTCGCCATGATCGCGCGCGGGATCAGATGCGTCTCCGGGTCTTGGTCCTCGCCCGCGCGGCGGGCTGGGTCGGCACCCGCCGCATTGAAGTAGCGCAGGCAGGCCGAACGCAGGCCATGGGCGCTTTCGGCCCAGCCCAGCGTCTGCTCCATCATCAATTTGGAGAGGCCGTAGGGATTGGCCGGAAGCGTCGGCGCCTCCTCCGTGATGGGCACCGATTTCGGCAGGCCGAACACCGCCGCCGTGGAGGAGAGCACGAATTTCAGGCAACCGGCGCGCACCGCGGCCTCGGCCAGGTTCGAACTGTTCGCCAGGTTGTCGCGACAATAGCGGAACGGCTGCGCCATGCTCTCACCCACGAGCGAAAGTGCCGCCAGGTGAAACACCGCGTCGAACTTCCAGGCGGCGAAGATCTCGGCGAGGCGATTGGGCTCCGCCAGGCTCGCCTCGATGAAGGTTGCGCCCGTGGGCACGGCGCCGCGATGGCCGGTCGAGAGATCGTCGACCACGATCACCTCATGGCCGGCATCGAGCAGGGTCAGGACAACGTGGCTGCCGACATAGCCGGCCCCACCGGAGACAAGATAACGCGCCATGGTTCACTCTATTTGCTTTTCGCATCGTGCCGGATGATTAAGGCAGAATTCGTCAGGGCCGTCCGCGTTGCGCGGCGATCAGCACGGCCAGCCGGTCGCCCAGGCCGCGGTGCACCTCGCGCCCGGCCGCCAGCCGTCGCAGGTCGCGCCGCGCAAGCGTGAGCGGGAGTGCGGCGGCGATGGCGGCGCGCGGCAGGGCGCGCAGGTCCGGGGGCGCCGCCGCGCCTGCGGCAAGCGTGCGGATCGCCCCATCCGCCGCGTGTGGATCGGCGATCACGGCCTCCGGCTCCACCAGATCCCGCGGGAGGAGGCTGCGGCCCTGCGCGGCCAGGGCCGGGACCGCGCGCAGCACGCCAGCCAGCCCGAACAGCATGCCCGCCAGTTGGAGCCCGGGCAGGAGCGCGGGCGGCGCCCCCAGCAGCCGCCCCGCGACCACCGTGAACCCGCCCGCCGTCCCGCGCAGATAGGCGTGCAGCGCGGAGGTGGAAGCGATGCCCTCCTCCTCCGCTTCGGCTTCGCGTGCATCGGCCATGCCGATCAGGCCCTCCGCATCCAGTACCCCGTCGCGGATCGCCTGGTGCAGCGGGGCGGCCACCTCGTGCTGGCGGGCGGGCGTGCCGGCCAGGGCCTGCTCCACCGCTTCGCGCCACCAAGTGATCCGGATCAGCGCGACCATGGGGTTGCTCGCCACTTCGCGCGCCCGGGCGAGCTCGTGATTGTAGGCAATCAGGGTAAACAGAGCCTCCCGCCGGTCCGCCGGCGCGAAGAGGGCGCAGAGGAAACGGTCGGGGTCATGTTGGCGCGCGATGGCGCCGCAGGCAGAGAGTTCGGGCACGCGGGAGGCCATGGCGGCAACCACGTCCAGTTGCAAGCGGTTGACGGTATGCGCTGCGCTGCTTAGCTCCCTTGTCATTCTGTTCATCACGGAGAAACGTCATGGCCTTCAGCCTCCCCCCGCTGCCCTACGCCACATCCGCGCTTGCCGCCCAAGGCATGTGCCAGGAAACGCTGGAGCTGCATCACGGCAAGCACCACAACGCCTACGTTACCGCACTGAACGGCCTGGTTGAGAGCAAGGGCCTTGCCGGCAAGTCGTTGGAGACGATCGTGTCCGAGGCCGGCAAGGCCGGC
>Ga0105047_10016123_pt1 | contig 11732 bp, 11 predicted proteins | sample MAT04_FD_78384 | JGI IMG/M metagenome (GOLD analysis project Ga0105047, IMG submission 78384) | Freshwater microbial communities from Lake Fryxell liftoff mats and glacier meltwater in Antarctica - MAT-04 (megahit assembly) | ecosystem: Environmental > Aquatic > Freshwater > Ice > Liftoff... | reverse complement strand
CTGGCAACTTCTCCGCGAGGTGGCGGCCTGGACATCGTGCTCGGTGCCGACGGCTCGGTGAAATCGGTGGATCCGGTCAGCTGACGGCCTGGCTCGGCCCCACGATGGGGCAGGGTGCGCGCTCTGCCGCGCGCCCCCTTGGTACCGTGAGTCCAATGGCTACCTGGGGGCAACCCAACAAGAGCGGCAAGTCTGCGGTCCCTGCTCGGGGTGCCGCGTCTCGCGCCAGTAGTGGGCGCAGCACGGGCAGTACCACCAAGACCTCGTCGAAGTCCCCCACCAGGGCCCCCGCGAAGGCATCCGCCACCCAGGCCGCCGAGCTGCCGCCGTCGCGGCGCGATCAAGCCTCGGCCGAGCTGCGCGAGGCGGTCTCGGGCCGTGAAGACGAGTTCCTGGGCATCGGGCTCATCGTGCTGGGCATTTTGCTCGGGCTGGGCATCTACTTCAACGACCTGGCCGGGCCGCTCGGCCGTGGCATCGAGACGCTGGTTGGTTGGTTCACCGGGCTCGGCCGCTACATCGTGCCGGTCGCGCTCGTCGGCATCGGCGGGTCGCTCGTGCACAAGGGGCGCAGCGGGCGCCGCTTCCGTCTGGCCGCCGGGTGGGGTATCGCGTCGCTGGCTGTGCTCGGCCTGCTGCATGTCGTCAAGGGGCCGGCGAAGATCGCCGGCGGGTTCGATGCACTTGGTCAGGCAGGCGGCTGGCTGGGCGCCCTGGTGGGTGAGCCATTGCGCGGCCTGGCCGCGTCGGCAGGGGCCGTGGTCATCCTTGCGGCGCTGTTCCTGGGCGGTGTGCTGCTCATCACCGGCAGTTCGCTGCGCACGCTCGCGGGGCAGGCCGGCCGTGGCGCGGCTGCGGTCGCGGTGCCGATGGGCCGTAAGGCCAAGCAGGTGTTCGGCGACCTGTCCACGCTGAAGAGCGACCGCCAACCTGTCGCCGGTCACGGCGGCGAGCTGCCCCCGCCGCAGCTATACGACTTCGCGTCCGACGACGACTGGGCCGACGACTCTTCCAAGCCCAAACGGCTTCGGCCCCCGAAGGCACCGGCGTTGCCGGCCGGCCCGGTCGAGCAGGAGGTGCTCGATCTCGGGCCCGGTGCCCAGGCCGGTCAGTGGACGTTGCCGCCGTTGGCGTACCTACCGCGCAGCACCGCGCAGACCATCAACAAGGCCGAGGTCGAGGCCCGCGGTCGCACGCTGGTGGATTCGTTGGCATCGCACGGTGTCGAGACGAAGCTGGTCGGCCAAACGGTTGGCCCCACGGTCACCCGCTACGAACTCGAGCTGGGCGCCGGCGTCAAGGTCGCCCGCATCACCAGCCTCAACCGCGACATCGCGTACGCGATGGCGGCCACCGACGTGCGCATCCTGGCGCCCATCCCGGGCCGTTCCGCCATTGGTGTGGAGGTGCCCAACCACACCCGCCAGTTGGTCAGCCTGGGCGACATCATGACGGCGCCGGAAGCCAAGACCGCCACCCACCCTCTCGACGTTGCCATCGGCAAAGACATCGCCGGCCGCGCGGTCTTCCTCAACCTGTCCACCACACCGCACATGCTCATCGCCGGCACCACGGGCGCGGGCAAGTCCAGCGGCATCAACAGCATCCTCACCTCGCTGCTGATGCGCACCACACCCGAGCAGGTGCGCCTCATCCTGATCGACCCCAAGCAGGTGGAGATGGGGCAGTACAACCGCCTACCGCACCTGCTCACGCAGCCGGTCACCAACCCGAAGAAGGCCGCCAACGCCCTCAGCTGGGCGTGTAAGGAGATGGATCGTCGCTACGACGTCCTGTCCGAGGTCGGCTTCCGCGACATCACCGGGTACAACGCCGCCTACGACCGTGGTGAGTTGGCCGCAGACCTGCACCGCGACCCCGACACACCTACCGCGTACGACCGAATGCCGTACATCGTCGTCGTGGTCGACGAGCTCAACGACCTGATGATGGTGGCCGCACGCGATGTGGAGGACAGCATTACGCGCATCGCGCAGAAGGCCCGCGCTGTGGGCATTCACCTCATCGTCGCCACCCAGCGCCCGTCGGTCAACGTCATCACCGGCGTCATCAAGGCCAACATCCCGGCCCGTATGGCCTATGCGGTCAACAGCCTTACCGATAGCCGCGTCATCCTCGACCAACCGGGTGCCGAGAAGCTTGTCGGTAAGGGCGACATGTTGTTGCTGCCCGGCAACAGCAACGTCTCGCAGCGCATCCAGGGCTGCTTCGTCAGCGAGGAAGACGTTCGCAAGGTCGTCGCCCACTGGCGTCGCCAGGCGCCCGAGGTCGTGTACGTCACCGGGGTCGAGGGCGATGAAGGCGAAAGCCAGTTCGGTGGTGGCAGCTTCGGCGGTAACGGCGCCGACGACGATGAGGACGAAATGCTGATGCGCCAGGCGATGGAGCTTGTCGTGCGCAGCCAACTGGGCAGCACCAGCATGCTGCAGCGCAAGCTGAAGGTCGGGTTCGCCCGTGCCGGTCGCATCATGGATCTGCTCGAGCAGCGCGGTGTCGTCGGGCCCAGCGAGGGCAGCAAAGCACGTGCGGTGTTGATGACGGTGGAAGAGTTCGAACTCCTGCAGGAAGCTCACCGCAACCGCTGAGCGGCCGCTGATCGTCGCCAGCGGGCGTACCTCCAACTTCGACCGGGGCTGATGGTCCGGCTGATGGCCGCAGTGTGTCGTCTGGCACACTGCGGCAATGAGCGACTTCACGGAGATCACCAGCGGCCTGCGTTTCCCGGAGGGGCCCATCGCGATGCCCGACGGCAGCGTGATCCTGGTCGAGATGTTCGGCCCCCGCATCACACGGGTGCAGCCTGACGGCAGCAAGCAGACGTTGGCCGAGATCGTCGGCGGCCCCAACGGCGCAGCCATCGGCCCCGACGGTGCGCTGTACCTGTGCAACAACGGCGGCTGTTTCACGCCAGTCGCTCTGGGCGACCTTCTGTTGCCCGGACCGTTCGACCCGGCCAACTACATCGGCGGCCGCATCCAGCGCGTCGACCTGGCCACCGGTGCGGTCACCGACCTCTACACAGAGTGCGACGGCCGTCCGCTGCGGGCGCCCAACGATCTGGTGTTCGACGCGCACGGCGGCTTCTGGTTCACCGATCACGGCATCCGCGACCACCACGCGCGCACCAGCGACCTCACGAGCATCTATTACGCGAAGGCCGATGGCAGCCACATCAGCGAGCAGGTTTTCCCGGTGGAGGCGCCCAATGGCATCGGCCTGTCGCCCGACGGCTCGACCGTCTATTGGGCAGAGACGCAGACCGGCCGGGTGTTACGCCGCACCATCGCGTCGCCCGGTGTGCTGGCCCCGGCCGTCGCGCTCGACACGACCACCTGCCTCGCCGGCTTGCCTGGCTACCAGTTGCTCGATTCGCTTGCAGTCGACGGCGAGGGCAACGTCTGCGTCGCGACGCTGATCAACGGTGGCATCACCGTGATCGCGCCGTCCGATGGCAGCATGCAGCACCTTGCCACCGGTGACCTTCTCACCACCAACATCTGCTTTGGCGACAGCGACGGCAGCGGCGAGTATCGCGATGCGTACGTCACCGCCTCAGGCACGGGGAAGCTGCTGCACGTGCGGTGGCCACACCGCGGCCTGCGCCTGAACTGCCTCTAGCCTGTCGGCCATGGCCCAGCGCTTCTACATCGAGACTTTGGGCTGCCCCAAGAACCAGGTCGACAGCGACAAGCTGGTCGGTACGTTGTTGGCCGATGGCATGACCGCCACCGACGATCCGTCGAAGGCCGACCTGGTCGTGGTCAACACCTGTGCGTTCATCGACGAGGCGCGCAAGGAGAGCATCGACACGATCCTCGCCCTCGAAGACCAACGCAAGCAGGGCGGCCGGCTGGTCGTCACCGGCTGCATGGCCGAGCGCTACGGCAGCGAACTGGCCGAGGCGCTGCCCGAGGTCGACCAGGTCGCCGGATTCGGCGTGCCGGTGAACCTGGTGAAAAAGAAGTCCATCGCAGTGTCGTCGGCGCCCATCCCAATGCTCGACCTGCTGAACCTGCCGCGACCCAAGTCGTCCAGTCCGTGGGCGTACGTGAAGATCGCCGAAGGCTGCGACCGCAGCTGCGGGTTCTGCGCAATCCCATCGTTCCGCGGCCCGCAACGCAGCCGCGACATCGCGTCCATCCTCGGCGAGGTCGAGCAGCTCGAGGCGCAAGAGATCGTGCTCGTCGCACAAGACCTGGCCAGCTACGGCAAAGACCGCCCCACCGAACTGGGTGCCGGCAGCATCGTGCCGCTGGTTAGGGCGGTCAGCGCCCAGGCCGCCTGGACGCGCCTGCTTTACCTGTATCCCAGCGACCTCACCGACGATCTCATCGACGCCATCTGCGACACCGGCGTGCCGTACTTCGACCTGTCGCTGCAGCACGTCAGCAAGCCGTTGCTGCGCCGCATGCGCCGATGGGGCGACGGTCAGCGCTTCCTTCAGCGCATCACCGACATTCGCGATCGCGAGCCGTCGGCGGCGTTCCGCAGCAACTTCATCGTCGGCTACCCGGGCGAGACCGAGGAAGACCACGACCAGCTACTCGCGTTCGTGGAGGCCGCGCAGCTCGACTGGTGCGGTTTCTTCGCCTACAGCCCCGAAGACGGCACGTACGCGATGGGTCTCGATGGTGCGGTCGAAAAGCAGCTGATGCACGAGCGCCTCGCCGAGCTGCGCGAGATGCAGGACGAGATCACCGCCAACCGTCGCGACGAGATGATCGGCGAGACCATCACGGTGCTGGTCGATTCGCCCGGTGAAGCACGCAGCACGCGTGAGGCGCCCGAGATCGACGGTGTCATCGAGGTGCCCGCCCACTTGGCGGTCGGTCAGTTCCATCAGGTGCGCGTGGTCGACGCGATGGGACCGGATCTCGTGGCAGACTCGTCCTGATGCCTGTCGATCCGTCAGCTGTGAAGACGTGGGCAAATCTGGTCACGGTCGCCAGGGTGCTCATTGCGCCGCTGATGCTGGTGCTCATCCCCGACAATCCCGCCGGTGCGTGGGCGGCGTTCGCGCTGTGGTTCGTGCTGTGTGCCAGCGACGGTGTGGACGGCTACCTGGCCCGCCGGCACGGTGCCACCAACTTGGGTGCCTTTCTCGACCCGCTGGCCGACAAGATCCTGGTGCTCGGGGCGATGGCCATCCTCGTCGCCAACGACACGTTCTGGATCGTGCCCGTGGTCATCACGGTTGCACGTGAGCTGCTGATCAGCCTGTACCGCACGTTCGTCGGGGCCAGGGGCGTCAGTGTGCCCGCCAGCAAGATCGCCAAGTGGAAGACGTTCGTGCAGCAGTTGGCGGTCGGCTTCGCGATCATGCCGCCTACCGCCCTTGATGCGAAGTGGCTGTGGAACGGCCTATTGTGGCTGTCGGTGGCGCTGGCCCTGATCAGCGGTGGCCAGTACGTGTACCGGGCAATGAAGTCCGAGCCACTGCCTCCCAACCTGCCCGACACCGACTTTTCGCTGTGAGCCACCGTGCGGTGTGACGTCGTGGCCATCGGCACCGAACTGCTGCTGGGCCAGATCACAGATACCAACAGTCAATGGATCGGCGAGCAGTTGGCGGCCGTTGGCGTGGATTCGCTGTTGCAGGTGAAGGTGGGCGACAACCTCGGCCGCATGCAGACCGTGCTACGTCGGGTCCTGGAAGATGCCGACGCGGTCATCGTCTGCGGAGGTCTCGGCCCCACCCACGACGACGTCACACGCGAGGCCATCGCCGCCGTGATGGGCGTTGCGTTGGTGCCCGACGACCGCCTCGCCGAGGTCATCCGCGACCTGTTTTCCTCCCGCGGCCGGCGGATGGCCGAGAACAACCTTCGCCAGGCACAGGTGCCCGCCGGTGCCACCATCATTCCGCAGACCCGTGGTACGGCCCCCGGGCTGATCTGCCCGGTCACGATCGACGGCGTTCAGAAGGTCATCTACGCAGTGCCCGGTGTGCCGCACGAGATGAAGGACATGGTGCAGCGGGCGGTGCTGCCCGACCTGCTGGTGCGCGGTGGCGACGACGCTGCCGTCATCGTCAGCCGCACGCTGCGCACGTGGGGCGAGAGCGAAAGCGGCCTGAACGAGCGGCTCGACCCGCTGATCGCTCGCCTCGACGAGGTGGGTAACCCCACGCTCGCGTTCAACGCCAGCGGGTGGGAGGGCATCAAGGTCCGGCTCACGGCCAAGGCTGCCACCGAGGCCGCTGCGCAGGTCCTGCTGGCCGCCTGGGAGGCCGAAGCTCGGATGCTGATCGGTGATCTCGTGTTTGCGGTCGATGACCAGACGATGGAATCCGTCGTGCTGCAGTTACTGCGCGATCGCGACTGGTCACTCGGCCTCGCCGAATCCGTCACCGGTGGCCTGGTCGCCGGCCGCATCACCAGTGTGCCGGGTGCAAGCGAGGTGTTCCGCGGCGCGGTGGTCAGTTACGCCAGTGAGGTCAAGTTCCAGTTGCTGGGCGTGCCTCGCGGCCCGGTGGTCAGTGAGGCTGCGGCGGCAGCGATGGCCCGCGGGGCGCAGCAAGTGCTGGGCTGCCACGTGGCGTTGGCCCTCACCGGGGTCGCCGGCCCCGCCGAGCAGGACGGTATGGCTGTGGGCACGTTGTGCGTGGGCATTGCCGTCGGCGAGGAAGTGTTCACTCGCACCCTGCGCATGCCTGGCCAGCGCGACCAGATGCGACAGATGAGTGTGATCAGCGCGCTCGATCTGCTGCGTCGCACGCTGCTGGCCGTGTAGCCGTCGCGTAGGCTGTACGCCGCGCCTCCGTAGCTCAACGGATAGAGCAGCGGGTTTCTACCCCGTTGGTTGGGAGTTCGATTCTCTCCGGAGGCACACATTGATCTCGCAGGGCGGGTGTCGGCGGCCGCCGGCAACGAGCACTGCGACACCACCGGCGACTGCCGCGAACGGCGCGATGCCCAGCACGTCGGACAGGGTTGCACCGCCCGCCTCATCGACCAGCCGGTAGGAGCTGCACGACGTAAAGAGCGCTGCGGCTGCGAGGATCAGAATTACCAGCCCGATGTTGAAGGTGTTACCGGCTTCGGTCTTGTAGTCGGCCAGGAAGGCGACCGGCACGTCGAACTGACAGGATTTTCACTGGCGAGGGTCGCACAACAACGCCGGAGCGGGCACCATGCGCAACTTGGTCCAGCGCTTCTGGGTCTGCATCGTCCCACTTCTGCTTCTGGGCCGGATTCGTCTCGCCGCCCGACACGAATCCGACCCAGAAGCAGGGCCCGCGCTGCGTGTATCGACTTTGACCGAGACGGCTTGAGCTGCCGCTCGGCGCTACCGGGCACCGCGTCTACCCCTGGCTCTGTAGAGCGCCGTTCAGCAATAGTCGTCGTTAGCCACCACCCTGCGGGCTGGCCGCGGTCGAGCGAGAGTTGGCCGTCAGTGGACAGTTTCTGATGGCCACCAACAGTCGTGGCGCTGCCCAACCTTCGGGCTGATGATGGCCTGTCCCGAGTCAGGCCAAAGTATCGGAATTGGGTGAGTCGTTGATTTCGCTGTCAGGAATGGCTATACCATGCCCCTCGTGAAGGGTTCGCCAAACGATCGCAGTGCGCTCACCAAAGGTGAACGCACCCGAGCGAGACTGTTGCAGGCTGCAGTCGATCGCTTTGGCAGCCAGGGCTATCGCGCGACGGCTGTCAGCCAGCTGAGCCGCGATGCTGGGCTGACCCCCGCCGCGTCCTATGCCTACTTCGACGACAAAGAGGCGTTCTGGAAGGCTGCCGTCGGCGCCGACCTGGACCGATTGGGAGCCGAGATAGCTCGCGGCGTCGCGTTCAGCGAGCGGCCGGTGGTGGACTCGATGGTGGCGTTGGTCACGGGGCTCCAACGTCATGCGCTGGCCCGCCGGGTGATGGTCGAGGGCTCGCCAGCGGATCTGCAACTGGTGCTGCAGCACCCGATCTTCGCGACCGCCACGAGCTTGTTGGCGCGGGGCTTGGCAGCGCGCCAAGCCGATGGTGTGCTGCCCACCGGGGCTGACGCTGCGCAACTTGCCATGGGCATGGAGACCATCATCTTCTCGCTCGTGCTGTCGGTGGTGCGCGCCGGCTTGGAGGGCGAGGCAGCGCGCATCGATGCGGTCGTCGCGCTCCTGCAGGCCGCCGCCGGTGGCCCGCCCACGGCCGCCGAACGCTCACGGTGAACGGAGTTCGCATCGGTCCTGGTCGCAGTGCCTGCGCCGATCAGTGATCTTCAAGGTTCCGCGAAGAACGCTCGGGTTGCCGGTCGGGACTGTCGATGACATCGGTGTGAAGCGCCCATCCGGCCTCCTGCAGCGACAGCGTCGCTCGGACCCGATACATGGGTCCTGGGCACGTGTGCTGCTCGACGTGGCGGCAGTCGTCGCGCTGGTGTCGCTGGCCAAGGCGTGGAGCGACCGTGCAGCGGATCCGGGTGCCCGCTGGTTCTGGTTCGTCGTGCTGAGCACGGTGCTGGTGTTCGTCATCGTCGCCCTCCCGCTACGCAACCGGTTGCTGCGCGAACAGCTCGGAATGCAGCGCGCCACCCGTGAGGCCAGGCGACAGGCGGTGACCGACCCGCTGACAGGTCTGCTGAACCGGCGCAGCCTGGACGATGTCGCGCGTCGGCTGCTGCGCGAAGGCGTGCCGTTCTCGGTGGGGATCTGCGACCTCGACCACTTCAAGGACGTGAACGACACCTATGGCCACGACGTGGGGGACACCGCGCTGCGCCTGTTCGCCGACTCATTGCGCTGCGTCGTGCGCCAAGGCGACGTCGTCGCTCGGTTGGGTGGTGAAGAGTTCGTCGTGATCCTGCCCGGTACGGACAAGGCCATCGGTGCCGCCGTGCTCGTGCGCGCTCGTCACGAACTGGTGGTGCAGGTGGCCATCGGCAAGGTGCCCAGCTTCACGTTCAGTGCCGGCGTGGCCGACACTGGGGAGCACACCGAGTGGGCCCCACTGTTACGCGTGGCCGACCAGCGGCTGCTGACTGCGAAGCGGAGCGGGCGTGATCAGGTGCTGGCGAGCACTGGCCTGGCTCCGGCGTAGGGAAATCGGCTTTCTCGGCCTAACCTTGGGCAGTCCCCTGGGGGCGCTGAAACCCTACCTGCGTGAGGTCGAAACTTGAAGTTCAAGAAGGGCGACACCGTCATCTACCCGCAACACGGTGCATGCATCGTGATGGGTACCAAGAAGATGGAGGCCTTCGGCAGTATGCAGGAGTACCTCATCCTGAAGACCGTCATCAACGAGATGACGCTGTCGGTGCCGACGTTGAAGGCCAGCGAAGTTGGCGTTCGCCCCCCGGTGAACCCGGAGGAACTGGAAGACCTGGTGGCGGTGCTCAGCAAACCCGACCCGCGCGTGCCGTCCAACTGGAGCCGCCGGTTCAAGAACCACCAAGAGAAGCTGAAGAGCGGCGACGTGTATCAGGTGGCCGAAGTGGTTCGTAACCTCGCCGCCCGCAACCGCGACGCGTCGCTGTCGGCCGCCGAGCGCACCATGTACGACCGTGCTCGCATCAACCTGATCAGCGAGATCGCGCCGGCCCTGAAGGTCAGCGCCGAGGAAGCCGAGCGCTACCTCGACGAAGCGCTCGCCAAGGGCGTGCTCAAGCCTGCGAAGGAACCGGCCAAGAAGAAGGCCTGAGCCAGAGGGGTGGGTTCGGCTGGTCAGTGCCCGTCGGGGCCGACCTGTTGCAGCCACACCGTACGGCCATCGGGGTCGGCGCGCGGCTGGGTGAACGTACCCCAGTGCGTCGCCTCCCATCCGCCGTGCAGCGCCGTCCGGTCGGCGACGTCCAGGTACACATGCACAGCCGGTGCCACGCCGGCATCGGCTGTGTCGACAAACGGGTACGGGCCGCCGGCCGAAGGGTCGAGTTTGGCGCTGCCGTGGCCGGTCTCGAAGTCGATGATGAACCCCAGCCCCTGCCAGAAGGCGAGCGTGCCCTGATAGTCGTCGGTGGTGACCAGGATGTGGTGGATGCCTGTCACAGTCATGTGCGAACCGTGGCCCGACCACGAGGGCTGCCCGTCGGCCGTCACGGTCGGTCTAGTCTCGCCGTCATGACCACACCAGGCATGCTTTCCCGAGACGAACTCGAAACCCTCATCCACAACGGCGATGTCGACACCGTGCTGATGGTCTTCCCCGACCTGCAGGGCAGGCTTGTGGGCAAGCGCACCACCGGTCGCTTCTTCCTCAAGAGCGTGGCCGATGCAGGCACCGAGAACTGCGACTACCTGATCGCCTGCGACATCGACAACAACCCGGTGCCGGGCTATCGCTTCACCAGCTACGAGCAGGGGTACGGCGACATGCTGGCCAAGGCCGACTGGAACACCGTCCGGCTGATCCCGTGGGTGGAGAAGACGGCGATGATCATGTGCGATCTGCTCGACGTGGACAGCGGCAAGCTGGTGGGGGTTGCCCCCCGCAGCATCCTGCAGGCGCAGGTGGATGCCGCCGCCGAGATGGGCTTTCTGCCGATGGTCGCCAGCGAGATCGAGTTCTACCTGTTCAAGGACACCTACGACGAGGCTCACGAGAAGGGCTACCGCAACCTCACGCCGCACTCGCCGTGGGTGGAGGATTACCACATCCTGCAAACGACGAAGGACGAGTACATCCTCGGTGCCATCCGCCGTGGCCTGGAGGCTGCCGGCGTGCCTGTTGAGTTCAGCAAGGGTGAGGCCGGCAAGGGCCAGCACGAGATCAACCTCGACTACACCACCGCCGTCGAGATGGCCGACCGCAACAGCGTGTACAAGCTGGCGGCGAAAGAGATCGCCCACGCCAACGGGCGCTCCATCAGCTTCATGGCGAAGTACGACTTCAACGACACCGGCTCGTCGTGCCACATCCACAGCAGCCTGTGGTCGATGGACGGCGAGACCGCCGTGTTCGATGGCGGTCACGACGCACCCCACGGGATGAGCGACACGTTCCAGCACTACCTCGCCGGACAAATCGCCACCGCCCGCGAGTTCAGCCTGCTGTGGGCCCCCACGATCAACAGCTACAAGCGTTTCCAGCTCGGTTCGTGGGCTCCCACCGGTTTGGGTTGGGGCATCGACAACCGCACGCTCGGCTTCCGCAAGGTGGGCCACGGAAAGGGCACACGCGTCGAGTGCCGCATTCCCGGCAGCGACGCCAACAGCTACTTCGCGTTCGCCGGCACGTTGGCGGGCGGCCTGTACGGCGTCAAGAACAAGCTGCCGCTGGGTGAGGCGTTCGCCGGCAACGGCTACGAGGCCCCTCAGATCCCGCGCATCCCCTGGAACATCGTTGACGCGATCAACCTGTGGGAGGGCAGCACCATCGCCCGCGAGTGCTTCGGTGAGGACGTGCATCACCACATCCTCACCATGGCCAAGGCCGAGTGGGAGGCGTTCAACCAAAGTGTCACCGATTGGGAACTGCGCCGCTACTGGGAGCGCATCTAACGGCAGCTGAGCGGGTGGAAGCGCTATTGCCGGGCTGCGAGCTCGGTGCGACCCTCGATAGCGGGCGCGACCCGGTTACGGCAACCCGTCTTGCGCAGGATGGCAGCAACGTGTGCCTCGACCGTGCGTACGCTGATGCCGAGCTGATGCGCGATCTCCGGGTTGGTGTCAGATTCGGCGATCCGGTTTGCCACGAGGGCTTCCGTTGCAGTCAACGCAAACCACCCCGTAGATGCCCGGGCCACCACTGTGCCGGCGATTCGTGCGATGCGCGCTGCTTCGCCGG
>Ga0105047_10016122_pt1 | contig 11733 bp, 13 predicted proteins | sample MAT04_FD_78384 | JGI IMG/M metagenome (GOLD analysis project Ga0105047, IMG submission 78384) | Freshwater microbial communities from Lake Fryxell liftoff mats and glacier meltwater in Antarctica - MAT-04 (megahit assembly) | ecosystem: Environmental > Aquatic > Freshwater > Ice > Liftoff... | reverse complement strand
CGGGTCGATGATCCACGCGACGCGAGGGCGGTCCTACGCGCTGACGGCGACGCGTGAGCGGTCAGGCCCGGGGCCGGCGAGTGGTGCGGTCACGCCAGGCGCTGGTCTCGCACGTCCCTGCACGCTCACTGGGCACAAGACATGCCGGTAGCGATCCGGCCGCCTACCACGTCCATAAGCGGGGCCACGTACTGCGTCCGTTCCCATAACGTGGCGTTCACATTACCTACGCCGCGTCGCTGCGTGAGATCGGTTGCATCTCGACACCTGAGTGCTGCTCTCGCGACGCCGCGACCGCACCGTGACCCACTGGTGCGGTCGCGACGTGACGTGCATCACGTGTTGCGAGCCATAGGATTTCGGCAGCGCCCGTAGCCGAGGAGAACCCAATGCTCACCGCCGTCATCGTCACCGTCGTCCTGCTCGTCGTCGTCGTCGGCTGGGCGGTCGCGACGTACAACGGGCTGATCAAGCTGCGCAACCTGGTGCAGGAGGCCTGGCGCCAGATCGACGTCGAGCTGACCCGACGGCACGACTTGATCGGCAACCTGGTCGAGACGGTCAAGGGGTATGCCGCACACGAGCGGGGCACGCTCGAGGACGTCGTCACGGCGCGCTCGGCCGCGATGTCGCCAGGCCAGTCACCGGCGCAGCAGGCCGAGAGCGAGAATCTGCTCAGCCAGGCCCTCGGTCGCCTGCTCGCGATCGTCGAGGCCTATCCCGACCTCAAGGCCAACCAGAACTTTCTGGCCCTGCAGAACGAGCTGACCGCCACCGAGGACCGCATCGCCTCGGCCCGTCGCTACTACAACGCGACGGTTCGCGACCTCAACACCAAGGTCGAGACAGTGCCCAGCAACATCATCGCGGGCGTGTTCAACATCAGCCGCGCTGAGTACTTCGAGGCGGTCGGCGAGCAGCGTGAGGCCCCGCGGGTCGACTTCGGCCAGCGTGACGCCGTGATCCCCCCGCCCAGCGCGTACGGCAGCGGCGCGCCCGGCGCTCCCGCTCCCGGTGCCAACAGCCCGCAGGACACCCCGCCGGGTACCACACCGCCCAGTACCACCCCGCCCGTCTGACCCGTGCCGGCATTCGAGGTGAAACGCCGGTGCGGGAGACCAGAACATCACCTCGAACCGGCGTGACTCCACCGGGGTCGAGGTGAAACGCTGGTGCGGGAGACCAGAACATCACCTCGACCGGCATGACACCGCTGGGTCAACCGGTCGGTGGACGGGCGGTCCACCGTGCGGGCGTCGCGGGCCCGGCCGGTTGGGGGCACGCTGGGGGCATGTCAGACGCGATCAGCATTCGGGGACTCACCAAGACCTACGGGGGGCGGGCCGCCGTCGACGGGCTCGACCTCGACATCCGCACCGGCGAGTGCTTCGCCCTGCTCGGGCCGAACGGCGCCGGCAAGACGACCACCGTAGAGATCGCCGAGGGGTTCCGCCCGCGCGATGCCGGTGAGGTGCGGGTGCTAGGCACCGACCCGCACGGCGCCGGTCAGGAGTGGCGCAACCGGGTCGGCATCGTGCTGCAGACGACCGGCGGCCTCGACCTGCTCACCCCGCGCGAGGCGCTCGCCAGCACCGCGAAGGCCTACTCCCACCCGCGCGACGTCGGTGACGTGCTCGCCTCGGTCGGCCTGGACGACAAGGCTGACGCCCGGATCGTCGGGCTGAGCGGCGGCCAGCGGCGTCGCCTCGACGTGGCGCTGGGCATCATCGGGCGACCGGAGCTGCTCTTCCTCGACGAGCCGACGACCGGTTTCGACCCCCAGGCCCGCCGCGACTTCTGGGACCTCATCCGCGCGCTCGCCATCGAGGGCACGACGATCCTGCTCACGACCCACTACCTCGACGAGGCGGAGAACCTCGCCGACCGGGTCGGGGTCATCGCCGCCGGCCGGCTGCTGGCGCTCGACACCCCCGAGGCGCTCGGCGGGCGCAGCGCGGAGGAGGCCACGGTCTCGTGGGAGGAGGACGGCATCCGACGCAGTCTGACGACGTCGACGCCGACTGCCGAGGTCGCCCGACTCGCGGCCCGGATGCCGGCTGGCGAGGTGCCGGCCCTCACCGTCACCCGACCCTCGCTCGAGGACACCTACCTCGCCCTGATCGCCCCCCACGTCAGCGCTGACGCCCCTGACACCCAAGACGCCCATGACACCCGAGACGCCCACCACACCCAAGACGCCCACCACACCCAAGACCCCCACCACACCCAAGACCCCCATGACGCCCACGACTCGACGGAGGTGCCCGCATGAGTGCCATCGCCCTGGGCCTGGACCGCACGGTGCTCGAGCTGAAGATGTACTCGCGCGAGAAGGAGGCGGTCTTCTTCTCGTTCCTCTTCCCGATCCTGCTCCTTGCCCTGTTCTCGGTGATCTTCGCCGGCCAGTTCGAGGACTCGGCGGCGCAGGGCGGCATGACCGCGGGCGGCTACTTCCTGCCCGGCATGCTCTCGGCGGGTGTGCTCCTCACCAGCTACCAGACGATGGCGATGTCGGTCGCGAGCGAGCGTGACGACGGCACGCTCAAGCGGTTGCGGGCCACCCCCATGCCGCCGGTCGCGTACTTCCTCGGCAAGGTCGGCCTGGTCGCGGTGTCCTCGATCCTGCAGGTCGCCCTGCTCCTGCTCGTGGCGCGGGTCTTCTTCGGTGTCGAGCTGCCCACCACGGCCGACCGCTGGGCGGTGTTCGCGATGGTGTTCACCCTCGGCGTGTTCGGCGGCACGGTGCTCGGCGTCGCCTACTCGTCGATGGCGACCTCGCGCACCATCGGCGCGGTGGTCATCGGCCCGCTGCTCATCCTGCAGTTCATCTCCGGGGTGTACATCGCGTTCGACGACGTCCCGACGTGGCTGCAGCAGTTCGCGTCCCTGTTCCCGCTGAAGTGGATCGCCCAGGGCATGCGCTCGGTGTTCTACCCGGCAGACCTCGCTTCGGCCGAGATGGCCGGCACGTGGGAGACCGGCCGCACCGCGCTGGTGCTGCTCGCCTGGGCGGTGGGCGGGCTCATCCTGTGCGTGCTGACCTTCAAGTGGTTCAAGCGCGGCACCACATGAGCCCTCGCACGCGAGAATGACCGACGTGACGGCGACAGCAGCGACCTCACGCGAGGAGTTCGGGGCCATGTGGCGGCGACAGCAGCCGTACTGGCACGCCGTCTTCGCGATCGTGTGGGCCGCCGCCGTCGTCGTGACGCTGATCGACCACCCGGGGCCGCACGGTCGCGCCCCGTCGCTGGCGCTCCTCGGGGTGATCGCGGTGGCGTACGCCGTGCTCGGGACGCGCGCGATGACCCACCGGAACCTCGGTTGGGCGGTGGCCTATCAGGTGGTCGCGTGGTCGGCGCTGCTCGGCATCCAGTGGGTCGACTCGAGCACCCAGGCCTGGTTGCTCTACTTCGCGCTGTTCCCCCAGCTGTGGGCCATGGTGCCCACCCGGTGGGCCATGGTCGGCACCGTCGTGGTCGTCACCGCCTTCTCGGTCGTGCGCTGGGCCCAGCTGGGCTTCTCCGGAGACAGCCTCACCGAGATCCTCATCTCCAGCACCATCTCGATGGGCCTCTCGTTGTCCCTCGGGCTCTTCATCAACCGAATCGTGGCCGAGGCGGAGAGCCGCGCCGAGACGATCGACGAGCTGCGCGCCACCCAGGCCCGGCTCGCTGCCGCCGAGCGCAACCGCGGGGTGCACGAGGAGCGCGAGCGCATCTCGCGCGAGATCCACGACACCCTCGCCCAGGGGTTCACCTCGGTGGTGGCGCTCTCCCGCGCGGCCCAGGCCGCTCTGGCCCGTGGGGACACTGCGACGGCGGGCGAGCGGCTGGCGCTCATCGAGCACACGGCATCCGACAACCTCGACGAGGCGCGGCTCATCGTCGCCGAGCTCACGCCCGGCCATCTCCAGTCGCGCACTCTCGGCGAGGCCCTCGAGCGGCTGGGGGTGGCCGTGAGCAGCGAGACCGGGATGCGGGCCCACGTGCGGGTCGCGGGGGACCCCGTTCCGCTCGGTGGGTCGGCCGAGGTCGTCATCCTGCGCACCGCCCAGGAGGCCCTGTCGAACGTGCGGCGGCATGCCTGCGCCGCTCGGGTCGACCTCACCCTGATCTACGACGACCCCGAGAAGGTGGTGCTGACCGTGCGCGACGACGGTCTGGGCTTCGACCCGGACGGCGCCCGCTCCGGCTTCGGGCTGGACGGGGTGCAGGCCCGCGCGGCTGAGGTCGGTGGCACGGTCGACGTGCTCAGCGAACCGGGCACCGGCACCACGCTGCGACTGGTGGTGCCGCGGTGATCCGGCTGCTGGTCGTCGACGACCACCCCGTCGTCCGGGCCGGCATGGTCGCGGTGCTCGGTGAGGAGGACGACTTCGAGGTCGTGGGGGAGGCCGCGAACGGCGCCGAGGCACTCGGGCTCGTGCCACGGCTGCGGCCCGATGTCGTGCTGATGGACCTGCGGATGCCGGTCATGGACGGTGCCGAGGCGACCGCCCGGATCACCGCGCAGCCGCAGCCCCCGCAGGTGCTCGTGCTCACCACCTACGACACGGATGCCGACATCGTGCGTGCCGTGGAAGCGGGGGCTCGGGGGTACCTGCTCAAGGACGCCCCGACCGACGTGCTCGCCGACGCGATCCGGCGTGCGGCCCGCGGCGAGACCGTGCTGGCCCCGCCCGTGGCGGCCCGGCTCGCCGACCGGCTGCGCGCCCCGGCGCGACCCGAGCTCACCGGGCGGGAGGTGCAGGTGCTGGGCCTGGTCGCCCGGGGGCTGTCGAACGCCGACATCGGCAAGCAGCTCTTCATCGGCGAGGCCACGGTGAAGACCCACCTCATCCGGGCCTTCGCGAAGCTGGGGGTGACCGACCGCACGGCTGCCGTGACCGCGGCCTACGCGTCGGGGCTGATCGAGCTTCCGCGCAGCTGACCCTTGCGGCGAGTGCGGAAGTGGCTGCCAGGGCGACCGTTTCCGCACTCACGGCGAGGCGGTGGGTCAGGCGGAGCCGTCGCGGACGTCCTCGATGACCTCCTCGGTCTCCCCGATGGCGGTCTTGGTCGCGGAGCGGTGCTTGACGAACTCGTAGACCATCGGCAGCACCGACACCGCGACGATCAACAGGACCGCGGCCTCGAGGTTGTCGTGGACGAACTGGATGCCGCCGAGGAAGTAGCCGAGCAGGGTGATGCCGGTCGCCCAGAGCACCGCGCCGACACCGCTCCACACGAAGAAGTGGCGGCGGTCCATCCGGCTCACTCCGGCGACGACGGTGATGAAGGTGCGCACGATCGGGACGAAGCGGCCGATGACGAGGGCCTTCGCGCCGTGCTTGTCGAAGAAGGCGTGGGTCTGGTCGAAGTACTTCTTCTTGAGGAAACGCCCGTCGCGCTCGTACAGGGGTGCCCCGATCGCCCGGCCGATCTCGTATCCGGTGACGTTGCCGAGGAAGGCGGCCATGCTCAGGATGACGCAGGCCACGACGATGTTGATGTCGATGGCCCCCCGGGCGATGAACAGGCCGACCGCGAAGAGCAGGGAGTCGCCGGGCAGGATCGGGAAGAGCAGCCCGCACTCGATGAAGACGATGGTCACGCTGACCCAGAAGAACTGATCACCGAAGCGGGCGAGGAGCCACTCTGGGTCCATCCAGTCAGGGCCGAGGGAGTGCATCACGAGTCAAGGGTACGGCGACCGGCCCGTCATCCCCGCCTCCGGCAGCCGGCCGCTGGCTGGGTGACGTCGTGGATGCCGACCGGTCAGGGCCGGTGCGGGTCGGTCAGGACCCGCCTGGCGTCACGAGGCAGAGCTCGTTGCCGCCCGGGTCGGCCAGCAGCACCGAGCCGTCGTGGCCCGGTCCGACCCGGGTCGCCCCGAGGGAGACCAGCCGGTCCACCTCGGTGTCTGGGTCACCGTCGGAGCCGGGGGCGAGGTCGAGGTGCAGCCTGTTCTTCGTGGTCCTGGGTCGCACCGGTGGGCCGCCCCACGTGATCTTGGGCCCGCCGTGAGGTGCGCGGATAGCGGTCTCCTCGTCCTGGTCCCAGACCAGCGGCCAGCCGAGGGCCCGGCTCCAGAAGTACCCCACCGCCCGGGTGCCGTCGCTCGATAGCGCCCCGAGAAGGCCGCAGTCGGCGAGGAAGCCGTTGCCCGCCTCCGATCACGCAGAACTCGTTGCCCTCGGGGTCGGCGAGCACGACGTGGTCCTCCTCGGGGAGCTGCCCGACGTCGAGGTGCCGCCCGCCGAGGGCCAGGGCCCGCTCCACCGTCGCCTGCTGCTCCCCCAGCGACTGACTGGTGAGATCGAAGTGGACCTGGTTCGGCTCGGTCCTGGGCTCGCCAGTGGGGAGGAACCGGATCCGGAACCCGGTGCCGTCGCTCGGCAGGAGGGTGGCGCCGTCGGCGTCGACGTCCCAGCCCAGGATGCCGGCCCAGAACCGGGTGAGCGCCGGCGGGTCGTTCGCGTCAAAACACAACGCCACGAGGTCACAGGTCACGGTCTGCTCCTCCCGCCGTCGGTTGCACCGCGGCGGACGACGGACGCCTCCGCACCACCGAGGAGTTGCCACGCTAGGCGCTTGCGTGAAGTCAGGAGCACTTCGCCGGCTCAGGCGGTTCTCGCCGAGTCAGGGCCGTACACGGCCCTGACTTCGCGAAGTGCTCCTGACTTCGCGGAAGGGCTGGCGGCGCCCCCCGCGGGCACTGCCCTGGGAGCTGCTCGGGAGCGACCGGAGCCCCGCGTTACATTGAGCGACGGAGCGGGCCGCCCATCCCGTCCACGAACACCAGGACCGAAGGATCGCGCATGTCCGTCTCCTCCCAGGCCGCGTGAGCGCCGACGACGCGCCCGACGACGCGCCCGACGACGCGCCCGAGGTCGGGGTCGGCCCGTGGGTCGGCCCCCGGCCCGAGGGCGAGCACTGGGACCCCGACCTGCTGCGGAACGGCGACCGGCGCAACGTCGCCGACGGCTACCGGTACTGGCGCATGGATGCCGTCGTCGCCGACCTCGACTCCCGTCGCCACCCGTTCCACGTCGCCATCGAGAACTGGGGCCACGACTTCAACATCGGCTCGGTCGTGCGCACCGCCAACGCGTTCAACGCCAGCGCCTTCCACATCGTCGGCAAGCGCCGGTGGAACCGCCGAGGGGCGATGGTCACCGACCGGTACCAGCACGAGCACCACCACCTCGCCGTCGCCGACCTCGTCACCTGGGCGCGCGAGGCCGGCGGTGGCGCCGGCATCGCGCTCATCGGCATCGACAACGTGGCGGGATCAGTGCCGCTGGAGACCTTCGAGCTGCCTCGCGAGTGTGTGCTGGTGCTGGGCCAGGAGGGCCCGGGGCTGACCCCGCAGATGCTGGCGGCCTGCGAGGTGGTGCTGCACATCGAGCAGTTCGGTTCGACCCGGTCGATCAACGCCGGCGCCGCGAGCGCCATCGCGATGCACGCGTGGGTCCGGCGGCACGTCTTCGACCAGAAAGTCCGGTAGACCTGTCGAATCCCGGTCGCCCCGTGCGTCACCGTGGTGAGGTCGCACCCGAGCGGCCCGAGACGGAAAGGACCGACCATGACGACGTACGTCATCCTCCTGCCCGGCGACGAGAGCACGTGGGAGGCCGCCACACCCGAAGACCGGGCTGCCACGTACGCCGAGCACGACCGCTTCTCGCGCACCCTCGAGGAGCGCGGCCATCGCATCGTGGGCGGCGCCGAGCTCGCGCATTCGCGCGAGGCGCGTGTGGTGCGGGGCGGCGACCGCGGCCCGGTCGTGTCCGACGGCCCCTATGCCGAGGCGGTCGAGCAGCTCACCGGCTTCTACCTCGTGGAGTCCGACGACCTCGACGACCTCGTCAGCGTGTGCGGCATCATCGCGGGGGCCGGCGACGCCGTCGAGGTCCGGGCCTGCCTGGCCGGCCCCGACCAGCAGAGCGATGGAGCCTGACATGCCCGAGTACGTCGTCCTCCTCACCGGCGACGCCGACCGGTGGTGGACCGAGCTGGATGCCGACCAGCGGGCCGAGGGCTACGCCGAGCACACCAGGTTCGACGAGGAGCTCGCCCGGCGTGGGCACCGCGTCACCGGCGGCGCCGAGCTGCATGGGATGGCCGGTGCGAAACGCATCCCGCCGGGGGGCGGCCCCGTCTCCGACGGCCCCTTCGTCGAGGTCACCGAGCAGGTCGGCGGCTTCTACCAGGTCGAGACCGACGACCTCGACGACCTCCTCGACTGCTGCCAGATCATCGCGGCCCTCGGCGACGGCATCGAGGTGCGCCGCACCGTGTCGGCGGCGGAACGCTCGTGACCAGGCACCTCGTGCTGCTGCCCGCGCCCGAGGCCGATTGGGCCCGGCTGCCGGCCGAGGAGCACGAGAAGGGGATGTGGTCGCACCAGCAGTTCAACCGCGACCTCGCCGCTGGTGGTCACCGGGTGGTCGCGACCGCGCCGCTGGCGCCGTCGGGGCAGGGCCTGTCGATGCGTCCCGACGGCTCCGGCGGCGCGTTGGTCACCGATGGGCCGTTCACCGGGTCGGTCGAACAGATGGTGGGCTTCTACCTCGTCGACAGTGACGACCGGGCCGACCTCGTGCGGATCTGCGCCGAGTTCGCGGGCCGCTCTGAGCTTCTCGAGTTCCGCGACCTGGTCGCTGACGATGAGCACGACCACGGCGGGGGCGCGTCGTGAGGTACCTTGTGCTCACGGCATCCGACGCCTCCGCGTGGGAGAGCGCCCCCGCTCAGGTGCGCGAGGAGTACTTCGATGCGCACCGCGCCTTCGAGCGTGCGGTCGCGGGGCGAGGGACCACGGTCGTGGGCGCGGCCCTCGCCGACGCCGACACCGCCACCACCCTGCGCCACGGCCCCGCGGGTGGACTCACCGTGACCGACGGTCCGTTCGTCGAGCTCGCCGAGCAGATCGGCGGCTTCTACCTCGTCGACCTGCCCGACCTGGATGCCGCGGTCGCGGCGGCGGCGCTGCTGCCGGCGTCGTACGCCGTGGAGATCCGGCCGGTCATCGAGATCGAGGGCTACGAGCCCGCGTGACGCCCGACGAGGCGCTCTCGGCCGTGGTGCGTGAGGAGTGGGGACGCCTGGTCTCCCTGCTCCTCGCGCAGTTCCGCCGGCTCGACCTCGTCGAGGACGCCCTGGGGGATGCCGTGGAGGCCGCGGCCCGCACCTGGCCGCGCGACGGCACCCCCGACCGGCCCGCGGCGTGGCTGATGACCGCCGCGCGGCGCCGCGTGCTCGACCGGCTGCGGGCCGAGGCGATGGCGGCGCGCAAGGAGCCGCTGCTCCTCGTCGACGCCCACGGGACGGGACCCGCTGCCATGGCCGACCCGGGCGACCTCGTGGGCGACGACGTGCTGCGACTGGTGCTGATGTGCTGCCACCCGGCTCTGGCGCCCGACGTCGCCAGCGCACTGGCCCTGCGGCTCGTGGTCGGGGTGCCCACCGCCGACATCGCCCGGCTCTTCCTCGTGCCCGAGCCGACGATGGCCGCCCGGCTCACCCGCGGCAAGCGCAAGATCGTGACGGCCGGCATCCCGTTCGGGGTGCCCGACGCCTCGGCGCTGCCCGAGCGGCTCGAGGTCGTCGCGCAGGTGGCCTACCTCGCCTTCACGGCCGGCTACGCCCCGGGCACCGGCCCGGACCTGCTGCGCGCCGACCTCTCCGGCGAGGCCGTGCGGCTCGTGCGGGTCACCCTCGCGCTGCGGCCCGGCGAGCCGGTGCTCCAGGCGCTGCTGGCCCTGCTGCTCCTCCAGCACTCGCGACGCGACGCCCGGGTGGGCGGCGACGGGCGGCTCGTGCTGCTGCCCGACCAGGACCGCTCGCGGTGGCAGCACGACGAGGTCGCGGAGGCGCTCGACCTGCTCGAGCGGATGCCGGCCACCGGGCTGTCGGCGCAGACCGCGAGCTACCGGCTGCAGGCGGTCGTGGCGGCCGAGCACGCAACGGCGGCAACGGCATCCGACACCCGGTGGGACCGGATCTGCGCGCACTACGCGGCACTGGTGGCGCTCAACCCTTCGCCCGCCGTGCGGCTCGCGGCGGCGGTCGCGGTGGCCGAGCGGGACGGCCCCGAAGCGGGGCTGCTGGCCCTGGCCGACCTCGACGACGCGCTGCCGCACAGCCACCGGCTCCCGGCTGTGCGCGGCGAGCTGTTCGCCCGGGCCGGGGAGCCCGCTGCCGCGGTCGAGGCCCTCGACATCGCGATCACCCGCTGCCGCAACGACGTCGAGCGCGAGCACCTCACCCGACGCCGCGCCGAGCTCGCGGGCAGTCGAGAGTAAAGAACACGCCGTCCGGGCTCAGGCACCCGCGGCGTGTTCTCTACTTTCGACGAGGCCGAACCGGCAGGCGCAGCGCCGCGACCGCCCCGACGGTGAGCAGCGGCCACCACCAGTGCACCCCGTCGGGGCCGACGACGCCCTCGGCCGCCATGAACCCGAGGCCGCCACACGCCAGCACGGTGACCAGCACCGGCAGCCAGGCCGGTGGGGGAGGGGAGTCGTCGCGCCGCGGCGTCTCGAACCGGCCGAGCAGCGCCACGAACCCGAGCGTGGCCGCCGCGAGCACCAGCCACCACAGCGGCCGGGTCAGCCACCACGCCCGGGTGAGGGGCTCGACGCCGAGGCCGACCCCACCCAGCAGCAGTGACAGGCCGAGAACCGCCACCATGGCGGTGAGGTGCCAGAGGTAGAGGGTCATGATCCGGGTGTTGAGCAGCACGACGCCCGCCCAGGGCCCCGGCCGCCGCATCCATCGGGCGAGCAGCGGCTCGGCAGCGAGCACGACTCCCGCCTGCAGCATGCCGAGGAAGGCCAGGGTCTCGCGGGTCGGGTAGGAGTTGTTCACGGCCGAGCCGTCCAGGCCGATCATCGACACCGGGTACGGCCCGGCCCACACGAGCGCCACCAGGCCCACGGCGCCCACCCCGGCCAGCAGCACGCGCCGGCCGGTGCCGGCCAGCCGGCCATCGAGCCAGGCGTAGCCGAGCTGGTGCACCGTCGCCCACACGACCAGGTAGTTGGCGAACCCGACCGCCGGGGTGTCGGTCGCCAGGCTCACCAGGTCGACCAGCCCACCCAGCAGCACCCCGGCGACCACCGACCACCAGCCCAGGCGCTCCCACAGCCAGAGCGTCGCGGGCGCCACCGCGCAGACGACGACGTAGGCCGCGAGGAACCAGGTCGGCACCAGCGCCACCTGGGATGCCGTGCGCAGGGTGCCGCTCGGCACCCCCGCCGCGGAGGCCATGGAGGTCGCGACCAGCCAGGTGAGCAGCAGCGGCACCACGGGCACGAGGAGCCGGCGCAGTCTGGAACGCAGCCAGCCCGCACAGGGCAGGTCGCGGGCCCGTGCCGAGCGCCACGACAGCGCGTTGGCGTATCCCCCGACGAGGAAGAACACCGGCATGACCTGGCAGGCCCAGGTCAGCGGGTGGGTCCACGACGCCAGCTCGAGCAGGTGCCCCGGCACCAGCTCGCCGTCACGCACCACGACCGCGGCGATCAGCCAGTGGCCCAGCACGACGACGCAGATCGCCCCGCCGCGCAGCAGGTCGACCACCCGGTTGCGGGTCGCCGGCGTGGTGGCCGCCAGGGTGCGCACGGTGCTCAGCTCCATGTCACCAGCGTGCCGCGGCATCCCCCGCGATGTCATGAGTACCGGCCCCCAGCGCCGCCCGACCGAGTGGTGCCGCTCGACCGAGTGGTGCCGCCCGACCGAGTGG
>Ga0105047_10016120_pt1 | contig 11735 bp, 12 predicted proteins | sample MAT04_FD_78384 | JGI IMG/M metagenome (GOLD analysis project Ga0105047, IMG submission 78384) | Freshwater microbial communities from Lake Fryxell liftoff mats and glacier meltwater in Antarctica - MAT-04 (megahit assembly) | ecosystem: Environmental > Aquatic > Freshwater > Ice > Liftoff... | reverse complement strand
TTCCCGCAGGACCGCATCACAGACCACCGCATAGGCTACAGCCGATCAAACATCCCTGCAGCCCTAGACAGAAGCATAGACGACCTCATCGAAGCCCTACAGGCCGCCGAACACGAACTCCTAAGCCAGTAAGCGCAGTACTAGCTAACGACCTATTCTAGGTTCTGCCAGTTCTAGGCTCGTTAGCTGGCCTAGGCAGCCCAGTAATTCGCCAATTTTCGTTATCTGCACGCATCCCAGTCATCGAGACGGCTGCCATGGAAGGCTGAGCAGCAATAACAGGTCTGTCGGTGCGGGGTCGGAATACTGAAGACATCTCGGATTTTTTTACCCTTGAGCGACTATCAGCAGTACTTGCTTCATCATGACGTATTTTATGTGCAAGATCCGTAAAAATACGGTTTTTTCTAACATTATCAGATCCATACCTTACTGCTACTTCGCCTATGGCCAGTTCTCGGCGCCGCGGAGTTTCACAGCGCTGTCCGTCCATTAAGTTCATAGTTTCAACGAACTCACCTGGCGAATAACCTTCCCTAGCAAATTCAACTTCTACTGGAGGCTGTCGTTGGCCTAAATGCGCTTGAGCCACTTCCATGGCACCAGCTAATTCTTCTGGTACGACTTTAATCGATTCATACATAATTTGTCGTGGCATATATTACTCCTAGATAGATAAGTACTTATAAATAATTTTCAATACTTAGCATAGCAAGCTAGTTGGAGTTTTGTCAAGGGTAAGCAATCTCTCAATCAGTTGCCAAAATACCCTAGCAAGATCTATCTACTTCCAGCAGGACCACATCACAGACCAACACATCGGTTACAGCCGCTTTAACTATCCCTGCATACCCCAGAGGGCGACATAGCCGGCCTAACAGAGGCCCTACAAGCCGCCGAACACGAACTCCTTTAGCCAAAACTAAATTTTATATGGCTCAAATCCGGGTTGTCGCACAAATTCTGCAAGCGCATCCATCTCATCGATAAAAATAGGCTGATCATTGAGGCCCATTTTCTTATCGAGTCGGTTGTTTGGTATAGCACTTACTGTTTCGTTGATTGCATTTTCCAAAGAACTTGCGAGCTCGTCTCGTGTAAGATTACCAAAACCGTCTAGTCCTGCCGCGCCTATGCCTAGCTCTTTGTTTTGCTGCACCTTCGCACAAGCATCTCCAATGTCATAACGTCTTACAACGCCGTCTGAGCCCAACCTATAAGAGTGCATATTCCGACCCAAACCTTCTGCTATGCGCTGAACGCTAATTTCTGCGCATATTTCCTCCGACGACTCCCATTCATCGCTTGGCACTCGCTTTTCTGTATCTCGGTTAACCGATAGACTATATCCATCAGACATCATATAACCTAGATCCTTTGAATTCTCATCGTTCTTCTGTAGCAATATGCTGTCTTCAGGAGACATCGTAGGTATGATCTGACTGTGCCTTACATCTTGTGCAAAATTTAAGTGCGTATCAGTAATTAAGTCGTTAAACTTGCTACTAACCTTATCTCTCTGAAGCATCTACTTCTGGGTATGAGCCGTCAAACGGCTGAATGAAGTTGAGTAAATTTTGATCAGGCTGTGCTGGTTGCTCTGACATTTGTTGTTCCTTTGTGTACGTTTTTAAAATTTTTTGTTTTGATTGATCTGTTTCACAGTATAGCAAATTTTGGTGTTTTTGTCAAGGTTTAGTTTTTTGTGGGGTATACTGAACACATGACTCTCAATCTGTGGCTTAAGCAGTCCGAACAATATTTAGACTCATTTGGTATCCAAACAGCCCGCCTGGACTGCCTGGTGATGGCCGAGGACGTGCTGGGCATAGATCGCGCTTGGTTATTGGCCAATCCCCAGGCCGAGCTTAAAGCATCGCACAACGCCAGACTCACAAAGTTACTCAAACGGCGCGCCAAACATGAGCCTTTGGCTTACATACGCAAAAAGGTCGAATTTTACGGACGAGAGTTTATCGTCAACTCAAACGTGCTTGTACCCCGCCCGGAATCCGAGACCATCATCGATATGCTAAAAGACCTTTGCAAGGACTGTCCTTGTACTACTTGCCCTAAACCTTGCAAGGACAGTCCTTGTAAGTGGAGGGTGGCGGATGTGGGTTGTGGGAGCGGTGCTCTAGGTATTACATCGGCTTTAGAGGTGCCGAAACTGAGCGTTGAACTGCTTGAAATAGACCGTAAAGCGCTGGAAGTCGCTAAAATCAATGTAGATAAATTTACAATAGGCATAAGCGTTATAGAGAGTGACCTCTTGAGTGGCTCCTTGCAAAATAACGATATCTTACTCTGTAATTTACCCTACGTACCAGATGAGTATCCCATAAACAGCGCTGCGAAGCATGAACCGGTAATTGCTTTATACGGTGGTCAGGATGGACTTGATCTGTACCGTCAACTCTTCTCCCAGATAGAGCTTAACAAGCACGTGCCGTTGTATTTATTAATCGAGTCTTTGCCCTCTCAACACGCTAATTTAAACAAAATTGCCGACTCAAACGGCTACACATTAAAGAGGACCAACGACTTCATTCAGCTTTTCCAACTAGCAAATTAAACAACCGCTGTCATGCTGAACTTGTTTCAGTACCTATACGAACAGTAGCTAGGCTTGGGATCCTGAAATAATACATGCAAGGACTGTCCTTTGGCTGGTGCGACTTCATAAGACTATTCAAAGTAGTCAATTACACAGTCGCTGTCATGCTGAACTTGTTTCAGTACCCAGACGAACAGTAGCTGGCATGGGTCCTGAAATAAATTCAGGATGACAGATAGAGCGTTTGGATGACGGTGTGGGTGTTTGGTAGCAGGGTTGGACCTTGTTCCCGCAGGGTTGGACCTTGTGCAGTAATTGGTGGGCTGGGCATTTATGGGTCGGCTGACGGCCTATAGCTGGCAGCTGCTGGCTATGCAAGCTTTACTGAATACATAAGTTGATAGATCTCTCGACAAGCTCGAGATGACAGCACAAGCTCAGAACGACGATGATTTATCCTGAAACAAGTTCAGAATGACAGTGATGGATCCTTTGGCGATTTCGAGATGACTGTGGCCGATTTGTGCCGAGCTTTGTGGCTCGGGCTAGATTACTTGGTCGCCCCAGTCAGAAAAGGCTAATACTACTACAACGATTGCCAGCATCACGAACATAAACTGCTGACGGACCCCTTTAGATAGCCTGTCGGTGTGATCGAGGTAATATATGACGGCTAAGCCATAACCGATTGTGCTGAGTAGCAAGGTTGGCTGGGCTACAACCACGTAAAAAAGCAGCCAGTGGCTTAATAGCCAGGCCAAAGCAGCACCAAAATACCCCCAAGCGTAAGATAGCATCCGAGCATAAGGCTCGTTGAAGGTGTCAAAGAAGTGGCGGGCAGCGGAAAAACAGATTAAACCGGTCAAAAGGGTCAAAACGGCCGTCGGGCCATCAGTCCAAACAAGATACAAGGCGCTAAGTGCAACGAATTGAGCGATAAAGGCCTGCAACATCACAAATAGACTGGATCTGGCTGGTTTAATGGCTAATAACCAGATTATGTACAGCAGAGTCCAGATCGCCTGAATCAGCAAGCTGCCGCTATTAACCATGAATAGCACGACCGAGATACCGACCATCAAGTCGACTGAGTTGGCACGGATGTTGGCTGCCCAGAATCGGGGTCGTACAGCAAACATTCGCCACTTACTTACTACTACGATTGCTAACGCTAGTACCGCAAATTCAAGCCGGACCATAACGAATACGGCTAACGGTAACGCTACCTGTAGCAAGTTATGCAAAAAGTGGGAGAACCCGCTTGTTGGCTTGATTTTACTGAGGAGTGGCTTTATCACTGCCTACTATAATAACAAAGTCGGCGCCATTCGCTTTAATTGTTTCGTCAGGCATGGAGTTAATACTGGTAACGCCCATTCTTTGCTCTAGGTATCGATTGGTGTATTTATTCTTATTCTTGTTGAGATTAACGAGCATTGTCTGGGTCCAGCCGCCGCTTGGTGTTTCGCCAGCTCGAATTACGTTATAGCCGTAAGCGCGCAGTTCATCGGCTTTAGCAGTCGCTACACCGGGCACTGTCGTTCCGTTAAGCACAACTACTTTTGCCTTCTCTTTTAGGATGTAAGGATCTTTGAGCTGACTTCGCATAAAGGCTTGGATTTCGCTGTATTTAAACAGTCCGGCTTTCGGCAAAACTATCGACTGCCCTACCGCGTTACCAGTGGTCAGGAATTGGTTTGGTGGATCTGCCAATCCAATCGAATTGGTATTGGCGTCACTTACCTTTTTGAGAATTCCATATAGTCTGACGGCATTATTTAGCGATAGGTCGGTTTGCACGTTATTACCGAAGGCCTTCATTAGCCCGGAAATTTTGGCTGGATTACTGAGCGTTCCAGTAGTATCGATTTTGGATTTGAGGCCCGCTAGTACAATGCGTTGGCGCACTGAGCGATCAAAATCACTGGTTGTGGTGCGGGATCGGACGTAATTGAGGGCTTGCTTGCTATTAAAGACTTGCGGGCCAGCCTTGGCGATTATCGGGCTGTTGCCGTTCTCCCAGGCCATTGTTGGATCAATAAGATCAGCTGGCACGTTCACGCTGACGCCGTTAACCGAATCGACCGCTTGAGTAAAAGCTTTGAAGTCGACCATGACGTTATAGTCGATATTCACACCCAGTACATCCTCAACAGCCTGATTAGCCATCTTAAATCCTGCATTTATGGCTGCTTTGTCTGTCGACCCATTAGCCTTTTTTCCGAGGTGCTTAAACATGCCTGTTTCGAATGCGGCATTGAGCTTCATGTTTCCGGCGCTCGGTATATTCACCCATAAATCGCGAGGCACACTAACTAAAGTAGTCTTATTATTTACTGGGTCGATGCTGGCCAACATCATGGTGTCGGTTAGGTCTGGTGCATCATGTGAACCGCCGCCACGACCAAGTAGCAACACATTTATACGGCCTGACCCCTCGCCTTTTAGTAGATTAGGGTCAACTTTCGGCTTTAAGGCTTCGGCTGTGCCGGCGCTGCCATCAAATATCTTGTTGAGCTTAAAATAACCCTGAGAAAATAATATTCCGCCGCCAATTAAAACGAGTGCTACGGCTGCGGCACTGCCGCGTAGGCCCCAGCGCTTGAATTTGGACCTGCGCGAACGTTTGAGCAGTCCTTCTGTGTTTCGATCTGGGCTTTCGTCTCCTGGTAGCTCCATGTCTATGCCAGGTATACGCTGTTTGGGCGCTGTTTGTTGAGGCGCGGCGACCACAGCAGGCTGTTGGATTGGCTCAGGAGTGACCGGCAATGATTCCGGCTGTTCTATGGCCATGGCTGTCACAGCATGAGCGATTGATTGTTTTGGAGGCTGAGAGTCGGCTGGATTTTGTGGTGCCCTGTGGCTTGGCGGTGTCACAAATTCGCTCATAGTAGGAGCAGGTTGGCGTCGTGCTTGAATTGGAGATGGTGTGCGTTGCTGAGGAGCTACAGGCAGGTCATCTGATGTAGGGTATGTTCTTAATCGACTGGCCGTAGTCGGGTCAATCTTGAGCATTCCCCTAGAAGCCTCAACCGCTTCATCCATCGGGATTTCTGGACGTAAACTAGACGCCTCCGGCACAGGTTGGGTAATTCCGAGGTCTATTTTTTTTGTTTGGCGCGTTGTTTGTATTGCGCGCCGTTTGTATTTTGACGCTTCCATCTCGTTACTACACCTAATATAACGCTAAAATGCTTATGTGTAAAGTCTTTTCGACAACTTTTTTTGATGATTTGCCAAATGTTCCAATACGCAGTCATCGTAAGCGCTTTGACAACTGATAAATCACACCCTTAATACCCCCGACCGTGCTATAGTGAGAATCGACATGAATGACGAAAATAAACCGTATGAATACAAACCCGTGGCTCCAGTTGAACCAGTTGAACCAGTTCAGCCACCACCAGTCAATCATATTCCGCCAGCAATGCCCGTGCTTCCTTTGGAGCCCGATTCGCCTATCAAAACCAGCAAGCAACGCTCTGCCCTACGCGAGGCGTTCTCTACTGTTAGCATCTTGGTAACAGCCCTAATAGTGGCTCTGCTTATTATTACCTTTGTATTTAGGTCTTATCAGGTAGATGGTCCGAGCATGGAAACAGCGTTGCAAAACGGCGATAAATTAATCATCTGGAAAGTACCCAAAACCTGGGCTCAAATTACCAAAAATGATTATATCCCGGGGCGAGGTGATGTAATCGTTTTTAACGAGAATGGGCTGGGGCAATTCGGCCAAGAAGATAGCAAACAGCTAATCAAGCGAGTTATTGGACTGCCGGGCGAGCGAGTAGTAGTAAAAGACGGCACGGTGACGGTATATAACAAAGAGTTCCCTGATGGCTTCCAGCCAGATACAGCCCTGCCATATGGCAAAAACATCCCGACAACATCTGGCAATATAGAAGTTACCCTTCGCCCAAACCAGCTTTTTGTGAACGGCGACAACCGACCCGACTCACTTGATTCAAGGTCATTTGGACCGATTAGCGCCGATCAAGTTGTAGGCAAACTAGTACTTAGAGTCTTCCCGCTCAGCTCCGCCGAAATATTTTAGCCACAAAAAGTTAATAGGTTATGGGTCGTGGTGGCGCTTATATATAGACGGACACTGTAACCTAGTATCTAAAACCTATAACCTTTGTAGTCTCCGTGTTATATTTGGTGCATGAGTCAGACACCAAAAAGAGGGCTAGGAAGAGGTTTCGAATCGCTGATCTCAGCTGATTTTGACAAGACCTTGCTAACGCCCGAAGACAGAATAGAAAAGATTCCTATAGGATCACTGATAGCGAGCCCTTATCAGCCACGAAAGCATTTTGACGAGGCTGCATTAAAGGAATTAGCTACCTCAATTAGCCGCCATGGTGTTGTGCAGCCTTTGGTAGTTACACCTGTTAAAGATGGTAAATATACGCTGATTGCTGGTGAACGACGTTGGCGAGCCTCGCAGATCGCAAAACTCAAAACCGTTCCTGCGATTATTCGCAGCAGCAAAGAATTAGAACAGCTAGAACTAGCCCTGATAGAAAACGTCCAGCGCGTGGATTTAAGCCCGCTAGAGCAAGCTGTGAGTATCGAGCGTCTACACGAGCAATTCTCTCTATCTTACGAAGAGATTGCTAAGAGACTCGGCAAAGCTCCTTCTACAGTCAACAACAGCGTACGGCTATTACAGCTGCCCGAAAAGGCGCGAAATGCCTTGGTGGAAGGCAAAATTAGCGAAGGCCATGCCCGAGCTGTTTTATCGCTTAAGAACGACCAAAAACGACAAGATTATCTAGTTGACGCGATCATTGCCCAGGGCTGGAGCGTCCGCCAAGCCGAAAGATTCGCTACGAGCGTTAAGGCTGGTGTCAAAGAGGCTAAGAAAGCTAGCCAACGCACCGAAACTGAGACCCCTGCCACTAAATCTCTAAGCAAAAAACTATCAACGCCAGTAACCATCCGTCGCACTGCCAAGGGCGGCAAACTAGAGATCGCCTTCTCTGACGACAAAGAACTCAAACGAATAATTAATCTGTTTTGATTTATATAGTCTCTCTGGACTAGCTTATTCAGGGCTCGTATAAGGCAAGTGTAATTTACCCGTGGACTCAAGATCTTTTAGGCCGGAAAGTAAGTGACCTGCAAAACTGGGTTCACGCACCTTCTGCCATTCACTAAAATCGCCATGACCATAGTACAGTGCGTCCTGATCTGTGACGGAAAATCCAAAAATTGAAACTTCTTCATCGTCAATAATTTTTTTGAACTCCGCACTGTTTTCTACCAATTCTACTTCATTCAAGTTGAATGTTGTGCGTTCAGTAAAACTCACACGGTTAGCTGCCAACACTAGACCCGAAGCCGAAATTTGCCACTCTGTATCAAAAATTTCTAATTCTTCATCTCTGTGATCTGGCTCTTCGTTTTTATCAATATGCCGCCCGATATATTCAAACAAATTCAATTTTGGATCCTGTTCACTCATATCGATACACTACTACTCTTATTCAGATCGGTCAACGATAAGCGTTTTAGCTACTAGTGCGGTTGCGGAACTCTTTGGAGAGGGCTTTGTAAGCTCGGGCGCCCTTACTCCAGCGATCGTGCTCATATATAGTCCGGCCATAACTGGGAGCCTCCGCTAGGCGAACGTTGCGTGGAATCACAGTTTTAAAGAGCTTATCACCAAAGTAATTCTGAACTTCCGTTTGTACCTGTTCGCTCAGCGAATTACGCTTGTCGAACATTGTTAGGGCGATGCCGAGCAGTTCGATGTTAGGATTGGTGCTTCCCTTAACTGCTTGAATTGTATTGAGCAACTGACTCAGTCCTTCAAGTGCGTAATATTCAGCCTGAACTGGTATAAATACGCTATTGGCGGCAGTTAGGGCGTTTATCGTTAATAATCCGAGTGATGGCGGACAGTCTATTAGAATATAATCGTACTCTGCATTTTTTAGCGCATCGGCTAGAGCAAATTCACGGCGAGGCTTATTTACTAGCTCTACTTCTGCACCGGCTAGATCGGCGTTGGCTGGAATTATAGATAATTGTGCGACGTTAGTACTATGTATCATCTGCGATAACGATGCCTCGCCGCGCAATAAGTCATAAGTTGTTAATGGGGCTTGCTCTTTTAATATGCCTAGACCACTGCTGGCATTGCCTTGTGGGTCGAGGTCGATAATCAGTACCGACTGCTTGTCGGCGGCCAACTGGGCGGCAACATTAATAGTTGTCGTTGTTTTGCCGACTCCACCCTTTTGATTCACTATTGCGATAATATTTGTCATTTTTGTAATGGTTCCTCTGAGCTAAAGTATACCACTCCCAAGCCGACGCACTGAACTTGTTTCAGGATCAACCATGGGCGATGAGCTGCACGGGTTCCTGAAATGAATTCAGGATGACGCAATACGTGTAGCCTTATAATACTACTCATTTTAAGCTACACACATAATAACAGGGGCGAAATCAGCAAACGACAAACAGCAAGCAACTGTCAGCGTTCAGCCAACCTATCACCTATCACCTATCACCTATCACCTCTCACCTCTCACCTCTCACCTCTCACCTCTATTATACTGTGGCAAAGATAGGGTCTTTAGATATACGTTGTCTGAGTTCTTCCTGCTGTCGTCGTTCCATGCGAGAAAGTTGCTTTAATAGACGATCGTCCTGCTGCTTAGAGCGTCGCTTGGTGGCTAGTTTGTTCATTTGAGTGTTTCTTTCGATATGACAAAAAATATGTATGGGCGATATATGGAAAATAAGGTGGGAGCCCGCAGATTCTTTGATTTTTAGTATATTTTGGTTTGTTCTACTTTTTTATTGTTCAGATAACTACTGTTATTGTATGCCTAAAAACATAAGCTGTAAAGCACTTTTTATATTTTTTGTGTTCACCCCGCCCTACCCTGTTAATTACAAGGACTGTCCTTAAAGGACAGTCCTTGTATGTTTAGTCTGGTAATGAGGGCGAGGTTACTTTACGGGCTCAAAGCTATTGAAGATCTTCTGCCACTGATCGTCCGATATAGTCTTGGACGGACGGATAATAAGTATGGAGCCCTCCTTGCTTACAAAGGCAAATTGGGTGCTGTCTAGAGCTCCGGTAGGCTTCGCTACAGATTTTTTGGGGTGTGTTACTGATACTTTGCCTATAGAGGAGTCAAAATTGGTAATTCCAGGCAGACTCTTGACGAGTGTGGCGTAGGCAGGGTTACCGGCCACCATACTCTCTGGAGCGGCTTGCTGGCTGATATTAAGCTTTACATCGTCTGGGGCGGTGGCTGTGTAGCTAAGCAAGCCACCCTCGGGATTGTATTTGAAAGTTTTGGCATCAACTTTGAATGCATTATTCTTAGGGGCATAGAAGAGAGAGTATTTGGCTTTTAGTTGTATGCTCTCTGGGATAGACGGGTTTTTGGTTCCTAAAGTTTGAGAATACAGCCCGACAAGCCCGACTAAAACCACTAGGAAACCGGCGGATATAGCGCCCAGTAGCCTAAACTGCCGTTTGTTGATGTTTTGGCGCTTGATAGCTGGTAATTTGACCATTTTTAGCTTGGCTGAGGCTGATTTGGTCCACTTATTGGCAACTGTCGGCAGTTTAGGTTTTGGATTAGTGAGAGTGCCCGATCCGCCGCTGTTATCAGAGGTACTAAAAGCAGCGCTATCTACGGCTTGGTTGCTTTGAGGGAGCTCCGGAGGTAATTGTTGAGGCTGTTCTAGTGGCGCTAGCGGAGCTGGTGCTGGATCGGGCCTGTTCCAGGTTTCGTGGACTGGCTTTGGCGGATCCATCCGGGTTGGTAACTGCGAATTCGGTTCAACCATCTGTTCGGGCGATCGAAAAATCGGGCGTAAAGATGTTGCGTCGTCTCCGATTGGCCTGTCCGAAGTTGGTGGTGGCGTCTGGGACTGGCTGGGAACATTTGATCTGGCTGTGCGCATCCGATCACGTAAACCATCAGCCCTTTTGTGCGGAGCTGGCGTCCTAACCTCTGGTTTAAACGATCTTTTGGGGTGAGTATCCATTTTTATCTTCTTGGGGGCTGATTTACTGACTAGATACATTTTAACACAAGAGTTTTGCACTACTCCGGGAGGTTCACTCACAACTAATGCACGTAAGACTAGCTCGACACCCAATTGCATCACATCCAGAGGTCTGCCCTCTGAGACCCTCTGACACCCGTGGCATTGCTCGGCCCGCTAAATATGGGCGGGAGTAACCTGCCCTGCTATAATCGTAAGCATGTATAGGGCTGACAGGGTTAGTAGAGGTAAGTGGGGCTGGCGACGTCTGTTGAGCCCGGTATTTTTAGGCATCAGCCTCTTTGTGGTCGTCGTTGCACTCAGTATTTTTATTATCACCCGGCCTAAGGAGCCTATCCCTGCAGCTATCGTGAAACAGGCCGGATTTACCCTGTTCTACCCTTCCGAACTTCCGGATACTTACAAAATTGACCCTGAATCCTTCGATTATCGAGATGCTAGAGTCAGTTACAGCCTAACTTCACCATCAAAGCCTAAGATCCTAGTAACTATCCAGGCCAAGCCTGCCGATTACGACACCGAATACTTCAATCAGAAGCTACCAGGGCGCAGTGGGCTCGAGACACCAAATGGCACGGCTGTGATCGGGCAAGCTGGAAATTCAAAGCTTAGTAGCCTTATATCCGATGGTGCATGGGTACTCATAAGCACGTCAAGCCAAACACCAGATAAAGCCTTCAACCAAGTGACCAAAAGCCTCTATGCAACAGACAATTAACTCTACCTAGCGAGCCGTGGTAAACGTATTGCGTGCCGAGAAGTAATCAATATCCATGGTACGACTGGTAGTACCTGCTGTTTTAGCGATGCTCATAGTCGGTGTTCCGGCAGTTGGTATGTCTGAGTTGATTGTACAGACGCTGTTGCCGTTAATATAGAATACTGCCTGGCTTGCAGAGACAACCACGATCTTGAATCGATACCAGGTGTTGGCGGCTGCCGTGATGCCACTGTCTGCAGTTGTATTGGTGGCGTCGGCTGCGTCATTTGCTACGCACTGGAACCTACCGCCGTTAAGGTTATCGGAGTATCTGAACTGTAGAAGGAATTCATTTCCAAAGACACTATAGCTACCTAAATTAGAACTAAATCTCTCGCCGGCAGTTGAGAGCGTCGGTATCCGTGCAGCGAATTC
>Ga0105047_10016119_pt1 | contig 11735 bp, 7 predicted proteins | sample MAT04_FD_78384 | JGI IMG/M metagenome (GOLD analysis project Ga0105047, IMG submission 78384) | Freshwater microbial communities from Lake Fryxell liftoff mats and glacier meltwater in Antarctica - MAT-04 (megahit assembly) | ecosystem: Environmental > Aquatic > Freshwater > Ice > Liftoff... | reverse complement strand
GTTGTCGTCGCTGCCGAGGCCGAAGAAGTTCGCCTGGATGATCGTGCCGTCGGAATCATCGACGCGCAGGCCGTTGCCGCGGTTACCGCTCAGCACGTTGTAGAAGATGAACGGGTCGAGGTTGACCTGCGTGCCGACGAGCGAGTTGCCGTCCGCGTTCACGATGGCGACGCCATCCTTGAGGTTCCCCAGGGCCGATATGCCGCTGTCCGCCGTGCCGATGAAGTTGCCGTGCAGCACGTTGGCTGTTGAGCCGCCGTTGATGAGGACGCCGTTGCCCGCGTTGCCCGAGATGAGGTTTCCCTCAAACGGTCGCAGGCCCGAGAGCTCGTTGGGCTTGGTCCCCGGCGGGTTCGAGGGGGTCGTGCCGCCGATCTCGTTGCCCCGCGAGCCGTTGCCGATCTGGATGCCGTTGCCCTGGTTGCTCCGCTGCTTCGCCCCGGTGACGTCGGTCCCGATGTAGTTCGCCTGGACGGTGTTCCCCGACGACCCGTTGATGAAGATCCCGTTGCCGCCGTTGGCGGAGATGACGTTCGGGAACGCATTCAGACCGCCAATGGTGTTGCCGCTCGAAGAGGGGTTGATCGTGATGCCGTTGCGAGCGTTGCCGCCCGCCTGTTGGCCGTTCAGTCGCACCCCGATGTAATTGCTGAAGACGCCGATGTTGCTCGCGTTCAGCGTGACGCCGTCGATTCCGGAATTCACGATGCCGAGGGAACGCAGCGTCGAACCAGCCGACCCCGGGTTGAACGCGAGGCCGGTGAAGCGGTTCAGATCGACCTGAACGACCGGCGACACCGCGAACCCCGGTGCCGTGTTCCCGGCGATGTTCACAGCGTCAGTAACTGCTGGCAGTGGGCCACTCGTCAGCCCGATCGTGCCGGCGACCGAGAAGGTGATGATGTCGGAACCCGCGGTGCTGTTGGCGTCGAGGATCGCCTGCCGCAACGAACCGATGCCAGCGTCACCGAGATTCGACACCGTGAACGCGGCGGGAACGCTTCGGTCCTCGAGCTGCTCAAACCGGAGTCCCGTTCGGAAATGTGGCTTTGACTTGCGTGGCGTAAATGGAAAGAGCATCGCGGGCGTGCCTCTGGGTGCGGGGTGGGGAGAGCGAAGCGGGCGTCGCAGTTGGCCCGAAGTTACTCATTGCTGACCGACTCGGCGCATGTAACACCCGGAGCCGGAAAATCGGGACATTCGGGACAAACTACCTGCACGCATTACCGTAACCGACGGCAAATACTTCCGTCTGGTCAAACTCGCCGAGAAACCCCGAACCGGGAACAAGTTCACCCGCACAATCGCTTCGTGCTGCGCCTTCGCCATCTGGCTACAATGTGGTTTAGGTCTCCCGACGCGATCCACGTGCGCCCAGATCGAGCCGCCATGTCCGCCCACGATCCCAACGAAACGACGGACACCCCGAAACTCAGCCCGCACCCGGGGCAACCGCTTGAGCAGACTGCCGATCTCGACGGCCGCGGCCGCCAGCACGCTGAATCACCCGCCGAGCCTTCCCTTTTGGAAACCTTCTCGGGGGTTCGGGAGTTGCTCGCCGATCTGGGGCTGGGTTGTGACTCGACTGGCACCCGCACGCGAACGAGCGACGAACTCGCTCGCACATCTGATCAGGCAGGAGGGTCGCGCAAAACCGCTCCCCTTCCCGAGGTTCCGGGGTACGAGATCGTCGGGGAACTTGGCCGCGGCGGAATGGGCGTCGTCTACAAGGCCCGGCACCTCCGACTGAACCGCACGGTGGCCCTCAAGATGGTCCGCGGAGCGGGAACTCCCGACGCCCGCGCCGTCGCACGGTTCCTGGTCGAGGCCGAGGCGATGGCGGCAATCAGGCACCCGCACGTCGTCCAGGTCTACGAGTCGGGCGAACACGACCACAGCCCCTACCTGGTGTTGGAGTACCTGCCCGGGGGCGCCCTGTCGGACAAACTCACCGACGGGCAGCGGTTGCAACCCCTGGCGGCTGCGAAGCTCCTCGGGCAGGTCGCACGGGGGACCGCGGCGGCGCACTCGATCGGCATCGTGCACCGCGACCTCAAGCCCGGAAACATTCTGCTCGATGAGGAGGGGCTTCCGAAAGTCACAGACTTCGGCCTCGCCAAGCGAGCCGCCTCCGACCTGACCGCGACGCAGGCGATCATGGGCACGCCCGCCTACATGGCACCCGAACAAGCCGACGGGAGAACGAAGTTCGTCGGGCCGGCGGCAGACGTGTGGAGCCTGGGGGTCATCTTCTACGAATGCCTGGTGGGAACGCGGCCGTTCACGGCCCCCGACGCCCGAGAAATCCTCGCGAAAATCCTGACCTCCGACCCGTCTCCGATTCCGCGAACGATCCGCGACGTGCCCCCTGAACTGGAACTGATCTGTCGCAAGTGTCTGGAGAAGGAACCGCAAGACCGCTACCCCACCGCGGAGGAGTTGGCCAACGACCTCGAACGGTTCCAGGCCGGCAAGCCGATCAGCGTTCGCCCCATCGGGCTCGTCACCAAGACGGCTCGGTGGGTGCGGCGGAATCCCGTCGTCGCTTCTCTCGTCGCGTTCGTGGTGCTGACGCTGCTCGTGGTGCCACCCGCGGCGATCCTGTACCAGAGTCGCTTGGCCGCCGCCGAGAAACTGGCCGACGCCGAAACACGAGCGACGGGAGAGGCACGACGGGCCGAAACCGAAGCGCGACGGGCCGAGAGTGAGGCCAATCAAGCCGCCACGACGAAGGACTACTTCAACCTCCTCGCGCGGGTTCAGCGAAGATCGGCCGAGCCTCACCCCGGATGGACCTGGGACGCGTTGCAGGATCTCACAAAGGCCGGCGGGTACACCGACCTGGCTTCCCGCGACCCTGTGGAACTCCGCTCCGCCGCCGCCGTTTGCCTGTCCGCCCCTGACGTCCGGGAGGTTGCGGTCGCCGGCGTGGGTATGACCGCCGGGGCCATCGCGTACCGTCCCGATGGCAAACTACTCGCCCTCGCCGAGGCAAAATCGTGGGCGGCCTGCCGCGTGCTGCTGGTGGATGCCGAGACCGGGAACACCGTTCGCACGTTCACCTACGGGGGCGTCCCCGTCAGGAGCAAGACAGCCGGGGTCGCTCAGGACGGCGGGCGAGCGATCGCCTTCAGTCCCGACGGACGCTGGCTGGTTGTTGGCTGTCGAAGCGGTCAACTTCGTCGCTGGGATCTGGCCCAAAACCCACCAGCCGAATTCGGGTGGAACGCCCACAAGTTGCCGATCACGGGGGTCGCCTTCGATCCCGAATCAAAATCGGTTTACACCTCGGCGGACGACGGAACGGTGAAGCGATGGGCCGTCGATGGTGACGGTACGATGTTGGCGCAGGTTGCCCCGACCCCCCCGGGGGGCAGGGACTTCGTCAGCGGAATGGTCGTCGCGCCGGGCGACCCCGCGCGAGTGCTGTTCGTGCGAAACGGGATCGAGTCGGCGACGCTCGACACGCTCGCGCTCGTGCCCGACGAGCGAATCGCTGAAGCCGAAGGGTTCGTTGCGACAACCGCGTCGGGTCGCCAGTTATTGGGAGACGGCCCAACCAGGCTCGCAGTCTGGGACCGTCAGTTGCGTCTCCTCGGCCGCAACCTCGCCGACCCAGACCTCGACGGGGTGGCTCACCAAAGTATCGTCCGGGCGGCCATCTCGCACGACGGGTCATTGGCCGCGACGTCGGGTAAGGGGCTCGACGGAACCTTGCGGCTGTGGGATCTGGGCAACGGTCGGGTCGCGTTGCGAATCTTCCTGGGCGACACGCACGGGGTGGCGTTCAACCCAGATTCGAGCCGCCTCGCGGTCGCCACCGATCGGAAGACAATCATCTACGAAGTCAATCGCGTTCCGGAGCGGACATCGCTCACACAGGCCCTACAGGTCCGAGCGTTCGGGGTTCAACCGACCGGGGCCGCCGTCACCGTGTCGTGCCTGCCGAAAGCGGATGCGCAAAACAAAATGCGGAATCTGATCCTCGAATGGCCCACGGATGGCAAGGCGCCCCGCACGCTTTGGGATCGTTCCACCCTCTCGTTCACCACGGTCTACCAAGTGGCACCGTTTTCAAATGGGATTGCCTACACGGACGGGAGCGGGTGGATCGACTGGCAGGTGAATGGGGAACCGGAAGGCGTCGGCTACTCCGCTGTCAGACTGGGCGGTGACATCTTCAGCTTCCAGCCCGACCGTGTGGGTCGGCGGATCTGGATCGCCTCGCAAAATAAGTTGACGGTTGTGGACATTCGCACCCGGAAGCGTCTCGCGGAGTGGCGGAACTCTCTCGCCGAAATCACCTCCGGGCTCGCGGGATTGGACTGCATCGACGCGGCAGATCGGTGGACTGTTGTTGGCTGCCTGGATGGGTCGATCCGGTTGGTGCGGTACGCGGATGACGGCGACACGGGGCGAATCGAAACGAGCGCCGTGTGGTCGGGCGAGAACGGTTCCATTACGACAGTCGCACTGAATTCCGATGAATCCCTCGTTGCTGCCGGGACCCACAAGGGCCGGGTCGTCGTCCGCGAGGTGCCCAGTGGCAAGGTGGTCGCGGAGTTGGACGCGCACACGGACCGCGTCGCGTCGGTCGCCTTCAGCAAGGACGGCTTGCTCGCCACCGGCGGCAGAGACAAGCGCGTGCGGCTGTGGCGACGGGTGCCGACCGGTTTCGAGTTACTCGTGACCCTTGCCCCGGTCGGCGCTTCCGCCGTCAAGCAGCTCGCGTTCGCGCCGGACGGACGCCTGCTCGTGCTGCGAGAGCGGGAATCGGCCGTACGCAGTTGGGACGTCGAAGCACTTCGTTCCCGGTTGACAAAAATGGGCATCGGCTGGTGAGGCTGTCGCCGCTTGCGGCGGAGCGGTCGCCGCAAGCCCCCACATTCCCTCAAGCCCCTTCTTCTCCTGCAAGCCGGATTTTCGCCCAACTCCCGCCACGCCCCCAGCCGATAACAGACTGTGCATCTTTCCGTGCGGGCAGGAGACGCGGACATGGGTAGTTCCACGGACCAGCTGGAACAGCAAATCGCCGAGCGTGAATCGGCGATCACGAACGCACGGGCCGAACTGCGCGCCGAGCGAGAGCAGGTGACCGCCGACCGCGCCGAAGCCCAGCGACTCCTTGCCGAGACGGAGGTCGCGCACCGCGAAGCGACACAAGCGAGGAGTCGTGCTCGGCGCCTCGCGGGCCGGTTCGCGAGCCAACTCGAAGAACGCACGGAGGCGGCACGCAAGAAGCTCGACGAACGCGCCGCGGAGTTGGATGCGGAGCGTGAACACTTGACGGCAAACGTCGAGCAGTTGAACGCGATTCGCAGCGAGTTCCACGAATCCGCTGCGGCTGCTCGTGATCGCATTGCCGACGCCTGGGCCACCGTGGAATCCCAGCAAAAGCGTGCTGCCGGCGACTGGGCCGAGGCCAACCGGTACTTCACGGAGCAGAACGCAGCCATCGACGCTCGCGCTGCCGAACTGGAACAGCGTGAGAAGGTCGCGGCCGATCGCCTGGCTCGTGCCGAGGCTGACACCGCAGGGCTTCAGGAAGAGGCGACTGTCCTTGAGCAGCGAGTGCAGAACGCCCGCCTCGCGCTGTCCGAACTCGAACGCCGACGCGACCGCATCCGGGCCGAGTTACTGCAGTCCGATCTGCCCGCAAACCTGTTTCAGAATGCGTCTTCGGATGACCTCACGCAGCGCGAGTTGCTGAACCGCGAGCGAGCGGCGGTGGCCTCGTTGCGTGCGTCACTCGAACGCGAGTCGGCTGACGTCGAGGATCGCCGGCGGTTGGTCGCGGAGCAACTCGGGCAACTCTCCGACGCCCGTTCACGCTGGCAGAAGGCCGAACGGCAGACCGTGCTGGAGATGGAAGAGTTGGCGCGTTCGCTGCGTCACAAGGAACAGGAACTCGACGCCCGCGAGCAGCGGCTCATCCGTGCCGACGCCCGCCGTCGCGCCGAGGCGTATGACCTCTGGCAACTGCGGCTGCGTCTCGAAGCCTGGCAAACGAAGCTGACCGCGTTCGAGGTGCGTTGGCACACGGAACGCGAGCAACTCGAAGCCCATCTCGAACGTCGAATCGCGACGTGTGCTCGTCGGGAAGCCGCCTACGGTGCGACGTTCGCACGCTGGGAGCAGGCGCGTACTGCGGACCACACCCGCCTGCGCGAAGAGCTGAAGTATTGGGTCGCGGATCGGGAACGCCTCACGCAGGCGACCGCTCAGTTCGACCGCCTCCGGCAAGAGGTTCTCGGCGAGTTGACGCGGCACGCGTCGGAGGCACTCGCGGCGGAACAACTCCTCGCGGAAGCGATTCAGGATTCGGGATCGAATCGCGTCGTGCGTCGGTTGCGGGTACTGCGAAGACGCTGGGAGCGAGTCTTCGCGAAGCACGCTCGCGCACTGATTGCGCATCGTGCCGAGATCGCACGGGAGCGCACCGTTCTCGATGACCGATACCGTGACCTTCACGACCGCCTGACGAAAGTGGGCGAGCGGGAGGCGGCCGCGAATTCGCGGCAAACCGTCGCCGAACGCACGGCGATTCTGGAAGCGATTGGCTCGGTTGCGCATCCGGGGCCGCACCCGATTGTGTCGGCCCCGTCGGCAGAGTTGACGGCGTTGCGTGCCGAGGTGGAGCGGCTGGCGGTGATCGTGATGGAGGTTGACTTGCCAGAGAGCGAGATCCCGTGGGCGATTGAGGAAACCGAGCAACCCCCGGAAGTGTTGTCGTTCGAGGCGAGCAACCGTGCGGCGTGAGCGAACTACGGCAGCAACTCGCTCACCAGCACTGACGTTGCTGGTGCGGCGAGCGGCGAAATTGTGTCGGTCGGCTCAAGAACCAGATGCGTGCGATAAGCGGTTGCTCCGAGGCCAGCCGGGAGCGGTTGCGGATCGCGGAAGACGTGCAGTTGCCGGTGTTCCAGATCGAGAACCCAATAGTCAGGGATGTTCGCTGTCGCGTATAACTCAGATTTGAAAGTGCTGTCGGTGTCGAACGTGGTGTGCGAAACTTCGACGATGAGAAGTGCCGTCTTCGGGTGATCGGTGTAGTCCTCGAACCGGCCCGCGAACACAGCCACGTCGGGCTGCGGGTCGCTGTCGCCAAGGTCGATTGGTTCCCCTCGACCAACCCAAGCAATTCCCGCGAACGCTCGTTCCAGCAGCACGGCAGTCTTCCGGCAACCGACGACGTGCGGCCAGTTGATCGGGCTCATCTCGAAGATCTCCCCGAAGATCAGTTCGACCCGCTTGTCTTGAAAGAAGCCGAGTTCGCCGAGCTTGTAGTATTGCTCGCGGGTCCACTTCCACCGCTGCAGGCCGTTCGCAGCGACGGGAGCTGGCACTGTTGCGATTGCGGACATGGTTATTCCTCCACCAGCAGGATACCGTCAGCTTTTGCCGAGAACCAGATCGACGGCCCAGCACCCAGCAGCCGCGAACGTGAGTCAGCTTCTCGTCGCGGCAGTGGTTGAGGACGTCGTCGTTGTCGCAGCCGGCATCCTGAAGGGCGTCCGCGAGAATCGGCATCGCGCTGAAATCGCGCGATTCGTACATCCCCTTCGCCAGTGACAACACGGTGTCACTTCGCCAGGATGGGTCGAAGGTTACGGGGCGAAACGGATTGCCGAAGATGTCGCGAAGCAAATTGCTGAGTTGGGCAAGACCCGCCGCATACGCACGATCCCGACGAGGTCCTCGGCGAACCGTTGTTTGGGACGCAATTACCTCACCAACGGAGCGGTAGAAGTAGAGCGCCCCGCTGCTGTGGTTACCGCGGAGATCCGACCAAACGGCCCAGAAGACAGGCGCGATGACTTCCGTCGCAGGTTTGGCGTTGAACCGCTCCAATTCATCCTGGATTGCTGCTCGTTCGTCCTCTGTCGCTTCTCCATCGGCATATCTCTCGGCAGTTTCTATTGCCTTGCGTGCTGACACCTCAGTGATCGAATCCCAGATGAGGCGGCACCCGCCACAGCAAAAGAGACGCTGCCTCCGAGCATTCGATTGTCTCGCAGCAGGACGCCCCTTCTTCTTGAGGTGAACGGGATTCATTGAGATGGTCGATCATGTCACCGGGCTGAGCGCAATTCAGCCATTCTTGTTCTGTCATCGCGTTCCCCCTCAACGTCAAACACCCCCGGTGCGGCGAACCGCAGTCGAGGGTGTTGGTGTCGCTTCGAACAGTGGGCTTATGCCCACCGCTCGCCGTTAGCTCAGGTTCATCCCGAGTAGGAATTCCATGTTGTTCTTCGACTTCTTCGAACGATTCACGATCAGTTCCATCGCCTCAACCGGGTGCATGTCCGCCAGCACCTTGCGAAGCATCCGAATGCGGTCGAACTCCTCCGGGTGCAGCAGAAGTTCTTCCTTCCGCGTCCCCGAACGGTTCACGTCAATCGCCGGGTACACTCGCTTCTCCACCAGACGACGATCCAGGTGAAGTTCGCTGTTGCCCGTGCCCTTGAACTCCTCGAAGATCACCTCGTCCATTCGCGAGCCGGTGTCGATCAACGCCGTTGCGAGGATCGTCAGCGAGCCGCCTTCTTCCACGTTGCGAGCCGCACCGAAGAAACGCTTCGGCTTCTGCATCGCGTTGCTGTCGAGACCACCAGACAGCAACTTGCCGCCGCCAGGCGTCTCGGTGTTGTGGGCGCGTGCCAGACGAGTGATGCTGTCCAGAAGGATGATGACGTCCTTCTTCATCTCCACCATCCGCTTCGCCTTCTCCAACACGATGTCGGCGATGTGGATGTGCTCTTCCGGCGGCTCGTCGAACGTGCTCGCCACAACCTCGGCGTTCGGGCTGTTCACGAGCCGCTGCATTTCGGTCACTTCTTCGGGCCGCTCGTCAACCAGCAGCACGAAGACATACGACTCCGGGTGGTTCTTCACGATGGCGTTCGCCATCTTCGAGAGCAGAATCGTCTTGCCGGTTCGCGGCGGTGCGACGATCAAACCACGCTGGCCCTTACCAATCGGCGTCACCAGATCGACGATCCGCATGCTCAGTTCGTCGGGCGTCGTTTCGAGGTGCAGCCGCTCGTTCGGGTGGAGTGGCGTCAGGTCTTCGAAGTTCGTCACGCCGCTGACTTCGTCGGCGTTCTTGTTGTTCACCAGCTCAATCTGCATCAGGGCGAAGTTGTCCTGATTCTCGATCGGCAGGCGAATCGGCCCTTCGACGACCAACCCGGTGCGAAGGCTCATTCGCCGGATCTGCGACGGCGAGACGTAGATGTCCTCGGGGCTGGCGAGGTAGTTGTGGGCCTGGCTCCGCAGGAAGCCGTAGCCGTCGGGCAGGACTTCGAGGGTGCCGGAGCCGCGAACCACTTCGCCGCGCTCGATCTGTCGGCGCACAACGCCGACGATGAGCTGAGCCCGGCTCATGCCGGTGTGTTCGTGGATGCCTTCTTTTTCCGCGAGCTTGAAGAGCTGCGGCATCGGCATCCGGTAAAGGTCATCGAGTCGGCAACCACCCGGACGAACGGGCCGTTGCGGCGGTTCGACGGGTTCACGCTCAAACCGCTCCGGCCGGTCGAACGACCGTGGGGGGGCGGCCGGAGGAGGCGCGATTGGGGTTGCGACCGCTGCGGGTGCGGGACCGGCAGCAGGAACGGGTTCACCGGGCTTACGGAGCGGACGACGTGCCGCTGCGGCGCGGAGAAGTGAGGGGCGCGGTTGCGGCCCTTCGACGCCCTTGGCGTCGGGCATAACAGATCCTCGAAACAGGATTGGAAGGGGATTCGGCAGCGGGAATCATTCGCGCTGGGGAATCGGGATGAGAGCGATTACCTCGCCCTCTGAACGGGTCAGGAGAAAGTTCCCAGGATACACGAACACAGGGATTTCGGATTGCACTCGAGTCTCGACATTCCTGGCGACCCAGATCTTACGATTTGAGTTGCCCGGCGTCACACTGGATTCGAAATCAGTTCACTCGTACTCGGTATACGTTTTCGAGATTGGGAGAACTGAGTCGGACGGCACAGTGCCAGATCGCGGGGGGGGAAGTCAAGATGCGTTTTTCGTTACCCAGTTTCCCAGGGCGATCACGCCGGAACGTGCAACCTTGCCGATCTACCCAGAGTGTACGCCATTCTGTGTTCGCGTCAACGGGATTATACCCACGCATTCGCGGAATTCCAAACGGAACGCACGGAAGCAATGGCCCGCGGGTCTCACGGATCAAAACAGGAATTAACCACAGAGTCATAGAGAGCACAGAGATGAAAACCAACACCGAGAGGAAAACAGGGCATCAAAACAAAGGTCTTTTCTCGGTGTTGGTTTTCATCTCTGTGCTCTCTGTGGCTCTGTGGTTAATCCGCCTTTCGCCTTTGTCTGATCCTCTTGATCCGCGGTTCATCCGCGAGACCCGCGTGCCATCGCTTCGTTGCCTTCCCTCCGACCGCTACGGCCGGCACGCTCCCGCCGAGTTCTCGCTGCCTCGGCGATTGTTGTTGGATTCGGCTTCCTGCCGTGGTCGATGGCGCTTGCGCACGCGGGCAACTCATCACGGAGGGTATCATGCGGCGAGTGTTCATCGTGGCTCTGTTGGCGATCACCGGCGGGGCTGGCCAGGCGGAAGCAGGCTGGCTGCGAAGCCATCCCCCGGAGCCGACCGTCATCAACGGCACATCCGGCAGGGGTTCGTGGGCTGGCGTGTCGGGCATCGGTGCGCCACTCCCGCCGTCTCGCACCAAGGCGGGTACGAATCCAGTCGTCGGCAGCACCCACCGCACGGGGTTGTTCGTTCACCCAATCTCGGGGCGCACGCGCTACAGCACGACGACCTACGATCCGACCCTCGGACGCTTTGGGAAATCGACGTTTCGCAACTGAATTGGGTGCTGACGAGATGTGCTGTGGGAAGTGTTGGGCGAGGGCGAGGGTTAACGATTTAGGCGGTACTTCGGGGGGCCGGGTGCGGGATGCGATGCGAACTCCGCGACGAGGGCGGAGCCCGCAAGATGACAATGTCGATCACCGTATTCGCCAGCTTCTCTGGGTCGATCGGCTTCGTCAAATGGAGATCGAATCCCGCAGCAGAGATTCGCTCGCGGGCTTCGTCTTCGGGCAGACCCGTGAACGCGACCAGGGTCGTATCGGCTCCGGTATCCGCACGAACCCGACGTCCGACTTCGTCGCCGTTCATTCCTGGCATGTTCAGGTCGAGAACGCAGACGTCGGGGTGAAACGTTGCAGCAGCCTCCAAGGCGCTGGGACCGTCGTAACAAGCCATCGCCTCGAACCCGGCAATCTGCATCAGGACTGCGAGGCTATCAGCAGTGTCCCGATTATCATCGACGCACAGGACACGTAATATCGATTCTGTATTCGCCATGAATAACCCTCCTGTACAAGAATATTGCAATTGCCGGACCGGTTTCGGCGCAAGTCCTGTATCTTTTGGGGTTTCTTTCGTTTGCGACAGCTAACACAGCGTGCGCTTGAGATCTGACAAGCGTCGTATCAGCCCGACATGGTCCGGATCACGCAACTCCCTCAGTCTCCGGTAACGTTCGGACTTTATTTCGGATAAGATGGGTAGTTTGATGGCGCACGCGAGAAGATCGTTGTAACCTACCCATATTGCGTATTTTGAGGCACCGGCTCCCACAACCGTCGCCGTAAGACAATTTTGAGCCGATTGTTACGCGAAACGTGACCGAAACGTGACTCGAAAACGAATTAACAGAGTCCCGCAGACTTTTGGCGCTCGATTATGCGACGCG
>Ga0105047_10016117_pt1 | contig 11735 bp, 7 predicted proteins | sample MAT04_FD_78384 | JGI IMG/M metagenome (GOLD analysis project Ga0105047, IMG submission 78384) | Freshwater microbial communities from Lake Fryxell liftoff mats and glacier meltwater in Antarctica - MAT-04 (megahit assembly) | ecosystem: Environmental > Aquatic > Freshwater > Ice > Liftoff... | reverse complement strand
GTCGAGGAGCAGGTGGGCGTGCCGGTGAAGGTGGTCGGCGTCGGCGCAGAGCGCGACGACTACCTCGTCTGGGCGTCATGATCCCGCGCTACTCCACCCCCGAGATGGATGCGGTGTGGAGTGACACGGTGCGCTTCGGTCGGTGGCTGGAAGTCGAACTGCTCGCCACCGAAGGTCATGCCGCGCTCGGCATCGTGCCCGCCGACGATGCGGTGACGTGTCGCGAGTTGGCGCCGGTGACCGACGACGCGTTCGTGCAGCAGGTGCTCGACCGCGAGGCGATCACCGATCACGACGTCGCCGCCTTCGTCGATGTGGTGCAGGCGGCGATCGGGCCACCCGCGTCGTCGTGGATCCACTACGGGCTCACGTCCTCGGACGTGGTCGACACCGCATTGTGCTGGGCACTGCGCGATGCCGCCGATCTGCTGATCGAGGCGTCGACCGAACTGCTGGCCACCTTGCTGCGCATCGCTCGCGAACACCGCGACACGGTGATGATCGGGCGCACCCACGGCATCCACGCCGAGCCGACCACGTTCGGGGCGAAGGTCGCGCTGTGGGCACTGCAGGTCGATCGCGACCGCACCCGCCTGCGCGCCGCCCGCGACAACGTGGCGGTGATGAAACTCAGCGGCGCGGTGGGCACGTACTCGAACATCCCGCCCGAGATCGAACGTCATGTCGGCGATGCACTCGGGTTGCGGCCGGTGCCGGCAACACAGGTGATCGCCCGGGATCGACACGCCGAGTTCCTCTACACGTGTGCGTCTGTCGGTGCCACTTGCGAGCTGATGGCCGTCGAATTGCGACACCTGCAACGCACCGAGGTGCGCGAGGTGCAAGAGGGGTTCAAGCCCGGCCAGAAGGGCTCGTCGGCGATGCCCCACAAGCGCAACCCGATCTCGGCCGAGACGATCTCCGGCCTGGCTCGCGTGCTGCGCGGCAATCTGTCAGCGGGCATGCAGGACATCGCACTGTGGCACGAACGTGACATCTCGCACTCGTCGGTCGAGCGGATCATCCTGCCCGATTCGTCACAGTTGGCGTACTACGTGATGCGGCGGTTGCGGCGGCTGCTCGACGGGCTGATGATCTTCCCCGAGCGGATGCAGGCGAACCTCGACGCCAGCTACGGCCTGGTGTTCAGCCAGCCTGTGCTGCTTGCGCTGGTGCAAGCAGGAGCGACTCGCGACGATGCCTATCGGATCGTGCAACGCAATGCGATGCAGGCATGGGACGACGGCGTGGATTTCCGGTCGCTGCTCGAAGCCGACGACGAGGTCGACAACGGGGTGCTCGACGATGCGTTCGACCTGCGCCGCTCACTGCGCAACCTCGGCCACGTCTTCGACCAACTCGACGCGATCGAGGGGTAGCTGTCAGGCGGAGCGGGTGATGCCGGCGTGCTTGAGCGTGCTCGCTGGCACGCCGACCTGACGCCACGACGCGTACGAGATCGCCTTGCTGTCGGAGTAGCTCTTCGCGACGGTCACGAATTCGGCTTCGAGCGCGCTCATGTCGATGGCGTCCGACTTGGCCGCCAGTTCGGCTTCGAGGTCGCTGCGCTCTTGCACCAGGAGGAGTTCGTCGAGCGGGCTGGCACTCGCGAACTCGACGTCGATGGCGTCGAGTCGCTTGCGGATGGTCTCCGGTGCGCGCTTGCGGCCCCGCTTGGGTTTCGTGGCCCGCAAGCCGTCGAGGTAATCGCGTACGACTCGGCCCTCCATACGGCCTTTGGCGAGCGCCGCTTTGTGCGCTTCGGTCATCGGAGTTCTCGGACCTCTTTTACCTGCCATGCCCGCCAATCTTATGGAGAATTGACGCCGATGCAATAGCCTCGAATTCGATGTTCGAACTGTCACCTCATGGGACCGATGTCCACGTCGGCGATGGTCCGCGGTATCCGTGGGGTGGTCTCTACGGTGGACAGATCGTTGCCCAGGCGTTACGCGCCTCTGCGATCTCGGTCGATCCCGAGCTCGAACCCCATTCGATCCGGGCGTACTTCATCCGCCGTGGCGATCACACCGAACCGGTGCGGTATGAGGTCGACCGCATTCGCAACGGCCGCAGTTTCGCAACTCGACGTGTTGTCGCCCGTCAGGCAATCGGTGCAATTCTCAACGCGGAGAGTTCGTTCCAACGCCCCGAACGAGCAGCCGCATTTCAATCGGTGACGATGCCAGAGGTTCCGGATGCCGAGTCGTTGACCGAGGACTCGTGGACGCCGACGTTCGATCGCGTGATGGTGCCAGCCGACCAGGTGACGGGTGGAGCCCGCGACGGAACGGGTCGGGCCGTTGCGTGGATGCGCGTCACCGACGATCTCGGTGACCCGCAAGACGCGAGCTCGCAGCTCCTGCACCGCTGCTGGCTGGCCTACCTGTCCGATGACATGCCGACCGACTCGGTCATTCGTGCGCATCCGGTCGCCGACGACCCCGAGGCGAGGGAGAACCTCTTCTGCGCCAGCCTCGACCACACCATCTGGTTCCACCGGTCGTTGCGCGCCGACCGTTGGCACCTGTACGACTTCTCGTGTCATCACTACGTCGGCGGTCGTGGCCTCTCGATCGGCCACGTCTTCGCCGCCGACGGCACCCACGTGGCCACCGTCGCCCAAGAAGTGTTGGTTCGCGACGCCCGCGACCGCGACTGACCGGGCGGCTACCGTCGGCGGCGATGAACAACGCTCCCGCGCCCAGACCGCTGTCGCCGACGCTGGAAGCGCTGCGCGCGCACGTCAACGAGCATTCGGTGAAGCACGGTGAGTTCACGCTCAAGTCGGGGGCGACGAGCACCTGGTTCCTCGACACGAAACAGACCGCGTGTCTCCCCGATGGGGTCGTCGCAGTGGCAGACGCCGTGTACGAGGTGTTCGGTGACGTGCTCGACCAGATCGACGCCATCGGTGGGCTGACCATGGGTGGCGATCCGGTTGCCTACGGTGTCGCCGCGGTCGCTGCCACCCGCGGCCACCACATGCGCAGCTTCAGCGTGCGCAAGGAGGCCAAGCAGGGCGGCATCACCGGCCGCATCGCTGGTGCACTGCGTCCTGGGGATCGGGTGCTTGTCACCGAAGACACCACCACCCGCGGGACCTCATTGATCGAAGCGGCCGAGCAGATCGCAGCGTTCGGAGCGGTGCCGGTTTGGATGACCGTGATCGTCGACCGCGGCGGGACCTGCGCGGCGATGGCGGCCGAGCACGGCATCGACTACCGACCGCTGCTGACCGCCCCGGACCTCGGCTTCGGCTACGGCACCTGAGCTCTGCGTGATCACAGCACGCCGGGGTTGAGGATGCCGTTCGGGTCGAGTGCGGCCCGAATCGCTCGTTGCGCGGCAAGGTCGTCGGGACGACGCACGAGATGGAGCCAACGAGTCTTCGCGACCCCGACGCCGTGCTCGGCCGAGATGGTGCCGCCGAGTCCAGCGACAGTTCCGAGCACGACGTCCGCAATCTCGTCGGTATCGCTCGCACCGAGAAAATTCAGGTGCACGTTGCCCTCGGCCAGGTGCCCGAACGCGATGAGCCGCGCTCGTTGACGCTGTGCGGCCCGGCGCGCCACAGCGAGCACACCGTCGATCGCCTCGACTGGCACGGCGACATCGAGTTTGTACGTGGCCTGACCGGTCGTCAACGCTGCCGCAGCGATCGCGTCGGTGATCCGGTCGCGAAAGGCCAGCAACCGTTGACGCGATGGTCCCCCTGTGGCGATCGCGGTGTCGACGACTCCGCTGGCCTTTCCGAGCACGTCGAGGAGCAGTGCGGTCGGGTCGTGATGGTCTGCACACTCCATGAGGAGCGCCACGCCATCGGTCGCCACGGCGACCGGGACACGCGCCGCCAGGTGGGTCGCGACCAGATTCATCGCGTCGGGAAAGATGACCTCGACCGAGTCGAGGGAACCGACACGAGCGCGCAGTTCAGTGAGTAGCGACAGCGCCGAGGCGACACTGTCGATCGATGCCAGCACGGTCGTAGATCGTTCGAAGCGTGGCACGAGGCGTAGCCGGGCTGCCGTGATCACCGCCAACGTGCCCTCGGATCCCGCCAACAGCGATGGCCAGTGGAGCCCAACCGTCTCTTTGGGGAGGCCGGCCAACGACCCCACCACGGCCCCGCTGGCGAGCACCGCCTCGACGCCCGTCACCTGCTGGCGCATCGTACCGAAGCGCACCACGCGGGAACCTCCGGCGTTCGTCGCGATAGCGCCGCCGATCGTGGCCGAGCCGCGGGCGGCGAAGTCGATCGGAGTGTCGAGCCCGACCGATCTTGCAGCGTCCCTCCACGCCGCGATCGTGCAACCCGCGCCTGCGGTGAGCTGCATAGCCGCAGGGTCGATGTCGGTGATGCGGTCGATTCGCCGCATCGAGAGCACGATGACCGGTCGAGTCCGGCCGCCGGCGCGAGGAACACTTCCGCCGACGAGCCCGGTGTTGCCCGCCTGCGGAATCACTTCGATGTGGTGCTCGTTGCACGCCTCGATCACCTCTGCCACCTCTGTGGTCGTTCCTGGCCGAACCACCGCCAGACACGGCCCCCGATATCGGCCGGTCCAGTCGCGCTCGAATCCAGCGCGGAGATCGTCGTCGACGAGCACGTGGTCGGCGCCCACCAACCGCCGGAAGAGTTCCACGATCTGCACCTCTGTCACCGTAGATGGGACCAAAGTCACCAACTGCGCTCGGCCCTCGACTGGGGTCGGGGGCGGCCCTATGGTTTTTTCACTTCGACGGTCTGGGGGATCGATATGCGGATGGAACGATTCTGGCGCTGGCTCGGCGTGGCACTTGGAAAGCACTGGAAGGTCGTCGCAGCGATGGTCGTGGTGATCACGGTGCTGCTCGGTTTCGGGGCACGCAACATCAACTTCGCGACCGGGCAGGACAGTTACCTCAACCCGGACTCGCAGATCGCTATCGACAACGTTGCGTTCCAGAACGACTTCGGTGGCGAGACGGTCATCTTGCTGTTCACCTCGACCGACGGCTCCGACGTCAGCGAGCTCTACTCGGGCGCGAATCTCGTAGAGCTCACACGGATCACCGACGAACTCCACACCGTCACGGGAGCCGATGCGGTCATCACCCCGCTGACGTCGCTCACGTTCAGCGCCAACCTGCTCTCCGGTGGCGTCAGCTCCGTCGGTTCGTCGGCGTTGCTGTCGGCTGCCTCACGTGACGGAGCGGGCGCTGAAGCTCGCCAAGCCGACATCGCAACGGCCCTCGCTCGTCTGGGAGAGATCCCCGAGGACCAACGCGTCATCGGGAACCCGGCGTACAACCAGTTGCTCATCTACGACAACGGCGGGTTCACCGTTGCAGACGGCACCGTCGTCCCAGCACCCGACGCCGAGCGTAGGATCCGCCTGTCGCTCGCTTCGACCTTCCCGAACGTCGAGGGAGGCATCGTCAACGGCATCGCAGTCGGCGGCGTCGTCCTGGCGGGCAACGCCGATCTCGACACGCAGACGGCGGGGACCAAGCAGGTCATCGACATTCTGAAAGACGCCAAGTTCGAAGGATTCGATCTCACGGTCACCGGCGCGCCGGTGTATCTCGCCGACCTCAACGACTATCTCCAGGGCGGCATGCTCAGCCTCGGTGCTGCTGCGTTGGCGCTGATGGCGATCGTGCTGCTCGTCATGTTCCGGGTGAGGTGGCGGCTGCTTCCGCTGGCCGCCGTGGTCATCGGCGTGATCTGGGCGTTCTCGATTCTGGGTCTGATCGGCATCGACCTGTCGCTCGTCACGATCTCGGGTCTACCGATCCTCATCGGGATGGGTATCGACTTCGCGATCCAGATCCACAACCGCATCGAAGAGGAGGTGGTGCTCGACAAGGAGGCCCACCCGATCGCCGAGACGGTTGCCAACCTCGCGCCACCGTTGTTCGCTGCTGCCTTCACGGCGCTCGTTGCCTTCGTTGCCTTGCGCATCTCCAAGGTGCCCATGATCCGCGATTTCGGCGTTCTGCTGGGGATCGGCATCTTCGTGCTGGTGATCGTCGGCATCGTCGTGCCCGCGTCTGCGCTCGGAATACGCGAGCACAAGAAGCGGACGGAGGTCCGTCCGGAGAGCTTCGTCGAGAAGATCGTCGTGAGACTCGGATCCCTGCCGACGAGTTGGGGTCTCCCGTTGCTCATCGTGTCGGCGCTGTTGTTCCTCGGAGGCGTGCTCGTCGAGGGGCGCGCCAAGATCGAGTCAGACCCGATCAAGTGGGTCGACCAGAGCAGCCAGGTCGTCAAGGACATCGGGATGCTCGAGGATGAGACCGGCTTCTCCTCGACGCTCGGCGTTCTCGTCGCGGCGAACAACATCTATGACCAGGACGTCATCGACTTGGTCTGGAACTTCACCCTGGACGCCGAGGCGCGCGACGACGGTGCTGTCGTCTCGACATCGAGCGCTGTCAACACGATGGGAAAGATCATCATGATCGACGGTGCGACACCGATCGCGCCGACGTCAGCCGACGTGACCGCGTCGGTGGAGCAGATGCCCGAGGACATCCAGAAGGCGCTGCTGCGTGCACCGGATGATCCGACCGGGACGCAGATCAACCTGCGCCTGGCGCCGGCAAGCCTCGAAGAGCGGGCGGTTCTCGTACGCAAACTCGAGGCTGACCTCAATGCTCGGATTGCGGCGCTGGATCTGCCGCCCGACAGCATCCTGCTCGTTGACCTTCCTGAAGGACAGGCCCCGGTCAGAGCGACCCCCGCGGGTCTTGCGACGGTCGGGATCGGATTGCTCGAGAACTTGTCAGCGAATCGGGCCAACCTGACGTACCTGGCGTTGAGCCTCGCCGCACTGTTCCTCGTGTTGCGGACCCGGAGCCTCACAAGAGGACTACTGGCGCTGGTTCCCGTGCTGCTCGCCGTTGGCGTCTCGTCGCTGATCGTCGGGCTGTTCGAGTTGCGGCTGAGCCCGCTGACGACCGTCAGTGGCCCGCTCGTGATTGCGACCTGCGCGGAGTTCTCCGTGCTCATCCTCGGGCGGTATCTCGAGGAACGACAGCGCGGGCTGGAGCCGGAGGTAGCGGCCGAGCACGCTGCGAGGCGAACTGGCCGGGCGTTCTTCACGTCCGCAGTCGCGACGATCTGCGGCTTCGCCGTGCTCATCGGATCGGCGCTGCCGCTCCTGCGGGATTTCGGCATCCTCGTGACGCTCAACGTGGCGATCGCCGTACTCGCCGCACTCGTCGTCATCCCACCTCTGTCGATCTGGGCCGACAAACGAGGCTGGCTCGGGACCCAGCAGCCCTCCGCCGGACCGCTGGATTCGGTGCGTCTGGCTGCGCCGTTCCCTGGCCCGCAGACCGTTGGCGCCGTGGTCGGTGCGGTCGGCTTCGCGGTGAGCGGCGCGGTCGTGTACGCGACTGCTGATACGAGCACAGGCACGGCGAGCACCGTCGAGTACATCTCGACGCCGTTGCCGACGACCACGACGACCACTCCGCCGACGACGATCCCGCCCACCACCGTTGCCGGCCAGGTGGGTCCGCTGATCAACCCGGACGACTTCGGTACCGAGCGTCCGGCTTCACCGGTGGGTGGCATCTTGTTCGACCAGCTCACTGGTCAGGGCGTGCCACCGAACCAGGCGAACTGTGCCATCGAATCGATCCCCGGCGGCATCGACAGCGTCGACACGGGTGCCGTGTTGGGAGGCGACGACGCTGCTGCGGCACCTGTGGTCCAGGCAGCGCTCGACTGCGGCATCGACCAATCGGTCGTCGATGCAGTCCTCACCTCGCTTCGCGGCGGCTGACAGGATCAGGCATCGTTCGCAACGAACCAGCGCACGATTCACCGAACATTGCCCGCCGCTGACCGCCGCAGTCTACGATTACCTCGGTTTTGGTCCGGGGAGGGCACATGAGAATGGAATCGTTCTGGCGTTGGCTCGGTGTGGCGCTCGGCAAGTACTGGAAGATCACGGCTGCCATGGTCGTGATCATCACGATCGTGCTGGGCTTGGGCGGACGCAACATCCAGTTCAAAACGGGTCAGGACAGCTACCTCAACCCTGACTCGCAGATCGCCATCGACAACGTCGCGTTCCAGGACGATTTCGGTGGCGAGACGGTCATCCTGCTGTTCTCGTCGAACGACGGTTCCGACATCAGCAAGCTCTACGAGGGCGCCAATCTCGCCGAACTCGAACGCATCACGGCCGAACTGTCCGACGTCGAAGGCGCCTACGCGGTCGTCACGCCGCTCACATCGTTGCAGTACAGCTCGAACCTGCTGGCGGGAGGGGTCGGCACATCGGCACTGCTGTCGGCTGTCGCCCGCGACGAAGCCGGCGCCGAAGTCCGACAGGCCGACGTCGCAATCGCGCTGGCCCGATTGAACGCGATCCCTGACGCAGAGCGAGTCCTCGGCAATCCGGCGTACAACGAATTGCTGATCTTCGACAACAGCGGTTTCGTGGTCGATGGCGGCGCGACAACGGCGCCGCCCACCGAGCAGCTCGCAATCCGCGCCTCGTTACGTGGCACCTTCCCGAACGTCGAGGGTGGCGCCGTCAACGGCACGGCCGTCGGCGGTGTCGTGCTCGCGGGCAACTCGACACTCGACGAGCAAACAGCCGCAACCAAGCAGGTGCTGAAAACGCTGGACACCGCCACCTTCGAAGGTTTCGACCTGGTGGTCACCGGGTCGCCGGTGTACCTCGCCGAGATCAACGACTACCTGCAGGGCGGCATGCTCACGCTCGGTGCTGCGGCACTCGGCCTGATGGCCGTCGTGCTGGCGCTGATGTTCCGGGTGCGCTGGCGCTTGCTGCCGATGCTGTCGGTGGTGGTCGGCGTGTTGTGGTCCTTCTCGATTCTCGGCATCATCGGCATCGACCTGTCGCTGGTGACGATCTCGGGTCTCCCGATCCTCATCGGCGTCGGAATCGACTTCGCGATCCAGGTCCACAACCGTGTCGAGGAGGAGGTGGTGCTCGACAAGGAGGCCCACCCGATCGCCGAGACGCTCGCCAACCTGGCACCGCCGTTGTTCGCAGCGATGCTCACCGGCGTGGTCGCTTTCATGGCGCTTCGCATCTCCAAGGTGCCGATGATCCGCGACTTCGGCATCCTGCTCGCGATCGGCATCTCGGTGCTGGTGATCGTCGGCATCGTGATCACCGCATCCGCACTCGGCATTCGCGAGTACACCAAGCCCACCGAGGTTCGCGGGGCATCGTTGGTGGAGCGCATCGTCGTCAAGCTCGGTGGGCTCCCGACCAGGTTCGGTCTCCCACTCGTGCTGATCGCCGGCGTGCTGTTCGTGGGCGGGGTGCTCGCCGAAGGACGCGCCAAGATCGAGTCCGATCCCATCAAATGGATCGACCAGGACAGCCAGGTCGTGCAGGACATCTCGTTGCTCGAGGACCAGACGGGTTTCTCGTCGACGCTCGGCATCCTCGTGGCGGCCAACAACGTCTACGACCAGCAGGTCATCGATCTGCTGTGGGATTTCACCCTGGACGCCGAGGCTCGTGACGAGGTCGCGTCGACCTCGTCGATGGTCAACACGATGGGCAAGATCGTGATGATCCCCGGCGCCACTGCAGTGCCGCCGACGAGCGAGGACGTCATTGCCTCGGTCGAGCAGATGCCCGACGACATCGCCAGGGCACTCCTGCGCTCGAGGGACGACCCGACGACGACGCAGCTCAACCTGCGTCTCGCCCCGGCCAGCCTCGACGATCGAGCTGCGCTCGTCGAAAGCCTCGAGGCCGACCTGCAAGCTCGCATCGATGCGCTCGATCTGCCTGCTGACAGCATCCTGCTCACCGATCTTCCCGACGGACAGGAACCGGTCCGGGCAACGCCCGCTGGTCTCGCCACCGTCGGTATCGGTCTGTTGGAGAACCTGTCGGCCAACCGAGCGAACCTGACGTACCTGGCCCTCAGCCTGGCCGGGCTGTTCCTGGTGCTGCGGTTCCGTAGCGTCACCCGAGCACTGCTCGCGCTCGTGCCAGTGCTGCTCGCCGTCGGGGTGTCATCGCTCATCGTCGGGTTCTCCGGCGTGTCACTCAGCCCGTTGACCACGGTGAGCGGCCCGTTGGTGATCGCGAGTTGTGCTGAGTTCTCCGTGTTGATCCTCGGGCGCTATCTCGAGGAACGCCAGCGGGGGCTCACACCGCGCCAAGCGTCCGACACTGCGGCCAGTCGCACGGGTCGGGCATTCTTCACGTCTGCGGTCACGACGATCTGCGGCTTCGCCGTGCTCATCGGCTCCGCTCTCCCGTTGTTGCGCGACTTCGGTCTGGCCGTCACGTTGAACGTCACGATCGCGTTGCTGGCTGCGCTGGTCGTGATGCCGCCGCTGTCGGTGTGGGTCGACGAGAAGGGCTGGCTCGGCACGCAGAAGCAGGGCGCCGACCCGATCGGCGCGGTGCGCCTCGCCGCGCCGTTCCCCGGTCCGCAGGCGGTGGGTGCCGTTGTCGGTGTGGTCGGATTCGTTGCCGCCGGAGCGGTGGTGTACGCCACGGCCGACACCAGTACGGGCACGGCCAGCGAGATCTCGTACGCGGCGACCCCGTTGCCGACCACGACGACCACCACGACGACGACCACCACGACGATCCCGCCCACGACGGTGCCGGGCGACACGGTGCCCGAGGGCCCGGCCAACAACCCCGACGACTTCGGCACCGACCGGCCCACCGGGTTGGTCGGTGGGATCCTGTTCGACTCGCTCACCGCCGAGGGCGTCGCCCCGAATGCGGCGAACTGCGCGATCGAGTCGGTGCCCGGCGGCATCGAGAACATCGACACCGGTGCAGTGCTGGCTGGTGACGCCGCCGCTGCAGCACCGGTGGTTCAGGCAGCACTCGACTGCGGCATCGACCAGGCCACCGTCGACGCCGTACTGGCAGCACTCATCGGCGGCTGACCGTGAGCGACTCTGCTGGTACGCCGACCACCTGCATCATCGGGGCCGGCTGCTCGGGCTTCACCATGGCCAAACGCCTGAGGGACCATGGACTGGCCTACGACTGTTTCGAGATGTCGGACGACATCGGCGGCAACTGGTACTTCGGCAATCCGAACGGGGTGTCATCGTGCTATCAGAGCCTCCACATCGACACCTCGAAGTGGCGCCTGGCGTTCGAGGACTACCCGGTCCCGGCCGCCTGGCCCGACTTCCCGCACCACAGCCAGCTCCTCGCGTACTTCCACGACTACGTCGACCACTTCGGCCTGCGTGAGACGATCACGTTCGACACCGCGATCACCGACTGCGAGCGCCTCGACGACGGCCGGTGGAAGGTGACCCTGTCGACGGGCGAGTCACGAGACTACGACCACCTGGTCGTCGGGAGTGGCCACCACTGGGACGCACGCACGCCCACGTATCCGGGAACCTTCGACGGCTACCAGGTGCACTCGCACCACTACCGCGACCCGTTCGAGCCGTACGACTTCCGTGGCAAGCGGGTGATGGTGGTCGGTGCCGGCAACTCGGCGATGGACATCTCGTCCGAGCTGTCGCAGCGCCCCATCGCCGAGCGGCTCGTCATCTCGATGCGCCACGGTGTGTGGGTGTTGCCGAAGTACTTCGACGGCAAGCCCGCCGACAAGGCGTCGCTACCGACCTGGATGCCGGCACGAGTCGGTCGAGCACTCGCCCGAGCGAAGATCAAGAAGTCGATCGGGAAGATGGAGGACTACGGCCTCCCCAAGCCCGATCACCGTCCCCTCGACGCGCATCCGTCGGTGTCCGG
>Ga0105047_10016116_pt1 | contig 11736 bp, 12 predicted proteins | sample MAT04_FD_78384 | JGI IMG/M metagenome (GOLD analysis project Ga0105047, IMG submission 78384) | Freshwater microbial communities from Lake Fryxell liftoff mats and glacier meltwater in Antarctica - MAT-04 (megahit assembly) | ecosystem: Environmental > Aquatic > Freshwater > Ice > Liftoff... | reverse complement strand
GGCGGTGAGCGCGCAGCCGGGCGTCGCGTGGGCGCAGATCGCGCCTGCGTACGTCTGGCTCGATCACATGGGCGGCGCATCGGACACGGTCACGCGCAATGGCCGCCAAGAGACGCGGTCGGAGTTTGTGGCGCCGATCGTGCCAGCGATCCCATGGAGCGGCGCGACCTCGCTGTTCGTGTGCGGCGATCCGAACTGGATGCGGCTGACTGCGAGCGGCGGCAGCGGCGCGATCGACGGCCGCGTCGAGAACGCTGGCGGGCTCGAGCTCGAGGCCATCGCGCGCGCCGGCGTCACCGTCGGACCGCAGCCGCGCTGTGTCTCACCCGCGATGTAGAACGCGCAGAGACTGCGCTCGCGATCGGCCTCGTCGCGATGCTGCTCTGGCTCATGGTGTTCAGGATGGGCGGCGCGTTCGCGCTGATGCGCATCGCCGGCGGCTGATGCGGACGCTCGCTCAGCCGAGGATCATCGTCTCGTGCACGAGTTCGCCGGTGCGGAAGCGGCGGAAGTTCCACTTCTCGAATACCGGATCGCCCTTGCCGCTCACCAGATGTTCGGCGGCGAGCTTGCCCATGATCGGCGCCATCATGAAGCCGTGGCCCATGAAGCCGCACAGCTGATAGAAGCCGTCGAGCTCGTCGATGAAGCCGACGATCGGGCTGCCGTCGGGGGTGATGTCGTAGCAGCCGGCCCACTGGCGCAGGACGCGCACGGCGCCGAGCACCGGCATCGCCTCGACCAGCGCGCTCGCGTAGAGGCCGAGGAAGTCGATCGACGAGCGCTGATCGAGTCCGTCGGGGACGTTTTCGTTCGAGATGCCACCGACGATCTCGCCGCGCATCGACTGCGAGAAATAGAGCCCGCTGGCGAGATCCGCGACGAGCGGACGCAAAAATGGTTTGAGCGGCTCGGTCGAGCAGATCTCGTGTCGATGCGGGTGATTCGGCAGCGCGATGTCCACGAGTCGCGCGATCTCCGGGCTCCACGCGCCGGTCGCGTTGACGACGAGCGGCGTACGGATCGTGCCGCGATTCGTCACCACCGCAGCGATGCGCTTGCCGCCGCCGTCGGTCTCGAGCGCGGTGACCTCGGTGAACGTGTGCAGCGCGACGCCGTGTTGTTCGCACGCGCGCGCGTAGCCCCACACGAATGGCCACGGGAAGACGACGCCGTCGTCCGGGTTGAAGCTCGCGGCAACGAGCGTGCGCGTGTCGAGCTCGGGCACCAGCTTCTTCGCGTCGCTCGCGCCGATCATGCGCGTGCGTAGTCCGTGCGCGCGCTGCAGCTCGACCGATGCGGCGAGCTCTTTCGCGCGTGACTCCGAGCGCGCGACGAAGAGATAGCCGCCTTGGCGGAACCAGACGTTGATGCGCATCTCGGTGGCGAACTCGGCGCACAGCCGCACTGACTCCTTCATCAGGCGGATGTTGGTCTCGCTCGACCACTGCGCGCGCACGCCGCCGCCGTTGCGCCCGCTCGCTCCGCCGCAGAGGTACGTCTTGTCGAGCACGACGATGCGGCGCGCGGGATCGAGGCGCGCCAAGTGGTACGCCGTCGCGAGGCCCATGATGCCGCCGCCGACGACGACGACATCGGCCGCATCGGGCAGCGCGGCCGCCGTGGTGAGCGCCGGCGGCGGCTGCGAGCGCGGCGCGTTCACGGCTCGTCCTTCTCGCGGCGATGCAGCCCGGCGAGGTGCGCGAGCGGCACCGGATGAAACGGCGGGCGCGGCGTGATCGGCGCGGTGGGAGTCTCACCACCCGCAGCGACGATCAGCCGCGCGCACAACGCGACGCACTGCTTGCCTTGGCACCATCCGGTGCCGAAGCCGGTGAAGCGCTTCACCGACTCGAGATCGCGATAGCCGCGCGCGACCGCCTCCTCGACGTCGTGGGCGCTCACGTCCTCACAGCGGCAGAGGATGACCTTGTCAGACATCGTCGCTCTCCGCGGTCGTCGTCGTAGCAGCGCGCAGCGACCGCACGGCGCGATCACCGGCGGCGCGCGCCTGCGCGAGCATCGTACGCAGGGCGCTCGCACCGGTGCACTCGCCGACCGCGAACACGTGCGAGGCAGACGTCGCGCCATCTTCGCTCGCTGCGGACACACCAAACGCCTCGCCGGAGAACACGACGCTCGCGCCCGCTTGCTCCGCGAGCTCGTAGTCCGGCGACGGTGGCGGCGCGATCGCCACGCAGTCGCACGCGAGGCGCTCGCTCTGTGCGGCGTCGCCGCGTTTCACGTCGATCGCGCGCACAGCAGGACGACCGCGCGCGCGCGTCACCTCACCGGCCGCAAACGGGCCGAGCACGTCTGCCCCGCGTGTACGCAGCGCGCGCGCGAGCGCATCGCTCCACACCCCGGTGCCGACGATCGCGACGCGCTCACCCGGCAGCACGCCGTGTCGCAGCAGCGCGCATGCAGCGCGGACACCGAGCACGCCGGGCAGATCCGCGCCCTCGAACGCCATCGCGCCCTCGTGCGCGCCGGTCGCGACGACGATCCGATTCGCACGCACCCGCAGCACGTGATCCTTGGCGTGCGCGAGCACCTCGTCGTCGTACACGCCGACCGCGCCGTGCCGTAGCAAGATGCGCACGCCCGCCGACTCCGCGTCGCGTGTCAGCTCGGCGGCGACGGCGGGTGCGTTCAGCTCACGCTCGCGCTCGTCGACGACACCGCCCGGGAAGCAGAGCAGCTGTCCGCCGGTCTCGCCGGTCTCTTCGAGCAAGATCGTCTCCGCGCCCGCGCGCGCTGCCTGCGTCGCCGCCGCGAGCCCTGCGGGTCCGCCGCCGATCACCAGCACGTCGCAGCGCGCGTCGCGCGGCGGGGAGTCAGGCACGAGCCGCGTCGGCAGCTCGCCGACACCCGCGATGCGTCGCGCGACCTTTTGCATCGCGCGATTCACCAGCTTGTTCGCCGTGAACATCTCGTGGTGGTTCATGCCGCCCGGGAAGAACCAGTCGGTCGCCGAGAGCAGATCCGACTCCGCCGAGCCGATCACATTTTGCGTCTCGACGTGCATCCCGTCCCGCGCCGGCGCGCGACAGGTCATCACGTTGCCGATGCCGTCGATGCGCATGAGGCAGCCGTCGCAGCGCCCCGAGAAGCACACCGGTCCGCGCGGTCGGTGATACTTCACGCTGCGCGCAAAGACGTAGCGGCCAGACGCCGCCAGCGCGACGGCCACGGGCTCGCCTGCGATCGCCGGCACCGCGTGCCCATCGACGTGAAGCGTGATCGTCTTCGGTGGAGCGACGAGCCGCCGCGGTGACACGCGTCGACCCTAGCACGCGCACCATCGGACGCCGCGAAGGGTCGCCCCCGGACACGCACGGGAAATCGCCGGGCCGGCGGGCGACCCACAGGTGCAGCTCGTCTGTTCGAGGGGACCCAAGCTATTTCCCGTCGAGCCGAACCAATCGACGGCTGCGTCTCGCGGCAGATCCGCCGCGTGCGATCGATCGACGGGCTGCTAGAACGGGTGCCAATGAATCGTCGCGCTGCGTCTCTGTTCCTCGCGTTCGTGCTCGCCGCGTGTGGTGGTCGCACGGAGACCCCACAGCCGGCCGATCCGGCGGCGACGCCAGCGGGTACGACTCCGCCCGCGGTGACACCCACGCCGCCCGCACCGGCCGGCCCGAGCGGCACGATCATCGGCATCGTGCGACTCGCGGAAGGCGCAGAGGTCCCGTCCTGGCCCGCGCAGGCGATGCCACATCCGCCGGGGAGCCAAGTGCTGCGTCCGGATCTGTGCGGCCCGCCGAAGCTCACAGACACGCAATCGGCCCGCCTCGACGCCGCGAATCGCGGCCTCTCCGGCATCCTCGTCGCGCCGAGCGACTTCGATCGCGCGCCGACGCCCGTGCCCGTCACCCATCAAGTGGCGATCCGCGATTGCACGCTCGACCCGCCGTTTCTCGTCGCGACGCTCGGCGACACCCTGCACCTGACCAACGTGACCAACTATCCGTTCTTGCCAACTGGCGGCGAGGGCCCAGGCATCACGCAGGCCCTGATGAAAGATCAGACCCGCGACTTCACCCTCGACCGCGTCGGCCCCCGCACCATCGGCTGCAACGCCTTCGGCCTCGCCTGCGGCCGCACCGACGTCATGACCATGGCCCACCCGCTCCACGCAGTGACCGCGCGCAACGGCAGCTACCGCATCGAGAACGTCCCCGCCAACCAAGACCTCCGCCTGCACGCATGGAACCCGTTGTTCCGCGAGACCGTCGTCCCCGTCCGCCTCGCCGCAGGCGAGACCAAGACGATCGACATCGTCCTCACTCCGGCGCCGATTCAGGTGCAGCCCGAAGTCCCCGCCACCCCGCGCGACCCCCGCGAAGGCGATATTCACTGAGCGCGTCGAAGCACGCTCGGGGCGAGCAGGCTCTAGCGAACCAGCGTTATCTCCGAGAAACGCACGTCGCCGATGCTCGAGGCGCTGGCGGCTCCGAGGCGCGCGACGAGGCGCACGGAGGCCATGTCCTCGGGGATCGTGACGGTGACGCTGCGCTCGCGGGGCGCGCCGCGGACGCACGTCGACTCGCCGCCGAGCGTCGCGACGCGGCCGTCGTCGAACGGGTGCGTCTCGGCGGCGCCGGCACCGTAGCCGTCGATGACCAGGCACGCGGATCCATCAGCGTCCTCAGCGTCGAGCGCGTAGGCGACACACCGTCCGGCACGCTGCTGTTGCGTCATCGGACGCCGCGTCGCGAATCGCTGCGTCGCGGATACCGGCATCGCGCTCGCCAGCATCGCGCTCTACGGCTGCCGCGTCACGCGAGCCAGCATCGCTCGAGCGGCCGGGATCGGCATCACAGCCGAGGGTGAGCGCGAGCGCCGACACGACCGCAAGCGTCACGACGCCGTGGTTCGCGGCGCGATTGGAACTCTGGATCATGCGCCGATGATGCCACGACGACGCCCGCGTCGGAGGTTGCTCCGAACGCCCACTTTCCAACGAGTACTGAGCCCAGTTCCCTCCTAAAGCCCCAATTCCCCTCCGAAAGCACCCTTTTCAAGGGGGTTTGGGGTGCCTCACACCGCCGCCGTTCGAGTGCACGCGACTCGCATCGACGCCACCGGAAAGCCCCCCTCGAACGACGTTCGAGGGGCTGGGGGAGGACGACCGAGCCGAATCGGCGTGTGCTCATCGGCGCGCACTACGATCACATCCGCGGCTGCGATGGCGCCGACGACAACGCGAGCGGTGGTGGCTGGCGTGCTCGAGGCGGCGCGCGTGCTCGCTCGTGCCAGCTACCCGCACACGCTCGTCGCCTGTTGGGACGAAGAAGAGCGCGGCCTCATCGGCTCACGCGCCTACGCGAGGCGGGCGCGCGCGAACGGCGACACGATCGACGCGTACTTCAACTTCGAGATGATCGGCTACAGCGACTCCACGGCCAATTCGCAACAGCTGCCGGCCGGATTCAGCCTGCTGTTCCGCGAGGCCGCCCTCGAAGACACGCGAAACATGCATCGCGGCCACTTCGTCGCGGTCATTCGGCGATCCCGCATCGAGCGCCACCGTCGCCAACCTCGAGTCCTACGCCGATCGCATCGGCCTGCGTTTCATCCCGCTCGTCATCCCAGAGTCACTGCTCACCTCGCCGGCCATCGCCGATCTGCGCCGCTCTGATCACGCCGCGTTCTGGGAGCAGAGCTATCCCGGGATGATGATCACCGACACCTCGGAGTTCCGCTACGACAACTATCACTGCCGCGCGGGACCGGACGTGACCGCGAACCTCGATGCGAACTTCGCGAGCCAGATCGTCGCGATGACCGTGGGCGCGGCGGCGGAGACACTGGGGTTGTAGGCTCAGTCAAACCGCTCATACGGATCCCGCGGTCGCACCGGCGGCGTCACCGCCGTCCCCGTCCCGCCGGCCGGCGGCGTCGTGTCCTCTGCGCCCGCCGTGCCGCCGCCTCCGCCCGCGCTGCTGCCTCCGCCGCGCGGACGTACGCCGCCGCCGCGCGGGCGGACGATGCGCAGCGCTGCGCTCTGCGGCCGCTCAGCGGCCAGCGACACCAGCGGGCTCGGTCCGCCCGGAACGAGCAGCGCCACGGTCTCGATGAAGCCGCTCTTCCTCAGCTGCACGCGCACGGCGTTCTCGCCGGCGGCGATGGAGACGTCGAGCGGCGTCACGCCGAGCAGCTGTCCATCGCGCCAGACCTCCGCGCCCGGCGGCTCGCTGCGCAGGGCGACGGCCGGCGAGGCGCGCGGCGTCGACGGCACGTTCGGCGGGCTGCCCGCGGTGCCGAGGCCGGTCGGCGTCGACGGCGGATCGACGGCGAAAGCGACGACCTCGGGCTCGTCTTTGCCGCCGCTCGCCACCACGAGCCCGACGGCGAACAGCACAGCGAGGAGCAGGCCGAGCGCTGCGCCGATCACCACGCCGCGCGGTGCGCCGCCGATCGGGCCGCTCGCGTTCTTGCCGGCGCGGGCGACGCGCGCGGCTTCGTCGACGTCGGGGAGCACGAGGTCGAGGCGCTTCACGAACTCGTCGGAGCTCGCGAAGCGGCCGGTCGCGTCTTTCTCGAGCGCCTTCAGCACGGCGCGCTCGAGGCTCGACGGAATCGGCCGGCCGGGCGCCGCGGCGCGCAGCGACTGCGGCTTCTCCTTGATGTGCTTCGCCATCACGACGACGGCGTCGTCGTCGACGAACGGCGCGTGCCCGACGAGCATCTGGTACAGCAACACGCCGACGGCGTAGAGGTCGCTCCGCAGATCGAGCTTCTTGCCCTGCGCTTGCTCGGGCGACATGTAGCGCGGCGTGCCGAAGACGGTGCCAGCCTGCGTCTCCAGCTGATCGATCTTGCGATCGCCCTGGATGACCTTGGCGATGCCGAAGTCGAGCACCTTCACCACCGGCGCCGCACGTCCCTCCACGCGCGCGAGGTAGATGTTGTCGGGCTTCAGATCTCGGTGGATGATCCCCTTCTCGTGCGCCTCCGACAGCGACGCGAGGATCTCTTTCGCGAAGCCGACAGCGGTGCCTACGTCGAGCGGGCCCTCACGCTCGATGCGGTGCGTGAGCAGCTCGCCCTCGAGCAGCTCCATCGCGAGAAAGAGCAGCCCCTCCGGCGTCTCGCCGAAGTCGAAGACGCGCACGGTGTTCGGGTGCGTGAGCAGCGACATCGCCTTCGCTTCTCGATGAAAGCGCGTGACCGTGTCGCGATCGAGCACGAACTCTTTCTTCAGGATCTTCAGCGCGACGGCGCGACCGAGACCGGACTGCTCCGCGCGATACACCGTGCCCATGCCACCGACGCCGATCCGCTCGAGGATCTTGAAGCGCCCGGCGACGACGACGCCGCGCAGCGGATCGCCCTCGGCCTCGGCGTGCTCGCGCGCATCCACCGTGCGACTGCCGTCACGGGGGCATGACTTCTCGCCTCCCGTATAGACGGTTCGGCACTGCGGACAGATGCGCATCGTGGACGCGGCGATGTTAGCACGCGCCCGCGCCGTGCCCCGACGCGCGGAGCATCCGGCGAACCGGCGGCGACGAACGGCGCCGCGCTCTAGAAACAGCGCATCGGGGCGAAGCTGCCGCCGGCGACGTAGGGCCGGCAGTGTTCGGTGCCGCTGCACTGGCTGTCCGTGCAGCAGGATGTGCCGCAGAAGCCGCGCACGCAGACGCCGTCGCGGCACTCGTCGTTGCTGCCGCACGCAGCGCCCGCAGCGGCGCGCGGTGAGGCGGTGTTGCAGCGACCGAGCCAGGCGTTGCCCGCCGTGATGTACTGGCAGCGGTCCCCCGCGTCGCACACCGCGGACGATTCGCACGGCAGCCCGCAGTTGTAGACGGCGTCGTTGATGCACGACGCGATCGAGACGAAGCTGCAGACCTCGAGCGGATCGCCGCCCTGCTCGAGCGTGCAGCCGTCGCTGCCCTCGGCTCCGCAGAGCAACGTGCCACGTGCGAAAAACGACTGGCAGGTTCGGGTCGACGGCGCCGGGACACCGAGCGCGCTCGCCGTCCCTGCGGGCAGGCACGTGCGTGCGCCGGTCGCGGCTTGGACGCAGACCGCGCCTGGGTCGTCGTCGCAGTGTCCATTGGTGCAGCAGCCGCGCCCGCAGATACCGCGCGGCGTCCCGGGCGTCAGGCCGAGCGCCTCGCGCAGGATACAGACGCCGGTCGTGCACTCTTCGTCAACGTTGCAGGTCGCGCCGAGCGGGTTCAGGGCGACGCACGAGCCGCTCATGGGATCGCAGCGCGTGCCAATCGCGCAGCTGGTCGGGACACAAGACGTCGTCACACATCGGAGGCTCACCGGGTCACACGCCTGCCCGCTTCCGCAAGGGAACGCGGTGCAGTCGCTCGGATCGACGCAGCCGCCGTTGACGCAGAGAAAGCCGCCATTGCAGCTCGCGTCGACGTCGGGCAGCCCCCCGGCGCGGCACGCGTTGACGCGCCCGTCGCAGATCTCGGGTGCACCGGGGTACACGTCGCGGCTCGAGTCATCGCAGTCAACGAAGTCCGCCATGAGCGGCCCCGCGATGAAGGTCCCGCGCGGGCTGCCGGGCTGGCTGCCGCAGAACGTGAAGCCATCACCGTCGGCGTCTTGGCCCTCGTCGATGAAGCCGTTGCAATCGTCGTCCTCGCCGTTGCACGACTCCATTGCCGCCGGGACGCAGCCGTCGGGCGGCGGCGGTGGGCCGATAGGCGTCGCGCAGCGGCCGTCCGTACACAACATGCCGAGCGGGCACGGATCGTCGACACCCGGCTCCACCTGGCAGAGAATCGGCTCGTCCTCCGGCGCGACGATCACGCTGCACGCGCTGCCGACGAGCCCACTGCCAATCAGCGTCGCGAGCAGCACTACACGCGTCACTGCGCGCGCCGCTCCATCGCGCGCTCGCACATACATCACAGCGCACCGCGCAGCGTGAATAGCGCGCCGCCCGGCAGCACCGCGATGTCCGCCTGCACGCCGCCCGCTTCGACGCCCGGATAGCGCTCGACGGTGCGCTCGCGCAGCGCGAACAAGAGCACGCTCGCCAGCACCGACACGCCACCAGTGACGAAGAAGATGTCCGTCAGCATCGACAGCAGATCAGCACGATCGGCGATGTCGAGTCGATCGGCGTACGTGCCATCCGCGCCGATGACGAAGTCCCGCACCTCGCCCTGTGCGCTCAGCGCGAGCAGCCCGGTGACGGCGCCGCCGATCACCAGCGCCGCGCCTGCCGACGCCGTGATCCAGAAGAGCGCATCGGCGACGCCACGCTCTTGCACGCGCACCGGCTGCGGATCGCGCAGCTGCCGCTCGAGCGGATTGGGCGGCGGCGGCGTCTGCGCACCGACCTCATCGCGCGCGCCCTCGAGCCGACGCATCGTGCCCTCCACGCGCTGCCGCTCTTCGCCCTCATCCGGGCCGAGCAGCTGCACATAGCGATGATAGAAGCCGATCGATTTCTCCAGCTCGCCGAGCAGCTCGTAGACGCGGGCGACGTTGAAGACGAGGTTCGGCGACGTCGGATCGAGCATCAGCGCGCGCTCGAGATCGACCGCCGCCTCGCGGTAGCGCCCCTCTTGATAGAGCTGCCGGCCACGCGCGTAGAATTCGATCGCCTCGGGCGGCGGCTCGTGCGTCGCCTGCGCTTGCGCCTGCACACGCGCGGGTAGGGCGGCGGAGACGGCGAGGGCCGCGCAGAGAGTGAGCGCAGTGAGCGCGAGCGTGGCAGCGAAGGCCACGGAGTGCCCAGTACGGCGCGTCATCGGGGCCGAGGGTACATGGATCGCGGGGGGCGGCGCCAGCAGACCGTGCGGTCGGGGCCGCGCGCACGCTTGCACGGCGAGGGTGCGAACGCGGCGACATGGGCGGCTGCGCGTCGATGCGCCCGCGGGCGTGACGCGGTAGTCTCTGGCGATGGACGAGCGTGAAGCCCGCGCGGAACTGCGCAGAAAGACGTGGACCGGCGGCGTCGCTCGAACTGCCGAGGAAGCCGAGGCCTACGACCTCGACTTCTGGATGGCCGCGACACCGGCTGAGCGTGTTCGTGGCGTCACGCAGCTGATCGAGGACATGCGACGGATTGGAGGCGACGATGGACCTGCCCCCCGACTTCAAAGATCTATTGGTGGAGTTCGCCCGCGCTGACGTCGCGTGCGTGATCGTGGGCGGATACGCGGTGGCGTTTCACGGACGACCGCGCGCTACCAAAGACATCGACGTGGTGCTCTTGGCGAGCCCAGAGAACCTCGAGCGCGCGGCAATCGCCGCGGCCAGATTTGGTGCGCCTGCAAACGTCGTGAGTGCGCTGCGCACCATGTCAGCTACGGACGTGGTGTTCTTGGGCCAGCCGCCGCTGCGTATCGACTTCCTCAGCTCGATCGACGGGGTCTCGGCGGCCGAGCTCTTCGCTGGGGCCGTACACGCAACGCTCGACGCCCTGATGATTCGCATCATCAGCCTCGATCACCTCATTGCGAACAAGCGAGCGGTGGCCCGGCCTCAGGACCTCATCGACGTGGAGTTTCTCGAGCGAGTGCGGGCGAAAACCACGACGCCCGGCGCCTGATCCGTCGCACGCCCAGCGACGCGCGCGCCCGTCGAACGTAGGCCACGCACGCTCGGCGCGATCGGATCCGGTTGATTCGCGCCGTGCATTCATCGCCGAGGACGCAGAGCTCACGCCGACGACCAACGGCCTGCGCAGACGTCAGCGACGCCCGAAACATTACTCATGGCACCGCGCGCGCTCGCCCAGATAGACTCGCACGCGCCACAAGAGTCCTCGATGACGCTTCGCATTCGCTCGCTCGCCACATGTGTGCTGCTCGCGTACGACCAGTTCGGCATCTCCCTCGCCCTCTCCGCCGACGGCTCCACACTCGCCGTAGGCGCCCACTACGAGGCCTCCAACGCCACCGGCATCGGCGGAAATCAGGCCGACAACTCCGCCTCCGAAGCCGGCGCCGTCTACGTCTACTAGCCAGCCAGCCAGCCGACGGACCCGCAGCGCGCCGCCACGCCGTCCGCGCGTTGAGCCGCGCGTGCACTCTCCGCGCGCCGGTCCCAGCGGTACCCATCCCTCCCGCCCACCTCGCCGCCCCGATCCCCGCGGCACCCGCACTCCACGCCCGCCTCGCCACGCCGATTACCGGGGCCCCGACGCCCGACGCGCTCACCTCGCCACGCCGATCTCCGCGGCACGCTCACGCCCCGCGCAGTCGCCGCGCCGGTGGTGCGCCGCGTCAGGCGCAGCTGCGCGCGCTGGCCGCCTGACACGACGATGCTCGTCAGTCCGTACGACGATGCTCGTCGGCCCATATGACGAGACGCGTCGACTCCCACCACGACACGCAGCGGTCCGCACGCTGATAGTCATGGGTCACCGACGACCGTCTTGGACGGTCCATTCGACCGTCGGTCCAGGTCTGCGCAAAAGGGCATATTTTGATAGGAGACCGCACCGCGCGAACGAGGCTTTCTCGTCGCATTCGAAGAAAAGTCACGGATTGCGGCGCTCGAGACAGCGAATTCGGATGCGCAAGCAACGCCGCGAGCTGGTCACTCGAAGCAAGGCCAATATCGTGGGCCTCGAGCTACGGCTGTCCGCGCTTCGCGCGGATCTGCTCGAGATGAATGATGTCGGCGAGGTCTTGAGGACGGCCGGCCGCGCGCTTCGCGACGATGAGATCCTCGAGTGAAAGGACGCGAACGGGGATGTCACCCACCATCACCTCCACGCTTTGCACATGCGCGGTCGCGAAGCCG
>Ga0105047_10016115_pt1 | contig 11737 bp, 9 predicted proteins | sample MAT04_FD_78384 | JGI IMG/M metagenome (GOLD analysis project Ga0105047, IMG submission 78384) | Freshwater microbial communities from Lake Fryxell liftoff mats and glacier meltwater in Antarctica - MAT-04 (megahit assembly) | ecosystem: Environmental > Aquatic > Freshwater > Ice > Liftoff... | reverse complement strand
TCGCTGCGGTAGTTCACGGCCACCGTGGCACCCTGGGCTGCGAGCAGTTCGCTGATACCGCGCCCGATGCCGCGCCCGCCACCAGTGACGATGGCTACTCGTCCGTTCAGTTCAGTCATGCGAACATTCTCACCACTGCGCGGACCACGGCTGCGGTCGGAGGGCGGCGGGGCCTCGTCGGTAGGGTGACCCGCGTGCACGACGGACAGATCGAAACGCTCTCCCGCCGTCAAACCCTCACCGCTCGCATGCCGCAGGGCAAGGCGCTCGGGCTCACCGCGCTGGTAGCGGTCATCCTGCTGTTCAGCGCCGGCTCCACCCTGGTGAAGCTGGCCGAAACCCCGGGCATCACCGTCGCCTTCTGGCGGATGGTGCTGTGCACCTTCATCTGGTGGGCCATCCTGTGGGTCACCGAGCGGCGGTTCATCTCGAAGGCCGACCTCAGGGCATCGCTGCTACCGGGCATTGCGTTCGGGCTCAACATCACCGCGTTCTTCACCGGCGTCACCCGCACCACTGTCGCATCGGCCGAGTTCACCGGGGCGCTCACGCCGCTCATCGTGGTGCCGCTGGGTGCGCTGATCTTCAAGGAACGGCTGCGCCTGGGAGCACTCGCGTTCGGGCTGATCTCGGTGATGGGGCTGGCCATCGTGCTGTTCAACGCCCCGGCCACCGGTGATTTCTCGTGGAACGGCGTGCTGTGGGTTGGCGGTGCGCTGTGCCTGTGGGCCACGTACCTGCTCACCAGCCGCACCCTGCGGCAGGGTCGCTCGGTGGCAGTGGTGATGTCACACATCACCCCCATCGCGGCGGTGGTCACGCTGCCGCTCGGCCTGTTCCTGTTTCCCGGCACGCTGCTACAGGTCACCTGGCGCTCGGTGGTGTTCATCGTCATCCTCGCCGTCCTCACCGGCACCGGCGCGCACGGGCTGATGGTGTTCGCGCAGCACAGCGTGCCCATCGGGGTCATCAGCATGCTGCAGGTTTCGCAGCCGGCCATCGCGGTTGTCTGGTCGGTGCTGTTCCTGGGCAGCTCGGTGGTGCCCATCCAGATCGTGGGCATGGCCCTGGTCATCCTCGGACTGGTCGCGGTCACCATCCAGACCCAGCGCGCTCGCGATACGTAGGCAGGCGGTACCGCACTGCCGCGGTACACTCGGCGGCAACCGAAACGGGGAGCTCGCACGGATCGTGGGCTGAGAGGGTGGCCGCCGCCGCCGACCCGAGAACCTGATCTGGGTAATGCCAGCGGAGGGATGCGAATGAGCCAGGCAGTAGTGGTCATCGGAGGCGGCACACTCACGCAGCGTGCGCTTGACGCCGTACGCCCGGAGGCGACTGTGATCGCCGCCGACAGCGGGCTCGATCACGCCGTCGCCGCTGGCCTGCGCCCGCACGTGCTGGTGGGCGACTTCGACAGCATCAGCGCCGCCGGCCGGATGTGGGCCTATGCGCACGAGCTGGAGATCCACGAGCACCCCGTCGACAAGGACCTCACCGACGCAGAGCTGGCCATCCGCCGGGCACTCGATGTGCCCGACCTGCGCCAGTTGCTGGTGATCGGCGGGCTCGACGACCCCGCTGACCAGCGCTTCGATCACCTGCTGGGCATGCTGTTGGCCCTGGGCCATCCCTTGCTCGCCGGCGTCGGTTCTGTCAAGGCGGTGTTGGCCGACACCCAGTTCCAGATGATGCACCCTGGCAAGCACACTGTGCTCGACCTAGAGGCAGGGCAGACGTTCTCGCTGCTCGCGTTGCACGGCCCGTGCCGCGGCGTGACGGTGAATGGCGCCCGCTGGCCTCTCGCGAACGCCACCCTCGATGGCACCGAGGCCCGCGGCGTCAGCAACGAGGGCACCGAACGCACCGAGGTGCAGGTCGAGTCGGGCGTGCTGACGGTGGTCATCCCATGAGCGTCGTTCGTCGTTCTCGCCGTCGCTCGATTCGCCGCCCCATCGCTGTCGGGCTCGCGCTCGCGCTCGTCGCCACGATCGCCGCGTGTGGTGACGACTCGTCGCCATCGACAGACCCTGCCGCGATCACACTCGTGGCCTACGACTCGTTCCCGAAGGCCGACACCCCGCTCAACGAAGCGCTCGCCGAGTTCACGGCCAACACCGGCATCGCAGTGTCGGTGGTCAGCGCAGGCGACACCGGCACCATGGTCACCAAGGCTGCGCTCACCGCCGGCAACCCCGAGGGCGACGTGATGTGGGGCGTCGACAACACCTGGCTGTCGGCCGCGCTCGACGGCACCATCTTCGACGGCGACCCGGCACAGGTCGACTTCGGCGACGTATGCCTGAACTACGACATCGCCTGGTTCGCCGAGCGGTCGCTCGCGCCGCCCGCCACGCTCGACGACCTGCTCCTGCCCGAGTATGCCGACCTGCTCGTGGTGCAGAACCCCGGCTCGTCGTCACCGGGGCTGGCATTCCTGCTGGCCACCGTCGCCGAGTACGGCCCCGACGGCTGGCGCAGCTATTGGACGGCGCTACGCGACAACGGTGTGGAAGTGGTCGACTCGTGGGACATCGCGTACTACGAGCGCTTCAGCGGCGCCGCCGGCAGCGACGGCCCCAAGCCGCTGGTGGTCAGCTACGCCAGCAGCCCTCCCGCGGAAGTGCTGTTCGCCGACCCGCCGCGCAACGACGCCCCCACCGGCGTGGTGCCGGCGACGTGCTTCCGCCAGGTGGAGTACGCAGGAGTGCTGCGCGGCACCGACCACCCGACGGAAGCGGGGCAGCTGCTCGAATTCCTGCAGTCGCAGCGATTCCAGCAGGAGCTGCCGCTGACGTTGTTCGTCTACCCGATCGACCCGGCCACTCCCCTGCCAGACGCGTTCACGCAGTTCTCGGTGATCGCCGACAATCCCTATACGGTCGAGCCGGCGGTGATCGCCGCCAACCGCGAGCAGTGGCAGGACCAGTGGACCGAGATCGTGCTGCGCTGAACCGGCTGCCGCGCTGGTTGGTGCCGGCACTGGCCGCGCTACCCGTGATGGGGTTGGGCGTGTTCTTCGCCTGGCCGCTCGGCACGCTGCTGGCGCGCGTCGTGCGACCGTCGTCGGTCGTCGACGCGCTGCGCACGCCGGGCCTCGGTGGCGTGCTGTGGTTCACGCTGTGGCAGGCGGTCGCCAGCACCGTGCTCACGCTGGTGGCCGGCTTCGCACCGGCGTACCTGTTGGCCCGCTACCGGTTCGCCGGCCGACGAGCGCTGATGGCCCTGGTGACGGTGCCGTTCATGCTGCCGACCGTGGTGGTGGGTGCCGCGTTCCTGGCACTGCTCCCGCAGAGTTGGCACGGCACCGGACGAGCGGTCGTGCTGGCCCACGTGTTCTTCAACATCGCCGTCGTGGTTCGCCTGGTGGGCGCGCTGTGGGCCGTGCTGCCCGCCGACCTCACCGCCGCGGCGCGCACGTTGGGCGCGTCGCGAACACAGGTGCTGCGCCACGTGGTGTTGCCGCTGCTGCGCCCGGCGCTGTGGGCCGCCGCCACCGTGGTGTTCTTGTTCACGTTCACCGCGTTCGGCACCGTGCGCCTGTTGGGCGGCGCCGCCAACCCCACGCTCGAGGTCGAGATTGCCCGCCGCGCCACACAGCTCGGCGACGTCGACGGGGCCGCCGTGCTGTCCGTGCTCCAGCTCGTTGCGTTGGCGACGGTGGTGTGGTGGTCGTCGCGCTGGCAGCGCCGTGCAGCGGTGCCGTTCGATGCCCCGGTCGGCGCACGTCGCGCGCGCTCGCGCAACGAGCGACGTTTGCTGCTGTTCGGTGCCGGTGCGACGGCCGCCGTGATGGCCACCCCGCTGCTGGTGATGGTGTCGCGGTCGTTCCGGCTGGGCGGCGCGTGGTCGCTGCGCGGGTGGCGAACGCTGAGCACCGCCGAAGTGCGCCCCGGCCTCAGCCTGGGCGTCGACCCACTCGCCTCGCTGACCGCCTCGCTGCGGTTCGCGCTGGTGGCGGCGACGGTGGCGGTGGTCGCCGGCGGGCTGGCCGCGTTCGCCATCACCTCTGCGCGCCGCCACGGACGGTGGCTCGACGTGGGGTTGATGCTGCCGCTGGGCACGTCGGCCGTCACCATCGGGCTCGGGTTGCTGATCACGTTCGACTCCGCGCCGTTCGACTGGCGCGCCGAGTGGTGGCTGATCCCCGTCGGCCATGCGCTGGTGGCCACGCCGTTCGTCGTGCGTGCACTGCTGCCCGTACTGCGGTCCATCCCGGCAGACCAACGCGCCGCGGCCGCGGTGCTGGGCGCGTCGCCGCTGCGGGCTTGGTGGGCCATCGATGTGCGCCGTCTCGCCGGGCCGCTGCTCGGCTCCGCGGGGTTGGCTGCGGCCATCTCGTTGGGCGAGTTCGGCGCCACCACGTTCCTCACCCGCGCCGGCCGCGACACCATGCCCATCTCCATCGCCCGCCTCCTGGCGCGCACCGGCGAAGTCCCACGCGCGCAGGGCTTTGCGCTGGCGACGGTGCTGCTGGTCGCGACCGCGACGGTCATCGTGCTGGCTGATCGACGGGGGGTGCTCGATGTTGGCCGCGCGTGAGGTGGTGGTGCGCTTCGGTGAGCGCACCGTGCTCGACCGTGTGTCGTTGGAGGTTGCCACCGGTGAGGTGGTAGCGCTGCTCGGCCCGTCGGGTGTCGGGAAGAGCACGCTGTTGCGTGTGCTCGCCGGGCTACTCGTGGCCGATGGCGGCAGCGTGTGGCTCGACGATCGCGACATCACCGACCTGCCGTCGCATCGCCGCAACATCGGGCTGGTGTTCCAGGACGAGCAGCTGTTCCCGCACCTCACCGTCGCCCAGAACGTCGGGTTCGGCCTGCGCATGCGGCGCAGCGATCGCGCGGCCGTCGCTGCGCGAGTCGACGAACTGCTCGTGCTCGTCGGCCTGCCCGAGTTCGGCCAGCGTTCGGTCGTCACGCTCAGCGGCGGCGAGGCCAAGCGCGTTGCGCTGGCACGGTCGTTGGCACCGCGGCCGGCGGTGCTGCTGCTCGACGAACCGCTCACCGGCCTCGATCGCGACTTGCATGATCGCCTGGTCGGTGAGTTGGCTGACGTGTTGCGCGCCACCGGCACCACTGCGCTGCTGGTGACCCACGACCACGACGAGGCCGCCGCCATCGCCACCCGAACGATCACGCTCTGACCAGCGACACGACCGGCGACACGACCGGCGACACGACCAACCGCCGCGGTCCGCCTCAAGGGTTCTGGTCGCGATTCGTCTCCATGTCGGAGACGAATCGCGACCAGAGTGAGCGGCGGGGGGCTACGACGCCCAGCGGTCGAGCACGTTGCGGATTCGTTTGGCCACCCAGGCCGGGTTGTCGCGCAGCCGGAGCCAACTGAAGTGCACGATGATGTAGCCGGCTGCGACCAGTTCGACGTTGCGAAAGCGATCGAACTCGAACTGGTCACGGTCGAGCCCGTGGCGCTCCCAGCCATCGCACTCGAGGATGACGCGCGTGCCGAGGACGAGGAAGTCGACCTCGTACCCGGCCACGAGTGCGTGAAAGTTCGCGGGTGGCAAGTCGTAGTTGGTCAGCAACTTTCCCATCTTCGATTCCAGCTCGCTGTCGGGCGGGAGTTCGTCATCGAACCAGGACTCCATTGCCCTTCGAAGCGGAGTGACGCCGTTGCGGCCGGCTCGCGCGTGCCGGAACAGTGCCGCTCGGATAGCTGCGGGTGATGCCAGCCGCAACGAGATCACCTCGATCACGGCCGTCTCGACAGCGGCGGGCTCGACGGCTCCAAGGTCGACCAGCATGCGCAACGGGTTCGTGGTGGGCACTCTGTTGCGCAGCACCGGCCGGAGATCGACCTGGTCACGCGGCCGATGCACCACGACCCCACCGACCCGCGAGTAGCGCCGGTCGGGCAGCAAGATGTCGATGAGCTTGCCGGACGGACGGCCCGGCAACCACAGCGCGGCGGAGGTGCGGTGCGAGGCCATCGACCCCGACCCAGTTGCCCACACTGCCGCTAGCGCCTGTTGGTGCAGCGTCGGCGGGGTTCCCCACAGCCTCGCCACGTTGGGGTAGAGCTGCTCGAGTTGGCCGCTGCTGATGGCCAGATACCACTCGGCGCGGGTGACGCCGAGGCGTGCCGCGGCAGCTTTGTTGATCAGCCCGTGGTGGCGTTGGGCGAACCGGTCGATCCGTTCGAGTCTCACACCCTCACTGGGCACGGCGGCACGACCAAACCGGCAACTCTTTCGGACTCTGGTCGCGATTCGTCTCCATGTCGGAGACAGATCGCGACCAGACTCCTGTGGCGGCGCGGTGGCGGCGCGGTGGCGGCGACCTGAGGCGACCTGGTGGCGACCTGGCGGCCACCCGAGGCGACCGAGCCAGTCGGGCACCTGACGGCCGTGGCATGCTGCGAGGATGACTGACGCCGCTGTGCGAGTTGGGTTCCTGGGTGCTGGGCTGATCGCCACCTACCACTCGAAGAGCCTGCGCCGCAGCGGCGCACCCGTGGTGCGCGCCGGCGTCTACGACCCGCACACCGAGCGGGCCGCCGCGTTCGCCGCTGCCAGCGGGCACACGGTGTGCACCAGTGAGGACGACGTGATCGCCGGTTGCGACGCCGTGTACATCTGCACCTGGACCAGCGAGCACCCACGGTTACTGGCCAAGGTGGTCGCCGCCGGCAAGCACGTGTTCTGCGAGAAGCCGCTGGCCTTCACCACCACCGAGGCCGTGGCCATGGCCCGCGCCGCGCAGGCCGCCGGCGTCACGCACCAGGTGGGTCTGGTGCTGCGTCGGTCGCCCGCCTACCTGTGGGCGAAGCACCTCATCGACGACCCCGCCGCCGGACGAGTGATGACCGTGGTGTTCCGCGACGACCAGTTCATCCCCATCCAGGGCCACTACAGCAGCACGTGGCGCGCCGACAAGCACCTCGCAGGCGCGGGCACACTGCTCGAGCACAGCATCCACGACGTCGACATGCTGCGCTACCTGGTCGGTGATGTGCGCCGACTCAGCGCACACACGCAGAACTTCCACGGTCACGACGGCATCGAAGACGTTGCCACCAGTTCGCTGCGGTTCACCAACGGCGCCACCGGCACGCTCACCAGCGTGTGGCACGACAACCTTGCGCGACCAAGCCTGCGCCGGGTGGAGATTTTCTGCGAGCGCCGCCTCGTCGTCATCGACGGCAACGACTGGTTCGGCCCGGTCGGCTGGACCGACGCCGACGGCACCACCGGCTCGCTTGCCGACGAGGGGCTGGTGGCCGCCGTGGCCCCGATGCGCGAGGGCAGCGACAACCCCGACGGCGAGTTCATCCGCGCCATCGTCGAAGGCCATGCCGCGACACCCGACCTGTTCACTGCGGCGCGCTCGCACCAGATCGTCGACACCATGTATGCCTCCGCAGCAGCCGACGGCGAGACGCTCGACGTGCCCGCCGACCTACCGTGACCGAGCCCACCACCGAGCCAGCCGTCGTCGAGCCGGTCGTCGAGATCACCGCCGAGCAGACTCACTCGCTACGCCTGGCCGTGTTGCGCTTCGACACTGTCACGAAGGAAGTGGTGTTCCCGGAGGACACGTGGCCGGGTGCGTTCCACCTCGGCGTGCGCGTCGGCGACGAACTGGTGGCCACGTCGAGTTGGGTGCCACGTGACCACGACGGCTTGCCCGCCGTGCAACTACGCGGCATGGCCACTGCTCGCAACGTGCAGGGCAGCGGGTTGGGCGGGATGTTGCTGCAGGCGGGTTGCGCTCGCGCTGCCGCTGATGGCTTCAAAACGGTGTGGGCCCGGGCCCGAGACGCCGCGCTGCCCTTCTACCTGCGCCATGGTTTCCACGTGGAGGGCGAGGGCTTCGTCGATACCGCCACTCAGCTTCCTCACCATCTGGTCGTCCGCGCGCTGCGCGTTCGTTGACAGGCCGCGGCGTAGGTTGCTGATCGTGCGTGAAGAACTCGGCCACGAGGTGCTCGGACTGTGACCACCGCTGCGGCCGTCGACCCACCCGACGACCCGCCCGACAACCCGCCCGACAAGGCACGGCCCGAGCCGCTTCCGCGCAACGTGAAAGTGCTCGGCGCGGTGTCGTTGGCACAAGACACCGGGTCGGAGATGCTCTACCCGCTGCTACCGACGTTCATCACCGGAACCCTTGGTGCACCAGTCGTGGCGCTCAGCGTCGCCGAAGGTCTCGCCGACGCGGCCGCAGCGATGATGAAGCTCGTCGCCGGCCGGCTCGCCGACCGCCGACGTCGACGGTGGATCGCGGCCGGCTATGCGATTGCAACGGTCGGCAAGATCGTCGTTGCCGCTGCGTTCGTGTGGCCGGTAGTGATCGTCGGCCGAGCGATCGACCGGGTCGGCAAGGGCATTCGCGGAGTGCCTCGCGACGCAATGATCGCCGACGCTGTGTCCGCCAGTTCGCGGGGGCGAGCGTTCGGGTACCACCGGTCGCTCGACACCATCGGCGCGGTGCTCGGCCCGCTGCTCGGGCTCGCCCTGCTGCAACTGCTCGACGGACGCATTCGCATCGCGCTCGTGATCGCAATCATCCCCGCCGCGATCAGTGTCGGCCTGGTCGCATTCGTTCGTGAGCCCGACGAGCGCCCAATCCCGACCGGCGGCCCACCTGACCAGGCAGCCACGCCGCTGCCGGTGCCAGTCCTGGTGCCGGATGTAGCCCGTCAGCTGCCACCGGGCCTTTGGCGCGTGCTGGTCCCACTGATCGCTTTCGGTCTGGTGAATTCGACCGATGCGCTGCTGCTGCAACACGCCGGCGACGTCGGGCTGTCGACCAAGCAAGTGGTGCTCGCCTACGTGTCGTTCAACGTCGTGTACGCCCTCTTGGGTTACCCGGCGGGCAAGCTCGCCGATCGGCTCCCCCACCGGATTGTGTTCGCCGGCGGGCTGGCCGTGTTCGCTGGCGTCTACTTCGGCCTCGGCCAGACAACGAGCAGCACCGCCGTGTGGATGCTGCTGCCGCTGTACGGGGTCTTCCCTGCGCTCACCGACGGCGTCAGCCGGGCCTGGATCGCGGGCCTCGCCCCTCGCGCCTCGCGCACTTGGGTGCTCGGTGTACACGGTGCCACCACGGGCGTTGCTGTACTCGGCGCCGGGCTGTGGAGCGGGCTCGCCTGGGGCGATACCGGGGCCGTTCCCCTCACCGTCTCCGGGGTCGTCGCCGGCGTGATCGCCCTGTGGCTGCTCGTCGACCGCAGACCGATGGCCCCCCTCGCGTAGGACCTTTGGCCCGATCGGGCGGACCCCAGGACGCGCGACACTGACGGTTGTGACTACACCTGCGTACATTCGACACACACAACTTCAGACCTGGGTGGCCGAGATGGCCGAACTCTGCAAGCCGGACGGGATCCACTGGTGTGACGGCTCCGACGAGGAGTACGACCAACTCTGCGAAGAGCTGGTGCAGGCCGGCACCTTCACTCGGCTCGATGAGACGAAACGACCGAACAGCTTCCTCGCGCGATCCGACGCCAGCGATGTGGCCCGAGTCGAGGATCGGACGTACATCTGCAGCCGGAGCCCGCAGGAGGCCGGGCCGACCAACAACTGGATGGACCCGCGCGAGATGCACGGCATCCTCGACGGCCTGTTCGACGGGTGCATGCGCGGCCGCACGATGTACGTCATCCCGTTCTCGATGGGCCCACTCGGCTCCGACATCGCACAGATCGGTGTCGAGATCACCGACTCGCCGTACGTCGTGGTCAACATGAAGATCATGACCCGCATGGGTCGCGCGGTGTACGACGTGATGGGGGACGACTCGCCGTTCGTGCCGTGCATGCACACCGTCGGCGCTCCGCTCGAAGCCGCCGCGCAGGATGTGGCGTGGCCGTGCAACCCCGACGTCAAGTACATCGTGCACTTCCCCGAGGAGCGCTCGATCTGGAGTTACGGCAGCGGATATGGCGGTAACGCGCTGCTGGGCAAGAAGTGCCTGGCCCTGCGGATCGCGTCGACCATGGCACGCGAGGAGGGCTGGCTCGCCGAGCACATGCTCATCATGGGCGTCACCGATCCGACCGGGGAGAAGACGTATGTGGCGGCCGCCTTCCCCAGCCAATGCGGAAAGACGAACTTTGCGATGCTCGTGCCGCCGGCAGCGCTGGCCGAGAAGGGCTGGAAGGTGACGACCGTCGGGGACGACATCGCCTGGATCAAGCCAGGTGCTGACGGTCGCCTCTACGCGATCAACCCCGAAGCCGGGTACTTCGGAGTCGCGCCGGGCACCGCAACGTCGACCAACCCGGCGGCGATCGAGTCGATCCGTTCCAACACCATCTTCACCAACGTTGCGCTCACCGACGACGGCGACGTGTGGTGGGAGGGCCTCGATGGCGAACCCCCGGCACACGCGATCGACTGGCAGGGCAACGACTGGACCCCACAGTCCGAGCAGAAGGCGGCCCATCCGAACTCGCGCTTCACGGCACCCGCCCAGCAGAACCCTGTCATCGACCCGGCGTGGGACGACCCGAACGGCGTCCCGATCGCAGCCTTCGTGTTCGGCGGCAGGCGATCGGGCACCATTCCGCTCGTCGTCCAGTCCTTCAACTGGGCTTATGGCGTGTTCATGGCGGCAACGATGGGGTCGGAGACGACGGCCGCCGCGTTCGGCCAGCAGGGTGTGGTTCGTCGTGACCCGTTCGCGATGCTGCCGTTCGCCGGCTACCACATGGGCAGCTACATCAATCACTGGCTGGCGATCGGCCGCCAGATCCAGAACCCGCCGCGGATCTTCTCCGTCAACTGGTTCCGCCGCAACGCCGATGGCAGCTTCGCATGGCCGGGGTTCGGCGAGAACATGCGGGTGCTCCAGTGGATCGTCGAGCGGTCGCAGGGCCAAGCGGTCAGCGTCGAGAGCCCGCTCGGGTGGATGCCGCGCTACCACGACCTCGACTGGGAGGGGTTGGAGAGCTTCACCGAGGAACAGTTCCTGGAGTGCATGTCCATCGACCGCCCGGATTGGCACGCCGAACTGCTCGAGTGCGAGGACCTGTTCATGAAGCTCCACGAACGACTCCCCAACGAGATGCGCTCGATCAAGGAACTGGTCACATCCAGCCTGTGGCGCTCGCCCGACCACTGGGAGATGAACGCCGACCCCACCTGACGACGCGACGGTTCAACCGGGCGCGCCTCGACGAGGCGCCGAAGGAGAGGCAAGCGCGGCACCGCTGACGGCCTTCACCACCGCGCAGGAATCGACGACGCCGACCGGTCGCTGATGTTGGGCTTCCACACCGGCGGCCCGTTGATGTCGAACGACGGGAAGCGGCGTAGCAGCCGCGGCAGGGCAAGGCGAATCTCCAACCGGGCGAGCGCAGCACCGAGGCAGAAGTGATGGCCGTGCCCGAACGTCAGGTGCGGGTTCGGGCTGCGGTCGAGGACGAGCCGGTTCGCGTCGGCGAAGACCCGCGGATCGCGATTCGCGGCCAGGATCGCCATGAACACGGTCTGTCCTTCCTCGAAGGTCGAGCCGTCGCGCTCGTGGGTCTCGGCGACGGTTCGCATCATCGCCTTCGCCGACGCTTCGAACCGCAAGAGCTCCTCGACCGCTCTGTCGAGGTCGGTGCCCTCAAGTTCGACGAAGCGGCGCCGGGCGTCGGGGTCGAGACACAGCGCGATGGTCGCCGAGCCGAGCAACGAAGCAGTCGTGTCGTGACCGGCGAAGAGCAGTAGCGAGCATGCACCGATGATCTCCGCCGTGGTCAGCCCGTCGTCATGGTCCTCCCG
>Ga0105047_10016114_pt1 | contig 11738 bp, 10 predicted proteins | sample MAT04_FD_78384 | JGI IMG/M metagenome (GOLD analysis project Ga0105047, IMG submission 78384) | Freshwater microbial communities from Lake Fryxell liftoff mats and glacier meltwater in Antarctica - MAT-04 (megahit assembly) | ecosystem: Environmental > Aquatic > Freshwater > Ice > Liftoff... | reverse complement strand
TGCCGTTGACCAGCAGGTTGGGCAGGCGGGCCGGGAGGTAGACCGGCTCTTCGCGTTCGCCGTCGAAGGTTGGTCGGAACTCGACCGTCTCCTCGTCGATCTCGGCGAGCAGCTCCATGGCCGCCTCGGACAATCGACACTCGGTGTAGCGGTGAGCTGCCGGTGGATCGTCGAGCGTGCCGAAGTTGCCGTGCGGGTCGACGAGGCAGATGTTGCGCGAGAAGTCTTGGCCCATACGGGTGAGGGCGTCGTAGATGGAGCCGTCGCCGTGAGGATGGAACTTGCCCATGGTGTCGCCGACGACCCCGGCGCACTTGCGGTGCGGACGGTCGGGACGCAGCCCCATCGACGACATCGAGAACAGGATGCGGCGCTGTACCGGCTTGAGACCGTCGCGCACGTCGGGGATGGCACGCGACGTGATGACCGACAGCGAGTAGGCGAGGAACGATTCGCTCATCTCCTGGCCCACGGGGATGTCGATCACCTCGCGGGCGAAGTTGTTCTCGAACAGATCGCCTTGTGACGGCATGGGCCAGCTCCCAGGGAAGAATCGGTGGCGGCGGCGGTCGTGACGAGGGGTCGGCAGCGCCGCGCAGAACGCGTGTTCGGGCCATTCTAGGTGTGCCGTCAGGGTCCGCCGGTGATGTGGGGCTCTCGTGGGCGAGGATGGTCAGATGTCACCGACGCCCTCCGAGCTCGAAGCACTCGCGTCTACGCGCTCGGCGTGGCACTCGCTCGCCGAGCACGTGCTCGCCGTCGATCTGCACCGGGCGACCGGCAAGATCGGGTTGCGCCCGCTGCCGGGAGGATTCGGTCAGCCCGAGTACTTCGTCGCCGCCACCGGTGCAGCCGATGCGGGCCCGGGGCAGCGTCGACGGTTGCGCGTCGATGGCGACCACCTGGTCATCCTGTCGGGCGACGCCGAGCGGTGGCACCCGCTCACCACGCTGGGCGCGGCCCTCGAACTGGCCGGTCTCGAGCCCGGAGCGGCAACGGGCGCATTCGAGGCGACGTCGCGCTCGGGAGCCGACCTCGACGTCTCGGTTGACCCGATCGCCGCTCGGTCGTTGGCTGACTGGTTCACGTTCGTCAGTGCTGCGCTCGAAGTTCTGCGCCGTCGTCACGCCGAAACGTTGCCGTCGATTGTGCAGTTGTGGCCCGAGCACTTCGACGCCGCCTGCTCGTTCGCCGAGATCAACTTCGGGGGCTCGCCGGGAGATGCCGGGCGCCCCGAGCCCTACCTGTACGTGGGCCCGTGGAGCGCAATCGGCGACGACCCGTTCTGGAACGAGTCCTACGGTGCCGCACGATCGCGATCCGACGTCGCCGGTCTCGAGGAGGCCGTGGGCTTCTTCGAAGAGGGATTGGAGCGGTCGATCTCGCAGCGGTGAGTGCCGAGGGGCTCACGGTGCTGGAAGACTGGGGCGATGGACGCCTCTGAGATCTCGACCCGGATCACCCACACCGCCGATGACGTGCTGGCCGCTGGGCCGTACAGCCAGGCGGTCGACGCCGGGTACTTCGTGCTCATGTCGGGCCAGACGCCGCTCGACGCCGCCACCGGCGAGCTCGCGACGGGCGACATCGCGGATCAGACCCGGCAGTGCTTCTCCAACCTCTTCAAGGTGCTGGCGGCAGCCCGTCTCACCCCTGACGAGGTCGTGAAGGTCAACGTGTATCTCACCGACATGGCCGACTTCTCCGCTATGAACGAGGTCTACACCCAGCAGTTCTCCGCGCCCTACCCGGTGCGCACCACCCTCGGGGTGGCTGCGCTACCGCTGGGCGCCAAGGTCGAGATCGAGTTCATGGCGCACCGCAGCCCCGTCTGAGTCGGGGGCGCCTTCAGTCGCCCAGTACCAGCTCGGCGATCTGGCGCATCTGGTCCTTGGAGGACCCGTACATGGTGAGGGTGGTCACCGGGCTCTCCTTCCAGGCCTGCAGGCGATCCTTGATGCGCGCCGGCGGCCCGACGAGGGAGATCTCATCGGCGAACTCGGTGGGCACCATGGCGATGGCCTCGTCGCGACGACCCTCGAAGAACAGCTCTTGGATCTTGAACGCCGCCTCCTCGTAGCCCATGCGGGCCATGAGGTCGGTGTGGAAGTTCTTGCCCTTGGCGCCCATGCCACCGATGTAGAAGCCGAGCATCATCTTGACGGGCAGTAGAGCGGCCTCGACGTCGTCGGTGATATGGATGTTGGCGATCGCCGGGATCTCGAAGCCGGGCTTGGCGTCCTTGAGTTGATCGGCGTACACCTCCTGGCGGAACGGCGAGTAGTAGAGCGGGATCCAGCCGTCGGCGATCTCGGCGGTCATCGTCACATTCTTCGGCCCCTCGGCGCCGAGGTAGATGGGGATCTCGCGCCGCAGCGGATGGGTGATCGACTTCAGCGGTTTTCCGAGGCCCATCGAACCGGGCCCGTGATAGGGGTGCTGGTAGAACTCGCCGTCGAACTCGAGTGGCTCTTCGCGGGCGAGCACCCGGCGAATGATCTCGACGTACTCACGGGTGCGGGCCAGGGGTTTGCGGTACGGCTGGCCGTACCAACCCTCAACCACCTGCGGTCCGGACGCGCCGAGGCCCAGGATGAGCCGGCCGTTGGACAGGTGGTCGATGGTCAACGCGTGCATGGCGGTCGCCGCGGGGGTGCGCCCCGAGATCTGCACGACCGACGTGCCCAGCTTGATGGTGCTGGTGTGCCCGGCGAGGTAGGCGAGAGGGCTGAAGGCATCCGATCCCCAGGCTTCCGCCGTCCACACCGAATCGAATCCGAGGCGCTCGGCTTCCTGGGTCGTCTCGATGATGTTGGGCGGAGGGAGCTGTCCCCAGTAACCCCAGATCAGTCCAAGCTTCATGCGGTAGCTCCTTACGGTGTGATCTCGGTGCCGTTGATGGCACTGCTGATGGTGGTGCAGATGAGTTCACGGTCACCGCGACAGCGGTGCCCGGAGAACAGGGTCATGGCGACGGCCAGGACCGGGAAGAGTGGGAAGAGCAGCGCCATCGGGCTGCCTTCTCCGACGGCCGAGATGGCGCCGACGATGGCGCCGACCGTCGTGAGCGCGATCCAAGCGCCGTAGATGCCGTAGGTCCAGGCGGCCGGGCGGATGGTGGCGGTGAGCCGCGAGCCCTTGCCGTGTTCGGTGAACCGGCCCCGAAATACCGGTTGCCAGGCGTTGGGCATGGGCATGCGGCGACGCGCCGTGACGAACGGCGGGCCGCTGCGCCCGATGAGGGGAGCGTCAGGCGCGGCCTTGGCGATGGCCCGGCCGCGGCTGAGCCCGACATCTTGCAACTTGGCCGCGGCGCGGTCGGGGTTGAGTCGCGTCTCCCAGGTGTGGTGCTCCACCCGGAGCGTGTCGGCGAGCAGGCTCACAGGATCAGTCTGCTACTTGCCCTGGAAGTTGGGGGTGCGCTTTTCCTTGAAGGCCCGTGGGCCCTCTTTGGCATCCTCGGAGCCGAACACGTCCCAGCCGTAGCTGAACTCGTAGTCGAGGGCTTCCTTCTCTTCCATGCCGTTGGTCTCGCGCAACGTCTTGAGCAGCGACTTCACGGCCAGGGGGCCGTTGCCGTTGATGACGTTGGCGATCTCTTTGGCCTTGTTCAACGCTTCGCCGTCGTCGACGACGTGGTTGACGAGCCCGAGGTCATGGGCTTCCTGGGCTGAGATGTGGTTGCCGCACAACAGCAGCTCGGCGGCGCGGGCGTAGGGGATCTGGCGCGGGATGCGAACCGCGGATCCGCCCATGGGATAGAGCGACCACTTGACCTCGCTGATGCCGAACTTGGCGCTGCGGCCGGCGACGCGGATCTCGGTGGCGCCCAACAATTCGGTGCCGCCCGCAATGGCGGTGCCTTCGGCGGCGAGGATGATCGGGACAGCGGGACGCCAGGTGCGCAGCAATGCCTTCCAAGGCAGGTCGCCGTCCTCGGCAAGGCGGGCCGCCACATCGATGTCGCCGGGCTTGATCTCGGCAGGGGCGTGGCCGCCGGCCATCTCCTTGAGGTCGGCTCCCGAGCAGAAGTTGCCGCCGGCACCGGTGAGGATCAGGGTGCGGATATCGGGGTCGGTGTCGGCCTCGACACAGGCGTCGTAGAGCCGAACGAGCATCTCGCCGTTGATGGCGTTCTGCCGTTCCGGGCGGTTCAGGGTGACGATGAGAGAGTGGCCGTCGCGTTCGGTGAGCAGTGCAGGCATGGGCGACACCGTAGAACAAAACGAGAACGCGTTCTACTTGCCTGGCTGCGGTCATGCGGCCTTCGGGAGGGCCGGGATCAGCCCAGTTCGACGGTGCGGCCGGTGCGCGCCGACCGGTACCAACCGGTCACCAGCTCGAGGGCCCGGCGGGCATCGGCCAGGGTCACTGGCAGCTCGCTGTCGGTGGTGACCGCCTCATGGAATGCCGCCAGCTGGCCACCGAAGCCGCTGGGTCGCGGTGCGAGCTGAGCCCACACCTCGTCGGCGGCTGCGGCGTGGGCCGGGTCGGCCCAGTCGAACGTCCAGGGCTCGTTACCCGGTTCGTAGGGCTCGAGTGACGATTCGGCGGTGACGTGTTCGAAACAGAAGCGCAGGCGGGTGATCTGGCGCACCGATCCGAGCGTGACGGCCATCGACACCAGCCCACCGTCGGCGGTGGCGCCGAAGCCGGTGGCGCAGTCTTCGGTCTCGATGTCGTTGACGAGCGTGGCGGTCTGGCCGGTGATGCTCACGAGCGGCCCGGCGATCCAGCTGAGCAGGTCGTGGGCGTGGGTGCCGTGGCCGAACACTGCGCCGCCGCCCTCGCCGGCGAACGTGCCGCGCCACGGTGCCGAGTAGTAGTCGTTGCCTCGAAGCCACGAGGTCTCGGCGGTGGCCAGGAAGAGCCGCCCGCACAGCCCGGCGTCGACGGCGGCCTTCATGCGGGCCAGGCCCGGAGCGAAGCGGTACTGGAAGATCGGCATGAGGCGACCGGCCGCGGCCTGCTCGGCGGCCTCGAGTCGTTCGAGCGATTCGAGGTTGTCCACGAGCGGCTTCTCGCAGATGACGTGGACGCCACGCTCCAGCGCGACGATGCACTGCGGCTCGTGGAGAGCCGGCGGGGTGCAGAGGTCGACGACGTCGAGGTCGTACTCGAGCAGCTCCTCGAAGGATGCGACCGCGGCGACGCCCCAGTCGTTGGCGGCGCGCTCACGACGGTGGGCATCGGTGTCGGCGATGACCACCACCTCGAACAGGTCTGGGGCCAGTACGTACGCGAGGAGGTGCGCCTGGCCGATACCGAGGCCGACGACGCCGACCCGGAGCCGCTTCGGTGCTCTGGTGCCTGCGCTCATTGTTCGTCTGCGTCGCGCTGGGCGTGCAGGACGATCGAGCAGGCGTCGAACACGTGGCGATGGTTCATGAAGTCGTCGCTCCCGGTGGCGATGTCGGTCACCAGCCGCAGGGGCCAGTCGAGCTCGACCTCGGAGGTATCGATGCGCCGGGTGGAGTCGGCGTCGGTGATGATCAGGTGCTCGCCGCCGGGTTGGCCGGCGGCGTCGATGTTGGAGCGCACCTCGATGGTGCCGGTGGTGCCGGTGATCATGAGCCGCACGTCGCCCCAGGTTCCGAGACCGGCGGGAGAAAGCCAGTCCACCCGGTGGTCGCTCATCACGGTGCGGTAGTCGCTATTGAAGTGATGCAGCGACATCCGCCCGACGTCCTGGAACTGTGGATGCTGAGGGGTGTTGACGTTGCGGACCTCCGCCGAGCGCACGTCGACGAGACCCGGGCCGGCGAGCGCCAGCAGCTGATCGGCCTGATGGGCGGCGACATCGGCCAGGATGCCGCCCGCCCGCGCAGGATCGAAGAACCACTCGGGCCGCGAGTCGGCGGCCAGCGTGTGAGGGGCCAGTCCGGAGATGGCGACGAGCTCGCCGATCTCGCCGGCGTGGACCCGCCGCACGGCATCGGTGATGGCACGGTTCGTCAATCGCTCCGAGAAGAACACCCACCAGCTCAACCCGGACAGCAGCACGGCATCGTTGATCTCGGCGAGGTCGGCCAGATCGAGCACCGCCGGCTTGGCGGCCAGCACGTAGTGGCCGGTGGCGAGCGCGTCGAGGGCGATCTTGGCCCGCTCCGACGGCACCGCCGCGGTAACGATCAGGTCGAGCGTCTGGTCCGTTATCACCTCGTCGTGCGATCGACGTTGCGACTCGGTGCGCCACGCCTCGTACAGCTCGGTCAACGGGCCGTCATCGGCTGCGTGACACACCGTCTCGGCGCCGATGCCCAACAGCCCATCGATCATCTCGAACAGATGCAGGTGCTCGATGCCGATCACCCCTACCTGCAACCGCCTCGATCCCATCGGCGCCAAGCTACCCAAGCGCCGCCGTGAAGGAATCGGTTACGTTCGGCAACCATGAGGCCAACGATCAGAACTGCTGCGATCCTGCTGACCGTCGGAGCCGTCTTGGCGTCGGGGTGCAGCTCGAGTGACGATGCCGCTGACCCGACCGAATCGGCACCGATGACCACAGAGGACTCGCCAGTGGCCAGCCCGTTCGCCCAGCGCTCCGAGGCCTACCTGGCCGATGCCGCGGCGGCCGATGTTGCCGAGGCCGGGAGCCGCGGCAAGGTCTGGCACGCCGTGGCGGTACTGGCAACCGACCCCGATGGCGCCGAACCCGTCGACCTGACGGTCGACGACCTGTCCACCATCACCGAACGCTTCGCCACGTTCGCCGACACCACCGACTTCGACATGGTGGCGCTGCTCAACCTCTGGTTCCGCTCCGATCACGGTGATCGGCTCCAACCCGACATCCGCGACCACATCCGCACCCTGATCCTCGACTTCAAGTACTGGTACGACGAGCCCCAGCCCGCCGGCGTCGTCGACGAGCGCTGGTACTGGAGCGAGAACCACCAGATGCTGTTCCACACCATCGAGCTGCTCGCCGGCCAGGAATTTCCCGACGAGACGTTCACCAACAGCGGTACCACCGGCGCCGACCACGTGGCCCACGCTGCACCGCTCATCGAGCAGTGGGTGGGCGACCGGGCTCGCTGGGGCTTCAGTGAGTGGTATTCCAACGTCTACTACCAGGAAGACCTCGAGGCGGCCGTCACGCTTGCCGAGTTCGCCACCGACGACGACCTCGCCACCCTCGGCACCATCGCTGCCGACCTCGTGCTCTACGACCTGGCCTCGCACACCCACGGCGGCGCCTTCGGTGCCACCCACGGCCGGTCGTACAAGAAGGACAAGATGACCGCCCTCGACGAGGACACCTGGGACGTCTCCAAGTTGGTGCTCGACGACACCGATCTGCCCCACCAGTCCGACCTGGGCGCAGTCTTCCTTGCCGCTGCCACCAGCTACCGCCCCTCGGCAGTGCTCGGGGAGATCGTCGCCGACGAGGGTGATCCGGCGACGAGCGGTGATCCCGGTGGCACGGTCGAGTTGGCCCGCCACAGCCTCGCCCTCGACCCGCTGGCCGAGGTCACCGCCGATCCGGTCGGTCCGCAGGGCCTGGCCTTCGACGACCCCGCCAACCTGATGCGCTGGTGGGGCATGGCGGCGCTCACCCCGTGGCAGACCGTGGTCGAGACGACCAATGAGATGACGAAGTACGACCTGTGGCGCTCGGCGCTCTTCAGCGACTTCGCTCCGTTCGAGCCCATCGTGAAGGCCGCTCCGCCCGAGACGGTGCGGACGCTGGCGCGGTCGCTGGCACCGCAGCTCAACATCGGGTTGTTGTCCGAAGCCAACACCTACACATGGCGAAGCTCGGCCGCGATGTTGTCGACGGCGCAGGACTTTCGCAAGGGCCAGGCCAGCCAGCAGCACCATGTGTGGCAGGCCACGCTGTCGCCCGAAGCCCAGGTGTTCACCACCCACCCCCGCACGCCCACCGAGCCGGGCGTCGACTGGCATTCCAACACCGACGACTGGACGGGCAACGCGTCGCTGCCGCGTAGCGTCCAGACCCGCAACGTCAACATCTCGATCTACGCGCCGCTGTTCGCTTCCAAGGATGTCCTGCAGGGCAGCTATCAGCCCTACAGCCACGCCTATCTGCCGCAGGACCATTTCGACGAGGTGGTGACGAGCGGCAACTGGACCTTCGCCCGGCTGGGCGAGAGCTACCTGGCCCTCTACTCGTGGCGTCAGCCCGAATGGGTCAGCTATGACCCGGCGACGACCGACACCAACGGTCTGACCAAGCCGTTCGAGTTGGTGGCCAACGGTGGGCCGAACAACGTGTGGATCACCGAGCTGGGTTCAGCCGCGACCAACGGATCGTTCGCCGAGTTCCAAGCGGCGATCGGCGCGGTGGCACCGGTGGTGACGCCGCTGGGTGATCCAGCCGTCTACTCCACCGGATTCGACGTCTCGTGGACGTCGCCCACTCAGGGCCTGATCACCTTCGGTTGGGACCTTCCGTTGACGGTCGATGGTGCCGAGCAGCAGATCGGCCCCTACCCGCGAATCGATTCGCCGTGGGCCCAGGTGCCCTTCGACTCGACCAAGTACGTGATCAAGGGTGGAAGCGAGACGCTTCGCCTCGATGTCGACGGCCCGACCCGGGAATCATCCGCCGACGCCTGAACGTCCCCGACACAACCGTCCCGAACCGAACCGTTTTGCCCCGTCAGGCGTCCGGCTACCCGGACGCCTGGCGGGGCAGAATCCTTGCTTTGGTCAGATCGCGTCGGCCGGATCGCGTCGGTCAGATTGCGTCGGTGACGGCAATCGCGGGTGTGCGCACTTACGCCGAGCGCAGGCGCTTCTTGATCTGGGCGAGCTCGAGCCGCTCGGGGCGGTCCTTGTAGAAGGCGTCCAGCGGGAAACACCCCGAGATGAGGCCGTTTCGCGGTGCCGTGGTGCAGTCGCTGAGGGTGCGGCACACCAGGTGGCGGTCAAGGGGGCGGCCCTCGAGCACGTCGGCGGGAAGATCCGGGTACGACAACGCCATCCGTCCGAGGCCGATGGCGGCCACGTCGCCGGCGGCGGCGAGACGTTGACCGACGTGGGCGAACCAGTCCTGCAGGTACGACATGCCGCCGCTGATGATGGCGATACTGGGGTGGTGGCGCTGCAGCTCGCGGGTGGCGTCGATGATGCGCACGACACCGACGAGTGGGTCTTCGGGCGGCAGGTAGCCGTCGCTCGGAGGGAAGTACGCCGGTCGCTGGATGTGAGGGTTGTAGTACGGGCTGCCGGCGGTGACCGATACCAGCCCGATCCCGAGCTCGCCACAGAGGTCGAGCAGCTGGTGGGGCTCGTCGAGGTCGATTCCGGTCCCGGTCCCGTCACCGCCGAATGCATGGCCATAGCCGTTCTCTATGCTGCTGGCATCGGGGCGTCCGATGCGTCCCTCCCCGGGCACGAAGGGACAGAAATCGAAGACCGACAGCCGCAGCGCGACGGCCAGGCCGGGTGCCGCGGTGCGGATGCCCTCGGTGACCAGGCGGAAGAACCGGGTCCGGTTGGCGAACGACCCGCCGAAGTCGCCGCCACGGTCGTGGGCGGTCAACAGTTCGTGCAGCAGATAGCCGTGGCAGTGCTTCACGTCGACGAAGTCGAAGCCGGCCCGCTGGGCGAGCACCGCCGCAGCCACGTAGCGATCGACGAGGTCGTACAGCTCGCCGTCGCTCAGGAGGGTGGCCCCCGGGGCGGTGCGGGCGGCCAGCCCCGGGTGGTTGTAGGCCAGTCGCGGTGCCGCAGCGCCGCCCGGCCGCGACCATCGACCCGAATGGGTGAGCTGCAGGCCGATCACCAGGTCGTCGCTGGTGCCGAACCGCTCGTGGTGCACGGCCGCCATCGACGACCGCAGCGCACCGATGGAATCGACGTTGGCCTCGTTCATGATCAGCTGGTTGGGGTTGGCCCGGCCCTCGGGGATCACGGCGGTCGCCTCCGCCCAGATCAACTTCGAACCACCGCTTCCGAACCGGTGCCAGCGTCGCTCCACCAGATCGGTGGGCGCTCCCTCGTTGGTGCCGTCCCAACCCTCCATGGGCAGGATGGCGAACCGGTTGCCGACGCGACGGTTGCCGGCACTGCCGTCGTGGAGGTCGTAGCCCGTCGCCAGCGGCCCCAGCGGATCGAGCGTGTCGTCCACATCGAGTGCCAGCCCGAGCTCGTCCAACCGCTCGCGCAACGCCTCGGGGCTCGCCATCTTCTTGATCTGCGGAAAACGCACGGGGGTGCTCATGGCATCAGGCTCCGGTTCACCAGGTCGTGTCGGACGCGACGGCGAGTTCGACGCGGGCGGCGAGGTCGACGAGGACGGCCCGATCGCTCTCGGGCCGCCGCACCGCCCCGGCGAGGATCCCGTCGTGTTCGATCCAGCCGCGGGCCTGCAGAAACATGGCGGCGTCATGGCGGTAGCCAGGCACCGGCGCGCGGAAGGCGAACGAGCCCAGTTCCTGCAGGAGGTCATTGAGCTCGTAGAACGCCGGGTCGCTGTCACGCCAGTAGCGGTCGCGCAGCGCGAACGCATCGGGGGCGAAGGTCGACAGGCCGAGCAGGTAGTCCGAGCCCCACATGACCATGTCGATGGCGAGGTCGTTGCCGGTGAACACGGCGAAGTCGGGTCGCTGGGCGTCACGGGCCGCGAGGCGGGCCCACTCGAGCTGACGCGACAGCGACGAGTGCTTCGCCCCGATGCACTGCGGCACCGCCATCAGTTGGCGGTAGGCATCGAGGCTGACGATGCGCCCGTTAGGCACGAACATGTTGCCCAGCTCGAAGCCGACGAACTCGCCCACCTCGGCGCCCAGTGCGGCCTGCGCCTCCACCCACTTCGACTCGGAGACATCGTGCAGACCCCATGACGGGAATACCACGGGAGTGCCGCCCGACTCGACGATCTCGCTGGCGGCAGCGCGGTAGCCGTCGGCATCGAAGTCGTTACCGGGGGAGTCGGCGACGAACGCCCCAGCCACAAAGCGGCGGCCGGCGCAGCGGGCCCCGGTGAGCTCGAGCACTCGGCGCCGGGTGTCGAGGTCGATGATCTGCACATAGCCGGTGTCCATGTTGACCGCCGGCGCCAGACCGGCGTCGAGCGTGCGCTGCACATGGGCTTCGAAGCCGTCCCAGTCGACGCCTCCCGCCTCGGTGAACGGCAGCAGGATGGCCGACATCCCGACGATCTCGCGACCTGGCCGCAGCCGTTCCACGATGGTGAGCTCAGACATGCTTGATCCCCAGTGCTTCGATGGCCGAAGCCGTGGCTGATGCAATGGTGGCAGGGTCGAACCGGTCGCGGCGAGCTCCCGACGCGGCCGCGGCCGTGGCCAGGCGTTGCGGGTCGAGCGAGTCGATGGCGGCGGTCCACTCCTCGACGGTGGTGCCCATGGCGATGCCGCCGTCGCCCATGTACTCCGACAAGTACGGCCAGTCGGTGATGAGGCCCGGCGTGGACGTGGCCACCAGATCCGACGTGGTTCCGGTCGCCAACATCGTGTGCCCGGTGAAGGGCAGCGCAATGGCGTCACACGCCGCGAGGCGAAGGTCGTAGAGCGAGCGGTCGGCGTTGGCATAGTGCTCGGCGACGATCCGGGGATCATCGGGCATCTGGTCGTGGAACGACATCGACCAGATGACCAGCTGGATGTCGTCGCGGTCGCTGGCGGTCACGGCGTCGATGACCAGCTGCAGGTCCTTCTCCTTGCGGGGCGCACCCATGATGCCGATGCGGATGAGCGGGGGACGTTCGCGGCCGTCGTCGAGCCCGAGTCGCGCCGCTGCTTCGT
>Ga0105047_10016112_pt1 | contig 11739 bp, 8 predicted proteins | sample MAT04_FD_78384 | JGI IMG/M metagenome (GOLD analysis project Ga0105047, IMG submission 78384) | Freshwater microbial communities from Lake Fryxell liftoff mats and glacier meltwater in Antarctica - MAT-04 (megahit assembly) | ecosystem: Environmental > Aquatic > Freshwater > Ice > Liftoff... | reverse complement strand
CAGCCCGAAGAGCAGCGATCCGATGCCCCAATCCAGAAGCAGGATCAAAAGCCCCAGCAACGCCAGCAGAACTCCGCCCGCAATGGCAAACGGGCTGAAATAGCCCAGGCTGGATGACTGCAGCACATATGTCCCCGCCGCCCAAATGCCAACGCCCGACAGCAGCATGAACAAGCCGGTGATAATGCGAAAGCGGGAGAAATCCAATCCCAGCAGCGGTTTGATTGGTGTCCGCGCCAGTTCTTCACGGTTGAGATACAGATAATAAAGCCCAATCAACGGCACGAAGAACGAGTGGCCCCAGTTGGCGGCGTTCGGGTCGTCGTTCCATGGGAACGGATTGGTCTTGTGATATAGCCGGACCAGGTTAAACCGGAAGGTCGCGATCGCCAGCACGCTCAGGATGAGGACCATAAACCACGTGCTGAGGCGCACACCCATCCAGCTATTTTCACTGGGCGAGAGGGTTCCGTCGGCAGAAACCGTGGGCGCATCGACGATTGAGGATGTTTGATTCAGGTTTTCCAGACGAGACTCCGCTACCGCCATACCACTCTAGAGCCACATGAGTAGAGATTGTTTACAGACGCCTTGGCGGCTTTCGATCTATCGTCAGAAAGGAACGACTGTTAAAGACCTTCCACAAATCAAACTATCGCGGAAGCGGTAAGGCGATCAAGCCTCAAATCCGCTTCCGCGATATTTTGACCCGCCAGTGAAAACCACTGGCTGCCGATAAGTTTCAGGCTAACAACACTATTCTAGTTTCTGTTGTTATTCGGAGCGTAGTTTCTGTCATACAGAAAACCATACCCATAGGTAATTCGGAAACCGCCACGCAACGCCGCGATGAAAGGCATTACTGCATTGGTTCCTACGATGACTTGGTCTTCAGGTTTGAGAAAAACGTCAGCTTGCTGTCCGGCGAAGATCTTTTCCAGATCGACCCGGCAGATCATGACCTGATCGGCGCCGATTCGGCGACGAATTTCGGTGCGGCCCGGAACTGCGATCGCATCCAGCATTCCGGCAGAAATAACCGCCTGCGTAAGCGAAATCTTGCGGGAGCTTAAACTGTAAACACCAACGCGATTTACATGACCGCCCATGTAATATTCGCCTTGGGTCGGCGGACGGATGATGATCGTATCGTCGGGGCGAACCACGATATTGTAACGCAAATCACCTTCCCGCAGCTTTGCCAGCGGCACCTTGATGATGCGCTGATCGGTCGCAGGCTTGATCTCATTGAACGCAAATCCCTGGGTGGACGGGGCTGCCTGTTCAACCGCTGGGGGAACCTGCGGGGTAACACCCGCATCGGGGGCGGGAACGGGCGGAACCATCGGATCCGCAGCGTCCGCAGGAACAATCGTGGGTTGACCATCAGCACCGATCAGCACCGGCTTGCCGTCAACAATCACATAGCGACCTTCCGGTTGGCTTCCCTCTTGGGTGGTCGCTGGAGCAGCGCTATCCTGAAGGAACACGGCCCGTCCGACCCCTCGCTGCTGCGCATCGCTGCGCGGAGCCAGTACATCCGGGTTCGTCGGATTCACCGCAGGCGTGGTCGTCGGTCCTGCACCCTGCCCAGTCACTTCTTCATCACGCGAGACCTTGCGGATGATGTACGCAAACTCGACGCCCCGCTGACCGCGAATGTCGGTTTCCACCGTGACATCGCGGGCAAGCACCAAGGCATCCAGAAGACGGAAATCGTTCTTCAGAATGGCATATTGTCCCGATTGTCCCACAGCACCAATAATGCTGAAGGTGCGGGCGCGGGCTTCAACCACCACCACCGACACCTGGGCGTTGGAGATGATGTTGGCGTCGCGATATTTCTGCGCCACCAGTGTTTCAAGTTGTGCTTCTGTCAGTCCCACCGTGTCGATCTGCCCCACAAGCGGCAGACTGATTCGGCCGGACTCACTGACGCGCACTTGCTTCAGGGATTCGATGCCAGGACCCACCAGGTCGGTAATCGTGATCTGCAGCAGGTCGCTGTTGCCGATGCGATAATCGCCCGCCGACGGTATGAGATCTTCCGCACGAACTTCAGTGGAGTTCGAGAAGATCGCATCGTCTTCCTCGACGCTTGGATCAAGCTTGTCGAGAATCGGAACGAGCAACGGCTGCTTGCCGTCGCGCGAGACCGACACTTCTGACGGATCAATAAAACCTTTGTTGGGATCAAAGCTCTTGGGGGTTAAACCATCACAACCCACCAAAGCCGCCACCACGAGCATTGCGCCCGTGCCACCCACCAGCCGAGAGATTCGCGGAAAACGCAAGATGCGCTCCTTTCCAATCGTTTAGCTTCACATGGCAAAGCTGCTTACTTTGCCCATAGAGAGGTGTCGTCACGCACCACCGTTCTCTTTCCCGATTCATCCGCGACATTTTCGCGGATTTGGGATCACCCTAACTCTATTTGCTATCGCTTATTTTGCAAGACCCCACTGTTTTTGCGGCGGCTTGTCCACAGCGCAAAATCGGCAGGGTTGCAGATTGCTCTACCATGCGAATCGACTCATCTGGTGCAGAAACTCCAAATTACCTCACTTCACACCCTCTCGCCGACTTATCGGACACGCGTTGTCATGGCGACAATTTTGATATCACTGCCCTGAACCACGCAGCAGTTTCAAGTGTGTCGGAACGGGAAACCAGGTTCCCGAAGGCACCGGTTCTGTGTCTCCCGTCATCTTGAACGAAGTGAAAGATCCACATTCGGAGGGAAGATGCTCGGCGCGATCACCTTGGACGATGCGCAAAATCCATTTGAAAAGGGTGCAGCAAAATCGCCTCCTGCCGTTCGCTGAACGCTACAATTCCCCCAACATGCGACGATTGCCATCCACCCAGACGATGCAGCGGGCATTTGCGAGAAAGGATTCGCAATATGACGGCGTGTTCTTCGTTGGCGTAAAGACAACCGGGGTGTTTTGTCGCCCTGTCTGCCGGGCAAAACCGGCGCGGCCGGAGAATCTCGAATTCTTCTCGTCAGTTATCGACGCACAACGACAGGGATATCGCCCGTGCAAGTTGTGCACCCCGCTGGTCGCCGCCCAAGCGCCGGAAATCGTCGATCGTCTCGTCAACGCGATTCGTGAAGATCCCGCTCAGCGGATCACGTCCAACCGACTGCGGCAGATGCATATCGATCCATCCACCGCGCGGCGGCAATTCCAACAACACTGCGGCATGACTTTCGCCGCTTTTCAGAGGGCCGTGAAAATGGGAACTGCGATCACTCAGGTGCGCAACGGGAAACGAATCATCGACGCCCAGCAGTCAACGGGCTTTGGATCGCCCAGCGGGTTCGGGGACGCATTCGCACGACACTTCAACGTAACCCCTCCTCAGGCGGGAAGCGTGACAACCCTGCAGATGAAATGGCTTGGCTCACCGCTCGGGCAGATGCTCGCGGTTGCGGGCGAAAAGGGAATCGTTCTCTGCGATTTCTTCGATCGCCGCAGCATCCAGGCGGCGATCGAGCATGTGCGGGAACGTTTCGGAAATCGCTCGCTGCCTGCGATCATCACGCCCGGCGAGAATCCGCATCTCACTCAGCTTGAAGAAGAACTGAAGGATTATTTTGCGGGTGCGCGGCGGAACTTCACCGTCAACCTTGCGCCCATCGGATCCAACTTCGAGATCAAGGCGTGGGAGTTCCTGCGACAGATTCCATATGGCGAAACGCGAACCTACGGACAACAAGCCAGGGCTATCGGCACGCCCAACGCCTGCCGCGCCGTCGGCCGAGCAAACGGCATGAACTTCATCGCCATCGTCATCCCTTGCCATCGCGTCATCGGCGTAAATGGCAAGCTGACAGGTTATGGCGGCGGCGTGCCGAGGAAGCAGTGGCTGCTGGAACATGAGCGCATGCAGTTATTACAATGGTCGACCCAGCCCGCGAAGCCGTCCCTCGTTTGAGTGCCCGACCGGTTCCGTGTTAGGCTTAACAAAACATGGGAACTGAACTGCAATCATCTCCAAAACCGACTCCCACCATTCCGAAGGATTTGCAGGGAATCGTGCGTGTCGGCGTTTTGGCGAATCATGAAGTACCGGGGAGCGTGGCGCTCGGGGGAACGGTTTGCTCGCTCTTCGCCGGACACCGCTTGTCACAAGATATTGATTTTGGCATGACGGATCTGCGAAACCGATTTGATGAGGTCCGCGAGAAACTTTTGAACGTGGAAGGGTGGAAAGAAGCGCGCGCCCAAGCGCCAACACTGCTTCTGGGTTCTTTGCACGGCGTGGAGATCGGCTTCCGCCAACTCAGGCGGAATACACCGATGGAAACCATCGAGTTTAGCACCGAGTCCGGTCCGTTGATCGTGCCGACGTTTGATGAACTGCTCGTCACAAAGGCCTATTTAATTTCCGCGAGAAATTACACACGCGATTTCGTGGACTTCGCTGAACTGGCCAGCTTGGTTTCATCCAAAGCCGTCGCTGAATCACTCACTCAAATTGATCGCAAATTCGCCTGGGAGAAACAGCCGGGCATCCTGCTGAACGTCATGAAGTCCCTGATGGCCACCGCGCCGCACGATGGAGAGACGCACGGTTTTGAGACATTTCGGTGGTTATCGCCGAAACTCAAGTCATGGGAACAGGTTCAGGAGAAATGTCGGGAAGTCGGAGCGATTTTGTCCCGCCGCGTGCTGGAACCACCAGATCGTCAAGAGGAAGGAAAGGAACTCGACCCTGGCGATGAAGGAGTTGAGCAATGATTCACCGCCATTTAACAACAGAAGCCTGGTCGCTCATGGCGATTGAATCCCTGTTCGATCGAGGCACGCTGGACGACTGGCGTGAGTTAGCGCGCGCCCTGAAGACCGATCGCACACTCGCCGAGCGGGTTCGCCGCGTTTGTGCGTACCGTGAGCCTGATGGCGCTGAGCGAATCGCAGAAGTGTTGCTGGAACACGCCGAAGAAAGCGTTTGACAATGAAACCTTCGAGGAAAACGTCGAGAGGAATGGCCAGGCAAGCGGGGTCCGAAGGTGATCCATTGAACGAACCCCGAGGCGTTTAAGCCGTTAAACCAGCGCGTGGGGGGAAGTTCCTTGATCTTCCCCATCATTTTATCTAATTTACGATCCCTGCAGCAGATCGACTGACCTGAATCGGGCTGGGCAGGGGTGTTTCCCATCAAGGATAAGTCGCGTTTCTTACTGGACGCTGCCTATCCTATGATGAGAGATGATTGAATGAACAACATCGCTCAGCAGCGGCTGCTTCATCGTATCCTTTATCTGCCGCGCTGAAGAGTCGTTTGTCGTGCAAGCCACCTTGGCGGGACGAGCGGTGATGTTGTTGAAGGTGGGACAAAGCGGTTGCATGGTTCAGAAACTCCTCCACTACGATGTCTTGGAGCGACTGGGAGAAGGTGCGGGAAGCACGATCTACTCTGTCGCCGATCCAGTGACAAAAAGACGGTATGCCCTGAAGCACGTCATCCGCGACGTGCAGAAGGACATTCGTTTCGTAGAGCAGATGGAGGCCGAGTTTGAGCTTTCGCGTCAGTTTAATCACCCCAACCTTCGTCGCACTTACGAACTGAAGATTCAAAAGACGCTTCTGCTGAAGGTGACCGAGGCGTTTCTCCTGATGGAACTGGTCGATGGGCTTCCACTGGATATCCGCTGCCCGCGAGACATGATGGACCTGTTGGACACGTTCATCCAGGCCGCGCAAGGTCTGAAGGCGATGCACCAGATGGGGTATGTGCATTGCGACATCAAGCCCAACAATATTCTGCGAAACGACGCCGGACTGGTAAAGGTCATCGACTACGGACAAAGCTGCAAGATCGGCACGGTGAAAGAGCGCATTCAGGGCACGCCTGACTACATCGCCCCCGAGCAGGTGTCGCGTCGACCGGTAACGGTGCAGACGGATATTTTCAACCTTGGCGCAACGCTTTATTGGGCGCTGACAGGCAAGAACATCCCGACGCTGTATACCGTGAACAAGAAGGGTGAAAACAGCTTCCTGGTGGATGACCGCATTCAGTCTCCCGCCGAGATGAACCCCAAGGTTCCGCCAGCGGTGAACAACCTGGCAATCGAGTGCATTTCCACAAGTCCTAAAAAGCGTCCCGCCGACATGGACGAGATGATCACCCGGCTGGAAATCGGCAAGCACATTCTGCAGAAGCAGGCGAACTCGAGCCCTCAGCCGCAATACAATTACGATCCCAATGCGGATTCGCTAAGCGACACGAAGTTCACCAAACCGTCCGAGTGACTGGCATGGCAAGCCTTGGTTTGCCTGCTACGGGCCTGTATGTTCGTCTCGTAACGGGGAGGGGTATGAACTTGTTATTTTGGTGATGCAAGCCCTCCGACCGCACTGCGATTCCCCAAGGGCAGGACCGCCTGCAAGTGGTTCAGGGCCCCAAGCGGGTAAAAACACGCTACCGAGAACGCTGTCCCTTCGCTTGCCGGTCAGACGTAAACCCGTCAAGATCGTTCAGATCATGCCAACCTGGCGTATCATTTTAATAACGGCGTTCGTGACATACGGTGTTTCGGTCATCGTCCGCGTGCTTACGTCGCGCGAAAAAAAGATCAACTACGAGATCGAACACCTCTTCTCCATCGAAGATGATCAGTTCCTTCGCTCCATGGGAAGTCTCTTACCGCCTGCAATGTCGAGTGCGAACACCATTACGCCATTCACCAATGGGGAAAAGTTCTTTCCCGAGATGCTGGACGCCATTCGTTCAGCACGCCACACCATCACATTTGAAACTTTCATTTACTGGCAGGGCGAGATCGGGAAGAAATTCGCCGCTGCGCTCATCGAACGTGCCAACGCGGGCGTGCGGGTTCACGTCATGCTGGACTGGCTGGGCACGAAGAAGCTTGACGCCAGTTCCGTGCAGTCGATGAAGGACGCCGGTATAGAGGTCGAGCGATATCACCCCCTGCGTTGGTACAACCTCAGGCGCGCCAATAACCGCACCCACCGAAAACTGTTGATTGTCGATGGACGCATTGGCTTCACCGGCGGAGCAGGCATCGCCGACTTGTGGGACGGCAATGCCCAGGACAAAGATCATTGGCGCGATTCACATTTCAAGATGGAAGGGCCGGTGGTCGCCCAGTGCCAGGCCGCGTTCATGGACAACTGGCTGAAGATCCGCAGCCGCGTTCTGCATGCACCGATTTACTTTCCTGAACTTCCTCCCACCGGGAATTCCCGTGCCCAGATGTTCATGAGTTCCCCCGCCGAGGGCAGCGAAAGCGCCCGGCTGATGTACCTGCTGTCGATCGCATCGGCTGCCCGCAGTGTTCGGATCGCCAGTGCCTATTTTGTTCCGGACGACCTCGCCGTGACCACGCTGGTTGACGCCCGCCGTCGCGGCGTGAAGGTTGAGATTATTGTTCCGGGAGAAAACATCGACACCAAAGTGACCCGCCGCGCCGGCCGCTCAAGATGGGGCCCGCTCCTCGAAGCCGGGGTGGAGATCTTTGAATATCAGCCCACCATGTACCACTGCAAGGTGATGATCGTGGACGACCTGTGGACCAGCGTCGGATCCACCAACTTCGACAATCGCTCGTTCCGGCTGAATGACGAAGCCAACCTGAATGTCTACGACGCCGACTTCGCCCGCGACCAGGTGCGCGCGTTCGAGCAGGACAAAACCCGCTCCCGCCGCATTACCCTTAATGACTGGCAGAATCGCCCCTGGGCAGAAAAACTCACCGAGCACCTCGCCGGACTGCTTCGGTCGCAGCTTTAGTTGCTATCGACGCCTCCGCATATGAGCCAATTTACACTTCTGCTACTCTTTGGATCGATCGCGTAGACGCAGGTATTGCGGACTGCAAGTAAAGGGTTGTGGCGGGCGTGTCCCGTTCGCTTACCCCCTGCGACGTAAAGGGCCAACGTTCAATGGCCGGCACCGCGCCGACCGACTTTGAGTTTACCATAACGCTCGACGCGGGGCCGGTCCATTGCAGCGTTTGGTTATCCCTCGCCCGCTGGGCCGCCGTCATGGTGGCAAACTTATCCCTATGAAGCTCCTCGATCAAGTTGTGACGGTGGCACGGCGAAGGGGGTTGGCGGATAAATCAATCGATGCATATTGCTTCTGGATTCGCAGCTACTTAACGTTTGCTGCCACGCGTCACGGCGGCTGGAAAAGCCCGGGGGAATTGTTCACCGAAGACGTCGAGGCGTTCCTCAATCACCTCGTAATGGAGAAGCGGTTATCCGGGTAAAGAAAAAGGGACACTCAACTTTTCGCCTCTCTTATTTGATGAGTGCCTGAGTGTCCCCTTTTCTGTGACTGCCGCTTTCTATTGCCTCAGTATCTGGCCAGGTTGTCGAGACGGCTGGTCTGCGTGAGATGGGTTTCGGCTTCAGTGTGTTTGAGGCTCCGCGTGAGGCCATCCCAATGAAAATGAAGGTAAAAGGCACACGGTTTGCCCTCGAAATTCGACGCTCCCCTTTTGTGATTGCGTGGATCTCGCCTGCTGAGTAATCTTTATAGGTTCACCACCTTGCCGGATAGACCGGCATGATCGCGATTTTAGATGGCGCAAGCCTTGAAGCAGTCCGGCGGATGGCTCCCGCTGCATTCGCAAAGGGCAGCACTCAATTTATGCATTCGTTCAACGCTCTAACGTTCCGTGCGCGCCTCGAAGAAGTTTCCAGCCTGGAAGCACTTGAATCCCGCAGGCTGCTGAGTTCCATGTCTCCCAAGGTGACCGCGCTGGAATCAGCCGCCAAAGCGGGCGTGGCGGGGATCGAGATGGCGCAGTACTTCCAGCCGGTGCAGAAGCTGATCGCGCCGGATGCGTCGGCGAAGTCTTATCTGAATCTTTCCGCGTTTACACCGTTTGACGTGGACTTTGATGCCCTTGCCGCGAGCCTCAGCGCCGCGCCGACGCGGGCGCAAGTGATCGCGGGCGAGGCAGACCTGCTGACCATCGCAATTCCCACGCCCGATGGAACTTTCGAGCGATTCGGCATTGTAAAGTCAGAGGCGATGGAACCCGCATTAGCCGCACAGCATCCCGAGCTTGCCACTTTCGCGGGTCAGGGAATTGACGACCCTGCCGCCACCATCGCACTCGATCACACGCCCCAGGGGTTTCACGCATCGGTCCTGGGCTCGAACGGACGTTACTACATTGATCCTTATTTCCACCTGAACCCGGATGCGGGCGAAGTGGCGTATTACACCGACAACAACCTGGGCGATGGAATCATCAAGTGCCTGACGGAGGGTGAACCAGCGTTCACCGAGGAAAGCGAACCGCTGCCCGAGCCAAGCCTGGTGGCCGGCACATCGCTGCTGGGCGGCACGCTTCGCACCTATCGCCTGGCAATTGGATCCACCGCTGAATACACCGCATTCCACGGCGGCGCATCGGGCGCGCTCAGCGCCATCACCACCACTGTCGTGCGACTCAACCAGGTTTACGAGAGGGATTTCGCAATCCATATGAACCTGGTCGCGAATGAAAGCGCGATCATCTACACCAACGCGTCAACCGATCCATACGGCACGCCGAACGATGCAGCGATCGCCAACGCGGATAACCAGACCGCGCTGGACAATGTCATCGGGTCTGCCAACTATGACATCGGCCATGTTTATTACCGCTCCGGTTCATCGAATGATAATAACGGATTGGCAGGCGGGATCGGCACGGTGGGGAACGCCTCGAACAAAGCGGAAGGCTACACCGCTTACACCTCTCCGGTCGGCGATAATTTTGTTATCGATTACGTCGTACATGAAATGGGACATCAGTTCGGCGGGCGTCACAACTTTAACAGCGTCGGCGGCGGTCCGCGTGATTCCTACAGCCTGGGCGTTGAACCGGGCTCAGGTCAAAGCATCATGGGCTATGCGGGCTTGGGCACGCCTCAGGAAAACATCCTGAGCCATTCTTTGCCGCAGTTCAATGCGAACAATTACGTGGTGAACACAACCAATGCCGCCGCCCAGATTCTGCAATACACGCTGACCAGCACGTCGAGCAAGGGATACACCAGTGCAGTAAAAAGCGCGAGCGGCAACTCGCCGCCAACTGTTTCGGTGGATGGCTCTGCGTTCAGCATTCCCGTCAGCACGCCGTTCGCGCTTACAGCAACCGCAAGCGACGCCAACGGCGATGCGCTGACCTACAGCTGGGAGCAACTGGACGGCAGCCTGGGAACTTCTGGCAATACCGCAGTTGCGCTCTCCACCGTGGGCGGCATCGCCAGCGTGCCCAGCGCAACAACCACCAACGGACCCGCCTTCCGCGTCTTCGGTGCAAGCACCAACCCCACGCGGACGTTCCCCGTCCTCAGCGCCGTGCTGGCGAACCGAACCTATGACAACGGCGAGCGACTTCCCTCTGTCGCACGCACCATGCGATTCGCAGTTGTTGCCCGCGACAACCACACCGGCGGCGGCGGGGTGGCGATCGGACGTCTCACCATCACCACCGTCGCGGGCGCGGTGTTTTCGCTGACCTCTTTCAACAGCTCAACATCGGTCAACGGCGGGTCATCGGAGGTTATCAACTGGACCAACACCAACACCGCCGCTGGCAGCACCATCAACGCAGCGAATGTCAACATCCTTCTTTCCACCGACGGCGGACAGACTTTCCCGACCACGCTTGCTTCAAACGTCACCAACGACGGCAGTGAAACCGTCACACTGCCCTACAACGTGGGCACCACCAGTGCCCGCATCAAGATTGTCCCGACGGACAATGTCTTCTTCGACATCAACAACGCCAACTTCACAATTAACCTGATTGCCAACACCTCGGCGACACCCTCAGCGCCGGTGCTGGTGACAACGTCGGATACCGGTGTCAGTGACAGCGACAATGTCACTAGATTGAACAACGCCGATGCGTCTTCGGTGCTGGAGTTCAGCATCAGCAACACGGTCGCAGGTTCGCTCGTCGAACTGCTTACAGATGGCGTCGTTATCGGCAGCAAGATGGCGACTGGATCCACCACCACGATCAGCACAAACGGCGATGTCACCAACGGCACGCAAGCCCTGACCGACGGCCCGCACAACTTCTCCGCGCGTCAAACCGAAACCGGCAAGGTGCTGTCAAGCCTCGCGGTGTCGCAGCTGGTGACCATCGACGCCACCTCGCCAGTTCTAGACAGCAAGAGCTATGCGTTCGAGACCGCGCCAATCAACGTAAGCTTTTCCTTCGACGAGCCGCTGTTTCTGTCCGGCGCGGGATCAGCGAGCGTTGTCAATGTCGACACGTCGGTCGCTGCCGGCACGGTGATGAACACCGCTGGAAGCATCGCGACGATTACCATCGCCGGCATTTTGGACGACGGCAACTACCGCGCCCTGCTGGAACTCGGCACGCTCACCGACCTCGCCGGCAACTCCCCCGCCACCGACGCCACGCTCGACTTCTCCTTCCTGAACGCCGACGCCACCCACGACCTGTTCGTCGACACCCAGGATTTCAACCTCCTCGCCGCCAACTTTGGCGGGTCGTCGAAAAACTTCAGCCAGGGGAATTTTGATTATGACCTGGCGGGGAATGTGGACTCGGTGGATTTCAATCTGCTGGTGACGCAGTACGGCAAACGCCTGGCCGCGCCTGCGGCGGGTGTCGGGATGGCGGGGGCTCTCTTCGCCGACTCGGGCGAATTCTCTCCAGATCGCCTGGAAATCTGATATAAACCGCCGCTGTGCCCGATGTGTTGAATCTGTGACGCCCAT
>Ga0105047_10016110_pt1 | contig 11739 bp, 7 predicted proteins | sample MAT04_FD_78384 | JGI IMG/M metagenome (GOLD analysis project Ga0105047, IMG submission 78384) | Freshwater microbial communities from Lake Fryxell liftoff mats and glacier meltwater in Antarctica - MAT-04 (megahit assembly) | ecosystem: Environmental > Aquatic > Freshwater > Ice > Liftoff... | reverse complement strand
CGTTGGAAGGCTCGATGACCAAGGCGGTAACGTTGCCACAGACCGATTATACCAGATACCCACCGGTGTCCCTGGACAGGGTCCGGACCCAACTGCGAAAAACACTACGGAAGTGCCATTCGGTCATCGGAAGTGTCGTGATTCGCTTTGCCCCCGCGTTTGACGCTGGCGCCTTCGCGGCATCCGCCTGAGTGACGCCGTTGAGCATCTTGGTTGCGCTCGCGACGGACGACGGAGTGCGCACCGCTGGAGCCGGTTTCGGTGTCGGGTCTGTCGGGCGAGGACGCGACATCGGAGGAACGTCACCCCTCTCGACCGATGTCGCGACTACTCGTTGCGGCATCCCTGGGCCGTCACCGCCGTCAACTGCCATCCCAATCTTAGAGAACGTCTGGTTCGCGTTCTTCCCAAGACTTGTGATCCCCGCGAGCACGATCACGCCGAGGAGCGCCGTGCCGACGCTGGCAGTGAGCGCGTTGTCCCAACGATGGCCCCGCGTCGTTGTGGCGATCAACACGCAGTAGAACGCAAGGAATACCAGGCCGATGAAGAATCCGCCAATGAACACCCACTCAACCAGTTCTGTGTATTTTGAGACGTAGCGTTCCAACCGCACGACCGCGGCCTTGTGCTGACCCTCGGCGAGGTTGAACACCGATCGCGCAGTGGCGACCTGAGCGGCGATGCCCGGGGCGTTCGGGTCCTGGGCTGCCTGCCAGGCACGATCGGCGAGCCCCCGGCGCATCATCGCCAGTTCCAATCCCGGTCGATACTCGGCTTGCAGCCGTTGCGTTTCGAGCTTGAACAACTCCACCGGAGCTGTCGTCTGCTGCCCCTGTGCGACGAGCAACCGTTCCACTTCAACCTTGTCCGCGGGATTGGCGGGATACCCGTTCTGCTCGACGAATCGCCGCCAGCCCTGCGTGGCGAGCAGCAGATCGAGCGCGACGCCAGCCTTGGGGTGCTCGGTCAACAAGAAGTCCGCGTGCTCCAGTTCCGCGGGATGTTTCACCTCGCCGGACAGCAGGAAGTGCGTCGGCATCAGGCGATCGGTCTTGTTGTCGGCCATCGTTATCACACTTTGGTTCACCACTCCAACCATCAGGATTGCCGGGGTCGGCGACTCCTTTTCGTTGAGTGCGGCAAGCTCCAACCGCACCTTGTCCGACGGCGAGTAACGAGCCTTGTCAGGACTCACGTTGAGTATGAGTTGCTCGCCGGGCTTGCGGTACACGAGCCGTTCCGCACGCGGGATGAGAGCCGCGCGGCCAGCATCGTCGGCTGCCTTCGGCTCCTCGAAAACAGTGATTCGCGTGACGCCGCCAGCGACATCATCTCCGTGAAGTTTCACCTCGGCAGGCACGTTCGCGTCAACCACCAGTTTCTGGTGACCAATGAGCCGACCGCGGGCGTATGCTCCGACGTGCAGAGTCCGCGGCCCTTGGTTCACCAGGACTTTCACGCGAATCGCGCCACCACGATCAGTCACGGCATCGAGACTTCTCAGCGCTACACCGTCTGCTTTTGCCACGGGGAGCGGGAAGCCGTCAGCGGTCGGCGCGATGATCCCGACGGGGGAGTTGAGCTTGAGGAAGTACCTCGTGCCGACCTTCGGGGTCAACTCGAAGACGCCGTGACCGCGGTTTACGCCGGGGCTCTCGGCATCGGTCAGCGTGCCCACTTCGGCGATGGTGTTGGTGCCATCGGTGATGGTGCCCTTGAGGTCGGCGGGCTTCCCCTGCGGCGTGCGAACCTGGAAGTATACTCGCCCCGGCAGCCCCTCAACCATGTCGCCGCCTTCAGGGAAGAACTCCACGCTGAGGTTCTTCGTGATCAGCGGGATTGGCCGCACGATCGCCTCGGCATCGCTGCCGTCCAGAATGTTCACGCTCAGCGTTGCGCTCGGTGGCGTGTTGGGCTTGGCCTTGTCGAAGATGTCGGCGGGAAGCTGGAACCGCACGTTCAGCGCGGCTTTCGCGTTGCCACCTTCGTTGACGATGCCGAACCGTATGTCCTTCTGTTCGTGGATCGTCTTGCCGTCAACGGTGGCGACGACGTTCGCGGTGGCGTCCTTCATCGGGCCGCCCGCGGTGCGGCTCACCTCAACGCGAGCCTGCACGACCTCACCCGCACCATACGATTTGCCATCGAACTCCAGCTTCTTCTCGAACGTATCGGGCACGTACTTGTTGACAATGAACTTCCGCGTTTCGAGCAGCAATTCCTTGTTGTTCGTGACGTCCAGCACTTCGAGTTTGTACTCGCCACCCGGTGCGTTTGGGGAGAGTGTGTGCTCGCCGACGCCGATGCCGCGAAGTGGCTTTTGGTCCGGCCCAAGGACCGATTGAAGGTTGCTCCAGAGCCGCCCGTTGCCCTCATCAAGTGGAACGATCACATCGCCGGGAGAGCGGAGGCGGAAGCGAAGGTGCGAGTCGTTCGGGGGTGGTTGGAGGCTCGCACCGTCGAGCGTGAGCGAACGGAAGCGGATCGTTTCACCCGGCTTGTACAGAGGCTTGTCGGTCGCGAGGTGGGTGACGTAGACCGGCCGTGCCAGCGGGATGTTCTCGGCCAGCACGCTCTTTCGGTCGTCATCGGTGAAGCCGATGACTTCGAGGAACAGCTCGGTGCCCGGCTTCACCTTCTCCCAGAACGCAGTCGTGAGTTCGAGTGTCGCTCCGTGACGCGGCTCGTCGTGCGACTGCTTGAAGAGTACGACCCCTTTCGAGTCCTTGACCGCGACATCCAGTTTCTTCGGCCAACCAGCGACTCCATCGGCGCGAGGGGCCTCGATCTTCCACTTGTTCGGGGCGCCGGGCTGGATGTGATCTGGACCCGTGAGGCGAACGACGAACCCTTTCTCGTTGATGTTGGCGTGGGCTGTCGCGAGTGCGGTCTGGTGCCTTGTGACGATGTCCCGCTGGCTGGCCGTGGCTTCTTCAAGGGCACTGCGGGCGACCTGTTGGGTGGCCGCCTGTTCTGCCGTGAGTCGGGCGAGTTCACTTCGGTTGGCTTCGAATGCGGCTCGCGTGCTCTCGACCTCGCGCGATTTCTCGGCCCAATCTCCGAACTGGTACGCGGCCACTCCGCCGAGCACGCCAAGGATGAGCATTAGAACCGCCAGGAACTTCCAGCGTGTCCGTGAGATCCTCATGGGTGCTCCTGCCCGTGCGGGCTTGATTGGGAGAGGTCGTTTGAGATTGCCCGACCGCCGTCTTCAGAGACAGGCAGCCTGCTCCCGCGTACCAGTGAATCGGTTCGCGTCTGACAATAAAGGCGATGCCAGAGTATTCACGACAACTCCTGTAGATCACTCATTCCACGTGTGCAAGCGACCGAAACGGAATTCGTTGAGCCACGATCGCGTTTTGCACGGAGGCTTTTTGTCCCAGGAGAATCCAGTCGGGAATTCACATGCGGCAAGACGACATTCAGGTTCCGCGTGATGTCTGGCGTGTCATGCGATTGCGTTCATCCTCATGTGGCATTACCATCCCGGCATGAACGAGTTGTCGGATCAGTCGTTGCCTTTAGAGGGCCTTTACCTCCGGCGCGAACTTCAGAAGGAACGACATGGCGGTTGAAATCGTCCCATTGCTCAAGCTGCACGAGTACTTTCACCACGTCAGCGACGAGGCGTTGCACGAAGTCGCTGACGCGGCGCAGGTGTTGCAGTTCCCTGCGGGCGTCGTCGTCCACGAACCCGATTCGATTGTGAACTCGATCAGGTTCGTGCTCCAGGGGCGGTTAAAGGCGTTGCGGATCGACATCAAAGGCAACGAGAGTCTGTTCCGGATGATCGAGCGCGGCGAGCAGTTCGGGATGATGGTTGGCGCCCTCGCCGAGCCCGTGCCCGTGCGGGTCGTGACGCTGGAGCCTTCGACGGTCCTGAGCCTCGACTACGAACGGGCGATGGAGTTGACGCTCAAACACGCCGACTTGCGCCGCCACTGGCTCCAAACATTCGCGAGGGTGATGCGGCGTCATTTCCTCGGCCCCACGCCGACCCGTGCCGCGAACGTCATGGCGATCCTGCACGAATCCCACGCGACGCGGACCCTGGCGAGGAAGCTCATCCTGCGACTGCGGGAGGTGGGGGAAGAGGTTGGCGTCTTCAGCGACTCGGACGAGTGGCGGTCTGTGCCAGACCTGAAGTATCGTTCGATGACGCAGGACGGCCGCCCTTTGGAGTTGGCGGAAATTCGACAACAAGTGGACGACTGGCACGGCGTGAAACGCATCGTGTTCGACCTGCCCACGACGGTCGAACACGACCGCGCCGTGCGGTTACTGGAACTCGCCGACCACGTCGTCGTTTTCGCCAGTGCCGCCACGAGTGGTTCCGTGGTGCCCCGCCTCCGCGATCTCGGCGTGCAAGCGCGGGGCTGGCGGGACAAGATCCGCGTCGTCTGGCTTTTGGAGAACGGCAACCCGGTCGCCCCTGCTGTGCCGGAACTCCGCGACTTCGCAGTCCGCGATTTCAAAGTCTCGGAGATGGAGTTGCCCTCGCGTTGGGGAAGGTTGCTGTCGAGGGGTCTGGAGCGACTCGTTCACGATCTTCGAGGGGTTCGCATCGGGGTTGCCCTGGGTGGTGGCGCGGCTCGTGGAATGTCCCACCTCGGCGTTCTGAAGGCTCTCGAACAGAGTGGCATCGTGGTCGACATGGTCGCGGGCACCAGCGCCGGGGCCATGAGCGGCATCGTCTACTCGTCCGGGCTCGACTGCGATTTCAGCGCGAAGAGCTTCTCTTCCGATCTCACGCCGTCATGGCTCTTTCGTCAGTTGCCACAGGGCAAGCACTGGTACTTGCTGTACAAGTTCCGGCGCGGGCACTTCGATCCGATGCTCCGCGAGTACCTCCGCGATTGGAAACTCGAACAACTTCCGCTCCCGTGCCTCTCCGTCACCACCGACCTCGTGAGCGGCAGGGCGGTCGTCCGCGACCGGGGCGATGCGGTCCACGCGATCCTCGAGAGCATCAACCTTCCGGTGCTTTCCGTGCCGATCGTCCGCGAAGGTCAGGCGCTGATCGACGGCGGGTTGGTGAACAACATTCCCGCCGATGTACTGGTGTCGATGGGGTGCAACTTCGTCATCGCGGTCAGCGTGACTGCCAAGATGGAAATGCAGTTTTGCGCGATCACGCCGGGAGGTACGACGCCCCGGAAGAAGCCCCCGGTCTTGCAAACGATCCTCCGCAGCCTGCTCGTTCAGAACTACAACTTGAACGCGATCGGGGTCCAACCGGCGGACGTTGTGATTGAACCCGACGTCACGGGGTTTGATCTGACCGAGTTCATGCGAGCCAGGGAACTTGCCGCCGTCGGTGAGCAGGCGGCACTGACCCAGATCCCCAGGATCAAATCGCTCCCGACGCGACTCGATCCCGGCATGTTCCCGTTCGGGTCTGGCTCAACCGGCACTTCCGCCGAGTGATCAATTGGCCATCCACCCCATAGGTTCACGCCCTTCGGTTGCATCACCCACCGCGGCGTCACTCACACGACCTCGACATCGACCGGCATGACGAAGTTAATCATGTACGTGCGGCGGTCCTTGTCGTGCTTTTCCGGTTGCGTCTGTCCCTTCGCGTCCGTGCCCCGTGCCATCAACTTGTAGCGGCCGGGGGCCTTCGGCACGCTCCACTGGTATTCCCACAGCCGCCACGCGAACGGCACTGACTCTCCCAGCAGTTTCGCGGGCTCCCAGGTTTTCCCACCGTCGGTACTGACGTCGACCTTCGCGACCTCCGACTCACCGCCCCACGCCGCGCCGAACACCCGGTACGGCTTTCCCGCCGGCACCGGTTCCGACAGGGCGGGTCGGGCGATCTGGGCCTTCACCTGCATCTCTGTCACCGCGGTCAGGGTCGGCCGCCCTTGCTCTCGCTTCCAGTAGGCGTACTCCAGGGTCTGCCAGTATCCCTGGAACGGCGTCGCGGTCACGGTGATGCGGGTCAGCCACTTCACCGACGCCATTCCGTACCACCCGCCGACGATTGCACGGACCGGGAACCCGTGCTCGCGAGTCAGATCCTTGCCGTTCATCTTGTACGCCAGGAACACTTCCGGCTTCATCGCCTTGCCCAGTGACAAGCTCCGCTCGTAACGGATGGCTCCGGGGGATTTCGGCTCGTCAGCGACCTCGCCCGCGTCCGGACCTTGGAGGATCACCTCGACCGCACCCTTCTTCACCCCTGCTTTCTCCAACACGGCCGACAGCGGCACCCCGGTCCACTCGGCCGTCCCCACCGCCCCTGAATCCCAGAGCAGTCCCTTCGCCTTCGGCACGAGCTGCGCACGGCCGTTGCCCGCACACTCCAACAGGGCCGGCATTGTCTTCGCGGGCATCTTCAGCAGGTCGCCGTAGGTCAGGGTGAGTTCTCGCTCGACTTCGCCGTCCACTGTCAACTTCCATTCCTTCGCGTCGATGGTTGGCACCGGGAAGTGGGTGCGAACGAAGAACTCGTTGGTCGGCGTGACCGGACCATCGAGGGAAGGGAACGAGAACTCCAGGTTGGACGGCTCCTTCTCCCGGGTGATGAGCCCCGGCCGCGACGCAACGGGTTGCGGATCAGCAGCGCGAGAGGCCGATGTCGAGATGGCGGCGAGAGCCATCCCGCCGAGGAAACCTCGCCGGTCTGCAGTTGCGTGTCGTGCGTTCATGGCTCGATTGCCCTTGGTGAGTGAAATGGACCGCTGACAGATCTACTCGAATGCCTCGGCTCTTCCCGGAGCGAGGGAATTTCACTTTAGGTTCTTCCAACCTGTCGTACCCAGCATTATATTTCACACTCTTCTATTCATTCCAGAAACTGGTTGCCTCCCGCAATCTCGGAAACACTCAAGAGTGTTTCCCAAACCTCTCAGGGGGACGACACTCCCCGGGCTGCGACTGCCCAGCGGAAGGTCATCGCCCCCGCTCTATCGCGGGGCCCTCACCCGGAACTGATTGATTCGTGAACTTGTGCCTTCAGAAAGCGTTGCCAACGTGCGAGATTCGGAACATCAAGTAACGCGGAGCCCGATACCCGCCGACCGCGACCCCACCCCATGCCCTGCCTGCCGCCTCCCGAGATGGCTGTGCGTCTGCTCGCACTCCCCGCAGATCACAACCCGCACTTCACTCATCCTCATCGCCCACGTCCAGGACTTGGGACGGACGAGCAACACGGTCCGGCTCCTTGCCCTGGCGATCCGCAACGCCACGCTCCTCAGTCACGGGGTGTTCCCCGACCCGGCCGATCCGGCGTCCCATGTACCTGTGGGCGCGACCCCGATTGTGCTCTTCCCCGGCCACGGAGCCAAGCCGCTGACGCCCGATCTCGTTGCATCCCTCCCGTCGCCACCGGCCCTCGTCGTCCCGGACGGCAACTGGCGGCAAGCGAGCCGCATGGTGAACCGACTGCCACTCCTCGCCGGGGCCGTGAAGGTCGCCCTCCCGACCCGGACCTTCTCGGGATTGGCCTTACGCCGCAACCCCCAAAAGCACCGAATGTCGACATATGAGGCGGTGGTCCAGGCGCTCGCCATCCTGGAGGGTGAGGCGGTTGCCGGGCCGCTCCTCGACTTCTACCGCCGGGCCACCGACCGCATGCTGCTCGTCCGCGGTAAGCTCAAAATGGGCGACGTGTACGGCGGCATCGACTGACCACCCCGCTCGCTTAGCCGCCGAGTTTCGCCTTAGCTTCGTCGAGAATGACCTTCGTCGCCGTGGCACCGACGCGGCTCACGCCGAGCGTTCGCACTTCCAGCAACCGCTCGAACGTCCGCACGCCGCCGGCGGCCTTCACCTGGACCCACGACGGGCTACACTCCCGCATCAGTTTCAGGTCTTCAAGTGTCGCTCCGGTCTCCGCGTAGCCCGTGCTGGTCTTCACCCAGTCGGCCCGCACCTCGCCGCAAATGCGACACAAGGCCCGCTTGTGTTCTTCCTTCAAGAATGCGTTCTCGAAGATCACCTTTACCTTCGCTACAGCACGATGAGCCACTTCCACGACGGCGCGAATGTCGTCGGCGACGTAGTTCCACTCGCCGGAAAGCACTTTGCCGATGTTCACCACCATGTCGAGTTCCGTGGCACCGTCGGCGAGCGCGAGTTCGCTTTCCAGAACCTTCACGGCCGTGAGGTTGCCGCCGTGCGGGAAGCCGATGACCGTGCTTGCCGCGACCGTGGACCCCGCGAGCAACTTCGCGGCTCGCTTCACCGCGTACGGCTTGATGCACACCGAGGCGACGTTGTATTCGACGGCCAGAGCAAGCCCGCGATCCATCTCCGCGTCTGTGAGTTGCGGTTGAAGGAGTGAGTGGTCGAACATCTTGGCGAGTTCAGCGAGCGTCGGCGTGGACATGCTAGTTTCCTGTGCGAGAGCGCGAGTTTGAATTTGTTTTCAGCCTGAAAGGCTGGCACAACATAGCCCAGGGCAACGCCCTGGGACCACTGAACCCAGGGCGTTGCCCTGGGCTATGTTGTCACGCCCCTTCGGGGCCAAGACTCGATACCAAGCGTAACTGTTCAGCGTGTGCGATGTGGTGGTTATACGCATCTACTTCGCTCGGCGGTAGAAGCGGTTCGCAACGAATCCCTCCAGCGCGAGCAACATCAGCACGGCGATGAGCAGCCACGGGAACAGGTCAATCGGTTGATCGACGATCACCTTCAGAATGTCAGCCAACTTCACGTCCTTGCCCAACGGCACGACCGTGTCCTTGCCCGTCAAATCTTCGATGCCCTCGACAGGCACCTTGTCCAGCGTGCTCTCGTCGGCGGGCGAGTTCAGACTGTAACCGTCCTCCCACTTCACCGCGGCAACCGACAGTTTGAAGTTCCCCGCGAAGTTCGTTCGCGGCGGACTGAGTCGCAATTCTGTCTGCTTGTCGCCAACCTCGATCGGGGCGATGTCGGCACCGCCCGGCCCCTCGATGACAATCTTGGTTCCCCGCGGGACGCCACCTTTCGGAAGCGGCACAACAACGGTCTGCCCCGCGAGGTAGTTGAAGTTCGCGTCGGCAGTGTCGCCTGCGAGGTAACGTGCCAGCAGCCAGGGGAACACGACCGACCACGAGGAATCGGTGATGTCCCAGTAGTTGTTCCACTGGTCGTTCGCCGAGGTCATGTCCATGCGGGTCGTGAGCAGCACCACACGACCCTTGGCCTTCGTCGGGTCTTTTGGGTCCGCGATGGTGCGTTCCAACACGGCCGGGTGTCGGTCGGCGGGTTGGGCTGCGTCGTTGTAATACACCACGACGTTAGCCGCGGGGTCCTTCTCCACGTTCCAGTATTTCCACGCTCGCCGAGGGTTCTTTACGGCGTCCACGTTGCCCTTCGCCTCCCAACCCTGGAACGGTTTCAGCATCGGGTGCTGAACAACGCGGCCATCGGGGTCGTTGAGGTACCACGTCACGCCGGCCTTGCCGTCACGGGGCGTGTCCCATCCCGGCGCCGACTGCGGGGGCGGGTTAATGTCCTTCGTGGCGATCACGTTCTTGAACGTTCCCGGCATCAGATCTTTGCCGAGCGCGTACCCATCCGGAGCGAGTCTCTCATTGCCGGGGCCATCGCCCGGAATGATGAGCAACTTGCCGCCGGCTTCGACATACGGCCGTAACTTTTCCCAGAGCGTATCAAGCGTGGTGTGCTTCTCACTGGGGTCGGCGACCCCGAGCAGACACACGACATCGAACGCACGGATGCTTTCCGGGGCCGGGCGTTTGTCGGTTTTCTTTTCGGTGTCCGGGAGGTCAACGACCGTGCGGCCTTCGACGATCTTCACCGCACTCGGGGGAACGACGATGCAACTGAACTCGCCCTTCGACTGATGCGAGATTTGCCAGAACACGGCGCTGTCGGGGTCGTCGGAAATCGTCAGGATGCGGCGAGCCTCACCGACCTTGAACGTGAGGAACCGCGAGTTGTCGAACATCAGTTTGTCGGCAGCATCGAGGCTGAACGTGACCTGATGCAAGCCTGGTTTCAGGTTCTTGAAATCGAACGTGACCGCCTGCGATTGCCCATACGGAACGACCGCACGGCGGCGTTCAACATCCGGTGAGCCGCTAAACTTCGCGAGAACCACGACCTCGACGGGTGGTAGTTCGGCGGGGCCGCTGGCGGCAACGGTCACGGTGACAATGGCCGGTTGATTCGCGGAAATCACCTGCGGTGTCATCTCGGCGGAGAGGATGCCGACGTTCAATGGCTTCTCGGCACCGACATCAACGACGGCGTGGGAGGGCTTCGGATCGGGGATCTTCTCGCGGAGCTTCTTCAAGTCCTCTACCTGGCCGGGATCCCAACTCGCGGCGGCTCGGTCGGTGAAGACTGCAAGCAACTTCGGCAACTTCTCCGCTTCCTCGATGTCAGGCGCTTCGATCTTTGTGAAGAGCTGGTATCCGTGCGAGAGGGCCGCGCTGACGGTGGCACTTCCGGCGTGCGGCTTGTCGAGTTTCTCGATTCGCTTGCGGGCGTCGGCCACGCTTTCCCAGATGGCGGCGCTTGGGTCGTCCGTGGTGACGACGGCAATCGGCGACTTCTCGGGAAGTTCGTCGAGGAGTTCGCGTGCCCGGCGACAGGCTTCGGCGAGGCGAGTTTTGTCGTTCGCGGTGTAGCCCATGCTGGGGCTATTGTCGATGACGAGGACGGTCGCGACGGGCTGCTCGCCGCGAATGTTGAGGCGGTCGCTTCGGAGCGAGGGTTGGTAGAGTGTGAGGCAGAACAGTGCGATGAGGAGCATTCGCATCGCGAGCAGCAGGAAGTGCCGCAGCCGCAGTTTGCGTTGGTTGGTTTTGAGCTTTTGGGTGAGGAAACGGAACGCCGGGAAGTTGAGCCGTTTCGGCTCTTGCTTCATGATGAGGTGCAGCAGAATGGGCAGCCCGACGAGAGCGGCCCCGGCGATCAGGATGGCGTTCATGGATGCATTGTAATCGCCGTGAGCCGTCGTGGGATGGCGCTACGCGGTCTTCGGCCTACCGAACTCGTCGAAGCCGTAGCGTGCGAAGATTTCCGTCGGTGCAACTGTCACAATCCCACCGTCTCTCCATTCATGGACCGAACGACCCATGCGTGCGTGTTCGAGCAACGCATCTCGCGTGGCGAGATAGTGGCACTGGTCGATCAGCGTGTGGTCGATCGGACTAGTCACCGGCAGTGTCGCTGGTTCCGCCATCGTCGGCACTCCTGTTAAAACGTTCCCACGCATCCGGATCAAGGATCGTGTCGAAGAAGCTGTTGTTGATCGCGATCAGTCGCGAGCCGCCATTGCTATTATCATACACCTGCCACGTTGTCACCAGCGGTCGGTATAGTTCGAGAAAGTTCCCAACGCTTCGGGAGTACCGGCGGCGAATCGTCTCGTCCGGAACGTGATGGCCGCCTGCCTTCACCCGATCCGCAACGCGAATGATGGCAAGTTCGGGCGTGCGGAGCCAGTAGTAGAACAGGTGAACGTCGTAGCCGTCGCGTTTCATGTCGCTGACCCAGCGGGCATAAGTGCGGGCGGCGAGCGTCGTCTCGAATGCGAAGCTCCGTCGCGCCGCAACCAGCGCTCGCATGTGTTGGAGCATGATTCGCCCGGCGTTCATCGCCTCCGACTCCGGATCGAACGTGTTCAACCCGCGTGCGATGATGTCGGCATTCGTGAATAGCGGAATACGCATACCTTCACGAAGAATGCGTTGTGATGCGGTCGTTTTTCCCGCACCATTGATGCCGCCAAGAATTGCAACCTGCGGCCTTGAGGTTGTT
>Ga0105047_10016107_pt1 | contig 11740 bp, 8 predicted proteins | sample MAT04_FD_78384 | JGI IMG/M metagenome (GOLD analysis project Ga0105047, IMG submission 78384) | Freshwater microbial communities from Lake Fryxell liftoff mats and glacier meltwater in Antarctica - MAT-04 (megahit assembly) | ecosystem: Environmental > Aquatic > Freshwater > Ice > Liftoff... | reverse complement strand
TAGGCATCGCCGGCGTAGCCCTTGGCGTCAATCGTCACGCGCGGATCGTGGGGAACGTGGCAGCGCAGGAGGTGATAGAGCGACGCTTGCATCGCGGTGGCCGCGTCGTCGTCGCCTTCGATAACGACATCAGACATTTCCCAGCGTTGCGCCCAAACCGCCGCGTGCTCGGCGTGCAGTTCAGCGAACGACAGTTTCTCGGCGTCGCGCAGAATCGTTTCTGCCGCGACTTTGTCGAGGTCGCGACTCGTGGTGACGGTGGTGCGTTTCTCGATGATGAAGGAGGTGCCGGTCAACTCGCCGCGGAGCAGGCCGCGCCGATGTTCGCCGCTGAATTGCCAGCCGGCATCGGTGGGGGTGAGTTGGGAGAGGATGTGGACAGAGTCGTGATTGTCGGTGGTGACGTGGCACGTCAGGCCGTTCGCACCGGCGGCCGCGACGGTGGCGGATTGGAAATGGTCGTGGCCGCTGGTGACGACATCGGCGTCCAGACCGGCTTCGATGTGGACGGTCGCGGGGGCAGGGGATTGCAGGGTGAGGCGTTGAATGCAGAGGTGCGGGCGGGCGGCGCTGAGGAAACGTTCGAAACAGACGGCGAGCGTTTTGCCGCTGCGAGTTTGCCATGTGAACGTGCGGCGGAGGGTGGCGGTGCGGAGGTTCAGTTCGCGCCGGTAATCGCGGCTGGTGCTGTGGATCAGATCGAGGCGTTCGCCGTCCACAATCGGCGCGAGGCCGAGGAACCAGGGGAGGTTGACCATCTCGCGGTTGAGGAGCGGGTGGTGACCGAAGAGGCCGGGGACGTAGGTGCCCCATTTGGCGCCGCGATTGGAAAATTTCTCGGCCGTGACGTTGGCCGGCGCGCGCAGATAGCGGGTGTTCTGCGGCGCATCACGAAGATGTTCTTCGAGCGAGCCGCGGACATGAAGATAGCCGCTGCCTTGGGTGAAAAGCCCTTCGTAGGCGAGCGCGGTGGTTTCTTGGAAGTTGGTTTCGATGAGGGAAGCGGGTTTCATAATGTGGGTGGTTGGTGAAATGGAAAGCGGGGAGAATATCGGATTTTGTGTGGGAAAAGGTCAATCTTTGAATTTTCAGCTTGATAGGATCGAGAACCATGTTACATGGTGACTTCATCATGGTGCTGGATACTGCTAGCGTTGCAGGTGGTCCCAAGAATACCGACTCGGTGCGTTCTTCCGTCGAGTATACCTCTTCAAAAGAGGCGGGTTTTACGTTGGTCGAGATGTTGGCGGTGGCTATGATCGTTGCCTTGCTGGCGTCGTTGGTAGTGGGATTGTCCAGTTACGTTCAGAAAAAATCCGATCTCAACCGTGTTCAGACGGATGTCGCTAGTATCTCCATGGCGCTGGAGCGGTATGCAGTGGATTACGGCATGTATCCGGTGGGAAATTCCTATCGGCTTTCGGCCACGCGTTGGGTGGAAGTGCAAAACTCGGCTGCGATCCATGGCGCGTTATCGAATCGCTATTATCAGTTTCGGTCACACCAAGTCTCGACGGGTGGAGTTTTCGGGGTGTACACGAACGCCGCCACCTATATTGTGGATCCGCGGAGCAATCCCTATATCTACGTGCGCGCGTACCCGGCGACTCCAATTCCGGCGGCTCAGATGTACTATGGGATTCTGAACGCAACGACCAACTATCCGTCGGGTTGCAGCAGCGGCCAAGTCAACTTGGCGACTTTCGATCTGTGGTCGTTCGGACCAGACCGAATGACCTACGTGCCCTTTGGCGCGCCAGGATGGCCATGGAATTGGTACGGAAACGTCGGGTTCACCCAAGACGACATCGTCAATTGGTGATGGGATTCCGAATGAAAGCCCGCGTCGGCGTTGACCACCAAGCTCGGGTAACCGGCGGCTTTACCATGATCGAGTTGCTGGTGGTGGTGGCGATCATGATCCTACTCGTCGCGCTGTTGTTGCCGGCGCTGGACGGGGCGCGTCAGTCGGCGCTCGCAGCGTCTTGCCTCTCGATTGAGCGACAATGTGCAGTGGCTTACCGGCAGTGGGTGGCCGACAACAATGATTTCATGCTGCGGCCGACGTTGCAGTGGAATAACGGGTACGGCGTGCGCATCTATCACGAACTGCGTCCGTATCTCGGCGATAATTTTGTGTGGTCGGATCCGGGCGCTGACGAACCAGCGATCAACCAATCTCCCGCTTGGTCATGGGGCTGGCCGGCGCGCTGGCATTATGGAATTTCGACGCGGGTTCCCAATGTGTTCTACCGCGAATGGCCAAACCAAGATAGCAGTGGTAATAGTCCGGCCATCGTCCGGACGTCCTCCATGATAAGCGGGGCCGGTGGTACGGCCCCGGTGAAACTCGGTGAGTTGCCCTATCCGGGAACAACCGCGTTGTTTGCCTGCAAGTATCGGGATTGGTTCTACCCGGCAGGGGGAACGGCGGGCGGGTGGGAGTCGCCGACCATGACACCCGTTGATCTTGCCCGGCCGTGGCCGCTCCACGGCACCAAGCGCCTTTCGTTTCAGGGGTTGACGAATGTCGTGCGATTGGATGGGAGCGCGCGCACGTACCTGTGGAGTGAGATCGCGGCGTGGAATCAATTTCCCAGTCTCGGGACTCCCCCCGCCGGGTTTACGTATGCGACCGGCGGAATCACCTGGGGAGTGCCGCGGGCTTATCTCTGGACCGGTTGGGCGCCGCGCGAGCCGGGTGGTCGTGGCGGGTGGTTGCCCGACTAGGCGCCATGAATTACCGCCATCTGCCACAACGATGTTCCTTCACTCTGATCGAGTTATTGACGGTGGTTGCCATCGTTGGATTGCTGGCTGCATTGTTGTTGCCGGCGCTGAACGCGGCGCGTGAGAAAACGCGCCGTGCCGCCTGCGCGAACAATCTGCGACAAGTCGGAATTGCAATTGGGTTGTTTGCCGCTGATCAGGCGAATTACGCGGTGCCGTACACGAATTTGCCGGTGGATGTTGCCAATCGTTCCTTTGGCATGTTGAGCAACTATGCGCGGTCCGTGCAGATTTTTCGGTGTCCGAGCGATCCCACTACCCCCGGCCGCACAGTAACCAATTTCCTTGCGCTGATGACGGTGACGAATGCCAACAGCTACTCGCTGGCGCGCAATGTCAAATGGCAGGGGCCTTGTCTGGATTATGCCATCGCGTTGGACCGCGTGGGCGTGCGCAGCAATGCCACCACACGGTTTGGATTGTTAAGCCCGAACAACGGCGTGGCCGGGGCGGTGTGGAGCAATGGCAATCACCGCGCAGCCGGGGGGAATATTCTCTTCGGAGCCGGGCACGTCACCTTCCACAACAAATTGCCGGTGGACATTCGCGATTACGCGCCCGCCGGGACGGGATCCACCTCCATCGTGACTGTGCAAAACCCGTTATAGCGTGAATCAACCGTGAAGCGACCCACCCAAATCATCATCGCGCTGACATTGATTGCCGTGGCGACGGTTCTGGTGGTTCGCCATTTCGGACGGGGAGTGCCCATCATCCCGACACCGCAGTTCGATGTGTTAGGAGGCATCGCCGCCGAGGAAGTCGCCAAACTGTTGAGCCGGCAAGGGCGGGTGGTCGTGGTGGTGTTCGATGCCACCGACTTCGGAGTGGCGCGTTTGGATGGAGCGGTGGCCCAGTTTCGCAAAACTTCCTCTGCCGCCGGTTTGCAGACGCTGGCGGTCGAGACGATCCGCTGCAAACTGGGTGAGCAAACTCTCCCCGCACGCGTGGCGGCCGTCCTCCGCAAGCACGCCGGCGCGGATGCGTTGGTGACGTTCGGTCCGGCTTATGGACTGCGCGCCGGCGATGTGGCTGGCTGGGGTACGCCGCTGCCCAAGTGGGTGTCGGTGCTGACGTTTGATAGTGATCCCGGCACGCTGAAAAAACTTTTTCAGAGCGGAGCGGTGCAGACGGCGATCACGATTCGCAGCGAAGAGGGGGCAAGTGCCGGCGCGGCAGGCCCTGCGAACGCGCCGTTTCTCGTGCTGACACCGGCAACAGCGGATGCGCTCGTCGTGCCGGGGGATGGGATCCCGGACGAATGATCGCGAAACCATCCAAGGATACCCTATGATTTCACTTGTCGGTTCTGGCCGGCTGCTGACGCCGTTCATCATTGCCCACGACGCGCCGCCGGCGGTGCGGTATGCAGCGGAAGAACTCTTGCGGTACATCGAGAAGATGACCGGCGCCCACCACGGCGCGGCCATTCGAGATGCTGCCCGACCGGCTCCGCCGCACGCGGTCTTAATCGGTGACAGCGTTGCTCGCCGGCAATTGTTCCCGGACATTGATCCGGCGCGCTTAAGCAGCGAGGCCAGTGTGGTCCAAACACGTCACGGTCACCTGCTGCTGATTGGTGGTTCGCCGCGCGGGACGTTGTATGCGGTGTACGAGTTGTTGGAGCGGCTCGGCGTGCGCTGGTGGACGGCGCGCGATGAGACCGTGCCGGCTCGCACGAGCGTAACGGTGCCGCATTTGAATCTGCGGTACGAGCCGCCCCTGATCTACCGGTCGGTGTATTACCGTGAGGCCTTCGACGCGGATTGGCAGGCCCGGCAGCGTTTGAATGCCGGGGTGATGACGGTGCGCCACATGAGCGACCGGCACGGCGGCATGGAACGGTTCGCGGCGGATGCCGCCGGCCATACCTATGCGTTGCTGGTGCCAGTGGAAAAATATTTTGACCAGCATCCCGAATACTTCTCCGAAATCAACGGCTCGCGGACCCGGCATCTGACGCAGCTCTGTTGCACGAATCCCGACGTGGCCGACATCGCCGCGGAGACCGCGCGCGGCTGGCTGGACGCGATGCCGACGGCCCGGCTCGTCAGCGCGACGCAGAATGATTATCGGAACTGGTGCACGTGCCGGGATTGTCGCGCGTTGATTGAGCGCGAAGGCGCGCCGTCCGCGTTGGTGTTGCATTTGGCGAATGAGATCGCGCGCCGGTTGGAAAAATCCCACCCGGACGTGTTGGTGGACACATTCGCCTATGACTGGACGCTCACGCCGCCGCGAAGAATGCGCGCGCGACCGAACGTCCTCGTCCGGCTCGCGCCGATCTGGAATTGCTTTGGGCATTCGATCCGTTCGTGCCCGGCCAACAAGCCGTGCCGGGACGCGGTGCGCGCGTGGGCGAAGATCGCGCAGCATTTGTTCGTCTGGCATTACGTCACCGATTTCCACGAATACCTCATGCCGTATCCGAACCTGCCTTCCTTGCAGGATGATTTGCGGTTCTATCTCGACCACGGTTTGAAGGGCGCGTTTTATCAGGGCAACGGCAACAGCATCGGCGGCGACATGTCCGAAATGAAAGCGTATCTCATTGCCAAGTTGCTTTGGAATCCGCAGCTCGATTTCGCGGCCGCGCGAGCCGAGTTTCTCAGCGGCTATTACCGGGACGCCGCGCCGGCGATGGAGGCGTATTTGCGGGTGTTTGAAAAATCGTTCGCGCAATCGGGCGAGCACATGTTCACCTACGCCGGTCACAACCATTCCGCGCGGACGTACCGGTTGTTGCCGACACTGCAAAAGGCGCGCCGCGCGCTCGACCGGGCGCGGCGATTGGCCGCAGACGATTTTGTGGTGCGCGACCGGCTGGAATTGATCGGCGCCCGGCTGGACTACACCGAGCTGGCCCAACATCATCCACCCCAGCCGGTGCGGCTGACGGCGCGGGCGCTGGAGCGTCCCGTCACACCCCACCAAGCGGCATTGCGCGCCCCCATGTTCCGCGTCCTGAGCCGGCGCGGCATGACGCATTTTCAGGAGAACGAAACGACTGGCCGGCTCTCGTCGTTGCGGCGACGCTGGCCGGAACGGACGACGCGGCATCCAGTCATCACGCTTCGCGGTGGCGGAAGCCGGCTGGTGATCGTGCCGGCGTTGGGCGGGCGGATTGTGTGGTTTGGGCCGGAACGGGGGCCGAACTTTCTGGCGCAGAACTCGCCGGCCGCCACGAATTATCCGTTTTGCATCGGGTACGAGGAATACTCGGAGCGCGGTTATCAGTCGCCCGGCCATACGGAAGAATTTGCAGTCCGGCAGCAGACGCCGGCCGCGGTGCGGTTGCAGGCCGTGCTCGACAACGGCTTGATGCTCGATCGGAAAGTTTCTTTGGATCAGGAATCCGGCGCGGTTGTGGTGGACACGGTTTTGCGCAATCCGCTGGGACACGATGTGCCCGGTGATTTGCGCGCACATTTGGAAATTGACCTGGCCACAGAGCCGGCGCAGATGACGGCGTGGTTTGCCGGTGGGGGAAAAATTCCGCTGAGCGGGGAGTGGTCGGGGGACGCGCTGGCGACCGGCTGGTCGTTTTGGTCAGAACGTCAGCAGCGGGGATTCTGGCAATGTTGGTCGCGGCGCGATGTCGGGGCGGTGTTCTTGGGTTCGAATCCGGCGACGAAAACCGCAGTGTCACTGGATTTGGCAGTCAGTTCCCATAACGTCACCATCCCGGCGGGTGGCCGGCAGCGGTTGCGCCATTGTTTCGGCTGGACCCGGCAGCCGCCGGCTACTTCTTGCGCGTGAACGTGTGGGTGGAGTGGCCGTAGAAAACTTCGGCGGCTTCCATGAGCGTTTCGGAGAGCGTCGGGTGTGGGTGAATGCAAAGCGCGATGTCGCGGACGGTGGCGCCCATTTCTATCGCGAGCACGCCTTCGGAAATCAGTTCCCCGGCTCCGTGACCGCAGATGCCGACGCCGAGAACGCGTTCCGTCTCGGGATCCACGATGAGCTTGGTCAGGCCATCGGTCCGGTCGAAGCTGGTCGCGCGGCCGGAAGCCGACCACGGAAACTTCGCGACCGCGACCGGGATGTTCTTGGCCTTGGCTTCGGCTTCGGTCAGCCCGCACCACGCCACTTCAGGGTCGGTGAAGACCACGGCGGGCATGATGATGTCGGTGAACTCACTGTAATCGCCTATGATGACTTCCACCGCGACCCGGGCCTCGCGGGCCGCTTTGTGTGCCAGCAACGCGCCACCGACCACGTCGCCGATGGCGTAAATGGACGGATCATCTGTTTGCTGGCGGGCGTTGACCTTGATGAAACCTTTGTCGTCGCGTTTGATTTTGGTGCTTTCGAGGCCGAGATCGTTGCAATTCGGCACGCGTCCGACGGAGACCAGCACGCGGTCGTACAATTCTTCTTTACCGCCTTCGAAGATCACTTTGATCTGCTTGCCGGCGGTGGCCATTTTCACGACCTTCGTATTGAGCCGCACTTCCCGGAACGCTTTCTCGGCAGACTTGGCTACCGGCCGCACGAGATCGGGATCAGCCCCGGCGAGGATGGTGGGCAAGGCTTCCACCACCACGACGCGACTGCCGAGCGCGGCGTACACGGTGCCGAGTTCCATGCCGATATAACCGCCGCCGACGATCAACAAATCCTGCGGCACTTCCTCCACTTCGAGCGCCTCGGTGGATGTCATCACCCGGGGATTACCGAGATCGAACGCCTTCGGCATCGCCGACTTGGAACCGACCGCGATGATGGCTTGTTCGAAATGGATGAATTGCTGACCGGTCGCCGTTTCCACCCGGAGATTGTTGGCAGCCTCGAAATGGCCACGTCCCTGTACCACTTGCACGCCGCGCGCCTTCGCGATGGTGGCCACGCCGCCGGCCAGTTTGGTGACGATGGATTGTTTCCACTCGCGCAACTTCGCCAGATCCAGTTTCGGGTCGCCGAACGTGATGCCCCGGTGCGCCGACTCTTTCGCCTCGTGAATCATCTTACCGGCGTGCAACAGCGCCTTTGAGGGAATACATCCCACCCGCAAACAGGTGCCGCCCAGTTGCGGCTCCTGCTCGACCAAAATTACCTGTTTACCCTTGTCCGCCGCATAGAACGCCGCCGCGTACCCGCCGGGGCCGCCGCCGATAACCACGATTTGAGTTTGAATCGGTTGCATGCTGTTAGAGTTGTATCTGGTTTTCTGGGAACTGTTCCAACGCCTGCACGAGGTCCACGATGAATCGGGCTGCCTGGCCGCCGTCAATCACGCGGTGATCGTAGGACAACGCCAGCGGCAACAACGTGCGGGGAACGATTTGCGTTTTCTCACGCACGACCGGCTTCAGCGCGCCGCGGCCGAGGCCGAGGATCGCCACTTCGGGACGATTCACAATCGGCGTGAAATGGGCGCCACCAATCCCGCCCTGATTGGAAATGGTGAACGTGCCGCCTTTCATTTCGTCGCCGCTGAGTTTGCGCTGCTTCGCTTTCTCCGCCAGCGCTTCGAGTTCTTTGGCGACTTCGAGAACGCTCTTTTGGTTCACGTTGCGCATGACCGGCACCAGCAGCCCTTGCTCGGTGTCCACCGCCACGCCGAGGTGATAATACTCCTTCGTCACCAATTCGTGGGTGGCTTCGTCCAAACTGGTATTGAAGATGGGATGTTTCTGCAACGTCGCGGTGACCGCCTTCAACACCAACGGCGTCATCGTCAGCCGCGCGCCCTTGGCTTCGTAGGCGGGTTTATGCTTCTTCACCAATTCGAGCAAACCGGTCACGTCGGCTTCATCAAATTGCGTGACGTGCGGGATGTGAGTCCACGACTCGTGCAACCGCCGGCTGATCGTGCGGCGAATCGCCGTCAGCGGCGTCTTCTTAACCGGCCCCCACTGCGAAAAATCAATACTCTCCACCACCGCCGGGGCGGGCGCCGCGGCGGGAGCCGGCGCGCCGGCTTGCAGTTGTTGAATGTACGCCCGCACATCGGCGAGCGTGATGCGTCCGCCGGGTTCCGTTCCCACCACGCGTGTCAGATCAATTCCCACATCCGCCGCCAAACGGCGAACGGTCGGTGACGCGGCAATCGGAATACCCGGGATGTGCCGCGCCGGTCCGGCGGCTGCGGGCGCGGAGCGCTCTGGCACCACCGGGGCGGGCGTGGCGGGAGTCGCTGGTACAGCGGCCCCGTCAACTTCAGCGAGCGCGAGGATGTTCTGCCCGGCCGAGAGCTTCTCGCCGACTTTGGCGTAAATTTTCGTCACCGTGCCGGCGGCGGACGACGGGATGGAGCCGACGGCTTTTTCGGTTTCCAACTCGATAATCGCCTGTTCCACCTGCACCGTGTCACCCTCTTTGACGAGGATATTCACCACGACTCCCGAATCAGCGCCCTCACCGAGGCGCGGCAGTTTGATGTCCATAATGGGTGCTGTTTCCTAAACCGGGACGTGCGATAACGCAAGCCTGCGTTGCCGACCGGTGAAACAGTCAGAAGCTCAACGTGGTTTGCAGATACCCAAAATCCGCATCAGTGGCGGGACCGGTCGCGCGGAGGTAGTCGCCCGCAAAAAAGTGACTGTACCCGGCCTGGAGTTTGACCCACTTCAGCGGGGAATAACTGATCGTCAAATCGAACTCCGTGCCGACGAAGGTGTCGGCATTGCGGGCAGCGGGTGTTGGGTTGCGGATGGTCGCCACGCCGTTGGCGCGGTACCAAGCGTCTTCGTTCGTGTAAAGCCAGAACGCGTGATAATCGAGTTGCACGGTGACGGCTTTCCACGCGGCAGCCGGGTCTTGATAGGGGGTGAACTTCAGTTGCGCGGCGAGGTTGTGGATATTTTTCCACGCGAAGAGGTCCATGTAGCCATAAAACTTGTGGTTGGTCGGGAAGAGATTGAGAAACGATTCGTCGGAACGATCGTCCTGACTCTTGTCCCCCGACGCGACGCTATATTCGAGGCCGAGGCGCGGTTTCCAATCGCTTTTGGTCCACGTGTAACCGCCTTTGATGGTGGCGGCGAAAGCGTTGTGATCGAGCATCACACCGCCGGCGTTGGGGAAAGAGTTGGTGAGCCGGCCGCCGGCGCGGCCCCATTGGTAGGCGCCCTCGAGTTCGTAATCAAAACCGTGGAGTTGGCCGGGCGTGGATTTGAGTCGCAGTCCCACGGTGTAGATTTCCTGTTGGATGTCATAGGCGCGCGCGGCGTTAGCCGGCGTGGCACTGTCGAAGTAACGCGGATTGTTGTCCTCCTTGTGGCGATAGAGGAAATACGCTTCCGTGGTTTGGAACGACAGCGCGGTGGTGCCGGCGTAGAGTCCGGCAACATTGTCGTTCCCGTCGGAATGGTTAAAGTGCCAGCCATCATTTCCTGCGGGACCGAAATCATGGATGTTGACGACGCGCGCGCCGAAAATGTCCGCCCAGAATTTCCGGGGCTGGTTTTCGTAGCGGAGTTTGATTGCGTCGAAGGTGCGGGAAAAGTTGTTCCAGTCGAACGCCCCGATGAGCCGTTCGTCCCCATAGCTCAGCTCCTGCCGGCCGGCTTTTAGCGCGAGCGGAAATTCATTGAGATTTCCGATTTCGACATACGCTTGGCGAAGATCAAACGGGTCATCGCCTTCCGCCCCCAGCACGAACGGGACATTGGCGCGTTCGGAGCCGATCTCCCGCGTATCCTGGCCTTGCACATACGTCTGAAACCAGCCCGCCGGTTTCAGTCGCAGACCGAGACGAAAGCGTTGCAGCAGGTAGCGGTCGTCGGTGGAGCTATTGACGGAGTCGTTGAAATCAAAGGTGTTCTCGCGCCCCTCAAGACGAAGCCGCTCCTGCACGTCCACCACCACCTTGCCATCAGCGAATGCCAGCGGATTTGCGGCGCGGCTTTCCGCGCGCGCGACGGCGAGAGTTCCCAAGAACAAGCTGAATACCAGCAGTATTTTCATGCGATACCTCTATCAGTCCGGGACTGCGGCGGCATTGATTTACATCAACAAAGGGCGGCACCGTGGTCAGCGGGCAAACGTGAACGTGATGTCGCGTGATTCGCCGGGGCCGATTTTCACTGACTCGGTACGCGTGCCCAACTCTTCGTGCCACGCCTCGAGGGTGTAGTTGCCGGGTGGCAGGTTCTTCAGGGTGAATTCCCCGGTCGCACCGGTCACGCTGAAGAAGGGATGTTCAAGGACGCCGATGTAGGCCGCCATCCACGGATGGACATCGCATTTGAATTTCACCATCACTTCCGGCGTGGTGAACGTGCGGGTGGTTTCCATGCCTTTGTTGGGCTGGCCAATGTTGAATTCTTTGCTGCGCGTGGGCATTGCGTGGACGTTATGCAAGGTGTCATCGCTGTTGCGAATCAACAAGGGCTGCCGGGCTTGCATGCCGAGCACGCGCGGTTGATAGGTGCAACCTTGCTGGTCGAGAATCACGGGTGTCCGGGGTGGGGGAAACGTCTGACCTTCCCAGCCGGTCTTCACATAGACGAACACGTTTTGCAACGTGCCGTTTTCGTTGAGCAAAAGATTTTCGGCTTTCGGCGGTTCTTCCGTGTGCGCTGCGGCACATTGCGGATCGGCGTCCATCCGGATCAGCGCGCGTCGCGGCGGCTCACCGGTAAATTTTACAGAGCCGCGCACGGTGGCAGGTCCCGTCGTTGCCGGTGTCGGGGCCGCCGGCGCTGAGGCTGGTTGGGCGGGAGCCGGTTTTTCGGCGACGGCTTTCGGTGCCGGAGCCGCAACGGGTTTGGATTCGACCGGGGCCGGCGAAGCGGCTGGAGCCGGCGCAGGGGCGCGAACTTCCGGGGCCGGTTCAACGGCTTGCGTGACGAGAACCGGCGGCGGCGCTTCCGGGTGTTGTTGACTGCGTAGGAATCGCAGGCCGCCCGCGCCCACGGCGGAAATCACCACCGCGACGATCAAGGGTTTGGTCCAGGTGTTCATAGGAAATAAGGATACACCTTGTCGGGGTTCACGTTCAAAT
>Ga0105047_10016106_pt1 | contig 11740 bp, 11 predicted proteins | sample MAT04_FD_78384 | JGI IMG/M metagenome (GOLD analysis project Ga0105047, IMG submission 78384) | Freshwater microbial communities from Lake Fryxell liftoff mats and glacier meltwater in Antarctica - MAT-04 (megahit assembly) | ecosystem: Environmental > Aquatic > Freshwater > Ice > Liftoff... | reverse complement strand
CGAAGCTGTTTCTGACTAGATACGCGGCAGTAAATGACTGCCTTCATGGTTGATGTTTGCATCATGGCGCACATCCCTTCTTGTTTGTGTGGGGGTGGTCGCGCCCTCTTTGTCGAGGTCAATTCGTTCAGCATCAAGGCTGTTCGAAATCTTATCACGACGTGAAGTAGATTGGAACGATTTTGAGAGGCTGTCTTTCACAGCCAACTGCACCGGATCGACACCAAAGGCCTGATCGATCAGCGACTGAAAGAACGAAGCCAACGTCCGGATCACGTCGTCCTTACGCTCCATCGGAGCGTCCAGGTCCGCAAGTAACTTGCGGTAGTGAGCCAGCCGTTCGGGCTTGATCTCCAGCACGATACACCTTCCCAAATCCAGCGACGCGCCACCAAAGCAACATCTGGATTTGGTCTATTTGTTTAATGTTGGATCAGTGGGGGAAACTCGCCAGTTTCCATCTAATGATTGACCCGCAATCATTCGCCACGATCATATACTTATATTGTAATAAAATTACGCACAAAAGTCAATAAAATAGCAGATTTCTGCCATTGCCATGTTGGCTATCGTTCAAGTCCGTCCTTATTTTTGCCCATCATTCTGTCGGCAACGGTTCTGATCTTGGCGATACGAACATTGTGCTCTTGCTTCACCTGATATTTGGCGACCTTGCGGAGACGGCCGATAGGGTCATCGACCGCATAGGACGGTTTGAATTCTGGCGTATTGGCCAGCTTTGCGAGCAGCTCGCCATGTCGACGATCGACCAAATGCGGCTCATTGCGCTCGAAGGATTTGCCCATTCGGCGGATCGCTTCTTCGGCGCGTCCCTTGATCGTCACCGCCTTCGCCGACTGCGAAGACGCATCGTTAAAGCGCGGTGCAACAGGCGGCTTGTCGTTCATGCCGACAGCCCCTTGTGGAGGTCACGGACATCACGCACCTGATCCTTCCAGGGCGCGACCGTGTAGTAAGGCACCGCGTCTGCAATCAGTAGATGTGGCTGAGAGGCCACGCGAATGACGTGGCGGTTCGGGCCGAGGCCGATGACATCTCCAGCCTGAAGCACAGGCCGCTTTGTCTCTGATAGATTTGCATTTGCGGATTGCACCACGCCGCCGGCGTAGCTGACACCGCCTTGCAGGATCGTCTGCGTGCCCGACCAAAGCTCAATATCCTTGAGCAGGTCAGGCTCCCATACAGACTTCATCGTGAGGATGCCAACTTGATCCTCAATGTCTTTGACCTGTTCGCGGCTCCATTGGCTTGTCAGCGCGTGGCGCCCCTGGCTGAAGAACCAATAGGACACGCCGAGACCGCGATAGAGGCGCAGCGACCGCAGGATGCTGGGCACACGCGGCAGGTTGGCGAATTCATCGACGATGAACGTCGTGCGGATTGGCCCGCGCGCCGCTGCGATGGTTTCGGTCATCATCCCGATCAGCATCGACACCCACGGTGCCGCGACATCGATGCGATTGGCAGGCAGCATCACATAGATGGTCAGCTTCTCCCGCTTGGCACGCGTCAGATCAAAGTCATGTGACGCGCAGGCCTTGGCAAGTGACTTGCCAGGTTCCCACGCACTGAACGCCGTCGCGGCTTCAGAGCGGATGGCCTCCCACTGTTTTGGTGCGTCGAAACGCATCTGATCGAAGGCTTGCGAGCGGCGTTCGATGGATTCAACGCCGCACGTTGCCATCAACGAAAACGTCATTTTGAAATGTTCTTCGTTGCCGTTGAAGAAACACCACACCGCCGGCAGCGTGCAGTCGTCGGGCGAGAACGTCGCAAGATATTCGGCATAGGCCGATGCAATCTGAATTGCACCTTTGCGCACCCAACTGTTTTCAGATTCACGCGGCGGTGCCGGCATGGCGATCGAGCAGATCGCTTCGGCTTCGCCATCTGGCGATTGCCCTTCGCGGACAACTTCAATCAGGCGATAGAGCGGATTGATGTTGGTGTTGGGCAGCCCGTGCAGACCGTAAGGATTGAGGTATATGACTGACGTGCTGATCACCGCTTCGCGGTGGGCTGCCGATGAAAAGGCAAGCTCGCCGTCCTTGATATCTACGACGATCAATGACCGATCCCGCGAATGGGCAAGGTTGGGCTGGATCAGCGTTGTGCCTTTACCGCCCCCAGCGCGATTATAGGTCAGCAGGCTTTCGTCGCCGTTGTGGAACAGGAAATGTCCGTGTTCGCCGAATGCCCCGATGAACAAGCCTTCGCTGTTCAGCATACCGGCCGCAGCGCAATCTTCGAGATTGCCAAGGCGGCCATCACCAAGCGCACCGGATGGTTTGGCGACCTCCATCGATTCCTCAAGTTCAAGCGCCCGTGCCCGCGCATCGGCCGCGTGATCCGCTTCAGACATTTGACGTTGGAGCGCCGCGAGGCGCTCCAACCAGTTCAAGAAATTACTCGTCCGCATGTCACTTCGCCCCCGAGCTGAAGCGCGGCGGTGGTGGGATATCCATCGCCGGCACACTATTCAGCGCCTTTGCGATTTCATCGGGGTTAGGCAGTTGCGCGACATAAGGCGCAACATCGACCCGCGCGCTTTGCTTTGCGGTTGTTTGCATACGGTCTGATGCAATCTCGCGCTGCTCATCGGCAGCCCGCAGAGCCGCATCGCCCGTGCCAGGTGCGAAGATGTTCAACGATTGGCCGATCATCTCGGCCATCGAGGCGATGCCGAGATTGGCGCTATTGACCTGTGCAGCCTGGCTCATTTCCTGACCGACATAGGCACTGCGCAGCGCATTGTTGGCCTCAACCTGGGATCGGTTCAGATCATAAGACGCGGTGTAGGCGCGGATGATTCCTTCGGTGACGGCGCGCATACGGTTGTTCTGCTGTTCCGCCGCGATCCTCAGTTGCGCGTTGTACGCCTCCAACTGCGCCTGAATATCGGTTTCCTTGGCTTTCACGTCGGCGGCAACGTCGCTGACATAAGCGCCCGTGAAATCCTGCGGACGCCAACCCTTCGGCGCGTAGGCGACAGCGCCGAAAAACACCGCACCGCAAACGCCAACCGTTAGCGCAGTCTGCACAGAGCTGGGCAGCTTGCGACGGCGGCGCGCACCCCCACCTTTGTTCACCTGCGGCGCGGCTGTGCCGCCCGCCTTGGTAATTTCAGTACCGACTTGGCGGGCTCCGTTTTCGTCGTATTCGAGCTTGTATTGAGTGGCCATGAAAAAGCCTCCCGCCGGTTGATTCCGACGTGGAGGCTTCAAATCACTCCCGCAGCGTTTGCGTGGGGAGAACTCAGGGGTTAGCGCAGCACGTTGCGTGCGGCAGCCCGATCGTGAACCGCAAGCGCGATCCACAGTAGGCGCAGCCGCGCTGTCACCTTCGGCGCGGCGGACAGCTTGCGCGGGCGCAGCCGACCACCGAGGAAATCGCCGGCCCACGAGGCCGAGGCATCATCTCCGAAGATGCCATCGATATCCGTCCGATGCAGATCGATCTCGATGCCGTCATAGTCGATCACGACCGCTTCGGTTTGCATGAGCCGGTCATACACCCAGTCGATCAGCCGGCGGCGCGAAATGCGCGGCGTGATGCCCGCATAGGCGACAGCCAAGTTGAAAATCGTCATCGCCTCACGCAGCACCCGCTCAGGTGGTACGTAGATAATGGCCGAGACATGCCGGACATTTTGCTCCGGCGCGCTGTGCCGGTTGTGGTGGAATGAATTGCGAATTTGCATCACCCATGCTCCTCATTTTCGGTGGGGAGCGGCCGCGCTTGGTTTCGCCAAGCCCTGATCAGTGATGCGAAAATGCCAGCGCGGTTTGATGCAGTCGTCCGGAGTGTGTCAGGAGAATCTCCGGAGCGCGGAGTGTGGGGTTCCGGATAAAGGAGTTGCGGCGCAGCTGCCGCTTCCCAACAGCAGCAGCGATGGCTAGTCCTCTTGTCGAGCGGGGCACAGCGATATGGACTACAACAATTTCAAGAAACTCGCGGACGAGCTGAGAGCGCAGCTGAAGCTTGCCAAAAAGCGAGGTGCGCTTGAGGAGGCGCACCTATTTCAGATCGTAAAAAACTTCCAAAATCAGGCTGCTATTGAACGTCCAAGATACACCACCTTTATTGCTTTTTCCCGCGAAGTTTCAGATATTTATAAGTATGAGCCGCACGGAAAAAGCGTGTCGCTAGCTCGTGAAATCGGACAAAAATGTGAAGATGCAAAGGATGGCTTTGCGCCTGATTTTGTTGCCACGTTGTTGTTCTATGAATGGCTATATAATCGAGAGAAGTTTGACGAATTTCTAGAGAGAGCTAGTACAGATGTGGCTCATGCGATTTATTTTCTACAAGGCAATGCTGGTAAAAGAGCGTCCACAAAAAAAGGTATGATGCGACAAGTTGATATCAATTCACGTCTCGGAGTGAAATTAATTGACTGGGAGGTCGCTAATCGTCGCTTTCGCACGATGCGTAATAGCGGATCAAATACGCTACTACTTTTCAACTTGTTAATTGACTCTTTGTCAGAGCAGATGATGCACTGTCCCGAGCTAGAACAACTCGATATACATTCAACGCTGATTACAACTCTCAAGCCGTTGTCTAACTTAAAAAATCTTGTTGTCATCGACCTCAGCTATAATCAGATCGACAGCCTCGACGGCCTTCATGTCCAAAATCTTGTACGGCTTTACTGCGGCGTGACGTCGATTGCATCGATCGAACCACTTGAAAATGCGCCTAACCTGCGACAGGTTTTTTGCGGTAGCAGCTATATTGCCGATCTCACTCCGCTACGACATTGTCCTCACCTTCAACTTCTATGCTGCGACGACAGCAACGTTGCTTCGCTAGAAGGTCTAGAAGCCTGCACCAAAATTGAGCATTTGGATTGTTCCGACACCTATGTCAGCAACCTCGATCCGATTTGCGAGCTGTCTGATCTCAGAGACGTCGTCCTCAACGGCTGTCACATTGATGGTTCGTTGGAGCGGCTGTGCAGCCTGCCGGCGTTGAACAGCGTCATCTTTTTCCAAGGGTCTGCTCACGGCATTCCTGCCGAAACACTTAGCCGCGAGTCCTACGAGGACTGCCTCCCGCGTTTGCGGGAGTTTTATCGCCAAAGGGCCAAGCGGGCAGAGGCTACGACCTAACCCGCAACGGCGCCATTGCCACCATTGCAAAATTACATTCTCAACCAGGCGCATATCGTCTCCCGACACTTTGCCGGTTCACAATCGCGTGGCTGAATCGTGTCGACCTTTGCACCCGTCCGCTTTGCTCCTGCCCGCAAGCCCCAGCCCGCACCACTCAACTTCGTTGACCGTGTAGGGGCGTTGCGCGCGCAAATCGGCGTGCGCCGCCTGTCTCCATCAGCTGCGCGAATGGTTGTGCGGCATAACGTTAGGAGACCATCATGGGACTTGATATGTATGCACATTCCTTGCCGAAGGACGATCAACGGCCGCCCGTCGATTTCGACGTCAACGGCCTCGATAAATGCCCGCGCATCCACTTCTGGCGCAAACACCCCAACCTGCACGGCTGGATGGCAGAGCTCTATTATTCGAAAGGCGGCACCGATCCCGACTTCAACGTGAACACGGTCGAGATCACCGCAGACGACCTCGACGCGCTGGAACAGGCCATCAGCGCTAGCCAACTCCCCGACACGTCCGGCTTCTTCTTCGGTGAAACCAACGGCGAGGAACGCGACGATGATTTCGATTTCATCCGCAAGGCGCGCGCTGAAATCGCTCAGGGTCGAGCCGTTGCCTACTACGCATGGTGGTGATGCAAAACGGGCGGCGATGTTGCCATCGCCGCCCGTCCTTTGCTCAGCTAGTCGGGTCAGATTTTCGTCTTGCGCGGTCGGCCGCGCCGTGGCGCGCTAGCACGCGCTGCCGGCTCGGACGGTGCCGGTGACGGCATGTTGCCCGTGCGACCGCGCACGCTGCGGCCCGCCTCTTGCGACATGATGGCGAAGCCGATCAGAATGGCTCCAAGCGGGATCAGTTCGATGCACACCCCGATCGCCAGCGCGCCGACCGTCGCTTTTGGATAAAGGGTCAGGTACTCCATCGACGAGACTGCCGCGACGCTAGGCGGCGTTTCGTTCTTCAGAGCCGCGATGTCATCGAGGCCTTCGCGCAATGCCTCAGCCAGGCCCGCAAAGTTCTGCGTGATGGCGGCCGCTCCGCGCGGCGGAAGACCCGCCGCGTACCAGTCGCGAAGCATGGCGTCCGAAACGCCTTGCGGCACTTCCACCGCCAGCGCGTCGTTCACGGCGCGCGTGAGACGCTGATACTCTTCCCCGAGCTTCCGAACGGCGATGAGCTTGGCATCGCTGTCGATGTCGGACTCGATCACCCGCCGCATGTCGATCAACCGGCGGTCAAGCCGATCGAACAGACGCACCATCTGCGCACGATTGGCATAGAGCGCATCGCGTGCCGTCGAGCAGCCCTTGGCAATGTTTGACAGCGTGATTGCCACGCGGCCCACATCGCCACCCTCACGGCTGAAGGCGCCAGTGGCGGCCTCCTGCCTGCTCATCGCTGACGCCGTATCGATGCACTCCAGCAGCGCAGGCGCGCGGTTGACGATCGATGCGAAAGCACGACGACGATCTTCGGTCGCCGTGCGCATCGCTGCCAGCGACGCTTCCATGTGCGCGCGCTCACCGGCAGTCGCGGCAAGTGCCGACGATGCCGCGACCGCCAGTACAACAGCCAGCGCAGAATAGGCGGCGATGAACGCGACGATGGCACCGCGCCGCAGCGACGGCGGCAGTACCGGCAGGAAGCGCAGAGCCAGGAAGGAGCCATAGGTCAGGCCGGCGGCGACCGCCGAAGCAGACAACAGAACCTCAATCCAGTTCAGTGCCGTCAAAGCACCTTGCGGCGCGACCAATCGAGCAACCCAGATGGCGGCGAAGATCGCCGACACCAAGTGCAAGACCGCATTGAATCCCAGAAGGGTACGAACGCTTCCAGGCAGTGTAACAGGCTTCGTCATGATGCCTCTCCTTTCGAGGCATCGTTTGGCAGAAGGGCGGTTCTAGCCTGGGGCAAAGTCGGCGTGTATAGTGTCGACAAGGCTGAACGATCACGCCCGCGAAGAATGTGTGCCAACCCTTCGAGCGACAATTCCAACACGTCGGTTCTATCCGACTCCGCTCAGGCAAAACAGGCGCGCTAGCGCCGACTGCAAGTAGTGTGCGTAACTACAAGCTGCGCTTGCATTCCACACTCCTTGGCAAGGGAGATGCTGCGCTCTCCCGTTGCATCCCTCTGGCCGCTGGCAACACTCCGAACCCCATGCACCCGAGGATCTGCTCGCACAGATCAGGGGCAGGGCGGATGTTGCCAATGCATCGTTCGGCCGATGCATCACCATTCAGGGGAGCGTGCCTGCCTCCCCCAAAACCCCCAAGCCGATTTCATCGAGACCAAGCCTACGCGGATTGGATGCCGTCAACCGTCCGCCGGTTGAATCCCGTCAGGGCTGTCACGCCCTGAACCACGACCATCGGAGATATCGCTCTCCCCTGGACCCCATCGAGCATGGGCGCGCCTGCCCCTTGCAACCCGGCCCGGAAGACAAGGTCATTGGTGAAGCAAGTCTTTGTCTGGTAGGGGATAACCAGGGGGAAGCGCGTGACAATCGCGATAAGATTGTTGTACGCTCATTCCCAAAGAATCTAGCAATGGGAATGAGTTAGCGTATGCTGATAGGTGAAGTTCGAAATCAGGTCGATCAAATTTGGAACGCCTTTTGGTCAGGGGGCGTCTCCAACCCTTTGTCGGTTATCGAACAGATCACCTATCTGCTATTCATCAAGCGCCTTGATGACATGCACACGCTGGAGGAAAACAAGTCCGCCAATCTCGGCATCCCGATGGAACGGCGCATCTTCCCCGAGGGCAATGACGATCAGGGCCGGCCATGGTCCGATCTGCGCTGGTCGCGATTCAAGAACTTCGAAGCGCGTGCGATGATGGATGTGGTGGCGGAACGCGTGTTCCCGTTCCTGCGTGCCATGGGCGAAGAAGGTTCATCGTTCGGCCAGCACATGAAGGATGCGCGGCTGGGCTTCAGCAATGCCGCGCTGTTGGCGAAGACGGTCGACATGCTCGACAAGATTCCGATGGATGATCGCGATACCAAAGGCGATCTCTACGAATATATGCTCGGTAAGATTGCCAGCGCCGGCACCAATGGCCAGTTCCGCACGCCGCGCCACATCATCCGCCTGATGGTGGAGATGACACGGCCCACGCCCGACGATGTCATCTGCGATCCTGCTGCTGGCACCTGCGGCTTTCTGGTGGTTGCGGGAGAATATCTGCGGGACAATCACCCAGCACTTTTCCGCGATGAGAAGCAGCGCAAGCACTTCCACAACGGCGCGTTTCACGGCTTCGATTTCGACCCGACCATGCTGCGCATTGGCAGCATGAACATGACGCTGCACGGCGTCGACAATCCCGACATCAGCTATCGTGACAGCCTGGCACAGGAGCATGATGCGGATGCCGGCCGCTATTCGCTCATCCTCGCCAATCCGCCCTTTGCCGGATCGCTGGATTATGAGGTGACGGCAAAAGACCTGCAGCAGATCGTCAAGACGAAAAAGACCGAGCTGCTGTTCGTCGCGCTGTTCCTGCGCCTGCTGAAAACCGGCGGGCGCGCGGCGGTAGTGGTGCCCGATGGCGTGCTGTTCGGGTCATCGAACGCGCACCAGGAATTGCGCAAGCTACTGGTGGAAAAACACAAGCTCGAAGGCGTGCTGAAACTGCCGTCCGGCGTGTTCCGCCCCTATGCCGGCGTGTCCACCGCCATCCTGTTCTTCACCAAGACGGGCGTTGGCGGCACCGATCACGTCTGGTTCTACGATATGCAGGCCGATGGCTATTCGCTCGATGACAAGCGCAACGCGCTGCTGCCGGATGATCGCCAGGGCGTGCTGCCGCAACCGCCGCTCAGCGATGCGGAGCACGCCAAGAACAATCTGCCCGATGTGCTGGCGCGCTGGTTGCAACGTGTCGAGGGCGAGCGCGAAAATCCGCGCACGGCGCAAAGCTTCAGCGTGCCCAAGGCCGAGATCGCCGCGACCGGCACCTATGACCTGTCGCTCAACCGCTACAAGCAGGTCGAACACGCCGAGCAGACGCATGACAGGCCGGCAGACATCATCGCCGAGCTTCGCCAGCTGGAAACCGAGATCGGCGAAGCTCTCACCAAACTGGAAGCGATGCTGGCATGAACTTTGTGCAAATGGGTGAAATCGTCGAGATCAGGAAAGGCAAAAAGCCTTCGAACGTCCTTGACCTATACGAGGCAGGTAGCCACCCTTGTATTTTAATCGACGAACTCCGCGGTAAAGCACCGACTGTTTTCACCCTAGATCAAAAAGGGGTTGAAGCTCACGCTAGTGACATGTGCATTGTCTGGGATGGAGCAAACGCTGGCACTGTCGGATTTGGTGTCGAGGGATACCTCGGCAGCACCATCGCGCGGCTTCGTATTAAAAATAGCAAGCGTTGGGACACGGGGTTTCTCGGACGTTTGCTACAAGGCCAGTTCGGCGCAATTAATGCTGCTGCTCACGGTAAAGGTGCCACTATCCCGCATGTCGACAAGCGGCATCTCGAGGAGCTTCAACTTCCGACATACCCGATCGACGAGCAGAAACGGATTGCGGCGATCCTTGATCAGGCGGACGAACTGCGCCGCAAGCGCCAGCGCGCTATCGACCGCCTCAACCAACTTGGCCAAGCCATCTTTTATGAGATGTTCGGTGACGCAACGACCAACCCAATGGGATGGCGAACGGCCCAGCTCGGTGACATTGTTAGATCAGGAGACAAGATAAATTATGGCGTTGTTCAGCCTGGCGAGGATGTTGAGGAAGGAGTTCCGCTTGTCCGCGTCGGTGATTTGCTCTCGGGTTATATCGACCCAAGAAAAGTCAAACAGATCGATGCTAGCATAGAAGCAAGCTATAAGCGTTCTCGATTGGTCGGGAACGAAATTCTTATTGGGTGCGTCGGATCTATTGGCACCGTTGCTCTAGCACACGAGGGCTTGCGCGGCGCAAATATCGCGCGGGCTGTTGCCCGCGTACCTGTTGAACCTAGTATTGCTATGAGAGATTTCATAGCTGAGCAGATCAAGTCCCCCATGGTTCAGCGTTATTTCACTTCTGAAACTCGGACGGTTGCGCAGCCGACATTGAACATTGGGCTGATTGTCAGTGCTCCGATAATTTTGCCACCTATGCCCGAACAGAAAAAGTTTGCGGAGCTGATCGCGGGTGCGCGAGGCACTCTCAAGAACTTCATCGATCACGGCTCGAAAGAAGACGAGCTGTTTTTGTCCCTCCAACATCGAGCCTTCCGAGGGGAGCTATAACCATGCGCGGCGAACTCCTCAATGTGTGGGACAAGATATGGTCAGACGTTTTCGTGAAGCTTTCGAAGCATAAGGACGCGCCGACCGAACTTTTCTCGGAGCTGTATGCGGCGGTTATTCCTAAGCCAATTGCACCAAAAGAGCCCGCCGAACCGACGCAATATGATCAGAACGGCGCTCTAACCGACCCCAACGAAATTGCTGCGGAAGAATCATACAAAATAGCTCTCGACGCCTTCAATTCAGCCCGTTTGCATCACGAACAAGCCGTTTCGGGGAATGCCAAGGCGCGCCGCTGGCTTCGAACTGAACTGCCTCAGCACGTCACCAGCGAGAGCAAAGCTCTTTCAGCCTTGGCCGATATTCATGCAAAGGTTAGAGACATCAGTGGTGACGCGCTGACCAATAAATACTTTCAGTTGGTCGAAGCCTTCATCGACAAATATAGCCTGCGTTATGACTTGCGCAGGCCGTTTTCGTTACACCCAACACTGCCCGGGATATTTGCGAGGATGGTGCGTAGCCTTAAGATCGCTGCCCAGACAGACGCCCATCTGGCATCATCGTTTCATGAGTTTGAAGACGCGTTGCGGGACCTGACTGCCGAGCAAACGCCAAACCGGATCAAGACCTGCATATCGAAGCAGACAAATTTCTTGGAGGCGATTGGTCAACTAGCGCCGAACGTCACGGGCAACACTCTGGGAGCAATTTGCAATCAAGTCGGCACTTGGCCGCATGAAAAACTTAAAGAATCAGTGAAAGGGATTTACGGTTTCGCTTCCGATTACCCCGGGATTCGGCACGGGGGAACGCCAGCCAATCAGCTTCGCGAGATCGAAATGCGTGATCTTGTCTCTGTCTGTATAGTGATGTTCGGCTTCGCCCCGTATCTCACCGATCAACTCAATTCTGAAGATATCTACGCCATCCGGGAGGTCGCATGAGCCAGTTCGCCTTCCTTCAAGCAGAATTTGCGCCGGTCTATGACCTGGCACGGAAGGCGGAGACGGCTGCGCTCACCGACCCGCGTAGCGCTTGCTTCCATGCGCGCCTCGCGTTGGAGAGCGCGATCAAGTGGATGTATGCGAACGACCGCAGCTTGCGCTCCCCCTATGACACAGCGCTGTCCGCTCTGATTCACGAAGGCACCTTCCGCGTGCTTGTCGGCAATGCGCTCGTCACCAAGGCGCAGATCATCAAAGACTACGGCAACAAGGCGGTTCATGAGACCCGCCCCGTGCCGGCGCAGAATGCCATCATCTGTGTGCGCGAGCTGTTCCATTTCAGTTATTGGCTGGTGCACACCTATGGGCGCGGTGTGCGTCCCGCCGCCGGTTTG
>Ga0105047_10016105_pt1 | contig 11740 bp, 9 predicted proteins | sample MAT04_FD_78384 | JGI IMG/M metagenome (GOLD analysis project Ga0105047, IMG submission 78384) | Freshwater microbial communities from Lake Fryxell liftoff mats and glacier meltwater in Antarctica - MAT-04 (megahit assembly) | ecosystem: Environmental > Aquatic > Freshwater > Ice > Liftoff... | reverse complement strand
ACATTGGTCATTGGACATTGGTCATTGGACATTGGTCATTGGTCATTGGACATTGGACATTGGACATTGGACATTGGACATTGGACATTGGACATTGGACATTGGACATTGGACATTGGACATTGGACATTAAACGGTGGACCGTGAAGTGCCTGTCCACCGTCCAAAAGAATTACATATACGGAAAATCAAGCCAACTATACGCGCCAAAATCCTCCTGTCGCAGGGTAGTGGCTTGTATATAACGGTTCAGGAGGGCTTTGTACTGCGGGTCGTGCTCTCCCAGCACACGTTTGGCAAAGCTCAACATCCCTTCTACCCGCATCGAGTAGTCGCTGAGCCAGCCCGTGTGCCGGTTGCCCATTTTTTGCTGCACCCGCCGGGCTGAAGCCAGATCCTGCAGGGTGTCGTCCAACTCCGTATAAAAATCGTCGGGCAGGGTCACGCCCGCACCGGTGAGCACCAGCCGGGTCACGCTTTTTTGCCCACCTTGATCGCTAAAGTGGCGTTTCACGGGATCCACCTTGTACGCCAATTCCTGCTCGATGAACGCAATGGTTTGGTTCAGGTCCTCGGCTGACATGGGTGCGGAGCGGGAGGAAAAAGTCAGGTCGTCGGCGTAGCGGGTGTACAGCCAGCCCTTGTCCCTTGAGCGGGACAGCAAGCTTCGGTCTTCCTCCCGGAACACGATATTGGACAAGGCCGGAGAGGTAGGAGCGCCCATGGGAAGCCGCCCCTTAAACGTGGTCAACTTGGCGATCAGCCCCGCTACTTCGTCGCCGCATTGGAACGGAGGCTGCTGCATAGCGACCTGGACTTCAGTTTCGTCAATCTGGTGAAAAAAGTCGTCCAAGTCTATATTGAGGAGCCAACGGCAGCCGTCATGGCGTTCGGCATGGGTCACGATGTGCCGTGGATCGGGGTCGTCTGCCGGGTTGAGCACAAATCCATACGCGGCTTCGGAGCGTTCAAAGTAATAGACCGCCTGGAGGCGTTCGTTGAGTGCCCGTTGCACTGCTTTCAAGGCCGGGGCCGGGTCTTCGATCAAGCGCAGGTCGCCATTGCGTTTGGGCACGGAGAAAACGGAATAAGCGCCTTTTTCGGCCATGGAAGCGAGTTGCGCGGGGGTATGGCGCAGCACGGCTGCCAGGTCTTTGGGATCCTTGACGGCCAGCATTTGGTCGGCAAGGTATTGGAGGTAGGTGGTGGTTGTTTTTTTCATTGGGCTACCAAATTAATGTCGCCAAACGCAACGTGAAAATTTGACAAATTTTTAAAAGTTGTCAAATTTGGCGTGTCCCGACACGGTTTACAGCGTCACGGTTACTAAACTTTGAAAGTTTAGTAACCGTGTTCTCAGCGGGCTGCCCGCTGCACCCCAAATCCGTGACTGGTCGCTTTGCCGAGCGCGATGCCGTCGGGCAGTTTGAGGTTGCAGCGATAAGTCAGCCCAAAAGCGACCAGGGGCACCTGGTGGTAATGTGTTTTTTTATGCTGATGTATTTCGACCATTTCTACTTTCAGGCGTTCGGGCAGCCACCAGCCAGCGGCTTTGCAAAAGGCCAGCAAATGCGCGGCAAGCGCTTTTTCCAGCAGTTCAAAACGCCCGATGAGCCGAGGCTCGGCCACCCATTTTTTGAAATTGTCTGCATTCAGGGCGAGGTAGTCGGAGATATGGTAATAGTGCCAGTCCTCGCTCATTTCCAGCGGCGTTCTGCTGCGCTTTGACTCGAGGGTGTCCAGTTTACCCGTACGGCCATCGAGGGTAATGGACTCGGGGGCTTCGGCATGCCAGCGCAAGAGGGCGTCCACCCCCTCGTTCATGCCCCAAAGCACGGCGCAGCCCTGAGCGCAGCGGTACTGGATCAGTGCCGGTCGGTACAGGGTGCCGTTGCCTTCTGCCTGATGGTTGTGAAAGATGTTGTTTTCCAAGCCAGCGCTTTCGATCACGGCGGCGCGCCATTTGGGGATGAGCCGAGGCCAAAGCGGAACGCCGGGAAAACGGAGTTCGATGCTGCGCAGGACAGGGACATCCGCCTTGGGCGTTGAAATTTCGAGGTGCTCCAGGGTTGGGAGTTCGTATGTGGGAAGGATTGGATCGTGCATGGTGGGAATGGGTTGGCACCAAAATGTCGCAGCTACGCGGTTTCTATGCCACAATCGCCCTATCGGGCTAGCAAAATGGCAACGCTACGCGGTTTGGTACAAGATTTACTGTGGTTTGAAATTAATGATTTTTACCTCTAAGACATTGTTGGCTGGCACAACTCTGCCCGCAGAGAGCAGGTAGTGCGCACCGATAGCAAGGTCAGGCATGAGTGCGTGAGAAACTTTCACCTCTTTGTCAAAATTGGCCACATTAAGCAGCCTGAACCAGCCGTTCTCGCCTTCCCTGCGCAGGAGTTCGCCGACCAGTTCCTTGTTGCCGCTCAGTTTTCTGTCGTACAGCAAACTGGGGTATTTCTTTTGGGCTGGCGATGTTGCAGCGGGCTGTCCGGGCTGTACTGGCTTTTCGCCTGCTCCGGCAGAAGGAGGTGTCGGATTCCGCCCGCTCAAATCTACCTGTTTATCGGCTTCAAAATGACCGAAGCCAGAATTCGTTTTGGCCCCGGCGCCGAGGAACATGAGTATTTGACGAAACAATTCCAGACGCTGCGCAGGCGTGAGCATACGCGGTTGGGTTTCGGTATTCCCGTCCCTTTCTATCTGATAATCAGGCTTCAATTTGAAGGAAAAGGTGAAGGTTACGCCCGGGCGCACTTTCAGAATCTGTATGGGAATGGGGTTTTTCAAGGGTTTTTTGTGCGGCGTGATGTATTCGTCCGAAAATATCTGACCATCTGCCGAGGCGGTGATCAGCGCATCGAAAAAAACATCGCGGTCGCGCATGGCAAAATGGTGGTCGTGCTTTTCGCGGTTGTCGCCGTGCATGCCTTCAAATATTTCGCGCTCCAAGCGAAGGATGGGATCCGGGTCCTTGCCGAGGTCATACCCCAGTGCCTGGATGATCGAGGCGATAAATTTGGCCCGGTTGTCGCCCAATTTCTTCCAAAATTGCTCCGTCTCAACATCCTTGTTTTTCGCCTTTTCGTAGAAAAGCCCAGGGAAGGTGCTTCGAAGCAAGCCTTTCACGCTGGAGCCGGGTATCCGGGGCATACCCGTGGTGTGGTCAAAATAGAAGCCCGTTTTGAATTCGCCCTGCAGCCCGGAGCCGTGTGCATAACCCGTGCCGAGGATAAGTCCGGGGTAAGTGGTCGTTAAGGGGAAAGCGAGCAATTCCGGCACTTTACCGATTGCGGGCAGGGTATTGGGCAGAAAGCGGGTAGCCAGCAGCAGGTCATTGCGGGTCTTGAACTTTCGTTCGTTTTTTTTCTCCACCAGCGCATCCTTGTTCCCGAACTGGATGCCCTCGTAATAGTGCTTGTAAAACAACAAGCCAGGATTGTAGCTCATAGTTTAGAAAGGTTAAAGGTGCGCAAACAAAGTTTAACGGCCACGGCGGCATCCAGGATACGGTCGGTCAATTCCTTGCGGAGGGGTTCATGGTATACCGCCACCTGAAAGAGTTCTCTTTCCTTTCCTTTCAGGGCGTTTTTGACCGGTTCTGACAAAAATTTGCCATTTTCAGCCATCATGGTAAGTGACAGCACCTGCAAGAGCCGTCGCCTGTCTTTGGCTGCGCCGCTCTCCTGGTCGGCGTATACGGCGAGTGTGGGCAGCAGCCCCATTTGCAACACCGAAGCCCCGAATGAGGCGATATAAGCCTGGTATTCCCGATCAATCACGATTACCGGGTTGTTGTCCTGCAACACTGTTTTTATGGCCTCTAAAGCAGCCGGGAAGTATTTTTCGATCCGTTTTTTCATAATCTGAAATTTATAGTTTGGTAAAACGGGTTAATCCGTAGCCGACCGTGGCATTGCCGCCGATCTGCATCAGGGAGGACATCTTCTCTTGCAAGGTTTTTTCCACCTGATCGTCCGTGCTGGTGATGGGGCAGTAAAACCGGGCTTCGTGCGGCACCACCTGTTCGTACCACAGGTTGACGCTGATGCCGTTTTCCAGGTGGTTGCGGGCGATGATGGGCAGTTCGTCGCTCAACTGTTTAAAGTCGGAAGCGTGTAAAATCGCCACGCGCTCGCCTAAAATGGCCTCCAGGCCACTATGCCCGGTTTGTTTTTCCGAGACCCAATCTTCCAGCCGGGTTGGTTTGTCCGAGCCGCCGTAGCGATGCGGTTTACCTTGTTCCGGTTTTTTCTTTTTGAGTGCCGAAATATTTGCCTCCAGCGGCTCAGGAAGGGCGACCCCAAAAACATTGGCGTCTTTGACAAAATCCTCCAGCAGTTCGAGGCAGGTGGCTACGTAGTAAAAATCCTCGCTGCTCCGTACTGGCAAGGCCAATAGTTTGGCAGAAAAGAAGCGGTATTCGCCTTGATGCAGGTCATCGCTTTTGCCGCCCTTATTTTCGGAGCCAAAGACCCGGTTGGTCTCGTTTTTAAGGTGGGGGAGCATGCTTTCCCTGAAAGCTCCTTTGATAGAAGAAGCGTTGATAACCGGCAAATCCGTGACGGGATCGCGCTGTACATGTTTGTCCACGAGGCCGTAGTCGGCATCGCCGCTGCCTGCATGAAGGTTTGTGATGGTTCTGATGGTCCAGAAATTCGTATTGTTCATGGTGTAATTAGATGGTTTGAAAATAGTTATAGCCCAGGTTTTGAAATGCTTTCTGTCCGTCAAGGTGGTCAGAGATGACTTTTTCCGCGTCCTGTCCTTCCACATAAAGCACAGAGCCGCGTTGGAGCAAGGTGTGTAAACCGCTTTGCTGCCTGGTCGTCAGGTCATCCTTTTTAAAATCGTAAAAACGGTTTGTTTTGCCCAATAGGGTCGTAAAATACCTGAAGGGCGTCACCTGCGTGACTGTAAACGCACAATGTTTCCGAATCAATGACCAGTCTGCGTAGGTATCGCTGAGCAGCACAATCCGCTTGTAAGGTTTGGGGAGATCCGTGCTCAAGTGGTTAAAGCGGTATTCCACTTTTGGCAGATAATCTTTCAAACTGGGCACTTCGGTTTCGGGGGTCACCCGCATTTGAAAAGCAGATCTTTCGCCGCCCATATAGACCAGGGCATCCAGGAACTTGAACTGCTGCATGTCATCCGCCATTGTCACCCAGAAAGTGAAGGAATAACGGTGGGTTGAATGGTTATTCGCTAAAGCCGGAGCCTCCTGTTCAAGGATGGCTCCCTGATAAGTGGAAGCGCCATTTCCACGGAATGTTTGGCGGTAAAAAGCCTCTTTCCGCTCTTCCTTGGGAAGGCCCCTGTGTTTGAGGCGGTTGGTCATTGTAATCCCCACCTGATCGTGTTCCTGGAAAAAATCGGACAGCAGTTTTTGTTCTCCGCTGGCGGTGCCAAAAAGCAAGCCCATATCCTCCTTTGAGTTCAGGTTTGCAAGGACTGGTTTACCAGACTTGGAATCTATGGTAAAAGTCAGGGGCTTTAACTGCTCTTCTTTATCGTGCATCTCCCGGTCATCCAAGGGCGAGGGTTGCCATATCTGCCCGGATTCGTCGGTGATTACCACCGGCGACAGTGCCTGAATGAGGCCGTAAGGATCTGTTCCTTTTTGCGGGGAGAATCCGCTGCTTCCCACCATGGCTTCCGCTTGTTTTAGTTGCACTTCCGTATGATCCGGGGTGAGCAAAAGTCCATTCTGTGTGAGTAATTGCTCGCGCAGCATACCCAAAAGGGTAGTTTGTTGCGGTAGGATGTTGGACTTCACGAGGTAAGATCGCCGCCGTTCGTCCTGCCCGTTTTCTCCGCCAAAAACGTTCTCTCCGCCAAAGAAGAAGCGCTCCAGGGGTATTAGTGTGATTTTGTAGTTCATTTCAGTAAGGTGTTATGAAATGGTTGAAGTTGTTGCCCGTGCCGCAAGCGTATTTGGCTCGCGTTTGCGTTCCGGTTTGTCGGTCACAAACTTTAGGAGGCGGAGTATGGCATAAAAGTTTCTGGTATGGCCGCCCGACTTGTTTTCAATCTCATACTCGGACTGATACACTGTCAGGAGCAGCGACCGAACCAGTTTCATCTGCGGTTCATTGCGCTGGTGGATGGGTTCGTTAAAAAAGTTGTCGAACAAGTGCGGGATACGGGCTTCCAGTTGTTTGTCTGCCACCAATAAATCGAACAAGCCACTGAGGGTTTCCATCTTGAACACGATCCCGCTGATCAGGTCTTTATCACCCTGCCGGATGTAGACTTCGGAATCTACAAATGCCTTCAGTACGGATTTGGAGAGGATGCCCTCAAAATAAGCGCCTGAGTGTTTGAGCAGCCGGAAGGCTATCGCGTTTTTTTCGCCGCCTTTTGTCCATTTTGTCTTTTTGGCATAATAGGCCAGTTGTTCGTAGCTCAATTGACGCGCTTCAAGCAGCGGGAACTTATGGTAGCTGAGCGTAATGCCAAAGGAGAGGGCTGAATCGGGAAGATCCAGCTTTGCGTATGCCTCGTCCAATTTGGAGATCATCTGGAAAACGCTGACCGTCTTGCCCTCCTTTACACTACAAACCGGGGCAAAAAACAACAGGTCATCGCCGCCGATATAAACAGGTTTGCCGCCGTAGTCATTGATGATCCCGGCAGCTTCGAGCGCAAAACCGCTCAATTTGGTGGAAAGGGCCTGGTAACTGGCCTCATCCGTCAAGGTGCTGTTCAAAAGGCCCAAGTTGTCGCCGTCGGCATGTACGATGCAGAAGTATTTGTGGTAATCCGTGGCAATTCCTTCAAAAGGGCTGCCTTTTGCGAATATTTTTTCATAAAAGGACTCTGTCTGGGCTTCATTCAGTTCATCGTAGGCATTCACCTCGTCGAGTAAACTGCGGTAATCTGTCTGTTTTCGTTGAAACAGTTCAAAAGTTGCCAGGTCGGCCGTGCTGGGAAACAGGCCTTTCATCATGCCGTTGTATTTGCCTTTGGCTTCATCGCTCTTTAGCGCGGATTGAGCCATTTTGGTTTCGTACACCTTATCCAGCAGTTCAGTCAACCGGTCTTCTTTAGGAGCATCCCAGAAATAGGGACGGTGCAGTTCGGAAGCATTTAACAGGGGTTCCATCTGCTTAAAAAGTGCGCCTTCCGCCAGCGAATCAAGCGGTTTGTGCGCCCATTCTATGCGCAGGTATTTTTGCCAGAAATCCTCATCCGCAACGGCGCCTTTGCTGGCAACTGCAGCAGCCAGTTTCCCGATGGCCGCCTTGATGGCGTCGTCCACTTTGGAAACATTGGCTTCATTGATACTGGCATACATACGATCATTGTAAACGCCCGCGCCGTAGCGCGGCTTTGAAGGGTCCGAAATTTTCTGGGGCAGGATAACGATTCCCCCGATCGCTTTTATTTCCGTCATCAGCAGCTCCATCAAGTTGGAGTAGAGATAACTGGCTGCCCAGAGTTCGCGGGTTTTGCGGGCCTGTTGCAAGGTGTCGAAAATGGGGCCGATGGTAATGGCTAGGATGTGACTCATGGGGTGACGATTTTACTGAGTTGATCATAAATGTTTTCGATAATGCGGGCTTCGCGTGGGGCAAAGTGTTCTCCGATATAATCTTTAAAGTCGTGATCATTAAAGTACCCGAATGCGAATTTCAGGTATGCCTCCAGATTGAAATCGGGTGTAAGCAGGGTCGTTTTTTTGCCCTCTGCTTCCACTTCAAATTCAGCGCCTATCATCTCGGGAGGGATCGAATGCGGGATGATGTACACCACCCACCCATTGGATTGTTGAAAAGGCTTGAAGGTGATGGGCGATTTGAAGCGGTCTATTTCGGTATTCGTGGCTTTTTTGGTTACGGTGGCTTTATAGGACAGCCAACTCTGTGCGGATGAAAGGCCAAGCATATCCCGATACAGCATCGGGGGCCCCTGACTATACGATACCGTGCCGTCCGGGTCCGTACGCTTTTCTTTTACCTCCTGAAATTTGGGATGATTCCCAAACAAGTCGAGGCGGATTTTGCGTTTGTCCCACTGGTGGCCCTGAGTTTTAGCGTATTGAAACAGCAGCGATTTGAAATACAGCTTATCTGACTGCCCGCCGCCTTTTAGGTTGATACCAGAGCGCAGGCTACGGTAGAAGAGGTCAATGTGCTCCCAAAGCGCTTCGTATTTGGGGTTATTAATCTCAAAATAATACCCGGAAGGTTTTGATAAGGGCAATTTTTCGCTCGACAAGTGCGTGAGTTCGAAGGACCCAAAGCCCTTGTTTTGGCGGGTGCCAAAATTTTCAGCCTGAAAAAACGCGGGCAGGTACTGTTCGATCAAGGCGATTAGTTCCGGGTCGGCAGACAAAATGTTGCCTGTTACGCCGCCTTGCGCTTCTACAAGGTGTTTTTCTTTTTTGATCTCTCCTTCTTTGGTCATATTGCCAAAATAGAGCGGCATGCGTTCGGGAACCGGCTTTGATTGTTTGCCCTGGGCTACAAAACTGATCTTGTAGTCCAGGGCGCGAAATCGCTCCGCTCCTTCATAGCGATTTCTCAGGTCTTTCGCCCGATCCGGCGTGTAGCCGACTAAAAATTGGCTGCCTTTGTCGAAGGCGTCCTGCCAGGCCTTTTTCCAAAGGTACTGGTCGAACTTGGCCTTTACTTCGGTAGGCCGAAGGGTAGCACCCGCCTGCTCGTGCTGAAAGTGCAGGAGCGGGGTATGCTGTTTTAGGGTGAATTGAAGGGTGAATTTTGTCATAATTTCTAGTTGTTTAGGTGTTATTGGACTTGATTGATGGATTCGACAATTCTAAAACCAATATCATCTGTATAATCTGTTATAGGCTGTTCAGAACGGGAGGAAAGTGTACAATCCTCTGCTTTACGTTGCCAAGATCCTCCTCGTAATATTATTGACTCATCCTCGTTAAACTCCCCTTGGCGGTTGGAATTATTGGAATATCGACACCACTCCCAAACATTCCCGCACATATCATAAAGTCCCAACTCATTTGCATCTAGTTGACCAACAGGTTGAGGAGATAATCCTGAATTACCTCTATAAAAAGCCACGCTTTCGACATCCTCACTTCCAGAAAATTTAAAACCTTTGGATTTATTCCCTCCTCTTGCCGCGAACTCCCATTCTGCTTCTGTTGGCAAGCGATAAGTATTTCCAGTAACTTGGGAAAGCCAATTGCAGAAGTCAACAGCATCAATACAGGTTACATTTATTATGGGAACTCTGTCATCGTCATTCTCATTTATTGGAATCTCCTTCTTAATTTCGTTACAATAAATCTTGTAATTTTCCAATGTAATTGGGTATTTTGAAATATTGAATGATGAGATAGTCTTTTCGTCTAATCTACCACTTTCAACAGTTATCATTTCTAATTCGATTGATATAGAATTACTAATTTCAATCTGACGTATTTGGATTTCTCCATTGAATTTTTGGTTAATCCACCTCTGAACAATGGGTAGGTTTTCATTCTTAGAGTCATTCAACTTGAATTCAAACAAATCCTTTAGCCCCTTTCTCCCATTTGCAAGAATATCAAAAGAATTGTCTTCTTCTTGTTTTATTTCTTTAAGAATACTTTCGGCCTCCTGGATATGTTTACCTTCCGGAAATTTTTGCAGATAATCCCTTATCATATTTTTATCTTTCATGCGTTTACAATTATCCCATTCAACCTCTTCATTGGCAAGCAATGTAAAAACAAAGTCTCCATTATCATGGCCTTTAATATTTAATTCGGCCGTATATGGAATCTGATCACTGTCCTTTTTAGGTGTATTTTCTTTTACATAAATTCCAATTTTGTTAATGCTAACTTTGAAGTCCTTATTTCCCCGGAGAAATGCAAGTAAACTTTGACAAAATGGACTATTTTTCCCCGGCAATCCATCACTAACCTTTTCAATTCTTCCTGAGCACATAGCCCATCGAGACTTTTGGCCTTCTACTAATCCTATATTTGAGTCACTACTTTTTCTTGCCATAAAAATTGACATAGAGTAACAGGTATCTGAAATCAGCAATGTATGATAGGCGTTAATATCTTCTAAATAATCCAATATAGTGCTATTATGAATATATGTTCCAGGGCTTGATTTTTTTGCGTCTTGTGGCACCCAAAAACCACGTTTACTTTCGCTGTCAAAATGGCCATGGCCCGAGTAATAGACGATTAAACTATCATTCCATTTTATTCTATTTCTAAGGTTATTTAATTCATCAATGATATTTCTTAGGGTGGCTTTGTCATCTCTTAAGATGACATATTTTATTGCATCATCTCTTTCATATCTTTCTTTTATCACCTTTAGAAAATCCTCTATATCCTTGACTGTATTCGAAAGAATATTGAATTCTTTTTCATCATAGAGATTAATCCCAATACCAAAAAACCAAGTAATACCCTTGATATAAGTGGGAGTTAATCCTGTATTAGTACTTTCACTTCCTTTTGACCCTTTCATATTATATCTGTTTAACTATTCCACACTGGTGCCATAAACCCAATCGCCAAGGCCCCCAACAGCAGCACGATAAAAACTGTACGCCCCATCTTATTCGGTGCTTTAGCAATCCCGAGTGCGAACAGAACAGACAATAGGTACACCCACATTATAGGCCACCAGGGGTGCTCCATTACTTTGTATTCCATGATGCCGTATACGGTGGAAATAAAGGTGGGTACGCCAAGTACGGCGCCAAGCAAAGTGAGCAGGTCTAATTTGGCATTTCTGGAAGCCTCTCCCAGCGAAGCGGCGTAGTTGTGCAACTCATGAATTTGGGCGTCCAGGTCTTTAATCTGCTCATCCAGTCGCATGGAGCGTCGCAGCATATCGTACATTTCTATCCCTTGCTCTTGTGCAGTCACCTCCCGGAAGTTGAGTTTGTTTACAAAACGCAGGTATTCCCGGAATAGGCGCTCCATACGCCCCGGCAAGTGTCGGTCGCCCGACCTAAGTGCACTTATTCTAGTGACTTCTTCTGAAAACCGTAGTACACAGGCGCGTTGCAACAGAGCTAATTCGACCATCCGAAAGTAAATGGTGCGGATATGGGCTATGACATAAGCCGGCACTTCCGGCAAAGCATCCGACAATGAGACCCAGGAATACCGGGCAATACCCGAGATCGTGCCTAGTCCTGACCAACGGGTATAGGTATGCGCGCGAAGGAGTTGCTCCATCATCTCTGAATCCTGACAGGTACGCCATGCCCCATCCACAAACAAATACCGATACCACCAGTCACTGGTAAGGTAGGGAGCGGCTGCACCTGCTAGAATAGCCTTACACTTCTTTGCCAATTCCGGATTGCCGTACCAACTCACCACAAACATTCGGTCATCCAGCACGGGGGTTATCAGCACTCGTTTCAGCAAGTCCTCTGGTAACAGAAATTGGATCAAGCCGGGTATCTGGTTCAAGCACCCCTCCGTTCTTTCCGCCTCAAAGGTTGTAGGCCAGCTCTTTTGTCCTATACCCGTTAATTCAATTTTCTTGGGCAGTTCGGCGTGGGCATTTAGCCCCTCGTTCCAATTTGTCTGTGTGTAATAGTCATCTGCTCCAGGGTCTTGGTGATCAACCCTATAGAAGGGAGGGAACAGCCGTCGGCCATACTGGTTAATTTCAATAATATCCTCAGGATCAGCCTGATCGGGTGATTCATTTAGCAGATGCAGGGATAAAATACCGATACCAATCGCGTAAAGTTTTAGTTCAATGGCTGCGATGCGAAGCTT
>Ga0105047_10016104_pt1 | contig 11742 bp, 8 predicted proteins | sample MAT04_FD_78384 | JGI IMG/M metagenome (GOLD analysis project Ga0105047, IMG submission 78384) | Freshwater microbial communities from Lake Fryxell liftoff mats and glacier meltwater in Antarctica - MAT-04 (megahit assembly) | ecosystem: Environmental > Aquatic > Freshwater > Ice > Liftoff... | reverse complement strand
TCGTAGTTTTTGTAGGACTCTGGAGCTTGCTCGTCTACAGTCCGATCGCCCACTGGGTTTGGTACGGTCCGTCGCATCCAATCTTTGGTTTGGGTGTTTTTGACGCAAAGGACGCTATGCCAACGGGTGCTCTCGACTTCGCGGGCGGTACGGTTGTGCACATCAACGCCGGTATTGCGGCATTGGTTTGCGTTTTAGTCATCGGACCGCGTCGTGGATTTCCAAGACAAATTTCAGCTCCTCATAATTTGCCATTCGCAGCACTTGGTGCTGGGTTACTTTGGTTCGGATGGTTCGGCTTCAACGGCGGTAGTGCATTCGGGGCGACCGATCAAGCTGTTCGGGGATTTGTGACAACGCAAGTGGCTGCGGCCACGGCCGGCTTTGTATGGGCGCTTATCGAGATTCTTAGGAATGGCAAGCCAACTGCGCTGGGTATGATCACCGGTGCCGTCGCTGGTCTCGTGGGGATCACGCCTGCAGCTGGCTTCGTTGACGTTTGGGCAGCCATAATTATCGGTGCAGGTGCGACGATTGTCAGTTACATCTTTGTTGCGCTCGTAAAGCCTGCAATGAAGTACGACGATTCGTTGGACGTCTTTGGTGTTCATGGAATGGCTGGTATCTGGGGAGCTATCGCAACCGGAATCTTCGCGATCCCTGGTTTTGGAGTCGATCGATTGGGCGGCGCGTACTATGGAAATACTGCCCAAGTCATGCTCCAGCTCAAAGCGGTCGGCGTTACTCTTCTTTATTCCGGAGTCGTTTCGTTTATCTTGCTCAAGCTGATCGATTTCACAATCGGTTTGCGTTGCTCGGAAGACGCGGAAAAGATGGGGCTCGACTTGAGCGATCACGCGGAAACTGCGTATACGGTTTCCTAGTCTAGGATTCTGTTAGCGTTTATAAAACAAGAAAGGGCTCGACCAACCTCGAGCCCTTTTTCGTTTTGTCACTTCAGATAACTCGATTTGCTACCGCAGAAAAGGGTTAGGACCCTAGAAATGCGGGGAACAGTTGGACTACAATGCTGTAAAGTATCACGCGGAGCGTGATGTGTACATTCACATCACGCTCCGCGTGATGTCTTGTACCGCTAGTTTCGGCTGAGGGTCCAGGTGGTTCCTTCTTTGCCATCTTGCAATGCAATGCCAATCTGTGTCAGTCCGTTTCGTACCGAATCGGACATCGCGAAGTCGCGTTTGACTCTCGCTTCCGCCCGTACTTGGATGAGCAATTGCATCAATCCGTCGAGAATTTCTGCGGTACTGTCTGTGTTGGCTGATTGCTTGGGTGGTTTCATAAACACACCCAAGATAGCCGCCAATTCTTTGAGAATACTCATGCCACCACAGAGCAGGGCGATGTTCCCATCGGTTCGTTTAGCGGTCTCTTCCAATTGTTCAGCATCGATAAATCGGTTTAGGGATCGGGCTATTTCGAATAGATCGCCGGTGGCGCCGCCGGTGTTAAAGTCGTCGTCCATCTTGTTCAAAAACGACTCCCGTAATCGGACGACCTCTGCGATCGCTTCGTTCTTAATGTCTGGCGGCTGAAAACCAGTGCGATGCTTGTTGTAGGGAAGCTGAGCTGCATCGTAAAAGGACAATCCTGTGATGCGATCAAACCTTTGGATGAGTCGATAGAATGCCTCGAGGGAGGTGCCAGCTTCTGCGAGCGGTTCTTCCCCGAACACTGTGGTGGATCGATAGTGCGAACGGAGCAGAAAGAATCGAATACGCTCCCCTGTATGCCGTTCGATCAGTTGAGCCAACCCCCCGGCCCCTTTGCTCCGCGAGATTTTGCCGCTGGCTCCATCGACTGCAGCAGGAGTCGTTGCACCAGCCTGGACGGCCGCGTCGTCGCAATCGTTTTTGCCACCCACTTTGCCCTTGGTGGCTGCCTGCATGAGTCCGTTATGCAGCCAATAGGTAACCATCGGCTTTCCGTGGCAGCAGCGACTTTGGGCAAGTTCGTTTTCGTGATGGGGAAATACCAGATCGAGACCGCCGCCATGGATATCGAAGGTCTTTCCTAGAATGCGGCGACTCATGGCTGAACATTCGATATGCCATCCGGGACGCCCGAGCCCCCATGGGCTTTCCCAACTCGGCTCATCCGGCTTGGCAGATTTCCAAAGTGCAAAATCTCCGGGCGAACGCTTGCGCGAAACAGCATCTCCCCCGTCACCTTGCTGCGCATCGGCTGAGCGGTTGCTCAAGCAGCCGTATTCCGTGTCCTTCAAGACATCAAAGTAAACATCGCCGCCGCTTGCATACGCGAAATCGAGTTTGATCAATTCCTGGACGAATTTGATAATTTCGTCCATGTTTTCGGTCGCTCGCGGCAAATGATCGATTTGATCCACGCCAAGCGACTGGAGGTTGGATAAATAATCTGCGGTCATGGCGGTCGCAAGTTGGAACATAGAAATGCCCTTCTCGCGAGAACGTTGGATCAATTTGTCATCCACGTCGGTAATGTTGACCACCCAAGTGACTTCGAAGCCGCAATACGAGAGATATCGCTTGATCGTGTCAAAAATCACCGGGCCGACCATGTGCCCTATGTGCGCTTCGGCATAGACCGTAGGGCCGCACAGGTACATGCCGACTTTGCCGGGTTGTATAGTCTGAAACGCCTCTTTGTTTTTGGAGAGGGTGTTGTAAATTCGAATCGTGTTGGTGGTCACGGCTGTGCGATTGCAAGGAGAGAGTAGAGAAACGAAGCTGCGAAGATTCTAGCAAATCCGCTACGATCCGGCATAGTAGGGCCATTCGCCCTGGGGAGTACAGGTCATTTTGGATTCTGCAGCGACACTTGCAACGGGGCGGAGTCCCGCACCCAAAGCAAAACCAAGAGGGCCGTCAAGACGACGCACGCGAGTTGATAGAGGGTAAATCCGTAGACCAATCTCGCTTCAGGGCGAATCCATTCGCTAAGGAATCGATACACCAAGTACGCGATCAAGTAGGCCTTGAGCCGCTGGCCAGGAACCCAATTATGTTTCTCCCCGGTCCAAAGGAGGACGATGGCGATAGCATGAAAACCCACTTCGTAAAGCTGCGTTGGATGGCGCAGCACTCCAACGGCATCGTTCGCTAGCGAAAAGGGAACCCCCCATGGGAGCTTGGTCTCGGTTCCAAAGCAGCATCCAGCGAAAAAACAGCCAATGCGTCCGACCAGTACGGCCATGGCAACCGGGATGGCAAAAGTATCCCCAGTTCGCACGCGAACACCCATCCCAGCTTTGCCGAGTTCGACGCCAAAGTACCCGCCAAAGATTCCTCCGAGGATGGTCTTTCCATCCGCAAACCAGACGTTTCCACTAAAGAATCCTGGCCATCCCAGCTCGCCCAGGAACGGAACTTTGGCCCCGAGCATGGCTCCGATGAATGCTGAGAGTCCGATGACTGCCCGTTCTTGAGATCTGAGTGGCAAAGCCTGCTGCTTACTCCGCAGCAGCCACCAAGCCAGGGCAACCGATGAGAGCATGGTCAGCGTGTAGAGGACTCGCCAGAATCCGCTCATCGTTCGTTACCAGCCGAATCGACGGCTCTCACACCTTTCGATCCTATAGGCTCCAAAGAGCGATCGGGTAATTTGGGCAGTGTTTGTCTAACGATGATCAAGGCAAGCCAAATCGCGAAGTAAAAGCAGACAACGTTAAGTCCTAGAATGAGGATCGACGTGAGATTAAACCGCTGACCGTTCATCCCGTTTAGTGACACCGAAACCAGCAGAAGACTGATTGGAAAGCAAACGGACACAAACGCAACCGAGCTCGCCAAAGTGGCGAGAAAACTAAAGCCCAAAGAGACCGAAAGAAAGTGCATCCCCGGGATAGCAGCAGGCAGCGCATGTCCCATTCTTTCTGCTTCCCGAACCCTGTGTGACCACATCCATGTCCGCATGAGGGCAAAAAATAAAGTGACCGAAGCGAAGATTCCAAACGAGAGCGAGAAAAAGAGAGTTAGCAGAGCTAACAAAAACAAGGCCGCAAAGACGATCCAGTAGGTTGCATCAAAAGTAGTGATCGTTTTCGTGGCGCCTATTAGCTCAGAAACGCTCATCGGCTCGAAGGGATTAATAGGCTCGGGCGGAGGATGTGGAGAGTTCATGACGGCTATCGCCAGGTACGTGGCGCTTTCATGTCAAGGAGTGTGGGCTCTCCCCTGCATCCGAATAGCAGTCAGGAGCGTCACCGCCAAAAAAAGGAAACGGATTGCGAGGAATCTGACTTTCATTCTAACTCTAAACGAAGTTATTGTAGCGACCCTCGATCGCAATCCGCTCTGCCAGTTTTAGGCGACCGGCAGAATAAAACGTACCGTAGGCTGGGACCAATGTCCCGTCCGTTGATTCGTTCGGGTCAATGGTCACAAACTACAACACGACTCGCTTACCGCTTGAATCATCATCCAGCCCGACTTGCGAACAAACCACTTCGCTCTGTGCTGCACAAATGCCTAATTCGACTTGAAGAGGCACTAGACTTTTCAATCGGTGGTACTTTTCTGGAATCTGCGGCGATAATAGAGATTCAGGCCGGCTAGCGCATGATAGGCACCGCCACATTCCAATTCGATTTTTTCCGTAGCCTTGAGCATATCGCATAGTCGTTCGACGGCCCGTTCCATCCAAGGCTTCGCCAATTCTCGTTCCTCAAGCGCGTAGGCCAAGAACTCCAGCGTATGTCCGGTGGCGCTGATGCTGGCGCTCATATCTTTGCTCACTCCTGGTCGTTCGGTGTACTTGGTGGAGAAGGAGCCGTCGGAATTCTGAAACCGCTTCGCGCTTTCTACGGCCGAAGCCACGACATTCTTTGCCAGCAACCATCCGCCGTCGAAGAGCCCGTTGTGTCTTTTTCTAAATTGAATTGCGTGAGCCAAGCCCATGAGTCGATGCATTCCTCCGCATGGGCTTGCGGTAAGATCTTGATTGGCTTCCCACCGCACAAAGGGTTCGAGGGTCCAAGTGTTTCCGTCGTTGGCCTTCCACTCTTGTTCCTCAGGAAAGAAGTTGGTTAGTGCGATCAACGTCCACGAGTATTCTTGGAAGGGGTTGGTCGGTACGTCCCATTGAGCTTGACGAGCCCAATCTCGGATCGTTAGCGGCTGACCGTTCACTTGTACTGAGCGATCGAGCGACAGGGGTATTTGTGAGAAGTAGCCGAGCCATTGATCGGTGTGTCCTTGTCCGATATAGCTGCCTGCTTCGACGCGAGCCAGGATACCGGGCTTGCTGGTCGCAGGCAGGATTGGGCCAACGGATAGCTCCCAACCCAGCAGTACGCCGTCCGACAAAAGGTAGTCGATAGCGTTAACGACTTTGCCGTCGACCTCCAGTGGCAGTTGGTCGCCATAAGCCACCGCGCCGTGGATCACTTGCCAAGTTCCGTTGCTTTCGGCCGATAGCAGTCTCTTTTCGAGGTTGGCACGCAACGCAAATTCAATCTTTTGTTGGAGCGAAAGCGACTCGACTCTAGCAGGGTAAGAGGGCAAGGAAACCAGTGCCGACTCTAGATTCTTGGGGACTGTCGAGTCGCAACCCATCCCTACAGCGAATAAGGCGAGGAAAGCGGTTGCGATCGTCCTGTTTTCGGGAATGATTCTAGAAGTTGTCGCGCGATTGTTGGAGAGGGTGGTAGTCATGGATGGCTACTGGCGGCGCTCTTCGGCTTGCGCAAGGGCTAGCGTGGACTCGAACAGTTCGGAGGAGATCTTGAACTGAGGTGTTTCCGAGCGGAAGCGTTTGCAATGTTCGGTGATCAGACGGTACATGAATCGAAAGAGATTGCGGGGTGTTTGGAGCGACTGCAATGCAGCGATGAATCTGGGCTCGGTCACCTGAGGCTCAAAGAGTTCGTGTGGGCTCGGTCGCAGCCCAGGGGTCGCACACGCTTTCATTCGGGCGGCCAGCAGATCGTAAAGGGCTTCGCCAGTCCAATCGAAAGAGGGCACGACGTTTTGTTTGTCCAGTCGCGCCCGTTCATGAAACTCTCGCGTCTCGCGATCGATGAAGTAGTGGAGTTCGCTTGGGAGCAATAGTTTGATACCGAAGTCTTCGTGCTTGAGCAGTTTGTTATCCAGCAAAGGCCAGATCAACTGTTTCATGCGTTCTGCTTGTCCGTTGACCAGATCGGGTTCATCGACCCGGTCGACGATCACGATCATGCCTGGAAAGCCGAGGGAACGGAGCAGCAATTGCAGTTTCTTTAACAATGCGTACCTGTCGTCAGACCGCTGGGACTGGGGTAGAGGTTGTTCGTCGAGCTCGCGGTCGGTGAACCGCATCAGCAGTTGTCGCAATTGACTTTGATCGCGAGGCAGGACTCTCAAGTTCCTACAAACCCGCCAGGCCATGAGTTGGTGCTTTGTCCATCGGTAGGCATACATACCCCACGCGGCAAGCAGCAGTAGCGGGACTAACCAAAGAAGTGTTCGGACCGTAATCGCATCCGATCGATAGAGAAAAACGCTCAGCCAAAGTGTGAGGAGGGTACCGGCAAATCCGATTGCGAGTGACACCCAAGTTGTCGGCGAGTGGAACCGCAGTCGTTTCTGAGTGGCCGAGAAGCGATCGTGCAAGGTACCTGTTTTCGATCTATCGTAAGCGGCTGTCAGCAACAAAAGGTCGCGTCGCTGGCCACGATCGAGGCGGTCGATGGCGTCTTGTCGTACGTTGACGGCGGGCAGATTGCTGGCAGCCGAGGTTTGCAGCACGCGGTCCACCAGCTGCGTGACACCTTGGCTAAGGATCGCGTCCATATGGTCCCAAAGCTTGATCGACTGTAGGACTTTTTCGGGTGAAGATTGCTGTCGGCGCGGCAGGTGCTCTTGCAATGGCCCGAGGTAGCTATTGAAATCATCGAACTCTATCAAAAACACCCGATGTTCGGGGAAGCTTTGGTTGTGTTCTGTGATATGTCGAATCAATTGCAAACGCATCGCGGTTTTGCCGGAGCCTTTGGGACCAAAAACGACAGCGGTCGCAGGTTGCTTGGCGTCGCCAACGACTTTGCTCCATGATGGGTGGAAAGTGCCCGCGATACAGAACTCTCGGAAGACGGAATCGGTCTGAGCGTCTTCGTCGGCAAACGGATTGCGAGTCAGTTGATAGTGCTGAAGGAATTCTTGTTCGGTCATGATCGCCTCTAGCATTGTCAAAACGCTGACAAAAACAAGCCCTGTTAGTTCCCGGCCACGTCTGGAATGAATGTTACGCAGACGTTTTTTGAAGATTTCCACGTCGCCTGAGGCGTTCTCGCCGAACTATTCTCCGAAAAGCTGTTGACGCAAGAAGGTATAGGCGATGGCCTGCATAAAGGCTGACTGCCGGTTGTTGGCAGCTCCTCCATGCCCACCTTCGATGTTTTCGTAGTAGAGGACCGAATGCCCTTGATCCTCCATTTTCGCCATCATCTTGCGAGCGTGCCCTGGGTGAACGCGATCATCGCGGGTCGAAGTCGTGAACAAGACATTGGCATACTTCTTATCCGCTTTCACGTTATGGTAGGGCGAGAAGCCTTGGATAAATTCCCATTGCTTGGGATCATCCGGGTTTCCGTATTCCGCCATCCACGAAGCGCCAGCCAGTAGTTTGTTGTAGCGTTGCATGTCCAAAAGTGGCACTTGGCAAACAGCCGCTTTGAAGAGACCTGGATAGAGGGTGACCATGTTTCCCACGAGCAACCCACCGTTCGATCCGCCTTGGATCCCGAGCTTTTCGGGCCGCGTGACTTTTCGTTCGTAAAGATCCTTTGCGACAGCGGCGAAATCTTCGTAGCATCGGAGTCGATTCTCCTTGAGGGCTGCTTGATGCCAACGCGGACCATACTCACCCCCGCCTCGAATGTTGGCAACCACGTACACGCCCCCCTGGCTGACCCAAGCGCGACCGACGTTGGGGTTGTAACTGGGTTGCATCGAAATTTCGAAACCACCATATCCATACAACAGAGTGGGATGATTCCCGTCCAACTGAATATTCTCAGGTCCAACCATAAAATAGGGAACTCGTGTGCCATCTTTGCTGGTGGCGAAGTGCTGGGAGATCGACAGCCCTTTTGCATCGAAGAACGATGGCAGTGTCTTGAGCACTTCGGGATCCGAGCCGATAGTTCCGAGGGAAAGAGTGGTGGGGTTCAAGTAGTTGGTGGCGGTCATGAAGAAGTCATTGGACTCGTCGTTATCGATAGCCGAGACGTTCACGGTCCCAAAACTCGGGGCTCCACGCAGTGGTTCGCGTTGCCAACCGGAGGCCGTGGGCTTGAGCACATAGATGCGATTCTTGACATCTTCCAAAACGTTGATGAACGCAAAATCTTTGGTAAAGCCGAAACTGGAGAGAGCAGTCGTATCCGACGGTTCAAATACGACATCGAAGTTACGAGCTCCTTCCATGAAGGCATTGAAATTGATCATGAGCAACGAACCGCCTGCGTACTTTTTGCCCCCCACTTCCCAAGGATCGCGGAGTTCTAACGCTAGATACTGATGAAAGACGGATTTGTCGGCGCTGTTGGGAGCATCGATTTTGGCCAGTTTCGATTTTGCGTTCAGCAGATAGAGTTCATTGTTGTAGAACGCCAAACTACGACTTACGAAATTTCGCTCGTAACCTGGTGAGTCGTCATGAAAAGCGCCAACCGACATGTCGGTCGGTTGGCCTTCGTAGATCACTTCGGCGGACTCAAACGGCGTGCCCCTCTTCCATTTTTTGGCAATGCGGGGATAGCCCGATTCGGTCATCGAGCCGGATCCGAAATCAGTCATGACGAATACTTGATCTTTATCGATCCAACTCATGCTTCCTTTCGATTCGGGTCGGGCAAAGCCGTCCTTGACGAACTCTCGTTTGTCCATGTCGAACTCGCGCGTGACGTCCGCGTCCGCACCGCCGCGTGAAAGAGTTACGAGAGCTCGCTTGTAATCAGGTCGAAGAAGCATCGCCCCTTTCCAGACCCAATTCTCCCCTTCGGCCTTGCACAGCGTGTCCAAGTCGAGGATGGACTCCCATTCTGGAGCTGACTTCCGGTATTCAGCAAGAGTCGTTCGTCGCCACAGACCGCGTTCGTTCTTATTGTCTCGCCAAAAGTTGTAGTAAAACTCTCCTTGTTTTCCCACCGAGGGGATGCGTTCCTTGGAATCCAAAATGGCTAATAGGTCTTCGCGTAGGCGATTGAATTGGGGATCTACTTCCAGTTTGGCTTGCGATTTCGCGTTGCGTACCTTCACCCATTCAATGGCCTTCTCGCCCGTGACATCCTCCAGCCATCGATAGGGATCCTCGGCCGAAGCGACAGACGAAGTTTGAATGCTATTTTCTTGAGCCATGGTGGACTTGATGAATGAGAGCGATCCCAGAGTGAGAACGGAAACTAAAGTAAGGGTACGAAGGCGAAACTTCATGACGACTCCTTGAGGCATGGTAATACAAGTTTGGGGGGGAAATAGCTAGCGCGTCCAACCGGGAAGGATGATACAATGCGGACGCAGAGGGCCGATTTCGAGTTCAGATGTTACCGATTAATCCAGGGAGGATCAATCATGCGTTTGGAGTTTGTGCCGAAGAGTGTTCTGATTTTGCTATTCTTTTGCGTCCCGCTGAATCTCGCTCCAGCTGAGGATTCGCCGCTTGCGGGCGTCAGCCAACGGCACCAATCGGAATCGACTCAGTGGAAATCATCGCCGGTGAAATCATCACCCGCGGCCAGTGGAGGTGCCTCCATCGCAAACTACGACGAATTGATTGGTCTGATCGAGAATGTAGTCGATGCAGAATGGGTTGCCCAAGGGGGCACGGCCTCCGCTATACCGTATCGTCAAGGAGTGAGGATCGATCCCCAGGGACTCGTCGAAAGAATAGACGCTAGCCAGTCAGCCAAATGGAGCCTCAAGGTCTTGCGAGAGGGGAACAATACGCTGGACAAGCAAATCTTGTCCTTGAAGGAGTTAGGGGATTGGCAGGAACCGAACGCATTGCGTTGGGTGTCACTGCACCAATTGGATGAACAGATTCACTCGCGAGCAACCGACGAGAAAAACAAGCGAGCGAATGTCGCTATGGAGTTGCTAGGAGGTCTGGTTCGCATCGACTACTTGGCCTTCGACAAAGCTACCCAGGAGTGGTTCGTCGGCGGTCCGGCTGGGAACATCGTACTCAATGCAGCTGGGGAGTTGCTCAACCCAGAAACCGGTCTTCCCCCCGTTTTGCTGGAGGATTTGCTCGCGATCGCTCCGCACGTATTGGGCAATCGAGGAGAACTCGGATGTTCCATCGATCCTGATCCAAAACGACTGGCCGAAGCCAATAAAATGGCTCAATCCACAGCCTCGGCACGTATGATGCAACAGGATCCAGAGCGTTGGGCAGAGCAATGGCGGCAAAAACTGGGACGCCAACGCGCTAATGTAGTCGGCCTTAACCCGGATTCACCAACTGGTTTTGCAATGCTGATTGCAGACTCGCACATGAAACGAATTGGCCTGGGCCTAGAGTTTTGTCCGAGCCCAATCAAGACCTACTGGGACGAACGCGATACATTCGTGACCAACAGCGATGCGACCGGTATGGTGCGTTGGTGGTTTTCAACCACCAACCACAAAATTCCCTACGACCCAGACCGCAAGATCTTTCACTTCTCGGCTTCTAACGTCCAAGTGCTCAGCCAAGCTCAGATGATGAGCGAAGTCGGGGAACGCGTGGCAGCAAGCGCACCGGATCGAGCAGCGGATAGCTTTGCTAAGAGCTTCTCCCGCAATTTCGAGAGATTACAAAGAGAGTATCGTGTTTACGGTCGACTGCGACACATTTTCGATTTGGCTGTTGCGATGGAGATCGTTCGCAATGAAATGAAGTTAGGGTTCGGCAAGCCTTTTCTCTCACTGGACGATCTGCAGGTTCAGCCAAGACTGCCCGTTGCTCCCACTGAGCTTGAGTCGATCTCGGCCACCCATCGCACTGCCAAAGGAACCACCTCGAGCATGATCAGCGGTGGCGTTTCGATCCAGCTTTCCGGGCTTGGAAAACGCTTGGAGCATGATAAAACGCAAACCAACCGAGTTTCGCTCGAAGCTTCGAATCATTTTAGCAAACCGAGCGAGCAGGCTACGGATGCGAATCCAGTGTCCAGTGCTACTGACCTCACACCGGCAAGCAAAGGGGACAAGCCGTTTTGGAGATAAGGGATCCAACCTTTGTCGCAAGGCATTATTCTCTAGCAATCCTAGCGATATCCTTCAGGATCGTGGGGAGAAGGAAGACGCCTGAATAATGGTCGGCTTCCATTTCGATGTGATGACCTTCGGGAAGTCTGGCGGCCTTGGCTAACAGTAGCGAGTTGCGAGGAGGAACAACATCGTCGTATTTGCCTGAGAAGAGCCATGTCTTTTCGGGTTGTATTCGATGGGCCAGCGACAGTGGTTCGACAGCCTGCAAGCACTGCTCGATCTCCGACTCACTCAGTCCCAACTCTTCCATCTGCTCTCTAAACTTACGAGCGTCTTTTTTCCCATCCGTTACAACGCTGTAGAGATCCCCGCCTGCCAGCAGCAGAAAAACTCGGTGATAACGATCGTCTAAACCGGCGGTGGTGGCGGCGATGAAACCTCCCAGGCTCGTTCCTTGCAACGAGATGCGTTGGATATCAACTCCCGGGACGGCTGCGACCGCATCGTAGGCACGCCGAACGTCCGCGATACACTGACGGAGAACCTTCGAAGGATCTGGTGGCCGCGA
>Ga0105047_10016102_pt1 | contig 11743 bp, 10 predicted proteins | sample MAT04_FD_78384 | JGI IMG/M metagenome (GOLD analysis project Ga0105047, IMG submission 78384) | Freshwater microbial communities from Lake Fryxell liftoff mats and glacier meltwater in Antarctica - MAT-04 (megahit assembly) | ecosystem: Environmental > Aquatic > Freshwater > Ice > Liftoff... | reverse complement strand
CGGTCTGCGAATCGAGTGCCAGCACGGTGCCGTCGGTGCCGGCGACGATGAAGTTGCCATCGCGCAGCGTCACCGCCAGCGGGAATTGCACCGAATCAAGCTTGGCATTCCACACCTGGCGGCCGGCGATCTGTGCGGCAACCGGCTCCAGCGGCGTGGGCTTGGGCTTGTCGGCGGCACAGCCGGCCAGCACGGCTGCTGCCAGGGCCAGCAGCAGCGCTGCGCTGCGGCCTGGCGCACGCGGCGCGACACGCGACGAACCGCGCGACGAACCACGCGCCGAGCCGTGCGCCGTCACTGGGCGGCCCCGGAGGCGGCAGCAGCGGCCGGCACCGGCGGCGCGGCCAGTGCGGTCAGCTTCACTTCCACCAGCCGGCGGTAGTCGATCTTGTCGTCCATGGCCTGGTAGGCGGCCTGATAGGAAGCGCGCGCCTCGGCGGTCTTGCCCTGGGCCAGCAGCACATCTCCGCGGCGGTCGGCCGCCAGTGCAGCGAAGTCCTTGGCGGTGACGCCGTCCAGCGTCTTCAGGGCGCCGTCGAAGTCCTTGGCGTCGAGCAGCAGGCCAGCCAGGCGCAGCCGGGCGATGGCGCGGTATTCATCCTCGGGGGCATGTTCGCCGACCCAGCCCAGGCTGGCCTTGGCGGCGTCGGCCTGGCCCTTGTCGTACTGCAGGCGCGCGGCGATCAGCCCGCCCTGCTGGGTGAGCGTGGCGCGGGCGTAGCGGTCTTTCATGTCGTTGAAGACACGGCCGGTCTTGTCGGCGTCACCGGCGCTGGCCGCCTTGTCCAGTTCGTCGAACATGGCGGCGGCCTGCACCGACTGGTTGCGCTGGTACCAGTTCCAGCCGTTCCAGCCGGCAAAGGCCAGCAGCACGGCGGTGACGACCCAGGTGGCCAGGTTGCCATAGCGCTTCCAGAACGCCTTGAGGTCGTCGAGCTGTTCCTGCTCCTGCAGATCGAGTGTGTTCGCCATGAAGCGCCTGTGGCCTGTGCTCTGAAATCGAAGGGCGGATTATGCGTTGCGCAGTTCATGCGCCCAGCCAGCCACCCCGGCCAGCGGGCGCAGCACCTGGGCCGCCGCCGCGTCGCGCAGCGGTTTCACCGCCACCTGGTGCTGGGCCAGCTCGTCGGCACCGAACACCAGCGCAAAGCGCGCGCCGCTGGCATCGGCCTTCTTGAACTGCGCCTTCAGGCTGCCGCCGCCGGCGTGCATCTGCACCGCCACGCCGGCGCGGCGCAATCCGTCCAGCGCCACCAGCGCCTGCGGCAGCGCTTCGGCGTCAGGCAGCACGGCATAGGCATCCGGCGCGGCATCGGGCACCGGCACGCCGATCTGTTGCAGCAGCAGCAGCAGGCGCTCGATGCCCAGGCCGAAGCCGATGGCCGGTGTGGGCTTGCCGCCCAGTTGCTCGAACAAGCCGTCGTAGCGGCCACCACCGCACACCGTGCCCTGCGCGCCGAGCTGGTCGGTGACCCACTCGAACACGGTGAGGTTGTAGTAGTCCAGCCCGCGCACCAGCCGCGGGTTGATGCGGTAGGGCAGGCCTGCGGCGTCCAGCACGCCGCACACCGTGGCCAGGTGCGCGCGCGAGGCCTCGCCCAGGTGCTCGGCCAGCGTCGGTGCGGCTTCAACCAGCGCCTGCATGGCCGGGTTCTTGGTGTCCAGGATACGCAGCGGGTTGCTGTGCAGGCGGCGCCGGGCGTCGTCGTCCAGCTGATCGGCATGCTGCTCGAAGAAGGCCACCAGCGCCGCGCGGTGGGCGGCGCGTTCGGCGCTCTGGCCCAGGCTGTTGAGCTCCAGCCGCACATCCGTGCCCACCTGCAGGCCCAGCTCATCCCACAGGCAGCGCAGCAGCAGGATCAGTTCGGCGTCCACGTCGGGGCCGGCGAAGCCCAGCGCCTCCACATCCAGCTGGTAGAACTGGCGGTAGCGCCCCTTCTGCGGCCGCTCATGCCGAAACACCGGCCCGATGGACCAGACCCGCAGCGGGCCGTTGTAGAGCGCGTTGTGCTCGACCATGGCGCGCACGATGCCGGCGGTCATCTCGGGCCGCAGCGTCAGCGCGTCGCCGTTCATCGCGTCGCGCCAGGAGTACATCTCCTTCTCGACGATGTCGGTGGCCGCGCCGATGCCGCGCACGAACAGCGCCGTCGGCTCGACGACGGGCGTGAGCAGAGGCTCATAGCCGTGGCGCGACAGCACCGAATCCACCGTGCGCTCGAACCAGCGCCAGATGGCCGAGTCGGGCAGCTTGTCTTTGCGCGGGACGCTGCCCGGCAGGATGTCGTTCATGCCTTTGACGGCAACGAGTTTGTCGGCCATGGGGTGTCTGGCGCCAGCGGGCGCCACTGCAAAGGTCGGTCGAAACGGGGAACGCGTGGAGGGCAGGCGCGTGGAGGGAAGACGCGCAGAGGGAAGACGGCTGCGCGCCGCGCAGCGTCAATGCGCGGCGGTGGCGGCGCCGTACTTGCGCTCGATGTAGCCCTCGACGAGCTTGTGGAACTCTTGGGCGATGCCCTCGCCGCGCAGCGTCATCGCCTTCTGGCCGTCGATGAACACCGGCGCGGCCGGCGCCTCGCCGGTGCCCGGCAGGCTGATGCCGATGTCGGCGTGCTTGCTCTCGCCCGGGCCGTTGACGATGCAGCCCATCACCGCGACCTTCAGGTTCTCGACGCCGGGGTACTTCGCCTTCCACACCGGCATCATCGCGCGCAGGTGGTCGTCGATCTGCTTGGCCATTTCCTGGAAGGTGGTGCTGGTGGTGCGGCCGCAGCCCGGGCAGGCTGTCACGCTGGGGTTGAAGTTGCGCAGGCCCAGCGCCTGCAGGATTTCCAGCGCCACCGCCACTTCCTGCGTGCGGGCCTCGCCGGGCTGGGGCGTCAGGCTGACGCGGATGGTGTCGCCGATGCCCTGCTGCAGCAACTGGCCCAGCGCCACCGCCGAGGCGACCGTGCCCTTGGTGCCCATGCCGGCTTCGGTCAGGCCCAGGTGCAGCGGGTAGTCGCAGCGTGCGGCCAGGGCCTGGTAGACGGTGATCAGGTCCTGCACACCACTGACCTTGCAGCTGATGATCACCTGGCTGGCCGCCATGCCCAGTTCGGTGGCCCAGTCGGCCGACTGCAGGGCCGAGCGCAACAGCGCCTGGTACATCACCTGCTTCGCGTCCCATGGCTGGGCGCGGCGGGCGTTGTCGTCCATCATCTGCGACAGCAGTTCCTGGTCGAGGCTGCCCCAGTTCACGCCGATGCGCACCGGCTTGTCGAACTTCAGCGCCGCCTCCACCATCGCGGTGAACTGCCGGTCACGCTTGTTGCCCTTGCCCACGTTGCCCGGGTTGATGCGGTACTTGCTCAGCGTCTCGGCACAGGCCGGGTGCTCGGTCAGCAGGGTGTGGCCGTTGTAGTGGAAGTCGCCCACCAGCGGCACGTCGATGCCCATGCGGTCGAGTTGCTCGCGGATGTGCGGCACGGCCTTTGCCGCCTCGGGCGTGTTGACGGTGATGCGCACCATCTCGCTGCCGGCGATCGCCAGTTCTTTCACCTGGATGGCCGTGCCGATGACGTCCACCGTATCAGTGTTGGTCATGCTCTGCACCCGAACCGGGGCATCACCGCCCACGGTGACCACCCGGCTGCCCCAGACCACGCGGGCCTGCAGCGAACGGCGGGCCAGCGGCATGGCAGGCGGGATCAGCGTCAGGTCGTCGAAGTTGCGCATGGCGGCTCGGTCAGGGCAGTGTGATGGTGGCGATGTTGTCACGCGCGGCAGCAGCCAGGTCCACCGGCTGGCCACGGAACTGCAGCTCGGTGCCGCGGGCGTTGCCGATTCTCAGCCGAACCGGCAGCGCCGGGGTCAAAGCCACCGTCTCGCCCGCCGGCACCAGGCGCGCCATCAGCGTCTGGCCACCCGCATCGACGGCCTGCACCCAGGTGGCCTGCACCGCGCGCAGCACCAGCGCTGCATCGGCAGCGGTCTGGAGGTCGGCTGCTGCGGCAACGGCCGGTGTCAGGGCCGCGGGCGCAGCGGCGCCGGCTGCGCCTGCAGCCGCAGCCATGATCGGCGACGGCGTGACGAACGCCCCCACGGCGGATGCGGCGTCAGCCGGTGCCGGCAGGGCCTCGAGCGACGGTGCCGGACCGCCGGCGCCGCTGGGCGGCATCACCGGCGTGCTGGTCCCGTCGGGCATCGGCAACTGGCCAGGCTGGCCCGGCAGATCGGCCCGGCCGGGCACCAGCACGAAGGCGGCGGCCGCCACCAACAGCAGGCCGGCCAGCCACAGCACCGGGTGGCGCCAGGGCAGCCAGCCGGCCGGATCGCCCCGGCCCGCACGCTCGCGGAACGGCGCGTTCAGGCCGCCATCCACCCGTCCCAAGCTGCCTGGCAGGGCCCCGGGCAGCAGGGCCAGCACCGGCGCGGCGTCGGTCTTCAGGACCCGGCAGACGGTGAGCGCCAGTGCGCGGGTGAAGGTGGCGTCGGGCAACTCGTGGGTGCGGCCGGATTCCAGCGCCTCCAGCTTGGCCGGCGTCACCTTGATCGAGGCCGCCAGGGCGGCGATGTGCAGACCCTGCTGCTGACGGGCCGCCCGCAGCAGGGCGCCGGCCTGGACGGCATCAGGAACGGCACGCTGGAATTCGGGGCTGGCGGTGGGGTCAGTCATCGAAGCGGCCACGCTCGAACAGCGCGGCCTCGGGTGATTGCGCAAAGCGCCGGCGCAGGCGCTCGCCGAGCACCCGCACCACGGACTCGCGGCCCAGCTTGCGCTCGATGCGGGCGGCCAGCCACAGGGTCTGGGCGTTGGTGGCGTCGGGCGCGTCGTTGATGCGCCCGATGTAGAAGCTGGCCCGCTCGTAGGCCTGGCGGCGGTACAGCACCTCGGCCAGGTTCAGGCCGGTACTGGGGTTGGCCGGGTCGAGCTCGTAGGCGCGCATCAGCGCAGCCTCGGCCTCGGCGAACTTGCCGTCGCGGCCGAAACACACGCCGCGCGCCAGCAGGCTGCGCGCCTGGTCGCGGTACAGGGGCTGGGCCAACAGTGTGTCGAAGCGCTCCTGCGCCTTGGCGTACTGGCCGCGCTGGCACAGGAACCAGGCCTGGTTGTGCAGCGTGGGCCCATCACGCGGGCTGAGCTGCAACGCGCGGGCGAAGCTGTCTTCGGCCAGCCGGTCTTCGCCCATGGCGGCGTAGATCAGGGCGCGCAGGTTGTGCGCCTCGGCCATGTCGGGCTTGACCTGCATCGCCAGCTTGGTCTCGTCCAGCGCGGTCTCCAGCTGGCCCCGGCTGAAGTAGGCGGTCGCCAGCTCCAGCCGCACCCGGGCGCGGCGCTCGATGTCGGTCTGGTCGGATGCGGTGAGCACCGGCGCGGGCTGGTCGGCCGGCACGGCAGCGGGGCCGCCGGCACAGGCCGACAGCAGTGCGGCAACAGCCAGCAGGGCCGGCAGCCAGACACGACGGTTGGCCAGGATCATCGCTGCACCGGCGGCGCCGCCTGGATCGGAATGACCGCGCGCACCGCCGGCCGGGTGAGGCGGCTGTGCACCCGGGTGCGGTCCTGCACCTCGCCGGCCAGCTGGCCGCAAGCGGCGTCGATGTCGTCACCACGGGTCTTGCGCACCGTGGTCACGATGCCGGCCTGCTGCAGCACCTGGGCAAAGGCCAGCACCCGCTCGCGCGGCGAGCGCAGCAGGCCCGACGCCGGGAAGGGGTTGAACGGGATCAGGTTGAACTTGCAGGGCACGCGCGGCGCGCCGGCGCGGCCGTTGACCAGGTCGACCAGCTGGCGCGCCTGTTCAGGGCTGTCGTTGACGCCGTCGAGCATGCAGTACTCGAAGGTGATGAAGTCGCGCGGCGCGGCGGCCAGGTACCGGCTGCAGGCCCACAGCAGTTCGGCCAGCGGGTACTTGCGGTTCAGCGGCACCAGCTGGTCGCGCAGCGCGTCGGTGGGCGCGTGCAGGCTCACCGCCAGCGCCACCGGGCAATCTTGCTGCAGGCGATCGATCATCGGCACCACGCCCGAAGTGGACACGGTGACACGCCGGCGCGACAGGCCGTAGCCATGGTCGTCCAGCATCACCCGCAGCGCCGGCACCAGCGCGGCATAGTTCTGCAGCGGCTCGCCCATGCCCATCATCACCACGTTGCTGATGACACGGTCAGCACGGTTCAGCCGCTGGCGCAGGTGGTGTTCGGCAAACCACAGCTGCGCGAGGATCTCGCCGGTGCCGAGGTTGCGGCTGAAGCCCTGGTGGCCGGTGCTGCAGAAGCGGCAACCCACGGCACAACCAGCCTGCGACGACACGCACAGCGTGCCGCGGTCGTCCTCTGGGATGAACACCGTCTCCACCGCATCGCCGCCGCCCACGTCGAACAGCCACTTGATGGTGCCGTCGGCCGAGGCCTGCTCGCTCAGCAAGGCCAGCGGCCGCACCTCGGCAGCGCCGGCGAGCTTGTCGCGCAGCGACTTGGCCAGGTCGGACATGCGGGTGAAGTCGGCCTCGCCCTTCTGGTGCATCCACCGGAACAACTGCAGCGCGCGAAAGCGCTTCTCGCCCAGCGAGGCACACCAGGCGGTGAGCGCGTCCAGGTCGAAATCGAGCAGATTGACCGGTGTGGTCACGGGGCGGAAACGATCAGCGGCTGTAGACGTTCATGCCCGGGAAGAAAAAGGCGATCTCTGCGGCTGCGGTTTCCGGGGCGTCGGAGCCATGCACCGCATTGGCGTCGATGCTGTCGGCGAAGTCGGCGCGGATGGTGCCCTTGTCGGCCTTCTTCGGGTCGGTGGCGCCCATCAGATCGCGGTTCTTGAGGATCGCGCCTTCGCCTTCCAGCGCCTGGATCATCACCGGGCCGGAAATCATGAAGCTGACCAGGTCGTTGAAGAACGGCCGCGCCTTGTGCACCGCGTAGAAGGCCTCGGCCTCGCCACGCGACAGGTGCGCCATCCTGGCGGCCACGACCTTCAGGCCGGCGGCCTCGAAGCGGGCGTAGATCTGGCCGATCACGTTCTTGGCGACAGCGTCGGGCTTGATGATCGAGAGCGTGCGTTCGGTGTTGGCGGAAGTGTTGGCGGAAGTGTTGGCGGAAATCGCCATGAAATTCTCCTGGAATCAAAGACTTAAGGGTCAACCCACGATTCTAGCGTGGGCGCGTGTCAAGGCTGGCTACGCCGGCTCAGCGACCGCCGCCACGGCGGCCACCGCCACCACCACCACCGCCACCACCGCCACCACCACCGCTGCCACCACGCCGGCCACCGCCACCGCCACCGCCACCACCGCCGCCACCATTGCCCTGGAACTTGCGCACGAAGGCATCGGCGCCGATGTAGCCCAGCGAGGTCTTCATCGGGTCGGGCTGGCCACCGCCGGCACCATCACCGCCGCCGCCACCACCACCGCCCTTGCGTCCACCGCCGATACCGAAGCCGCCCTTGCCCTTCTGCAGGCCGCGCTTGTCATAAGTCTGCTCCAGCGGGTTGGGAATTGGGCCGTCTTCGGGGATGTCGCGCCGCGGCGCCCGCGCATCGCGGATGGCCCGCTTGTCGAAGGTCTGCATCAGCGGGTTGGGAATCGCGGCGAAATTGATCTGCTCGAGGTCGGCGTCGGCGTCGAAGTCTGCCGGCGCACGCTCGCGCCGGTCGGCTTGCGGCCGGTCCGGGCGCGGACCGGCCTTGCGCTCGGGCCGATCACGCTCGGCACGCTGCGGCGGCGGGCCGGTGCGGCGGGTGTTGTTGCCGGCGCCGCCGCCGCTAGGGCGCGACGGGCCATCACGCTGGACGTCGCGCGGGCCATCACGCGGGCCGTCACGCGGGCCGTCACGCGAACCGTCACGCTGCAGATCGCGCGGGCCATCCTGCCGTGGCGGCTTGGGGGTGCGGGCTTCCACCTGCTGCTCGCGCACATTGCCGGCCAGGCGGCGCACTTCACGCACGTCGGCCTCGTTCAGGTCGACGAACACGCCGCGCTTCAGGCCGCGCGGCAACACCACGCAACCGTAGCGGATGCGGATCAGCCGGCTCACGCCCAGGCCCACCTTGTCGAAGAGCTTGCGCACCTCGCGGTTGCGGCCTTCGGTGATGACCACGCGGTACCAGTGGTTCACGCCCTCGCCGCCGCCGTCCTCGATGGACTGGAAGCTGGCACGCTGGCCGTCGATGTCGACGCCTTCCAGCAGGCGCGCCTTCGATTCGGCCGTCAACGTGCCCAGAACGCGCACCGCGTACTCACGTTCGACGCCGAAGCGCGGGTGCATCAGCTGGTTGGCCAGTTCGCCCGAGTTGGTGAACAGCAGCAGGCCTTCGGTGTTGATGTCGAGCCGGCCCACCGACTGCCATTTGCCATGCGGCAGGCGCGGCAGGCGGCGGAACACCGTGGGGCGGTGCTGCGGGTCGTCGTGCGTGACCACTTCGCCCACCGGCTTGTGGTAGGCCACGATGCGCGGCGGCGGCGGTGCGATGCGCACCTTGATCGGCCGGCCGGCCACGCTGATGCGGTCACCGAAGCTGATGCGCTGGCCGGTGTGCGCCACCTGGCCGTTGACCTGCACCTGGCCTTCGACGATGAGTTGTTCCATGTCGCGGCGTGAGCCGATGCCGGCCTGGGCCAGCACCTTGTGCAGCTTGGGTGCATCGGGCTCGGCGGCCAGCACGCGGCGCTCGGGCTGGGCGCCGGGCAGCTCGATCGGCAGCGCGTCGTAATCACCCGACAGCACGGCGGCGAAAGTTTCGGTCACGTCCTTGGGCAAAGCCGGCGGCTGCTCGGCGGCCACGACAGGGACGTCGTCGTCGTCACCGTCATCACCGTCGCCCTGGTCACCTGCCCCAACAGCGGTGGTCAGCGCCTGGGCGTCGTCGGCCGGTGCACCGTCTTCGCGCGGGCCACGGTCGGCGCCGCCACGGCGGCCACGGCGGCGGTTGCGGTTGCGCTTGCGCGGCCCCCCCTCGCCGTCACCATCGGCGGCTGCGGACGATTCTTCGGGACCGGCCGCCGGCGCCTGGGCCGTGGATCGGCCGGGTTCCGTTGCTTCGGCCTGCTCCGGCACGGATGCAGCCAAAGGCATCGGGGCTGCTGCAACGGCGGTGGCCGGTGATGCAACCAGCGGCGTGGGGGCGTCGGCAGATTCGGCGGCCGGGCGGCGCCGGACGCGTGGCGCCTTGGCCGGCGCGACAGCCTCCGCAGCGGCAGGCATGGCCACCTCGACAGGGGCTTCGGCAGTCACCTCGGCGGGCGCTTCGGCAGCCACCTCGGCGGGGGCTTCGGCAGCTACCTGGACAGCGGCATCGGCGCCGTCTGCCTCCACCGCCTTGCGGCGCGTGCGCTTGGGCTTGGCGGGAACCTCGGGTTCGGCCCCTGCCCACGCCAACGGCGCGGCCGTTGCCGCCACCTCGGCCGGGGCAGCGTCGGCCGCCTTGGCAACGCGCCGGCGGCGTGGCTTGGCGTCGGCGTCGGCGGGCGCAGCAGCGCCCGGCAGGTCGGACAGGATCGGATCGGAATCAGGCATGGTCATGCAGGTGCTGCGGGAGAGGAACCATCGGCCTGGGGCGGGTCGGCCTCAGGGGACACATCGGAAACAGGGCCGGGCGCGTCGTCGCCGGGGGCCGGTGGCAGGTCGAATGCGAGATCGAGCGGGAGATCGAGCGGGAGTGCCGCCTGCGGCGAGCCGTCGTCCAGCAACGAAGGCTGCCCGGCGGAGCCGGGGTCGAACACCGCTGCGCTGGGCGGGCCGTCGAGCACCGGCAGCTGGTCGAGCCTGTGCAGGCCGAGGTCGTCGAGAAACTGGCGCGTCGTGGCGTACAGCGCCGGGCGGCCGGGCGCCTCGCGGTAGCCGATGGCCTCGATCCAGCCGCGGTCGTCGAGCTGCTTGATGATCTGGCTGCTGACTGTGACGCCACGGATGTCCTCGATGTCGCCCCGGGTGACCGGCTGGCGGTAAGCGATGATCGCCAGCGTCTCCATCGCGGCGCGGGAGTAGCGCGGCGGCTTCTCCGGATGCAGCCGGTCGAGGTAGGCGCGCATTTCCGGGCGGCTCTGGAAGCGCCAACCCGAGGCCAGCGCCACCAGCTCAACGCCACGGCCGCCCCAATCGTGCACCAGTTCGTCAAGCAAGCTGCGCAGCGTGTCGGCGCCGACCTGGTCGTCGAACAGGCTGCGCATGTCGCGCAGCGGCAGCGGCTGCTGGGCGCAGATCAGCGCAGTCTCGAGGACGCGTTTGGCCTCTTGGGTGTTCATGAACCTCTGTGCATCGCGGGCCGTTGCGGGCAACGGCGGGGGGACATCGTCTGTGGCGTGATCACCCGGGTGAGGCGCCGGTCGGGCGTCGATCAGGCGTTCGGTCGAACGGCTGCACTCGGGAAAACATCGGTTGCCGGGCTGGACCCGGCGCGGGGCTGAAGCACCCTGGGAGCCGGCGGCAGTTTCTGCGCGCCTGGGCTGGTATGCAGGATGGGCCGGGTAGCGACTGGGCCTGCTGGATCGAAGCGGGTGCCAGCGCGGAGGTACACCCTCGCCGCCCATCACCCCCAACTTGGAACGGTATTGTAGACCGTGAACGGCCTGACCCGGCCGTTCATCCAGGCAGCACCGTGGCCCAGGCCTGCGCGAGATCGGCCGGCAAGGCAGCGACGAAGGCCATCGGCCGACCGTCGGCAGGGTGCGCAAACGCCAGTTCGGCCGCATGCAGGGCCTGCCGCTGCAGCCCCAGCAAGGGCCGCCCGCCGTACAGCGCATCGGCCACCAGCGGATGCCCGCGCGCGGCCAGGTGCACGCGGATCTGGTGGGTGCGGCCAGTGTGCAGGCGGCAGCGCAGCACCGACACGCTGTCGCGGCCGTCGCCAGCGGCGCCGTCCCACCAGGCCAGGCGCTGCACGTCGGTGCGCGACGGCTTGCCGGTGGCCACCACCGCCATGCGCAGGCGCGTCACCGGGTCGCGGCCGATCGGTGCGTCGATGCTGTCGGTCTCCCAGCGGATGTGGCCATGGGCCAGCGCCAGGTAGACGCGCCGCACGTCGCGCGCGGCGATCAGCCGCACCAGGGCGGTCATCGCCGGCAGCGTCTTGGCCACCACCATCAGGCCGCTGGTGTCCTTGTCGAGCCGGTGCACGATGCCGGCGCGCGGCAGCGCCGCCGCGCCCGGGTGGTGCGCCAGCAGGCCGTTGAGCAGGGTGCCCTGCCAGTGGCCGGGCGCCGGATGCACCACCAGGCCGACCGGCTTGTCCACCACCAGCAGGTGCGCGTCTTCAAAGACCACCGCCAGCGCCATCGGCTCGGGCCGGAAGGCCAGGCTCTCGGCGGTGGGCACCAACGCCACCTGCAGCCGCTGGCCGGCCCGCAGCTTGCGCGCGGCGGTGCCCTGCACCTGGCCGTCGACCTGGACATGGCCGCGATCGATCAGCTGCTGCAGCCAGCTGCGCGAAAACTCAGGCGCCAGGTCGACCAGCGCCTTGTCCAGCCGCAGGCCATGCTGGGTCGGGCTGACGGCGGCCTGGCGCACTTCGGCCTGCAGCGCCGCGTCGTCTGCCGGCAGTTCGTCGGACATCAAGTCGTCGGGCAGCAACGCGTCGGGCGCCAACGCGTCGGACGGCAACGCGTCGGCCGGTGCAGCGCCGCCGCCCTGCCCGCCCTGGGCCGACACAGGCCGGTTGAGGCCGGCCATTAGAATCGAATGCTTTGCATATCTGCCCTGGAAGGACGCCGGCCGCATTGCGGCTGCCGACACCGATGAACGTGTTCAAGCTTTTCAAGCCGCTGGCCGG